>Ga0137391_10002488_pt1 | contig 13791 bp, 14 predicted proteins | sample 15con2h24BmetaG_FD_101399 | JGI IMG/M metagenome (GOLD analysis project Ga0137391, IMG submission 101399) | Vadose zone soil microbial communities from Angelo Coast Range Reserve, California, USA - 15con2h2.4B metaG | ecosystem: Environmental > Terrestrial > Soil > Vadose zone > Saprolite...
CAGCAGACCTGCCAACAGGATTTGCGTGCCAACGAAAGGGCTCGCCTATCCACGCCCGTACTGGCGATTGGTCGAAGGCCTATTCCGCGACTGGCGCAGAGTGACCACTGCTCTCCGAAGGCAAAGGTCACACGTTCGAATCGTGTCGGGTGCGCCAGATCTTCTTTATTTTAAAACGCGTTATGCGCGCCCGAACCGAAACTTCAGTTCTGTCTCACTCGACCGAGTAAGCAGTCTGGGGAAAGTCGTCGCCGAGAGTAGATGGCGTGGCAACCGACGATAGCGGGCAATTCCGAGCCTGACTCACCCGCGATCCTCTCGCGGCGTATTCGGCGAGTGCTAACGCTGGCCGGTCCGCGCGTTCTCGAAGAGGTCCTTGTACTCGCGCGGCTGCGAGCGCCAATACTGCTTGGGTGCAGCAACTTGAGCGCCCAGCCTCGCGGCTGCATGCCAAGGCCAGCGAGGGTCGTAAAGCATGGCCCGCGCCAGCGAGACCGCGTCCGCCTCATTGTTGGCGATGATGGCTTCGGCCTGTTCGGGTTCGGTAATCAGGCCGACGGCTATTGTCGGAAGCCCAACCTCGGCCTTCACACGCTGCGCGTAAGGCACCTATAGCCCGGCCCCAGCTTGATCGCCTGCAGCGGCGAGACGCCGCCCGTCGTGACGTGAATCGCCGCGCATCCACGGGCCTTCAATGCCTTCGAAAGGGCCACTGTCCCTTCGATGTCCCATCCGTCAGCAACCCAGTCTGTGGCGGATATCCTCATCCACACCGGTTTTTCCGGCGGAAACGCTGCCCGCACCGCATCGAATACTTCGAGCGGAAATCGCATCCGGTTCTCGAGGCTGCCCCCGTATTCGTCGGTGCGGCGATTAGCGATAGGCGAGAGGAACTGGTGAAGCAGATAGCCATGCGCCCCATGTATCTCGATACCTTCAAGCCCGATTCCGGCAGCCCGGCGAGCGGTCGCCGCGAAGTCATCACGTACGCGCGCGAGTCCCGCTTTATCGAGCGCGAGCGGGACATCTTCGTCCTCGGAATGCGGGACCGCGGACGGAGCCTCAGTCTTCCAACCGAACGGATCGGCCGGCGCGATTTGGGCTCCTCCTTCCCAGGGAGCGCGGCTTGAGGCCTTGCGTCCGGCATGGCTGATCTGGACTGCGATCGGCATGCTTGAATATTTCCTCGTCGCTTCAATGACGCGGCCGAGCGCCGTTTCATTACGGTCCGAATAAAGCCCGAGGTCGCCGGGCGAGATCCTGCCCTCAGGGGACACGGCCGTCGCTTCGAGAATCATGAGCCCCGCGCCGGACAAGACGAGATGACCCAGATGAATCAGGTGCCAGTCCACTGCGTCGCCTTCTTCCGCAGAATACTGGCACATCGGCGCGATGACGATGCGGTTTTCGAGGACCAGATTGCCGATGGACAGCGGCTCGAATAAGCGGCTCATTGTACGCTCCTCATCTTTTGAGAAAGTTGGCCTGACGATAGCTCGATCGTCAGATGGAACAATATTTTTCCTGGATTTCGCTGTCGGCTAGAAGCTCGCGTGCGGAGCCTTCGTGGACAATGCTTCCCTGGTCGACGATGTACGCGCGGTCGGAGATGCCAAGAGCAATCTCGACGTTCTGTTCGACAAGAAGAATGGTCGTGCCCTGCTCTCGGAGCTTCAGGAAGTATTCGAACATCTCCTCGACGAGCACGGGCATGATGCCCTCGGAAGGCTCGTCGAGCATCACCATGACGGGATCCGCCGCGATTGCCCGGGCAATCGCAAGCATCTGTTGCTCTCCGCCAGACAAGGTGACGGCCTCCTGCGAAAGCCGTTGCTTGAGACGCGGGAAGGTTTCGGCGATCCGGTCTATGATCGCGCGCTCATCGCCTTTGGAGCTTGAGGCGACAAGGCCCAGGCGAAGATTTTCAAGCACCGAAAGACCCGGCACGATGCTTCGCTGCTCCGGAACGTAGGCCAGACCTTTTGCGAAGCGCTTCCAGGGCTGAAGCGGCAATATTTCGGTACCTTCGAACAGAACCGATCCGGCTCGTTTTTCGACGAGGCCCATGATCGAACGAATGGTCGTACTCTTGCCGGCGCCATTTCGGCCCAATAGCGTGACGATCTCGCCCCGCGCGACCTCGAACGAGATGTCCTGGATGACGTGACTACGGCCGTACCACGCGTTGAGCCCGTTGACAGCAAGCATCAATGCGCTCCCTGCCCTAGATAGACGCGTTTGACCTCAGGGTCGTTGCGGACATCGCCCGGCGTCCCGTCAGCCAGCAATTGTCCGTGGTGCAGGACGATCACCCTTTTGCTGATGCCGAGGACCATCTTCATCTTGTGCTCCACAAGGACGACCGTCCGGCTCGCCGCAAGGCGCTCGATCAAACGCACCATGTGCTTGGTTTCTTCAGGGCTCATTCCGGCGGTCGGCTCATCCATCAGGAGCAGCCGCGGCGAGCAGGCCAGTGCCATGGCGATCTCGAGCGCGCGCTGCTGCCCGTGCGCGAGTTCTGCCGCAATCCGGTGACCGGCGTCTCCGAGTCCGACTTCGTCGAGCAGCGACCGTGCGGTCTCGTCCGTTGCAACGAGGCTGGCGCGTCTGGACCAGAAATTCTTGCCTGCGACCGTCGCCTGCGCGGCGATCCGGACGTTCTCATGGGTGCTGAGCTGCGGAAAGATGTTCGTGATTTGGAAGGATTTAGAAATTCCGGCGTGGACGAATTTGTGCTGAGGCAGGCCGGTGATGTCCTTGCCTTCGAATACGATCTTCCCTTCGGTTGGGCTGCGCGCTCCCGAAATGACGTTGAAGAAGCTGCTCTTTCCCGCGCCGTTCGGCCCGATGATGGAGGTCAACTCTCCCGACCGGAAAGCCACGGAAATGTCGCCAAGCGCGACGAACTTTCCGTATCGCAGCGTCACATTCTCGGCACTGAGGACAATGTTGGCGGTCATCCGACGGTCCTCGCGAGGACCGATCCCCATACGCCTTTCGGAAAGAACCTGACGCAGGCGATGAAGATCAGTCCGGCTACGAGTTGCCAGTGCGTCGTCCAGTTCGAGGCAATGTCCTCCAGCGCCAGAAAAAGCGCCGCGCCGACGAAGGGCCCGAAGAATGTCCCCATGCCACCTAGTAGGGTCATCATCACGACCGTCCCGGACGTCGTATAGAAAAGCGTCTCTATCGATACGATGCCCAAGTGGATCGCGTTCAGCGCTCCGGCCAGCCCGCAAAACGCCCCGGACAGAACGAAGCTCATCCATTTCATGACATCGAGGCTATAGCCTGACGCCCTTGCGCGGTTCTCGTTCTCGCGAATGCCTTCGATGACGGCGCCAAACGGCGAACGCAATATCCGCGAGATGCCGGCCAGAGCTACCGCGACGAACAGCAGAAAGAAGTAATATTTCTGCATCGGATTTAGCAGATCCACATGCAGCGGTCCGAGATCGATCCGCTTTACCGAGACGCCGCGCAGACCGCTTTCGCCGCCGGTCACAGAGACCCATTGATAGAAGATGAAGTACAGGCACTGCGCGAGCGCGAGCGTCACCATGCCGAAATAAACGCCCCGGGTCCTGATCGCGAGCGCACCGATCACCGCACTTACCAGAAGCGCAAGTGCGACTCCACAAAGCACCGCGGAGAACAGATCCAGTCCGAGTTTTGCGATTGCAATCCCGCATCCGTAAGCGCCGGCTCCGAACAGCGCGGCGTGCCCGAGAGAAAGGAGACCTGTGTATCCGAACAGTAGGTTGAAGCCGGTTGCGAAAAGACCAAAAATGAGGATGTTGATCGCCAACGCGGGATAGGGCAGCACAACTGGAAGAATCGCCAGGACCATCACCACGGCAGCTACTCGATGCTTCTCGATCGAATGCGCGACGGCAAGCGTTGCCGATCCGCTGCGTGAATTCGCTATTTGAACGGCTTCTGGCATCGGATTACCTCGCCGCTTCGGGTCGGCCCAACAATCCCTGCGGGCGAACGATGAGGATAACCGCCATGATCGCAAACATTACGATACTGGAGAAGTCCGCCGCAAAATAGGACGTGATGCTGACCACAACGCCCATCAGGAGGCCGGCGATGATGGCGCCCGGAAGCGACCCCATGCCTCCAATCACCGTTATGACGAAAGCTTCGATGAGAACGGTAACACCCATTTCCGGAATGACGCCACGCATTGGGGCAGCGAGAAAGCCGGCAATGCCTGCAATGGCAGTTCCGAGTGCGAAGATGAGGAGCCAGACTTTCGAAGTGTCGATGCCCAGCACCTTCACAATTTCGGCGTCTCGCGCCCCCGCGCGGACGATCAGTCCGAACGGCGTTTTCTCGATGAAGAGCCAAAGTCCGACCAGCATCACGGCGGTAAAGCCCATGACGAAAAGCCGGTACCGCGGAAACGAGAAGTCCCCGAGAAACATGCTCCCCTTCAGGGCGGCGGGCGCGCTGAAGGGAATGCCGTCAGTTCCGAACAATATCCTGATCAGCTCTATCACGACGTAGCCAAGGCCAAAAGTTAGCAGCAGCGGGTAGCTCATATCCCTACCGTAGAGCGGCCGGAGCAGATATCTCTCCGTGAACATGCCGAGCACCGCCATGACGACGGGAACCACGACCAGCGAGATCCAGAAGTTTCCGGTGTAGCCGAACGCGAATACGCCGATATACGCGCCTGCTGCGTAGAAGGCGCCGTGGGCAAAATTCACGACGTTGAGCATCCCGAAGATCAGGGTGAGGCCGGTAGCGACGAGCACGAAGATGCAGCCGAGCGCCAACCCGGTAAGGACCTGCAGTGCGATGAGTCCAAAGGAAATATCAGCCATGGTGATCTTTCGAGGACTATGAAGGGCTCAAGTCTTGTGTCCCAATTCCGCGCAGGTGCGGAGCTTGCTCTCGTCGGATTCTGCAACTGTGACGATTTCAAACGTATCCTTCGGGCTCTTCATCTGCGCCTCTGCCTTTGACCGAAGAATGAACACGGCCTGGACGGACTGATGATCGCACGCGCGGATGGTCTGTGGGCCCTTGTAGAGATCGAACATGAATCCGGATCCGACCGCCGCCGTTAGAGCCGAAGCTTCAACGGATCCAGCTTTTCGCGCCAGTTCCAGCATCGAACGAACGCCTCCGTATCCGTAGCTGCCGTAGTCGGAGGGAACGGCCCCGCTGTACTTGGCCGCATAGGCCGCGTTGAAAGCCTTGGATGACGGATACCTGTCTTCGGCGGCCCAATAGTAATTTGAAGCCCCGATCACGTCGGAATACGCATCGGCGCCGCCGGCGATACGTTGGGTGCTGGACAATGCGCCGACGACGATCTTCATCCGGTCCTTCAGGCCGAATTCGCCCGCCTGCTTCAACGCATTCAACTGGTCACGCCCGAAATTGAGGAGACAGAGGATGTCGGGTTTGGCATTCAATATCTTGGGGAACAGACTGCTGAAGTCCTGCATGCCGAGGGGATGCTTGACGTCGAGGACGGCCTGGGCCCCCATCTGGTCGCCGACCACTTGGAACGCACGGCGCATCTCGTAGCCGAATTCATAATCCGCAATGAGATAGGCGACCTTCTTGCCCATGTTGGCGAACACGTATCGCCCGAGCGCCCCGACCGAGAAATATGGCGCCATTCCTTCGTGGTAAGTGGTCGGGCTGAAATCGGTCGCCTCGTTGATCCTGTCGGAAAGGCTAAGCGCGTTGTAGGTGACTCCGCGCGCCTTGCACGCTTCGTTGACCGCAAGCTGCACCGCTCCGGACAGCGAACCTACGATGAGGTCGGCCCTGTCCTTTTCGATCAGTTCGAGCGTTCTGGTGACGGCTTCGGCCGGATTGAGCTTGTCGTCCCGCACCAGCAACTCTGCGAGGCGGCCTTTCAAGCCGCCGGTCCTGTTGAAATCCTCGATCGCGAGTTGGGCGCAGCGGACCTGGTCGGCTGCCTCGGATCCGTAGGGCCCGGTGAGCGGCACCGGGAAGCCAACCTTGATCGACGATATCTGCGCTTGAGCCGCAGAGCGCCATGCGGACATCCCCAATGCGATGCCCCCTGCGCCGACCTGTAAGGCGGTTCTTCGCGAGAACCGGGGCGCGGCTAGGATTGTCTCGGTCATGCAACCTCCCTGTGCTGGCTCGTCGGGTAACCCCGACTGGAAATAATTTAGCGATCGATAAACTGTTATTTAGCTATCGCTCAATTATGAGCTTGTCAAGGGCCCCCGGCTCGTGCGCTATGAACGGCGGACTTTTCCGCGATATCAGTGCAAGATTAGGCAGGCAGGGCTGCCGAGTGTTCGCACACTCCGCCGGAGAACTTCTCAACTTGATGCCCATCTGGCGTCGAAACGATTAGTGTGACGGACGGAAGCAGCCAACAGCGGATGGATCGAACGTTGACACAGCGCGCCCTCAAAAAACTCCCCGCCGGCAGATCTGTCGCTGCCCCTAAGCCGGTCAAGACTGTCAAAGCTTCGAAGCCGGCTGGACGCGTGCGCCTGAACCCCGAAGACCGCAAGAAGCTTATCGTCGAAGAGGCGATCCACTACTTTGCGGAAGTGGGTTTCGACGCTGGAACGCGTCCCCTCGCGGTTCGCCTGGGGATCACCCAACCGCTGATATTCCGCTATTTTCCCAATAAAAACGACCTAATTGAAGCCGTGTATCACGAAGTTTTTCTGTCGAGATGGCGGATCGAATGGGAAGTCCTTCTCGAAGATCGGACCCGTCCGCTCAGGGATCGACTGATCGAATTCTACAAGGCCTACACCGAGGTGATCTTCAATTCGAGATGGATGCGCATCTTCCTCTATTCCGGATTGCGGGGACTGGACCTCAATCGCTGGTACATCAATTTTGCCGAAGAACGCATCCATCGCAGGGTCTGCGAGGAGATCCGGGCGGAAAAGGGAATCAAGCTCAATGGCCCGATCACAGGAAAGGAGCTCGAACTTTACTGGGTCTTCCACGGCGGAATCTTCTACCACGGGGTTCGAGAGTTCGCGTACGGCGTCCCTATTCATCTGGCGCTTGAAGAGTTTATCGAGGCCAGCATCGACAGCATGCTGAACGGAATGCCGGCGGCTCTTCGGACATGAGAAGGAGGCTTGACTCGCTTTCCTTGATATTTTATTGATCGACTGCTAATTATGACGAAGTCCTGAGGCAGGAGCGGAAACATGACCAGACGGGCGATCGTTGTCGGCGGATCCATTTCCGGCCTCTTCGCAGCGTGCCTCCTCAGGCAAAAAGGCTGGCAGGTAGACGTATACGAACGATCGGACGTCGAGCTGAAGGGCCGCGGCGCCGGCATCGTCAGCCACCAGGAACTGCTGGACATCCTCACACAGAGCGGCGCGGGGATCGCGGACCTCGGGATCCATGTCGACGACAGGGTTTTGTTCGACAGCCTCGGCGACATCGTGGGCAGGCACCGCTTCCCCCAGATCGTCACTTCCTGGGACCGCCTGCAAAACCTCGCGCGCGGGGTCCAACCGGAAGGCACCTATCACCTCAATTGCAACTTCATCGGTTTCGACCAGACCGCGAACGGCGTCACCGTGCATTTCGACGGCGGAAGGTCGGTGACGGGTGACATCCTCGTCGGCGCCGACGGCTTCCGCTCCGCGGTCCGGGCTATCGTCGCTCCCGAGATCCAGCCGATCTACTCGGGCTATGTCATCTGGCGGGCCGTGATCGACGAGGCCGACCTCGATCCCGAAACGCATGAGGAGGTCTTCGAGAAATTCGCATTCTTCCTTGCTCCCGGCCACGAAGTGGTCGGTTATCCGATTGCCGGACCGAACAACGATCTTCGGCCGGGCAAGCGTCGCTACAATTTCGTCTGGTACCGCACGATATCGGTACCCCGACTCGACGACATGTTGACGGACGCCAGCGGACATACCCACGCGATTTCGATCCCTCCCCCACTTGTTCGCGAGGAAATCGTTCATGAAATGCGGGAGATGGCAGAGACGTTCATGTGCGCGCCGCTGCTCAAGGTCCTGCGCGCCATCAAGAGCGCATTCTTCACCCCGATCTACGACCTGGCCTCACCATCGATGACATTCGGTCGCGTCGTGCTCATTGGCGACGCCGCGTTCGTTGCGCGGCCCCATGTCGGAATGGGCGTCACAAAGGGCGCTGCCGACGCGAGGGCGCTTGCCGACGCACTCTCCGGCGACGATATCGAAGACGGCTTACGGGCTTTCAATGCAAAGCGAAAGACGATCGGCGACCGTGTCTTCGCACGGGGCCGCGAACTCGGCGCCTTCCTGAACGATGATTTTGAGGGCGCGCTCGACGAGAAGCATCGGAACGACCTGCTCCGCAACACGGCGGCCGACCATTTCCTGCACCAGCAAAGCGAAGAGCGGCGCCCGTGAGCGCAAAGATCGAAATCCGGCCGGACTACGTCCGCAACATGCGGCTGATCGGACATAGCGATCAGGGCGGCCGCGGAGACGGCGTGCAGCTCATGGTCAACCGAGGCTTCGCCTATGTCGGCCACATGTTCTCGAAGGGCTTCAGCGTCATCGATGTGCGCGATCCGGCAAACCCGAAAACCGTCAACTACATCGACGCTCCTTTCAATACTTGGAACATCCACCTCCAGACGCATGACGACCTGCTGCTGGTGATCAACGCAAAGGACATGTTCGCGGCAACCGTATTCCAGGATGAAAAAGCATACTACACCGGAGCGCTAGGCGAGAAGGTCGGCACCGCGTCAGGCGCTTCCGGAGATCAGCGCGACTGGACCGCCGGGATGTCGGTCTATGACATTTCCATTCCGCACGCGCCGCGTCGCATCGGCTTCATGCCGGTCGAGGGAGGCGGCATCCATCGCATCTGGTACACCGGCGGCCGGTGGGCCTACGTCTCTGCTCTTCTCGACGGCTTTACCGATTATATCTTTCTGACCGTCGACATGAACGACCCGACCAATCCCCGCGAGGCCGGGCGCTTCTGGCTCGATGGCATGAACCAGGCAGCCGGTGAAACGCCAACTTGGCCTTCTAACCGCCGCTACGGGCTCCATCATGCGATCGTCGCAGGAGACGTAGCCTATGCCGCTTGGCGCGACGCCGGAATGGTATTGATCGACGTCTCCGACCGCCATCATCCGAAGCAGATCACGCACAAGAACTGGTCGCCTCCCTACGGTGGAGGCACGCACAACTGCCTTCCCCTTCTCGACCGAGACCTCCTCGTCGTGCTCGACGAGGCGGTCCTGGACAATACCGAGGACGGTCTCAAGTTTGTCTGGGTGATGGATTCACGGGAGCTGTCCAATCCGATTTCGATCGCGACCTTTCCGACCCCCAACGAGGCGGACTACGCGCGCAAGGGCGGCCATTTCGGCCCCCATAATCTGCATGAAAACCGCCCCGGGAGTTTCGTCAGTTCTGAACTTATTTTTGCGACCTATCAGAACGCAGGCGTTCGCGCCTTCGACATTTCCGACCCGTACCGTCCGACCGAGGTAGCCGCCTTCGTTCCTCCCGCACCGGAGAAGATGATGGACCGGCGACCCGGCCGGCCAAGGGTGATCCAGTCCTGCGATGTCTTTGTGGACGCATCCGGGCTGATATTCGCCAACGACTACAACGCAGGCCTCTTCATCCTCGAACGGACCGGATGACGGCGCAGGATCAAAAATTGGCTCGCTCACCAACTTGCCCACCTAGGAGAGCTATCATGGACAAAAACGTCATCGAACAATGGCCTGACGCGCCCCTTCAACTGTCGCCGGATCTTCGTGCCGAATTCACGGCAAACCTTGGCAACGGCCGTGTCGGCAGCAGATTGGTCTCCGAGACGGACCGCGTGCGCGTTTGGCATTTGCACCTGGCTCCAGGCGAGCGCATCGGATTTCATACGCATGTCCTCGACTATTTCTGGACGGTTCTCACCGCAGGTCGCGCGCGGTCGCACTATTCGAGCGGCGAAATCAGTGAAGTCGAGTATCAGCCCGGCGACACAAAGCATCACACATATGGCCCGGGCGAGTTCCTGATCCACGATCTCGAAAACACGGGCGATATAGCGCTCGTATTTACAACAGTCGAATTCAAGCAAAGCGCCAACCAACCCCTGCAACTGGATCTCACCGAATGAGTTGCGGCAAACTCCGCGTGAATCCGCTAGTTTTCGAATGGCCGGCTTGAATGCGTGCCATCGTTTATGAGGTCCTCTCCGCATGGCTCGCTTGCGCGTACGCATTGTCGGAGGCTCGCTTGCCGGTCTCTTCGCCGCAACGCTGCTCAAGCAAGCGGGGCACGATGTCAGGATTTACGAGCGTTCGGTGAGCGGACTTGACGGGCGTGGCGCAGGTCTGCTGGGCAAAAAGGAGACGTTCGCTATCCTACGCGCCGCCGGATGCGAACACGTCGCCCGCGTCGGTGTGGTCGCCCGTGAGCGCGTGACGTTCAACGAAACCGGCGCGGTCGTCGATCGGAGCATGGCACCGCAATCCCAATTGTCGTGGGATTATCTCTACCGAGCCTTCCGCGCCTTCATTGCGGACGACGATTACGTGCTGGGCCGGCATGTCGACGGGGTTCGGCAAGACAATCACGCTGCATATCTTTCGTTCAAGGACGGTGGGGAAGAGCCAGCGGATATCGTCATCGGAGCTGACGGCACAGCCTCCGTTGTGCGCAATGCCATCAACAGCCGGCTATCACCCAGCATATACGCCGGCTATGTCGGCTGGCGCGGCCTGTTGCCCGAGACGGCCCTTCCGCCGCAAGCTGCTGCCGACCTTCTGGATCGATTTGCGGTCCACCAGTTGTCCGGGTCGCACGTCCTGGGCTTCCTTGTCGCCGGCCCGCATGCCGAGACCATGCCGGGCTCGCGCAGATACAACTGGGTCTGGTATCGGCCGGCAGCGGGAGAAAAAGCGCGGGCGGAAGTATTCACCGATTCAGCCGGACGTGTTCATCCGTATTCGCTGCCGCCGGGTTCGGTCCCGCAAGCGGCGCGGACGGTGATGATCGGCGACGCGGCCAGGCTGCTCCCGCCGTCGCTGGCCGCCGCCGTGGCCGCTACCGAACAGCCATTCGTGCAGGGCGTCTTTGACTATGAAACTCCGCTGATGGCGAACGGGCGCTTGGTTCTGATCGGCGATGCCGCCTTCGTGGCGCGGCCGCACACGGCGATGGGCGTCGCAAAGGCGGCCGGGGACGCCATGGCTCTTGTCGCCCATCTGTCACGAAAACCTGTCGTCGAAGCGCTCCGCGCCTTTCACGAAGAACGCCTGCCGGTCGGCGCCTCGATTGTCGCTTACGGAAGGCGGCTCGGCGAGATGCTCACTGCCAAAGCGAGCACCGAAACCTAATGGTTACCTTTGGGTGACTACTTGCGATATGGAAACCACTCGCCACGTTTCGTCTCAGCACCCTTTCACGGAGACAGCAGATGAGCGAACTTTCAGAAGCCGGCGTATGCGGCATCGACGGCTGCGGTCCCGCCGGGGACAATCGCACGGATTCCGTCACAGCCACCAAGAACTCCCCAGACGTGCAAATCGAAGTCGTCTCGGACGCGATCTGTCCGTGGTGCTATGTCGCCAAGAGAAATCTGGGCGCCGCGGTGGCTGAGCTTCGGAAAGACTTCAGCGTGGACGTAGACTGGCTTCCCTTTGAGCTCAACGCTGATATGCCGAAGGGCGGTCTCGACCGGAAAAAATACCGATCAGCAAAGTTCGGGTCGTGGGAACACTCGCAGCGCCTCGACGCACACGTCACGGAGGCTGGAAAGGCCGCCGGTCTTGATTTCCATCATGAGCGCATGGAACGCACGCCCAACACCTTCGATGCTCACCGGCTGATCTGGTTGGCGGAAAAGGAAGGGGTCCAGGACGCGGTAGTCGAGGGACTGTTCGCCGGCTACTTCACAAACGGCCGCGATGTGGGCGATCGCGACGTTCTGGCGCAGATCGCCGCCGAAGCGGGCCTCGACCGAGACAAGGTGAAGTCGTTTCTGGACGGCGACGAAGCTTCCGAGGAGGTAAGACTTCTCGCTGCGACGGCATACGCCGGCGGGTTTACCGGCGTTCCGACGATCCTCGTGAACGGCGACGCGCTGTTTTCCGGAGCGCGAAGCACCGAAATCATGCTCGCCGCAATACGGAAGGCAATTGGTCCCAATGCGTCGGCGGTTGCCACCGATGTCCCCTCGAAAACGGGGGACAGATGAGCTGGCATTCGGACCATAAGTTCGCCGTTACGGTTGCTGGCGGATCGATCGGCGGCCTCTGCGCCGGAATCATGCTCCGTGGCATCGGCTGCGAGGTCGACATCCACGAGCGCGTGGCCGGTCCCATGGAGACGCAGGGCGCAGGAATCGTGGTTCAGGGAGAAGTGGTCCGCGTGATCCGAGAGCATGGCGGCCCCGCCCTCCCCACGACGTCATGCCGCGGTCGAAAATACCTTGATCCGGACGGCGGCGACGGCGTTTTCCAGGCGATGCCTCAGGAGTTCACGTCGTGGGAAGCAATCTACAAGACTCTGCGCACCATGTTTCCGGATGACCGCTACCATTCCGGTTCGCAGCTTTCGTTTCCGACGCAAACGGGAAACCGCGTCTCGGCGGCGCTTGCGGACGGTCGGATCGTCGAGAGCGACCTGTTCATTGCCGCTGACGGATCGAACTCTGAAATGCGCCGGCGCTTGCTTCCGGATGTGCTTCCAAACTACGCCGGCTACGTCGCCTGGCGGGGCACGCTTGAAGAGGCAGAAGCTGGACCCGACCTCAAATCCTTTTTCGACGATACATTCACGTTTTCCGAAGCCCGTTCCGGCGGACACATCCTGGTTTACTTCATCCCGGGAGCGAACGCGGACGTCAGACCCGGGCATCGCCGGCTGAACTGGGTCTGGTACGTGCAGGCCACCGACGCGGATCTGGCGCGAATGCTCGTCGACAAGAACGGCAAGGTGCACCGAACATCGCTTCCGCAGGGCTTTGCGCACCCGTCCGTCGTGTCGGAGCTGCACGCCCGAGCCAAGCGAGAGGTCCATCCGATGCTTGCCAAGCTTGTCGAGGTCACTCCGGAGCCGTTCATGCAGACCATCGTCGATATCGTGGTACCGAAGACGGTGTTCGGCCGCGTCATGCTCACGGGCGATTCGGCTTTCGTGGTGAGGCCGCACACCGCGGGCGCCACGGCAAAAGCCGCCTACGACGCGCTGGTGCTTGGCAAGAATCTCGACCGCGCGCGCTCGAACGTCGATGTCGGGTTGGAGGCGGTCGAGGAATTGCAGCTGGAATATGGCAGTAGTCTCGTCCAATATGGCGTGGCGCTCGGCGACCGCTGGGCAAAAACATCTGACGGAAAACTGTAATGTCGAACGCGGTTGCCAAGGCAACGGTCAATCTCTGTCTGATCGGCACGGCGCGCAGCGGCGAGGCATTCGCGCTGCGGGATTTTTTACAGAGAAGCGTCGTCGAATTCGACTGGATCGAATTCGGGGCCGACGACCGGACCGATCGCGAGTTGCGATTGGACGATGCCGAAATTCAGCGGCTGCCGATCGTGCAACTTCCGGACGGAGTCCGGCTCTATGCGCCTTCGGTCCGCGAGCTTGCCGAGCATCTGGGATGGGTTACGCAACCCCGCCGCCGCGAATACGACGTCTCGATCTACGGCGCAGGCCCTGCGGGGCTTTCTGCCGCGGTTTATGCGGCTTCGGAGGGCCTGCATGCCGTGGTGATCGAACGCCACGCGGTCGGCGGACAGGCGGGATCGTCGTCGCTGATCGAGAACTACATGGGCTTTCC
>Ga0137391_10002489_pt1 | contig 13788 bp, 14 predicted proteins | sample 15con2h24BmetaG_FD_101399 | JGI IMG/M metagenome (GOLD analysis project Ga0137391, IMG submission 101399) | Vadose zone soil microbial communities from Angelo Coast Range Reserve, California, USA - 15con2h2.4B metaG | ecosystem: Environmental > Terrestrial > Soil > Vadose zone > Saprolite...
CTGCAGCACGGAGAGGTCGGCCGTCAGGTCCCGCAGCAGCCGGTCCATCGGGGTGACGTTGTAGGAACGGGCGTACTCGTGGACGATCCTGTCCCACTCATCGACGCCGGCGGCATGCCTGCCCCCCGCGACGGCTGCGGCCAGGCCCTGGCGGACTGCCTCGACGCGGGCGAGCGGTGCCGCAAGGCCAAGCACCGCTAGGTCGATCAGGAGCTGGCGGCGGTTCATGTCCTCATTTTCTCCGATCCGGCGATCGACTGTCTCCGGTAGGAGGCGCTCCTCATACCTTATTCCCCAGTCAGGCCGGGCGGATGACCCACGTTCGTCCGACCGGCCGCCGGAGCCCACGCCGGCCGCCGGCCCGCCGCCGAGCAGGAGCTGGAACCGTGCCTGCTGGGCAGGGGTTGCCCGCTCCAGGGCGGCGTCCAACACCTCCTGGATCGCCGGCACGGGAGTGATCCCCGCTGCCTGAGCCTCCCACTTGGCGACGGTGCGGACCCCGACCCCGAGATGCTCGCCGAACGTCTCGATGGTCATGCGGAGCCCGAGCCTGAGCGCCCGAGTCTCTCGTCCGGTCCAGAGGCCCATGACTACCACGCCTGTTCCACTCTCCTGAGCGGCTTTGCTAGCCCCGAAAGGACGCTCCGTCCCGGTGCAGCATCGGTTCATCTTGGGGCTGGGAACACGGCTCCCACCCCGCAATACTCGCTCAGAAACGTGAAGCGAGACAACCTCCTTCTCTACGCCAGCGTTTTGGGGTGGGTGGAGTGCAGGATCGGTTCATGACAAGGACATTGCTGCGCGGGGTGGAGCGAGCGATTCTTGCCCACGTGAACTCTGGTTCACGTGGCTGCCCGAGAGAGCCTCCTTCGTGTCCTCCGTCAAAGGAAAATGCGTCCGCAGAGCTCCGGCAGAGCCAGCAGGCAGGCCCGGAGCCGGTGGCACCGGGCGACACAGGAGGGGAGACCCCGGGCCGAAGGAGCCCCGCAGACCAGCTGCTCCTTCCCGGGGGAGACCGGGGTCTCCCCTCCTGTGCCTGGACCAAGGAGGTAACAGGAATGGCACCGCAGGGCCACGGAACCGATCGGTGGCAGACTGTCCTCTGGATCGCCTGGAGAGCGGGCGAGGTCGAGCATCAGGAGCCTCTCTGCCTTCCGCATCGCGCCTACGTGTTCGAGCACTACGCGGCAAGTGCCCACGGCCTGCGGCGCAGGGGAGATCGGTGCACCATGTGCCTCGCACAGCCACCCCGAACAGCCCAGCTCCGCAACCCAGAAGATCCCACCACGCCGCCGGCTGTGCCCGAGGCGGCGGAGCCTCGGGGCCGCGGGAGCAGGGGCTCGAGGCGGCGGGTCTCGCCCACCCGGCACGACCCTTGCTATCCCCCGGTTCGGGGGGGAGGAAGAAGGAGAAGCGCCGAATGAGAACGAACAACAGCGCCCCCCACCCAGGCGGTCGAGCGGGTCCCCTCAGCCGGACGGTTGTGCGGTGAGGCGACGTCCTCCCGTTCAGTCGCCAACCGGGGTTGTGGTGGGGCCCGGCAGAGGGGACTCCAGGTGCTCGCGCAGATGGCTCAGGCAGCGGCCGCGCGTCGGGCCGACGCTGCCACATCGCATCCCCGTCAGGGCCGCGATATCCCGGTAGCTCATGGGGGGGTCCGCGAAGAGAAGCCTGAGCAAGAGCTGCGCCGACGGGTCCAGGGCATTGAAGGCCCCCCAGAGCTGTGCGTGTTGCTCGGATCTCAGGAGGGCGGTCTCTGGTTCACTGCCTCCCTCACCCCACCCCGCGTCGGTGCCGTCCCAGGATGCGAGGCGGTCCACTCGGCGGTGGAGCGCGTCGACCTGCTTTATTCTGAGGCACTCCCTCCCGGCCGTCCTGGCCAACCAGGCACCGGCACGCTCGGGGTCACGCAGGCTGTGGATGTGCTCAGCGAGTCGTAACCACGTCGTCTGACTGACGTCGGCGGCGTCTGCCGCGGTGAGGCGGTATCCCCTGATCACCGACCAGACCAGACCTGCAAAGCGGTCGACGAGCGACGCCCAGGCGGCTTCGTCTCCTTGGGCCGCCGAGCGCACGAGTTGGGCCGTCGATTCGACTGTGTCCTGCATCTCGTTCCCCCGAGGGCGAGTCGTCCTGGGGCCGGGTCTGGCGGGCCTTGGCTCCGCAGGACCCGGCGGTGTCACACCCATGCGGCGTGAAGAGACTGGGAACGAAGTGGTGCCGAAGGGAACGGGCGCTCAGCAGCGCCACGTCGTCTCTTCGGAGCCTTCAGGGCTGTACGAGCAGAAGGTGCCCGTGTGGACCGACGCCTTGAGGTGCCGGGCCAGGGGATGATGGGCTGCTCCGATCCGCTTTATTGCGGCGATGATTGCCTTGGTCACGCTGACCCGTGCTCGCTCGGCGTCCGAGGCGGCGAGGCGATCCCGACCGCCGAGCCCCAAGTTTCGGGCCAGCTCGTCCACAAGGAATTCCAGCTCCTCGCGCGCCTTGGAGGCACGACCCGCGTCTGCCCACGATTCCGCCTCCTCCAGGTCTCTCTGGAGATCGCGGATGCGTCGTTTGTAGGAAGCCTTGGTTGTCTCGTCGAGGATCTCGCCAGCGTGCCCGAGGCCGATCCGCAGCCCCTGCTCCCCGGCGCCGCTGGCATCAAACCCCGCTTTGTGCCCACCGGCGCCCACGGGTCCCCGTTCGGCGTGAACGAGGTCCAGCACATGAAATTCCTGCCCAGGTTGCTGCAGCAACCGCGCGAGGTAGTGCAGCCCGATGCTGTCGCGCAGGCGGCAGACCTTGCCGCCATAGGAGACCGTCCAGTACTCCCCCTCTTTCCTGAAGACCGACTCGCGGGCTTGGGCCTCAACCACGGCGGGGGCCGGAGGGATGTCGGTCCCGGACTGGGCCGCGAACTGCTTGATCAAGGAACGGGTGATCGAGGGGTCAAGCCACCCCTCGCCGGCTGCAATGGCCTTGATGGCCGCGATGAGCTCCGCTGGGGCGGCGTCCTTGAGGAGGAAACCGACTGCGCCGGCACACAGGGCACCGTACACAGCCTGGTCGAGGTTGTAGGTAGTCAGCACGAGCACCTGCACACCGGGCCGATCGGGGTCGGGGTTGGCCTCGAGATATTGGGTGATGCACCGGGTAGCCTCCACACCGTCCATACGTGGCATCCGCAGGTCCATGACCACCACATCGGGGGGCGACCTCTGGACGAACTCGACAGCGGCTTGGCCATCGCCGACTTCCCCTGCGACCTCGATCTCGGGGTCCGCTGCAAGGAGCATCGCTATGCCGGCTCGGACGAGCGGTTCGTCGTCGGCAAGGAGCACCCGAATGACCACGGCCGTGGCCTATCCTCTCGAGCCCTCGGTCGGGCCAGTGCCCAGGTCAGGGCCCCGAGGTCCTCCGGGGGGACCGTGAGCCGTCAGGGACGTTGGTTTGGCGATTGGCAGTCTGGCGGCAACACGAAAACCGCCCTCCGATAAGGGAGCGGCTTTCAGCGTGCCACCGACCATCGCCACGCGTTCCGCAAGGCCCACCAGTCCGTGTCCGGTGGAGAGCCGCACGTCTCTCTCGGCTCCCCGGCCGTTGTCCTCGACCGTGACGACCAGGTATCGCTCCTCCCAGTCAAGTCCCACGGCGGCGTGGGCACCTGCGCCGACGTGCTTTGAGATGTTGGTGAGAGCCTCCTGCACGACCCGGTAGACGGCCAAATCGACACTCGGATCGAGCTTCCCGGGCTCTCCCGAAATCCGGAGGCCGATATGGAGGCCTGAGCCCCGCACCGTCTCGACCAGGGCCTCAAGGTCGCCCGTCCCCGGTCGCGAGGCGGGGTCCGTGTAGTCGTGCAAGCCGTCGCCGGCACGCAGCACTTCGAGGAGACGTCGCAGCTCCCCCATGGCCTGCGTGCCGACCTCCTCCACCGATGCGAGCGCGGCGTCGGCTCGGGCGGAATCGGTCCCCATGACACGACGAGCTCCGGCGGCCTGCAGGACCATAACCGTGACGGCATGGGCAACAATGTCGTGGAGTTCGCGCGCTAGCCGCACCCGCTCGGCGGCAACGGCCCGGAGGGCCTCCTCCTTGCGAACCTCTTCCAGGGTGCGGACATGTTGGTATTGCCACCGCCCGATCCCCGCGGCGATGAGGACGATAACCGCGTAGAGGACCCCCACGGCAAGTACCCCGGCGGTCCGATGGCCCAGGCTGGGATTCCGGTGGATCTGGTCGCCGACCCAGAAGGTGCTCGTGACAATGGCCGCCACCAGGGCGAGGATCGCCCTGAGGCCGCTCCGCCGAGCCGTCACCGTGGCAAGGGCCACGCAAACCGGGAAGACGGGGGTGTAGGTGAGGAAGAGCGAGCCGACGGCGGCGTGAAGGCATAGGAAGGCAAACACTCCCACCGCGAATCTCCGCCGCCACACGAGGGCGGCAAAGCCCACAGCCGCGAAGGCCAAGACAAGCAGGATGGCCGTGTGCCGGGTGGGATCCGGCGTTGACGAGAATAGGTCGGATTGAAGCGTGAGATCGACAGCTACGACCATGGCCGCGAGGAGGACGTCTCGCGCGGCCGGAAGATTCCTGGCCGATGAATGCGGCGTATCTGCGTTTGCCGGGAGTGTCTTCATGCGCCTCTCAGCGATAGGGGCTCGGGGCTGGGTGCAGACAACGCCGCATCATCAGGTCAGGGCAGTTCGACTACGTGCACTGGCAAAGGTGGGTGACGCAACAGAACCAGGATGCCGACATCATCAACCTGCTATGGAGCACGACCTTCGTCAGGGCGCAGGCGTCGACGGGGAAAGCGGTTCGGATACCGGCGAGGGCTTCGGACGGCTCCTCATCTGGCGCCACACCGAGCTCCGCCAGCACCGCCCAGAGGTTTCCCTTGTTCTCCTGGACGAGGCGAAGGAACTCCTCCTTCGTCAGAACCGGCAACGGTTGCGGCGTGAAGAGCTGAGAGGGCCGAGCCAACCGGAAGAGCGCCGCCAAGTCGCTCCCGCCTTCCTCCACACCATGTGCCTCGACGTGGGTCGTCTTGATGAGCTCGAACGGAAGATCATCGCGGTAGGGACGCGCGACGATAAGGGCGTCATAGCTGTGTGCTGTGTCGGCAAGCCGTCGTGGCAAGTTCGGAACCACGATCCGATCGTCATCGACGAGCAAACCCCTCGCAACATGGCCTTCAGTCGCGAGCTCATAGCCGGGACCCTGAAGCGAGACGAACGCAACGTGCCCTGCCTCGTACTGTTCCATTCCTCTACCCCCCTATTCGGTCCCCCCTGCTGAGGGACACTTGGCGTTGCCAGGGTTCTTGACACTCCCGACCGATGGGCTCGGAGTTTGGCTTCACCGGAGTCTGCGACCGGACGTGACTCCCTGTCTGGCTCGGGGGCGTGAAACGCGGAGGAACGGCGTGCAACGGGCGGGAACAACGCGGAACCAACGTGGCGTCACACGCGCCAGGCTCGACGGCCGGTCCGAGGCACAACACCCAATCCTCACTATCGGATAGCTGTCTATTCCCGTCCCCAGACCGCCAATTATAGAGAACAGTGACGATAGGATGAATCCCCTAGGGTTTCGTTATTGGTGCCCTGGGGCCATCCCTTGGGGTGCAGGCTGTGGCGTCCGATCCCGTGAAGTTCTTCCTGCCGCCGTACATGGCCCATCACGGCTACGTGGGGATCTACCTCGACACCGGCGACATCGATTGGACCGAGATCGGAGACCTCATCACCAACGCCTACCGGCTCGCCGCCCCCAAGAAGCTCGCCGTACTCGTCGATTGACACGGAGGGGGAGCCATGCAAGAACTGAATCTCGGCGTCTCCCGGTCGATGTTGGCCACGGGCGGAGAGACATGAGTTGCTGCCACCAACAGCAACCCATGACCTCTAAGCTGGATCGCGATAATAAACGTTATGTAGGTTCCCGCCTAGCCTGGCAACATCCAGGGACAGCCCACCGTTGGACGTTAGGATCAGGACATGGCTCAGCCCGCCGCAAGCTCGACTACCGCTCGCCGGCGCCGGTCGTCCGGTGCCAGTGTCGCCGGGCTGATCGACGCATTCCTGGATCAGCTTGGCTCCGGCGGGGCCTCGGCGCACACCATCGGTGCCTACCGCCGGGATCTCGTGGGTGTCGCCGGCCGGATGGCTGCGTCTCACGGCGTCACAGAGAGTTCGGGGCTGCGGCTCTCGCAGGTCGACGCCGCCGCCCTCGAGGCGGGGATGGCAGCGTGGGCGGCCGACCACGCCCCGGCGTCGGTCGCACGGGCATGGGCGGCGTGGAGCAGCTTCTTCACCTACCTCATCTCGGAGGGCATTGCCCGGGCCAACCCGACGCAGGCCGCCGAGCGCCCGAAGCCACCGCCTCCCGCCCCCAGGGTGATCGCCGGCGGGGACGTATCCGAACGCCTGCTCCTTGTGGCCGCCATGCCGGAGCCTTCCTCATGGAGCGCCTGGGCGGAGCGAGACGTGGCCCTGGTGGCCACCCTCGGCCTCACCGGCCTCGGAGCCTCGGAGGTGCTCTCCCTCAGGCTCGGGTCCCTCCGACAAGACCCGTCAGGGGGGCGAGTCCTCGTGACCGGGGACCCCGGATCGGACCGGGTGGTCGTCCTGCATCCGGGGCTCACCGAGCTGATCAACGCCTACTTGACGAGTCGGAAGGAATGGCTCGGCCCCGAGAGCCCCGATGCACCGCTCTTCGTAGATGCCTCGGCCTTGCCCATGACCTCCTCCAAGGTCCAGTACCTCGTCCAGCGCCTCTACGAGCGCAGCGGCCTCGCCGGCCAGGTCCCGGAGGGAACGGCGGTGCAGGCTCTCCACGCCACCTTCGTCGCCGAGGCCCTCGCCCACTGGGCGGCGGTGCTCAGGGATGCCCTGGCCCCTCCCCCACCGAGCCGGCGCCAGAGGGCAACATGACGACAAACCTGGGCCCTTGGCGGATCCGGGGTCAACTCGATATAACTGACCTATTGAGCGCCATCCCAAACGGGCGCTGTCGCCTTGGTAGCGGCGAAGGGGTGGCGATGTCACGATGCAAACTGGACGACCCATGCAACTCCACAGGAGGGTAAGAGATGGCACGCAAGGCTGCACAGGCCAACTTGTTCGAGGTGGCGAACGCCGCGACCTCGGTCACCTACGCGACGACAGGGATCGCCGGCCAGCCGTCGTTCCACTTCCGAGACGCCGACCATGACGTGCACGTCGAGGGGACCGGCATCAGGACCAAGAAGACCGAGCTTGGATTACTCGTGACGATCGACTTGGACGTCGTGGTGGACGGGCCATCCACGACCGCCACCCTGGTGCTTCCGACGGTGAACCTCGGCGGACAGACCGAGCAGAAGCTCCGGACCCTGGTCATCCTTACCGTCACAGCCGACACCATCGGCGGGCCGGCCCTGGTAGTCGGCCAGCTCCAGCGCTACAAGTCCGTCACTGTGCGGGGCACCGCCAAGTCGGTCGCCTTCTGAGGCGGTTGCCACGGGTGCTCAGGATCGGGTGGCGGCAAGAATGCCGGACGCGATGGCTCAGGGGGAACAGCGTGGGAGCGTCGTTGGAACGTCCCTAGCTCGCACGCCGGGGAGCCAGGCTGGTGCTGGCAGGCGTATCCGGTACCACTGGCTGCTACGAGAGCCGTCCTCTGCGGAAACGAACTGACCATCGTCGATGTACCAAGGCGGGCCGATGCTTCTCGCAGAGAACTCTGCCAAGAGGAGGAGATCCATGCGTGCTCGTATCCCTGCTGTTGCCCTCGGCCTGCTCGAGGACTGATCTCGGTTTCCCACCCTGCCGGGGCTGGGCCGGCACTCCCCACCGGCACGGGGCTCTCGTGGCCCAACCCCTGGGCGCCTGGCGGGGGGGCCAAAAACCGCCAGCGACCACATCGGGTGATCGAGGGTCGAGGCTCGGCCTGCGAGCGCCCTGTCTGGCAACCTTCTGCTAAGAGAATCATCATGGGCACCGTCAAAGTCGTTCAAATCAGACATCTTCACCGGCAAGGCTCCATCTGACCACGGTCTGTGGCCGGTTTTTCGGGAGGACCCAGTGCCAAGTACCCGGCGGGGGCGTTCTTTGGCCCTAACCGGCCGTTGCAACACCGCATGAGGGATAAAGAACGGCGCCGCGTAGAGACCTGGACCCGTCACGACGAGAAGGTCGGTCCGTCCGACCACTCGTCGTGACGGGTTTCCCGCTCAAAACAGCACGATTCTCCTCTTTGGAGGAAAGCAGACCCCTCAGCCGCCGGCGGACTCCACCTTGTTCCCTTGCTGCAGGTCCGGGGCCCACTCGCCAGTTTGCTGCAGCCTCACATACGCGTGTTTTTCCGAACCTCGGGCGGCACAGCCGACTGCGAACCGGCCTACGGGGGGCCGGTGGCCTTCGGCGCCGGTTTCGGCCCGGAGTTGCGCAGGTTGGCGATCTTGCCGAGCAGATCGAACCAGAACGTCGCGCCGAGGGACAAGGCCCCCATGGTGATCAGGAACCCGAGCGCCTTCAGCGGGATGTCCCTGGGCTGGGGTGGGAACTGCCGGGCCGCCTCGGGGCTGCCGTCCGGCGGGGGCGGGTCGGTCCGGCCCACCCACCCCAGGGGGACTTCGAGGCCGGTGGCCGAGCGGATGGCGTCCTGCGCTGTGCCGACGTCGGATGAGGTCTTCTCGGCGACGTTGGCGACCGCTGCCGACAGGGGGCCGTTGCGGTACAGGGTGGTCGCAAGATGGATCGTGTCGACGTTGAACCCCAGCGTCAGGACCGCCGCGTAACCCAGGAGCAAGAGCTGCGTCCGGCGCTTGTACCAGCCCGACAGCCGGTCCATGGCGCCGTTGAACCACTCCTCGATCATGGCGATGAACTTGTCCCGGTCCACCCCGGCGGTATGGGCGAACCGCTGGAGCGGCCGCTTGGCGGGATGGCCGTCAGGAAGGTTGTTGATCGCCGCCCGTGCCTGGGCCAGTGGGTCGCCAGTCGCGATGTGCCCGACCGCCTCGGCGATCAGGTTCCCGAGCTGGCCGGAGGGTACCTGCTGGACCGTCCCCAACGCCCGGGCGATGTCTTCCGGCGGGAGCCCCGAGGTGAGGATCCGCGTGACCGGCTCGCTCGCCGAGGCGAGCGGGGCCATCTCCTGGAACAGCTGGCCGAGCGGCGGCGTCAGGAGGTCGACGACGCCGAGGGCGAAGGTCGACGGCGCCAGGTACGAGGGCGGCCGCTTCGGGGGCCACTGACTGCGCACGAGATCGTGCGCCACGAAGAGGTCCACGCGGAGCCGGCTGCCGGCGACGGCGGCCGGCGGGGCCTGACCGGGCTCGGTGCCCTCCAGCAGCTTGCGGATGCCCTGCGCCAGGCCCTTCGACCGCAGCCTGAGGGCCGAGGCCACCCCCTCGTTGATCTTGGAGCAGGCAAGGCTGAACAGGAAGTAGACGAGGCTGAGGCCGATGGCGATGTCGAGGAAGCCTGGCAGGTTCACGAGAGCGTTCCCGGCGGAGGTGGCGGAGGCTCGATCGGGACCGGCGTGACGCTCGGCCGCGGGGCGACCACCGGCGTCGGCTGAACGACCGGCGTGACGCCTGGCGGCGGGGCCACCACCGGCGTCGGCTGCACCACCGGCGTCGGCGGCACCACCGGGGTCCCGACCGTTCCGGGGCCCCCGGGCCCCGTGAGGACCGGCGGGACGATCTTCACCACGACCCGGGTGGGCTGGTTCTGGGTCCCCTGGTCGTCGATGACCAAGAGCTGGAAGACGTGGTCGCCCACCGGCAACCCGCCGTCGACAGTGACGGTGGGCACGGGCATGATCACCGGCTGGCCCGGCGCGAATGCGGTCACCGGTCAGCTCATCAGCGTCCACACCCACTGGACGATCTTGCCCGGCGGCACCTCGCTGCTCGCCGACCCGTCCAGGGTGAAGGCCTGCCCGTTGATCACCGACGCGGGGGCGCGGATCACCGCGGTCGGGATGACCCGGTCCTTGATCACGACCTGCACCGTGGTCGGGGCGTCGACGACGACGAGCTGGAAGACGTGCGTACCCGAGGGCAGCGGGTGGGTGGGGTCGACGGTGACGTCGACGGTGGGGGTCGTGGTCGTGACGGGGGTCCCCACGACGAACGTGGCCATTGGGTCTCCTCCTCTCTAGGACAACTCTGTCCAGATGAACTGCACGATGTGCCTTTCTCCAAACGCGGTCGACAGGCTCCCGTCGAGCGTGAAGCTCTGGGCGGATTCGACGAACTGCGGCGCCCCGGCGTCGGCGACGGGCGCCACGGGCCCGGACCTTCCCGCCGGCATCGCCCAGACCGAGACCCGCAGGTCGAGTGGGACCTCGGCGGGACCCCGGACCAGGCGGATCCGCTGGTCGTCGGGCAGCTCGTACCAGAAGCCCTGCCCGAACCCCGCGGCCGTCACGACGCCGTCCTGCCGGCGAGCGTGCATCTGCACGAGCAGGTCGGTCGTGTGCAGCCCGTGCACGAGGGGGACCGCCGCACCGGGCGCTACGGGGATGAACCCGGAGTCGAATCCCGGGGCGGCCAGATCGAGGGGAAGGCCGTCGTAACGCCACCGCCCCGCCCGGGCGACGAAGGCCCCACTGTGGCCGTGGTCGAGCGCCGGCAGGTACCAGTCCCCGAGCTGGGTGACCGCCGTCGTCCCGGGTCCCTGGTCGAGCTGGGCGAAGAGCACGCCGTCGTCCTGGTAGGGCGGGGCGGCCGTCCGGGCCTCGATGGCGACGTCGTCGTAGAGCAGGGTCGGCACCCCGCCGCTGATGCCGGCGGAGCGAAGGGCGTGAACCGCCGTCAGGAACACGCGGGTCCCGGTCCCGAAATCGGGGGTGAGGTCGCGGGGCGCATCGAGGCGGATCGGCCGCCCGGCGGCGTCGAAGGCGAGGCCGGGATTGACGGTGACGGTCCCCGGACCCTTCGCCTCGACCCTGAACCCGTAGCAGACCTTGCCCGGCCCCGCCGCCTCCCGGGCATCGAAGCCGGCCTCGAGGGCCACCTGCTGGAGGCGGTCGAGATGCTCGACGGCCACCCGCATGCCGTCGGAGAAGACGGCCCGCCCGACGTCGGCGGCACTCATGGCACAGGGTCCTGGTAGCCGAGGGTGGCCCCCTTGATGCTGAGGGTCCCCGACGAGCGGGCCGTGAGGGACACGACGACCGTGACGTTGCCATCCGAGGGCTGCAACGGCGGGGCGCCGGTCGCCGGAGCCTTCATGTCCACCGACACGGTGGCGGTGGCGGGCTCGGCCCGGACGGTGGCGCCGGGCGGCGCTTCCCAGGCGAGGTCGAGCAGCGGCGTGTTCTCGGCAGGGAACGGCCGGCGCAGGAGCCGGAGCTGCGCCTGGGGCGTCATGGCATTGACCGGCGGATAGTCGTCCCATGGGCCGCCCTCGCTGGCGACGACCGTGCGGGCCCCGGGGTCCGGCGTGTCCGCCACGCCCACCCACTCGGCAGCCCCGGTCCTGGCCTTTGCCACCAGCCACACGTCCTTCCCGGCCGCGATGGCGGCGGGCGATGCGAAGAGCACCTCGTGCCATGCCACGTCCCAGGCCGGCGTCGCCCCCACGGTCAGGTCGGCGGCGGCGATCGCCTTGCCGCCGGCCGGCAGGCCCCCATGGTCGGCCTGGATCTCCAGATGGATCTGGGCATCGGCCCCCGATGCGCGGACGGGCAGCGTCACGCCGTACAGCGACGCAACCGCGGCGAACTGCATGGAGCGGGCGACACTGAAATTGGCATCGACCTTCATGCCCAGGTCCCCCGGTTGGGTGAGCGCCTGGCCGGGATAGGAGCGCCACGGCGGGAACGCCCCCGCGACCGCCAGCGTGAGGTCGGTGACCACGGCGGGCGAGGCGATCGGGAACGGGATCGTCACGGGCTGGGGCTCGAGGGCGGCCAGCACCACCTGGGTCGCCGCCTGCCCACCCCAGCGGGCCGCGGCGGTGTGGATGACGCCTCCCGGTGGCGGGTTCCAGCCACCGATGCCCAGGACGCCCGGGACGTCGGAGGTGAGCACCAGCGTGACATCGGTGGGGGTGGTGAGCGATGCGAGCAGGGTGTTCAGGTCCTGGGCAAACCCGTTGGCGGGCTCCTCCTTGCGCAGCGACCCCGGCTTTGTCCAGAAGGGCAGCCGGCCGTTCAGCGACGCCCGGACATTCGTGGGGTACGTCCCGAGGGTCACCCGGCAGTGGGCGGCGAAGTCGTCTGCCGAGAGGCTGGCGCCGTCCACCTGGATGAGCAGCTTCGTGCTCTCGATGCCGGGCAGCCCGACCGCGGAGGAGGCGGTCGTGGGGACCGGCAGCGGGGGGTTGGTCTGCCCGGCGCCGTAGGCGGCCTTCGGCGAGAAGTCGGTACCGAGCCAGGTCAGCACCAGCACGATCCCGGGGATCTTCCCGGTCTGGCCGGGGTCGATCATGTTGAGCGAGAGCACCGACAGGCTGGCTCCGAAGTCGACGATGTAGGCTCGCCGGCCGCTGACCGATCCCGGCGACCCGTTGGCGGTGTACTGCACGGGGCTCTCCGTGACCTTGGCACCGTCCAGGTGGTCCAGCGTTCCCCGGAACGGTCGGCCGGTGACCGTGATCGTCAGGCTGGGATCCACGTGGCTGCCGACCGGCACGCCGTGGAACAGGGTGAACGGGATCTCGCCCGACTGAGTGTCGCCGGGATCGTTGTCCTCCAGGATCTCGATGATGGGGGGCGGGATGATCTGGATGCCGAAGCCCGACGAGCCGATGAATGACTCCTGCACGCCGAAGAGCTCCATGTCGAACGCCTCCCGCCGGCCTAACGATCGGTCACAGGCTCGCGACGACTTTGAGGGCGTCGAAGGCCTGGGCGGGAGCCGCTCCGCCGTGGGTGGTGGCAAAGTTCGTGACGGCCTGCTTGTCGGCGGCGCTCAGCGCGTCGAAGCTGGGGGCGCTTGACACCGCGGTCTGCAGGTTTGCCGCCACGAGGGCGCTCTGGAGCGCCCCCACTGTCGTGAACGACAGCCCGGCAGGGTTCTTCAGCACGCTGATCGGGATGCTGTCCAGGGTTGAGAGGATGAGGTTCACCGGCGTGCCGAACGGCACCTGCGTGCCGGCGGGCGGGTCCTGGCCCACGACGATGGTCAGGACCGGGCGGCGGATGTTGCTGATCTGCGTGGGATCGATGCCCCCCCGCCACACGCTGTTGTCGATCCCGGCCAGCACGGCGGAGTCGGCCACCGGGCGGAAGACGGGCAAGGCGGTGTCCGATGCAAGGATCCGCTGCACCCCTTCGATGGGAGCGGATCCGGCGGTGGTAGTGGTTCCGGCCATGGCTTTCGTTCCTTCCTTTCTTTGGGCTCTGGGGGATCTCTGGGGGTCTGTGCGAGCGGTCGGAGCTCTAGAGGATAGGTGGGCCGCCCCCCGGGGTCGGGATAGGTGGGCCGCCCGCCTGGGTCGCGCTCCCGAGCACGAGGTTGTTGGCAGCCAGGAGTGCCTTGGCGGCGTCGAGCGAGAGTCCAGACAGGTCCGGCACGGCGACCTTCTGGATGTAGTCCGCCCGGGCCGAGGCATGGATGGAGATCGGGGTGTTGGCGGGGGCCATCGTGAACGGGGGCGGCCATTGGCCGAGGACCGGCAGCGGCTGCACCTCCGGGGCGAGCTGACCGGCCGTCAGGTCGTTGCCGTGCGAATCGATGATGCGGGCGAGGGTGAAGCCCTGTCCCTGGACGGTCTGCACGGCGGTGGAGAGCGCCATCCCGAACAGGTTGGGGATCGGGAACTGCGGGCCCGAGTCCCCCAGCTTGATGGTCAGCGCCGC
>Ga0137391_10002500_pt1 | contig 13752 bp, 13 predicted proteins | sample 15con2h24BmetaG_FD_101399 | JGI IMG/M metagenome (GOLD analysis project Ga0137391, IMG submission 101399) | Vadose zone soil microbial communities from Angelo Coast Range Reserve, California, USA - 15con2h2.4B metaG | ecosystem: Environmental > Terrestrial > Soil > Vadose zone > Saprolite...
AGGGCCGGACTGTTGTTCCACGTCTGCCACAGGATCTCGTCTTTGCTGAAGAATCCGGCCAGTGGCGGGAATCCGGCGATGGTGAAGGTGGCGACGGTCATCACCCAGAAGGTGACGGGAATCTTTTTGCGGAGGCCGCCCATGTGACGCATGTCCTGCTCGCCGCCGATCGCGTGAATCACCGAGCCAGCGCCGAGGAAGAGCAGGGCCTTGAAGAACGCGTGGGTCATCAGGTGGAAGATGCCCGCGGCGTACGCGGCAACGCCGCAGGCCAGCACCATGTAGCCAAGCTGAGAAACCGTGGAGTAAGCCAGCACCCGCTTGATGTCCGTCTGCGCGAGGCCCATGGTCGCGGCAAAGATCGCGGTCAGCGCGCCGATCAGCGCGACGACTTCGAGAGCATGAGGCGCTCGGCTGAAGATCGCGCTGGAGCGCGCAATCATGTAAATGCCGGCGGTGACCATGGTGGCCGCGTGAATCAACGCGGAAACCGGCGTCGGGCCTTCCATGGCATCGGGCAGCCAGACGTAGAGCGGAATCTGCGCCGATTTACCGGTCGCGCCGAACAGGAACAACAGGCCGATGGCCGTCAGCAATCCCCATCCCAGTTCAGGGGAAAGGTTCCCAAGCTTCGCGTTGACTTCCAGATAATTCAAAGTCCCGAAGTTCTTCAGGACCAGGAACATGCCGATCAGGAAGGCGAAGTCGCCGATGCGGTTGACGATGAACGCCTTCTTGCCCGCGTTGGCGGCTGAATCCTTATGGAAGTAGAAGCCGATCAGCAGGTACGAGGCCAGGCCCACGCCTTCCCATCCGACGAACATCAGCAGGTAGTTGTTGGCCAGAACCAGCGTGAGCATGAAGAACATGAAGAGGTTCAGGTAGGCGAAAAACCGGTAGAAGCCGCTTTCATGCGCCATGTAGCCGACGGCGTAGATGTGAATCAGAAAGCCGACGCCCGTCACCACCAGCACCATGATGCTCGAAAGCTGGTCCAGATAGAAACCGAACGGCACGTGGAACGTGCCGGCATCGATCCAGTTGAAGGAGAGGGAACTGATATAGGGCCGGCCGCCGCTGATGAGCGGGGCCGCCATTAGCACGGCATGCAGCGCCTTGGCAAAGGAGGCGGCGGTAAAAGCCAGGGCAACGGCGGAAACCACTCTGTTGCTGAAGCGGCGTCCAAACAGACCGTTAATCGCCGCGCCGATCAGCGGCAGCAGCGGAATAAGCCAGAGTCTCAGGTCTTCGGTCATAGATGATGTATGCCTACAGTTTCAACAGGTTCACGCGGTCGACGTTCAGCGTCTCGCGTGTGCGGTAAATGGCGATAATGATGGCCAGACCCACGGCGGCTTCCGCCGCGGCGACCACCATCACGAAAAAGACAAAGACGTGGCCGCTGAGTTTGCCCAGATAGTTGGCGAAGGCGATAAAGCTGAGGTTCACGGCGTTGAGCATCAGCTCGATCGCCATGAAGATGGTGATGATGTTGCGTTTCAGCAGAAAGGCCGACACGCCCAGGCAGAACAGAACAGCGCTCAGAATCAGATACCAGGAAAGCGGGACCATTTAGCTCTCCTTCCTTGACGCCAGTACCACAGCGCCCATAATGGCGATCAAAATCAGCACGGATGTAACTTCAAAGGGCAGCAGAAATTCCTTAAACAGCAGACTCGCCACGTTATGTGTGTTATCGCCCGACGAGATCATGCCGCCAACCTTCGCGTTGCCGATGGCTTTATCCCCGCGCGTGACCAGCCACATCAGCACTCCGGCGAACACCGCCACGCCCGGCCCGCCGATCAGCAGGGCGATACGGCTGCCCTGGGACTGCTCTTCGGCCCCGGCGTTCAGAAGCATGATGACAAAGACGAACAGCACCATGATCGCGCCCGCGTAGACGATTACGTGCACCGCGCCGACGAATTCCGCGCCCAGCAGCAGGTAGAGCGCGGCCAGCGAGGCCATGACCACCACCAGCGACAGCGCGCTGTTGATGGGGTGGCGTTGCAGCACCAGATTGATGGCGCCGGCAACGCAGATGGCCGCGAAAAAGAGAAAAAGGATCTGAGGCATCATCCCGCTATGCCCTCCAGGCCACGATCAGGCTGGTGACGATAATGTTGGCGATGGCCAGCGGCAGCAGGAACTTCCAGCCGAAAGCCATCAATTGGTCGTAGCGGAAGCGCGGCAGCGTGCCGCGAATCCAGATATAGACGAACATGAAGACGAATATCTTGGCCGCGAACCAGAGGATCGGCAGCAGGTCCTGCAACAGTTGCGGCAGGAAGGGAAGCGAAGGCCCGTGCCATCCGCCGAAGAACATCAGTGTGGCGACGCAGCTCACGGTAATCATGTTCACGTATTCGGCCATGAAGAACATGGCGAACTTCATGGAGCTGTATTCGGTGTGATATCCGGCCACCAGTTCGGTCTCCGCTTCCGGCAGATCGAACGGGATGCGGTTGGTCTCGGCATACGCCGCCATCAGATAAATGAAGAACGCGATGAACTGCGGAAAGATGTACCAGTGGGGAACCAGATGCAGCGGCCCGCCGGGAAACCAGCTTCCGGCCTGGGTATTGACGATCTGCCGCAGACTCAGCGTTCCCGCCATCATGAGCACACCGACCAGCGACAGCCCGAGGGCCAGTTCATAGCTGATCATCTGCGCGCTGGCGCGCAGCGCGCCCAGCAGCGCGTATTTGCTGTTGGAAGACCAGCCCGCGAGAGCGATGCCGTACACGCCGATGGAAGTCACCCCGAGAATCAGCAGCAGGCCGATATTGATATCGGTCGGCCCGGGATGGTCGGTGGTGCCGGGCACTCCGGTAATCTGCAGCGGAGTGGTCGTGTGAGTCATGGGCACGTGCAGGCCTTCTCCGAAGGGAATCACGGAGATGGAGATCAGCGACATCACCAGCGCCAGCATGGGCGCGAGGATGAAGAGTCCCCGGTGCACGTTGTCGGGAATCATGTCTTCCTTGAGGATGAACTTGACTCCGTCAGCCAGAGGCTGCAGCAGGCCAAACGGGCCCACGCGGGTCGGTCCCCAGCGGTTCTGGATGCGTCCGATGACCTTGCGCTCCAGCCAGGTGGTATAAGCCACACCGGTAAGCAGAATGAAGATCACAAGCGCGATCTTGACAACAGCGGCGATGAGGAATGTAGTTGTAGGGTTCACTATGTGTCCAATGCTGCTAGCTACTGGCTTTTAGCTAGTAGCTCTTTCCGATCCAAAACAGTCTTCTGCCCCAGGGCCTCACATGTGCAGGCCAGCAGCTTCAGACTAAAGCCTTATTCCCGGTGTACCAAATACCACAGTCACCGAAGCCGCCAGACGCCTACCGCTCCAGGCCAGCAGCCAGAAGCCAGCAGCTAGTGGCTTCCAACAACTTCTCGCCCCGCCGCGCTGTTCTCCACCACGGTGTTCAAAATCTTCGAATACCGTCCCAGCGTTCCGGACGTAAACAGCGTGTCGCGTGCCGGCACGATCTGCACCAGTCCGCTTTCTTTTCCTGCGCTGCTTTGTTCGGCGGCGTGGACATGCTCGTCGTTTCCGGAAATCAGGTTAATGCGCGAGAAATCGTAGCCGGGCACCAGGCGCTGGATTTCATCCAGTATCGCCATGGCGTCGAACGGGCTGGTCCGCGATTCCAGATTGTTGGCGGAAAGCCATATGGCGTGGCGGTCGGCTTCGCCCGACTGCGCTCCGCGCGACTGCCCCATGTCCGCGGTCACACCCTGGCCGAACGGCACCAGCTTGCGCACATCGGCGTTCATTCGGTCTGCCAGATGGACAATGATTTCGAAGTCGCTGCGCACACCTGCCAGGTCGCCCGCCTTCTTGAGCAGTTGCAGGTCGCCGCAGGTGTTGGTGAACGTCCCGGCCTTCTCGTAAGAGGACGATGCGGGCAGTACCACCTCGGCCATCATGGCCGTCTCGGTCATGAACAGGTCCTGCACAACGATAAAGGTGTCGGACATTCCTGCGGGGTCGAAGCTGTAATCCACTACCGGGTTGGATCCGACGATGTAGAGAGCGGTGATGCGCCCCTGCTTCGCGCCGTCGAACATCTCGGAAAGGCCCAGGCCTTTTTCCTTCGGCAGGCTGACCCACTCCTCGGCGAACCTGCCGGGAGCGTTGACGGATACATATCCGGGCAGCAGATCGGGCGTGAGCCCCATATCGGCGGCGCCGCGTGAGTTCGAATAATCGCCCAGGCAGATGAACTTCGCGCCGAGTCCTGCGCCGAAATTCACCAGGGCCGTGACGTCTTCGCCCTTCAACTCAGAGCCAAAGATAATGATGAGGCCCTTCTGAGCTTTGATCTGGTCGCGGAACTGCTTCAGAGAGTCATCGGAACCGCCGGAGCCGGTAAGCGAACCGGCGGCCGAGTCGTCGCCGTTGAAGAAGGCGATGGCCTTGCCTTCGCGTCCCTCAGGTACGGTGATGGAAGAGGCAGCCTGACGCCGCAGTTTGATGTCGTTGGCGTTGACGACGAACAATTTTGACTGGTTCAGGCGGACGGTAGTGCGAATATTCCACGCCAGCAGCGGATGCTGCTCGGTCGGATCGTTCCCGATCAGCAGAATTGCCGGAGCCGAGGCCACATCGCGCATGGAGGCCGTAATGTCGTTCTTCCCGGCAACCGCGCGGGCGAAGGCGGCGAAATCGGTGGTGCGGTGATGGTCGATGTTGTTGGTGCCCAGCACCGTGCGCGCGAACTTCTGCAGCAGGTAATTCTCTTCGTTGGTGGTATGGTTCGAGCCGATCACTCCGATCGACTGTCCGCCGTTGAGATCGCGAATCTCGCGGAAGCGGCGGGCGATATGGCTGATGGCTTCATCCCACGAAACCGGCGTCAGCTTGCCTTTTCTGCGGATGAGCGGCTGGGTGAGACGATCCGCATGATTGGCGAAGTCGAAAGCGTAGCGGCCCTTGATGCACAGGAAGTCGCCGTTGATGCCGCCCTTGTCGCGATTGTCGGCGCGCACGATCTCCATGCCGGTATCGCACCGGCGGACGCCCAGGGTCGTTTTGCACCCGTCGCCGCAGTGGGTGCAGACCGTGCCCACGTGGTTCATCTCCCACGGACGGGTCTTGTAACGATAAGCGCCGCTGGTCAGCGCGCCCACCGGACAGATATCGATGCACATGCCGCACTCTTCGCAGTCGAGGTGGTCGCCCTGATTGGGAGCGATCACCGAGCCGGAGCCGCGGTTCTGTATGCCCAGGGCCGCCACATCCATGCCCTCGGCGCAGACGCGCACGCAGCGGTAGCACAGAATGCAGCGCGGACGGTCGAAGAACACCACGGGCGACCACTGCTGCTCTTCCTTGTGCAGCTTGCCTTCCATGTAGCGGGATTCGGCCGCGCCGTACTTGAAGGTCATATCCTGCAATTCGCACTCGCCGCCCGCGTCGCACACCGGGCAGTCCAGAGGATGATTGCCAAGCAGCAACTCGATCATCGACTTGCGCGCCTGCTTCACTTCGTCCGACTCGGTGACCACCACCATGCCCTCGGTGATGGGGACGGTGCAGGCGGTCTGCAACTTGGGCATCTTCTCGATGCGGACCAGACACATGCGGCACGCGGCCTGAAGCGAAAACCCGGGATAATAGCAGAACGAAGGCACTTCAATGCCCACGGCCTTGCAGGCCTCAATCAGCAGAGTCCCGGCGGGCGCCACAACTTTTTTTCCATCAACCGTGATTGTTACGTCTGGCATAGAGTCCTGGTGTCTAGAAAATTTGAGATTGGTAATTGCCAAAATTGGTAATTGCCAAAATTGTTAAACCATCAACGTTGCTGCTGAATCCACAGCCTTTCAATTCCCCGATTACAAATTACCCGATTACCCGATCTTCATCTCAGGCAATCACTGGCAACTGACTGACCACCGCCGCCGGATCAAACGGACACGGCCTGCCCTCTAAATGCGCCTCGAACTCGTTTCTCCACTTATCCACGATTGACATCGTGGGGATGGCGGCGGCGTCGCCCAGCGGGCAGAAAGTTCGCCCCAGCATGTTTTGAGCGAGGTACTTAATGTTGTCGATATCTTTCTTCAACCCGGCGCCGGCGTGGAAGCGGGTCAGCGTCTTCTTGAGCCAGTCCGTTCCCTCCCGGCAGGGGATGCACCATCCGCAGCTTTCGTGCTGGTAGAACTTCATGACGCGCAGCGCGAACTTCACCATGCAGGTCTGCTCGTCGAGCATCACCACGCCGCCCGAACCGAGGAACTCGCCGCGCTTGCCGAACGAGTCGAAATCCATGTTCATCTGGTCGGCTTCCTCGGCCGTGAGTACAAACGTCGAGGACCCGCCGGGAACCACGGCTTTGAGCTTGCGTCCGTTGGGAATACCGCCGCCCACGTCGTAGATCATCTTCTTCAGCGGATACCCCAGAGCCAGTTCATAGACGCCCGGTTTGTTGACGTGTCCGCTGAGGCAGAAGAGGCGGGTGCCGCCGTTCTTCGGCGTGCCGAGGTCGGCAAACTTCTGTCCGCCCATGAGCAGGATGTGCGGCACCGAGGCCAGCGTCTCGACGTTATTAATGACAGTAGGTCCGCCCCACAGACCGACCACGGCGGGGAAGGGAGGACGGATGCGCGGAATGCCGCGCTTGCCTTCCAACGACTCCATGAGCGCGGATTCCTCGCCCACTTCGTAAGCGCCCGCGCCGGTGTGCCAGCGGACTTCGAAATCCTTCCCACTGCCAAAGATGTTTTTGCCCGCGAAGCCTTTGGCATAAGCCTGATCGATGGCCTTGCGGGTGATGTCCACCAGATAGCGATACTCGCCCCGGATGTAGATGAAGCCGACCTTCGCGCCCACGGCCAGACCGGCGATGATGACGCCCTCGATCACCGAATGCGGATCGTGTTCGAGGATCAGCCGGTCTTTGCAGGTGCCGGGCTCGCTCTCGTCGCCGTTAACCAGAATGTACTTCGGCTTGTCGGAGGTCTTAGGGACAAACGACCACTTCATGCCGGTAGGGAAGCCGGCTCCGCCGCGTCCGCGCAGGTTCGAGGTCTTGACCTCGTTGATGATGTCGTCAGGCTGCATCTCCAGCGCTTTGCGGACGGCCTTGTAGCCATCCAGCTCCAGATAGCGGTCAATGTCCTGCGCGCCCTTGCCAAAGCGCTGCGAGACAACGCGGATTTCATCGGAGTGTGAAACTAAGTCTGCCATTTTTTTTAAAGATTTTAAATTTGAAATTTTAAATTTTAAATTTTAAACCCATTCACGAGTGACGCAATCACTCAGGAGCGACGCAAAGTCGAATTAAGAATTTAAAATCTCATTGTTCCTTCCTAAAAGCTTCCGGCCATACTGCCCGCCCGGCCAGGTTTAAAATTTCAAATTTAAAATCTATTTCTTAAGTCCATCCAATATCTTGTCCATTTGGTCCGTCGTCAGGTTCTCGTGAAAGTCGTAATTGACCTGCACAGCCGGGGCCCAGCTGCACGCCCCGATGCACTCGACTTCTTCGAGCGAAAACACTCCGTCCGGAGTCGTGCCTTTGTGGCCAATGCCCAGCTTCTTCTTGCAATGCTCAAAAAGCTCTTCGCCTCCGCGCAACATGCACGAGATGTTAGTGCAGACCTGAACGTGATATTTTCCCAGCGGCTTCGTGCGCAGCAGGGAGTAGTAGCTGATCACGTTGCGCACCTCGAGTTCGGTCAACTCGGTTTTCTTCGCCAGGTGCGCGATCGCCTCGTCGGTCAGGCAGCCAAGTTCATCCTGCGTATAAAGGAGCATGGGGACGAGGAAGGAGCGACGCGTCGGATACTCTTTCATTTTCTCGTCGAAAAACTTGTCGAGTTTGTCAGTGATTACGGGCATCGGATTCCGTTAATGAATTTGGTAATTGTGTAATTTGGTAATTGGGTAATTTTCGTTACCCTTTTGCTGTTTTTCGTTACCGATCGATTTCACCAAGAACAATATCGATACTTCCGATCGCCGCCACCACGTCCGCAATCAATTCCCCCTGGCACATCGTCGAGAGCGCCTGGAGATTTGCATACGAGGGCGACCGCATGTGGACGCGCATCGGTTTGGCCGTGCCGTCGCTGATGACGTAATAGCCCATTTCGCCGCGGGGTGATTCGATGGCCTGGTAGACTTCGCCTTCCGGCACCGTGAAGCCTTCGGTCACGATCTTGAAGTGATAGATGAGGGCTTCCATCTCGGTCTTCATCTTTTCGCGGTCGGGCAGCACTACTTTAGGCGCGTCGGCTTTGATCGAGCCTTCCGGCATGCCTTCAATCGCCTGTTTCGCGATCTCTCGGGACTGGCGCAGCTCTTCGACGCGGCAGACGTAACGCGACCAGACGTCTCCCTCGGTGCGGACGGGGACCTTGAACTGGAAATTTTCGTAGCCGCAGTACGGCATGTCACGGCGCAGGTCCCAGTCCACGCCGCTGGCGCGCAGCGAAGGTCCGCTGACGCCCATGGCGATGGCGTCTTCGGCGCTCAGTTTGGCCACGTTCTTCAGGCGGTCGATGAAGATGAAGTTGCCGCTCAGCAGATTTTCGTATTCGTCGATCTTGTCGGTGAAGTTGTCGATAAATTTTTTGGTTTTGGCGAAGAAGCCCAGCGGCGGGTCCATGGCCAGGCCGCCGATACGGAAGTATGAGGTCATCATGCGCTGTCCGCTGACCATCTCGTAGAGGCGCATCAGGTCTTCGCGCTCGCGGAAGCAGTAGAGGAACACCGACATCGCGCCCATATCGAGGGCGTGCGTGCCCAGCCAGACCAGGTGCGAGCTGATGCGCTGCAATTCATTCAACAGAACGCGCATCCACACCGCCCGTTTCGGAATCTCCAGCCCCAGGAGTTTTTCCACGGCCAGCACGTAACACAAATTGTTGGTCATGGGGCAGAGGTAGTCGATGCGGTCGGTGAGCGGCACCACCTGCTGGTAGAACTTGGCCTCGCAGGTCTTTTCAATTCCGGTGTGCAGAAAGCCGATATCGGGCATCATGCGCACCACGTGCTCGCCGTCCACTTCCAGCAGCAGGCGAAGCACGCCATGGGTCGAGGGATGCTGCGGACCCATGTTGAGAATCATGGTCTTGTCTTCGGACTGAACCCCTGATTGTCCTGTGGGATCGACGGGTGTAACGACTGTTGCCTGGCCCATTAGCGGTAGCCCTCCACCGGGTAATCCTTGCGCAACGGATGACCTTCCCAGTCATCGGGCATCAGAATGCGGCGCAGATCGGGATTGCCCAGGAATCGGATGCCAAACAGATCGAAAACTTCCCGTTCAAAGAAGCCGGCCGCCGGCCACAGGGAAGTAATCGATTCAATCTGCGGATCGCCGCCGTCGAGCCTGACCTTGAGCCGCATGCGCTCTTTGCGCTTCATGGAAAGCAGGTGATAGGCGACTTCAAATCTCGGCTCGCGCGGATGATAATCGGCGCACGTGAGGTCTGAGAGAAAATCCACGAGGCCGGAAGTTTTAAGCTGTTCGCAGGCGGCGGGCAGCGATTCGCGGAGCACATAAATGGTCAGCTCGTCCCGGTCGAACTTTGCGCCTTCCACGGCCGATGTCTTCCACGCCAGCAGGGCGGCCAGGATGGGCCTGTCCTTTAATTGATCGAGGTCGGTGATCGCGGGAGTCAGGGCCATGGTTTACGCCTCTCCCTTTTCCCGCTTGTTCCAGTCGAGAATCCCCTTCTTCCATATATAGAAGAAGCCGACCAGCACCAGGCCGATGTACACCATCATTTCATTGACGCCGAACCAGCGCGAGCCGCTGATCGCGGGCAGATCGCGAAAAATCACCGCCCAGGGATAGAGGAACACCGCTTCCACGTCGAACAGGATGAACAGCATGGCCACCATATAGAACCGGACGCTGGTGCGCTGCTGCGCGTCCCCGGTGGGGATAATGCCGCACTCATAGGGGGAATTCTTGGCGGCCGTCCATTTGTGTTTGCCGAGAATCTGAGACAGGGTCACCATGCCCCCGGCGATCACGCAGGCCAGCCCGACCTGGATCAGCAGTGGAATGTAGCGAATGAAGTAAGTGTTATCTGGCATGAGAAGGCCTGTCTGCGTTGCCCGGCACTGCCTGGCTAAACATTCGAATGTAATTGGCCCCGTGAGGGGGTGTCAAGGCCTTGATTCACATAGGGTTTGCTGTTTTTCGCGGCGCGCCATAGACTGCTGTGTATCCAAAGATTTTAAATTTAAAATTTCAAATTTGAAATTTAAGAACGCCTGATTTGGGAACTTGAATTCAGAACTCCGTTACCCCTGGGTTTTAAATTTAAAATTTAAAATTTCAATTTTAAAATCTCGTATTTCATGACCATTTTTGGCTTCAATACCGACATTCGGCACGATGACACGGTGTATCACGTGCAGAGCGAAGCCCGTCAGGGCGAGCTGCTGATGCAGACGCTGGTCTTCGTAAAAGGACAATGCATTGGCAAGCGCGTGGTCTCCTACGCGAACAAAGCGGCCGAGCCCGGGTTCTCGGAAGACGGAATTCACGAGCTGATCAAGGCCCAGCACAAAGCCGTGCTGGGAGCGATCTCGGAAGGCCATCTCGATTCGGTGCTGGGCACCACTCAGGAAATTCACGATACCGACGACGAGGCCGGACTGTCGCTGAAATCGTTCAAAGCCGAAACCAACAACGCCGACGCCGGCATCACACTCTGTTTCCAGGTCACCGACGCGGGCAATGGAGTGAGCGGCGCAGAAGTCATCGTCCGCGCCGGCATCTCCGGCGATGCGCGCATCATCGCCGGGGCCTCGGCGGATGCCCAGGGCAACGTGGAGATGCGGATTCCCTTCGATGAGGATTTACGGCGCGAGTCGGCGATCACGGTTCATGCAACACATGAGGAAAAGTCGGCAACGCGAAGATTCAGATTGCGGAGGAATGAATAGATTCGGCAGAGATCTTTCACCGCAAAGGACGCAACGGGCGCAAAGGAAAGATAAAAGCAAAACAACAGAGAATTCTTTGCATCTTTTTTTTGTTTTTCCTTTGCGCCCTTCGCGTCCTTTGCGGTGAAAATTCTTGCTGATCAGGCCGTCGGATACATCGCCGTGCGCCCCAGCTGCTTCGCCACGGGCGTCCAGAAGTTCTGCCATTCGGGGCTGGGTTTGGCGCCGACCATCAGAATGAGCGTGCCTTCGTCTTCGGGAACATCGGGGATGCGGTAGACCACCGGGAACGCCACCTGCTGCACCATTCTCTTCGGCCCATAGCGGATCACCGTCACGATGTCTTTGCCGTGTACCAGCCGATAACACGCTTCGAACGTGGCCAGAGGGTCCAGAATCTCCCGCAGTATGCTCGTACTCACCAGATAGCAATGTTCCATGGTTTGGGTCTTCCTTTTTGTGCGCTGCGTGCCCCTGAGGACCGCCTGCTCACCTTCATTTGTAAATCCCGTTCCTTAAACGGTTATTGGAGCAGCATTAAAAGTCCTAATGATTTTGCGAAAGAAACATGCAGGGGAGAGACCAATTCTGCACCCATGTGCAAATCAATACGGGTTACTTTGGTAACCTGCAGGCCGCCGGCAAGGGCCGGGAAAAGCAAAACATTTTGCCCTAAAGAAATTTCAGCAGCGCGGTAGTGAACCCGAGGGGCTCATCGACATTCGAGAGATGCGCCGTAGGCAGATGGACTACCTTTGCGCCGGATATCCCGCCCGCAAGAATTTCCCCGTGTCCCGCCCACGGCGTGGACTGATCGTGATCGCCGACGATGACCAGCGTGGGCGCTTTGATTTTCGGCAGCAGCGCGGTGTAGTTGAAGTCGCGGACGGCGGCGCAGCATCCGGCGTAGCCGACCGGGTTGGTGGCGAGCAGCACGGAGCGCACCGAGTACGCATAGACGTCGCCGCGGGCCATGGTCTCCGGCAGAAAGAAACGCTGCATGACCGCGTCGACGATTCCGGTCGTTCCGTCTTTCAATACGGCCTGGCGCCGGGCTTCGAGGGCTGTGCCGTCGAAGCGTGAAGAAGTGTTGGCCAGCACCAGGGCCGTCACCCGCTCGGCGGCGTGGATGGCCAGCCACTGCCCGATGGCTCCTCCCATGGAAAGACCGCAGAAGGCGAACTGCCGGATGGATACTGCATCGACCACCGCCAGCGTGTCGCGGCCGAGTTGTTCGATGGAGTAATCGCCTTCCGGCGCATCGGATGCGCCGTGTCCGCGCGTGTCGCAGAGCAGCACCTGGAAACGCCGGAGCAGATCGGGCATCTGCGGGTCCCACATACCGTGGTCTGCGCCCAGGGAATGCGAGAGCACCAGCGGGGGATTCGCGGGATTTCCTTCGAGGCGATAGTAGATGCGCGTGTTGTTGACGGTGGTGAAGGGCACGGGTCGCTCCTTGCAGAATGATAAATAAAGTTGGGACTTCGCGTTAAAAAGCAAGACCTTTGCACCACGGAGGCACGGAGTCACGGAGAAGAACAGGAACAAAAAATAATGGGTTCCTCGTTTTCTTTCAGGGACGCCGGTTTCATCAGGCAGAGGAGGGCACGGAAAATTCTCATAAGACCAGCCTGATTTTCCGTGATCTCTTCCGCCCGATGAAAACCACACCCCCGAAAGAAAACGAGGAACCCATTAATTTTTGTTCTTGTTCTTCTCCGTGACTCCGTGCCTCCGTGGTGCAAAGGTCTTGTTTTTAAGGAAGGCCCTGCGAGAACCCCACTCGCAAACACTCTTAAACCACTCAGTGTTTTGTATTTTACCCGCGCCTGTTTACAATGAGCGGGACTCCCATACCTGCTGAAGCGTCTGGCACTGCTCACATTAGGTAACGGTGCAATTTCGTCTATGAAAAAAAACTTCGCACTGATAACGCGCTGTCGTGTGCAACGGGCCCTGTGGATCGCCGTTGCTGTCGTCTCCATGCTCTTCCCCCGGACCTCCCACGCCTGGCAACAGCAGACTCAGCAACAGCCCCAGCAGCAGCAACAGCAGCCGCAGGATGACAGTCTTTCCGCCGAGCAGGTGATCGAGATTCTGCAGAACAACCCTGAAGTGCTGGCGGAGGCGAAGAAAGAGATTGTCGCCGGGCTGCGCGACCGCGGCTATTCCGTGACTGAAGCCGACATCACTGATGACCGGCTGTTTTCGCAGATCCAGGGTGACGATCGCGTGCGTTTGGCGCTCAGCAATGAATTGAAGGCGCGTGGTTTCGGCCAGCCACAGCAGCAGGAAGAAGCGCCCCCCGCGCAGAACGCTCCCGCAAACTCCGGGCAGCGGCCCGCGAACGGCTCGTCAGCCCCTTCCAACGCGACCGGCAACCAGGGAATGAACCAGCAGGGCAACGCGTCGGGGAACAACCAGGGCAACTCCACAGGCCGCGACAACATCCAGGACCGCGAGACCGATAAGAAGCAGCCCGCCAACGGCAGCCGGCGAGAGGGCCAGGGAAATGACCGGAACAGGCCGGGCACGCCCCGCTCTTATATATATCGTAATCTTCCCGCTCTGCAGGGCCTCTATACCCAGTCTTTAGTCGACCCCACCAAACTCGAACGCTTCGGCGCGGCGCTGTTCCGCAACAGCAACCTTAATGTTACCGATAAGACGTCCGGGGATATCCCGGTGGGTTCCGATTATGTTCTGGGCGCGGGCGATCAGATCTCGGTGGATTATTTTGGCAGCGTGACCCAGAAGCTGCAACTCACCGTCGACCGTTCGGGCCGCGTGATTCTGCCTGACGCCGGCCCCGTGCTGGTCGCCGGACG
>Ga0137391_10002501_pt1 | contig 13752 bp, 10 predicted proteins | sample 15con2h24BmetaG_FD_101399 | JGI IMG/M metagenome (GOLD analysis project Ga0137391, IMG submission 101399) | Vadose zone soil microbial communities from Angelo Coast Range Reserve, California, USA - 15con2h2.4B metaG | ecosystem: Environmental > Terrestrial > Soil > Vadose zone > Saprolite...
AAGACGACTGAAATGACTCCGTTCATGGTGAAGAAGGCGGCGTTGAGCTGGGATAAATCATCGGGCTTGACCAGGGAATGTTCGTAAAGTAGCAGCAGGGTGACGGTGACCACCCCGGCGCATGCGAGTTTTCCGAGAGCGAACGCGGGAAGCAGCGCGATCAACAGAAGGAGCATGATGACATGGAAGACGCGGGCAATCCATAGGGAACGCGAGATGCCAAGATAACGCGGGATCGAGTGGAGTCCAGCATCCTTGTCAAATCGAAGATCCTGGCAAGCATAGAGGATGTCAAAACCCGCGACCCAGAAAGTGACAGCGGCGGTCAGAAGCAGGATGCGAGGATCGAGGGAGCCGCGAACCGCAATCCAGGCGGCCGACGGTGCGATGCCCAGAGAGAAACCGAGCACGAGGTGCGACCAGCGCGTGAAACGCTTTGTATAAGAATAGAGAAGGAGTACGGCGAGTGCGACCGGCGAGAGCCACAGGGCGAGCCGATTCAGTTGTGTCGCGGCCAGAATGAAGATCGCGCACGAGACCGTGATAAAAGCGGTGACGAAGGCTGGAGAAAGATGTCCGGCGGGGAGAGCGCGGGTGCGAGTGCGGGGATTTGCAGCGTCGATGGCAGCATCGGCGAGGCGATTGAAGGCCATGGCGGCGGAACGCGCGGCGATCATGGCGATGACAATCCAGAGTAGCTGATGGGCAGTGGGCAGGCCGGAGGCGGCGAGCATGGCTCCGCAGAGCGCGAATGGGAGAGCGAAGACGGAGTGTTCCCACTTAATCATTTCCAGGGTGATGCGGAGACTGCGAAGCAGAGGCACGGGAAGATTGTAAGGCAGTTCTCGCTTGCCGGTTCTTGCCTCCGGTTTTGCAGCTGGTCTTCGTTACCATCAGGCCTTAAGCTGCGAAGAAGAAAACGGATCTGCGCGCGCAGACTACGCACTTTTCGAGTAAGTTAGTTCTGAGGGAGGATAGGATTGCCTCTTATGCCCCTCAAAACGGTGCTTCAGCCGCAGGAAAGGCTCCTCAAAGTACCAACGAGAAAGGCTGGCAATGGCGACGGTGAAGATGACGGCTATAGTGAAAAGCAAAATCATAAGGCCGAAGCGTCCGCCAACTGCAGACCTGCTAGGGAAAAAACGGCGCAGTAGATGGTCCTCCAAGTCAAAGACAAGCATATGGATGAGGTAAACGCCGTAACTGATTTCGCCGAAGAACTGCAGAATAGGTCGGTTAACCACTCCCTTAAAGCGAGAGGTTCCCGCCAACAGCGCAAAGGCAACAATACCCACAAAGAAAAGATTCAGTGCCGTTTCCCGCAAACTGGCGCCCAAGAATCTGCTGGCGCGAAAAATTCCTAATGGATAGCCGAAGGCAAACACAGCCACGCTCGTCGCAAAGCATATCAGCGTGATAGTGCGCATATGAGATCGTGTTCCCCAAGGGCCACGAGCCAGTCCGGCCAGCATCGCCCCTGTCGCCAGTCCGTCCGCCACTAGCCACGTGTATCCAGGACCCGCGTCGTACCCCCGAATGAAATAGAAGGCCCGCAAGCACGGACAAACGAAACAGATGACCGCTCCGACAACCGCGACGCGGCGTCGCGACAACGAGCGGACAACCGCGGGCCACAGCAGGTAGAAGTGCTCTTCAACCGCCAGCGACCACAGAACACCGTACTGCATTCGTACTCCAAAAAGTTCCGTGACATTGGACAGGTATAAAAAGCTGAGTCCCAGAAAGGCCCAGGAGGCGTGCCGATTGACCCAGCCGGTGCGAGTCAAAATCGCGAGAAGCGCGAGTACTGCGTAATACAATGGCAAAATGCGGAGAGCGCGTCGAATGTAGAAGGTGCGGTAGTACTCTGCCTGGGACTTGCTGTCGAGCAGAATGCCAGTAATAAGGAATCCAGAAAGGACGAAAAATAGGTTCACGCCCGTCCAACCAGGCAGGGTCGCTGCCACAAACAGTTTCGGAAACCCTGAGAGACCTTGCAGGCCATAACGGAAGCCGAAGCCATGGAAAAAGAGGACGAGCAAGACGGCAATGCCGCGAATCGTATCCAGTTCCGGCATCCGCGGTCGCAGGAGCGGAGGTTTTGCTTCGGAGTCGATGACAGCCGTAAAGAGTCGTCGGTTGCTTCTGCTTTGCACTGAGTATTGGATATTGTACAGGTCTGGATCAGGCCGCAAGCCTTGTATGCTGCTGACGGGTCTCTATTTGTGAGAAACTAAGCGGCACCGTGAAGATGAGGTTTTGATGAACGCAGCTCAGAACGTGACAATTCCGGTCCCAGTTCAGCGCCCGCTATTGGTGCGGGAGCCAGTGCGAAAAACAAGGAATGCTGCAATTTTCCTTTTGTATGTCCTCTTGCTCAGCGGAGCTGCGATTCATCTCTACCGCAAGCCGATCTACAGTATGGATTCGATCCAGTACATGGGCAACGCTTTGCTCATGGAAGAACGCGACCCGGTTCGAATCCATCAGCGTGTCTATGACGACGTTCGACGCTCAGTGCCCAGAGTGGAGCGGGAAGGCATGCTCGGCCATGTGGAGGGCGCAACTCCAGACTATGCCGAGTCGCGACGGATGCGCGCCGCGAACCCTTATCAGTATGCCGAGTTCCTGCCCTTGTTCGCAATTCGTCCTCTCTACAATCAGACGCTGTGGCTTGTGAGCAAGACCGGCATGGGACTGGTGCGCTCGGGAATTGTGATCTCGGTTGGATCGTATTTTTTGCTGGGGATTCTTGTGTTCGTGAGGATCAACAAGTACGTCAGCTCGTGGTTTGCTCTGGCGATTTCGATCCTGCTGCTTGCGAGTCCTCCGCTGATGGATATGGGGCGGGAGACTACAGCCGACGCACTGGCTACGCTGGTCGCATTTACCTCGCTGTACCTGATCTTTGAAGAGCGGCGATTGATGCCCGGCATGACCTTGCTGCTGGCTTCCATCTATTTTCGGACTGACTTCGTAGTGCTGGCGGTCCCCGTTATTTTGGCGTGCTGGTGGGAGAAGCGGATCAACTTCTGGAAGGCTGGCGTGCTGGCAGTGGTCGCAGTTGCGTCCGTGCTGTGCATCAACCACTTCGCCGGGGATTATGGAATCAAGATGCTTTATTATCGCAACTTTGTCGCCGTGCCGATCGCGCCGGGAGAGATGACGGCACAGTTTGCCTTTCGAGACTACCTTGCTGCGATGCGGTCGGGGATAACACTCGCTGCTAATAGCTTCTTCCTTCCCTTCTTGCTGCTGGGGACGATTGGCATGGTTTCGAGGCGGATGAGAGTGCTCTTTGTGGTGAACCTGACCTATGTTGTCCTTCACTTCGTGGTGTTGCCCAACTGGCAAGAGCGGTGGGTGGGGCTGTTCTATCTATCGATGGGAATTTGTGCGGCGGCGATGGCTGGCGAAGTGGCGAAAAACATAGCGGCTTGCCGTGACGCGACGGAATGAGCGGCGACGACGACCATCGTCAGGCGGCGGTCGCTTCCCGCACCACCTCGGGTGTGGGTAACACGGCTCGATCTTTCAAGCGCAGAAATGGTTCCTCGAAGTATCGGCGCGAGAGGAAGGCCGATCCAATGGCAAGACTGCCGCAGATCAGAAAACGAACGACCATGACACCGAAATGACCCTTGAACGAGGATGAGTGAGGAAAGAACTCGTGTTGGAGATTATCGAAAATATTAAAGACGAGCATGTGGAGGAGGTAGAGTCCATAGCTGATTTCGCCGAAAAACCTAAGCGTGCGATGCTCGGCCAGAAAACTCCAGCCGCTTGTGCCAAGCAGCAACGCGCCGCCAACCATGGCGGTGCATAGAAGATTCAGGGCGGTGAGGTGCAGCGCGCCTCCGGCGAGTGGACCGTGGAGTGCAAGATCGGGCACTATCAGGAGCGCGCTTGCAAGAAGCGCCGCCAGTGAAATTAACTTCAGGCCCTTACGAGTGCCAAGTGGTCCCCGCATCAGGACAGCCAGGAGAGATCCTAAGGCCAGACCGTCCGCCACCAGCCAGGTGTAAAGGGCGAAATAATCGTATCCCAGCCGCCAGGTAACGACTCGGGCGAGCGTAGCGCCGACAGCGATGACCACCGCAAGCACGCCTACCTTGCGCCGGCTTACGTTTCGGACAATGACGGGCCAGATGAGGTAGAAGTGTTCCTCAACGGCCAGCGACCAGAGCACTCCGAACTGGATCGGCACGCCAAACAAAACCGTAACGTTTGCCAAGTAGATCACACTCAAACCCAGGAACGCCCAGGAAACAGTTGGGCCCTGCAAACCGTAGCGGCCAAGGAGGGCCAAGAGAAGGAGAAGCCCGTAGTAGGCGGGCAAAATTCGGAGCGCCCGGCGCAGGTAGAAACGCCGATAGTATTGAGGATGGTGCTTGCCGTCGAGCAGGATTCCGGTGATCAGAAAACCCGAGAGAGCAAAGAAAAGATTGACTCCGGTCCAACCTAATGACGCTGACCGTACGAAAAGCTTAGAGGCGCCGGCGAATACCTCAACATTTTGGCGGGAGGCAAACCCGTGATAAAACAACACCGCCAAGATGGCGACGCCGCGGACGCAATCGAGTTCGGGCATTTTCGGACGAAGCAAGGGTTTTGCTTCAAGGCCCGTTTCAGAGTCGGTGAATGCCATAGAAAGAGCAGCGCCGCGAATCTTGGGTTCCCATTTCTTTGGACTGGGCTCGGTATTGTACGGGTCTGGGTTAACCGATACGCGATGAATTCGCATCTGAACGTTGGGAGTTCACTATCAACGTTGGGCGACGGTCCCACTTCCAGATGATCCGGCCAGCATCCGACCGAAGATGGCGGGACGGTGCCGCAAGTAGTAATACTCGTTAATCGGGCGATCATCTTCCATCACAGGTGCATTGGGGAACTGCTGAATCATTTGATCCAGCGGAACCTCCTTACTCAGTGCGAGTACGAATTGGCGTTCAGGAGAGGACTCGGGGCCCCACTCCATCATGTCAGTCGCGGCGCGCGAGGGCATGCGCGAAGCAAGCGTACTCGCAGTCGCATGCGGAATTGGAGACGTGCTGGCAAGAAAGTGAAACCCGTAATCCATGACGTAAACAAAAACACGCACATTGGAAAAGGATTGTTGCAGCGCCTTGGCTATCGACGATTGGACTATCAATTCCCCGCCGTCCGGCAACCACTGTTGCAAGATTCCGCCCGGGCGCAAATGCCGCTTGACGAGGGTGTAGAACTCCTTCGAGTACAGCAGGCTGGAACCGGCCGTTTGCACGGGGGGCGGCGGGTCAATCGCTATCACATCGTACTGCTCGGAAGTACGTTCCAGGAAAAGTCGCCCGTCGTCGATCACCAGGTGAGATTGCGGGGACTGCAATAGCGTCGGCCCATCCGCATGGAAATAGCCGTACACTTGCGGAACGCTCGGCACCAGTTCGACCACCGTGGAGGATATGCCCCAAGAAAGAGCCGAGCGGTGGGTGGTTCCCATTCCAAAGCAGATGATCAGGATGTTGGTTGGCTTGCGATCCAGCATAGCTAGGGGAAGATGGGCCATCATCTTCGTGATCGGACGCAGCCCCGTCATTCCCTCGCCGTTAACCAGAAGGCGCTTCTCCAAGCGGGAGTCGCCCTTCGCCACAACTGTAGCGGTATAGTCGCGCTTGACCAAAGGATGGGAGAACTGATCCGCAAAGTCATTTGTGTAAAAGAATAGAACAGCCGAGACTGTAGCCAAGACTGCGAGGCCCCATCGTCTGGCCGGAGTCGGCAAGTCTCTCCATGAGAAAAGTGGCGACTTGGTCATCACCAGGCCAACTGCAAACCACGGCAGCGCCAGCACAGCTAGCGACGCCCGCTCGCCCAGCCAGGGCAACAGCAAAAAGCCGGAAAGCAGCGGCCCGAGAATACAGCCCATGATATTGACGGCATATGCACGACCAGCGCGCTCTCCGTCGCCGGAGGAGAAACGATCCACCATCATTGGAGTTAAAAACCCCAGCGCTGCTGAGAACGGGACTACGCCAAGGATTAGGCGCAGCAATCTGTGCAAGGAGAGCCTGGGGTCTACCGCGAGCAGGGGAAGAAAAATGGTAAAAGCCAGGAGTGCCCACTCGAGTCTTCCGAGCAGTTCGGGACGAAACAACCGTTTCCGGTAAAGCAAAGAGCCGATGTACGTGGCCCCGAGGTAGACCGCCAAAATGGCCGCGAACGCGTAGACGACAGTACCGAGCCATGGAGTGAAGATACGCACCCACACCACCTCAGCAGCCATGCTGGTGAGGCCGGTTCCAAAGAGAAGCCAGAGCAACTTGCGGCTATCAGAAGCCGGAAGGGCGAAAGCTGAGGAGGGTGTTTCGGCTGGTCCCGTTTTTTCTATTGTTCCTCGCTGCCGACCAAGGGCCCATGCAGAAACGGCTAAAACGAAATTGAGCACCGAGCTCACGTACAGAGTCTTCCTAAACCCCAACGCTTCAATCAGAAACAACGGAAGCCCGGCCCCCACAACCGCGCCGAGGACATTTGCAAGATACAAGTAACTGAAGGACCGCGATGATTCAGTATTAGATCGCTCATCAATGGCGAACATAGCTAAGGGGAACGTTGCACCCATACAGGTACACCAAGGCACCAGAGAAATGGCAATCCAAGTTCCTGCGGCCAAATAAAACCCGGAAGGAGACAATCCGTGGGTCTCCAGCCTTTCAAGCAGGATCCTTCCCCAAGACAGTTGGAGAGGAACAACAAGCGCCGAAATCCCTATCAACAGTTCGGCAAGGGCATACAGACGCAGCGGGGAGACGAACAGTCGCGCTCTCCACTCCCTAAGCAGGCGTCCCGTTGCCCATGAGCCCAGGCCGAGTCCCAACATGAATACTGAGAGGACTATCGAGACAAGTGGGGTCGTGACTCCGTATTGCGCCATGGCGAGACGGAGCCAAACCACTTCATAAAGGACGCTACAGAAACCAGACACTATGAAGAAGAAGAAAAACCACTGCATCAGGGTTCTCTCAGTTTTGGATTGGCGATTTGTTGATCGCCCATTTCAACAGATCGCGCCTCGGAAAGCAACGCCGCGCCTCATGTCATGGTCGATTCGCTTCCTGCTGTGGAACCTTGCGAGTAGCTGCTGGAGCCAGCGGCATTCCTGTTATCATGCCAATACTTTTGAGGCGGCATAGGCTCTGACCGCTGCAGAGGGAGCTGACTTGTGGGAGTGGGACTCAGAGCGGAACAGAATTACCAGCCGGTTACTATGCCGGCGAAAGAGTCGGCGACTATCGAAGTGTCAGTGGTCATGCCTTGCCTGAACGAGGCTGAGACGCTGGAGAGTTGCATCGCGAAGGCGCAGCGCGCTCTTCGCGAGGCCAATATAGCGGGAGAAGTTATTGTGGCCGACAATGGCAGCACTGACGGCTCGGTCGAGATTGCGGAGCGAATGGGGGCAAGGGTTGTAAATGTTCGGGCCAAGGGATACGGCAACGCTCTGATGGGAGGGATCGCCGGCGCGCGCGGCAAATACGTGGTAATGGGGGATGCTGATGACAGCTACGATTTTGGGCACATCCCGCGCTTCGTCGAGCAGTTGCGGGACGGCGCCGATGTGGTGATGGGAAACCGTTTTCGTGGAGGAATTCAGAAAGATGCCATGCCGGCGTTGCATCGCTATTTCGGAAATCCGCTGCTAACGCGAATTGGACGTCTGTTCTTCCATAGTCCGGTGGGGGATTTCTACTGCGGTCTGCGGGGATTCCGCAAAGATGCCTACGAGCGTATGGGACTGCGCACGACAGGGATGGAGTTTGCGACCGAGATGGTGGTGAAGGCTACTCTGCTGCAGCTACGAATCGCTGAGGTTCCCACGACGCTTTCGCCCGACGGGCGCAACCGGCCTCCGCATTTGCGCACGTGGAGCGACGGCTGGCGGACGTTGCGCTTCTTTTTGCTTTACAGCCCGCGTTGGCTGTTCCTGTACCCGGGGATGGCCCTCATGTTGGCTGGATTTGCATTGGGTTTATGGTTACTGCCGGCGCCGAGGCCGGTGGGCGGCGTTACGTTTGACGTTCACACTCTGGTGTATGCCGCCGCGTTCGTGATGCTGGGACTTCATGCGATGGCATTCGCCGTGTTCACGAAGATGTTTGCCATCTCGGAAGGCTTGCTGCCTCCGGACCCAACGCTGGACCGGCTGTTCCGGTACATCACTTTAGAAGTTGGGCTGGCGGTTGGCGCCGGGCTCACGATCGCGGGGCTCATAGCCTCCGCCTATGCCGTGGGCGCGTGGGGAAGCAAACATTTTGGCGCGCTCGATGATTCTCACACGATGCGGCTGGTCATTCCGGCGGCACTGTTGCTCACACTGGGAGCGCAGACAATTTTCGCAAGCTTCTTCATGAGCGTGTTGGGGCTGCGGCGGCGATGACCGCTAGTGCCGAGTTCGATCAGTTCGCGGATGAATACGAAGTTGACCTGAACCAGGCACTCGCCGCGACCGGAGAGGGCCAGGACTACTTCGCCCGCGGCCGGGTTAACTTTTTGGCGGGTTGCCTGCGGCGCTTGCGGCAGGCGCCACAGTCCGCGATGGACTACGGCTGCGGCATCGGTGGGACTGCCGCGTTGTTGCGGGAGATCGTGGGAGTCCTCCGCGTCGTCGGTCTCGACATCTCTGAACGCTCGCTGGAGCGGGCCCAGAGAGAATATGGTGGCGATACCGTCGGCTTCCAAACTTTCGAGCGCTATGAACCGGCAGCAGACTTAGACCTGGCCTACTGCAACGGTGTCTTCCATCACATTCCCGTTGAAGATCGAGGACCAGCTATCCGCTACATATATCGTTCGCTGCGGCCGGGCGGCCTGTTTGCTTTCTGGGAGAATAATCCCTGGAATCCCGGGACTCGCTACGTGATGGCGAAGTGCGCTTTTGATCGCAATGCAGTGCCGCTCACGCCCCCCCTAGCGAAGAGGCTGCTGCGCGAGGCAGGATTCGAAATGGTTCGCACGGATTTTCTATTCTATTTTCCTCGCGCCTTGCAACCACTACGGTTCCTGGAGTCTCTCTTACATTGGCTCGCGCTGGGAGGACAATACCAGATTCTTTGCCAGAAACCCGGGGCAGCGCGCCACGCCAGTGATAACTCCCGAGACGGAAAAGCGTCAAGCCGCATGCGGTGAATGAAAGGCGTAAATTACTCTGGGATTCAGATCAGCGAGAGGATGCCGTCTTGCGCCGTCAAGTTGTGCCGCAATTGTCAATTTCCACAATTGACAAGCGCCGGACGCTGCGGCATTATGGGTGCTTCGATTGCAGTTCTCCCTCTTACAGGGGACAGATGCACGAATTGGAGGGACGCTATGGCGGAATTTATTCGGAGGATTTGGTCGGAAGATGAGGGACAGGATATTGCGGAGTACGCGGTAATGCTGGCTGTGATCCTGGTTCTGGTGGTGGGCACGATTCGGCTGATCGGATCCAACGCCAACAATGTCTTTTCCAATACTGCCAGTTCTATACAGTAGCGGGGATCAAGCTGGAACAGCCCCGCAGTTTCGGAACTGAACGCAGGACGCTCCTCATGACGCAATTTACGTCGTTTACCGGGCCGCTTCGCTACTGCTGGTTTACCAGCGCGGTGGCTGCGGCGGGACTTGCGAGGAGATTGACTCGGACATAAATCACCTAGATCAAGCCAAGTTCAGCCAAAAGCCGCGATTCGTGAATCGCGGTTTTTGCTTTTTGCAGGGAAACTCAGGAGTCAAATCGATGATTGTCAACATGTCCGAGAAAGCGACCGAGCAGGAGATTGCGCACGTAATCGAGCGCATTCGCGAGGCGGGCTACCAACCGCATGTAACGCGGGGAGTGGAGCGCACTATCGTCGCCGCGGTGGGAAACGGCCGGCGTCATGAGATCGAAGCGCTGTTGGTGGCGCCTGGCGTGGAGAACGTGGTCGCTATCGCTCAGCCTTTTAAGCTGGTCAGCCGGCAGGTGAAGCCGGAACGATCGGTGGTGAAGGTGGGCGGCGTGGCTATCGGTGGGCCTGGAGTTGTGGTCATTGCCGGACCTTGCTCGGTGGAATCCCGCGAGCAAATGCTTAGCACGGCGCAGGCTGTGAAGCGTGCTGGAGCCACGATGCTGCGGGGCGGCGCCTACAAGCCGCGAACTTCCCCCTACGACTTTCAGGGACTGGGCCTGGAGGCGCTGAAGATTCTGCGCGAGGCGCGCGAGCAATCGGGTCTGCCCGTGGTCACCGAAGTGATGAGCACGGAAGATGTTGACATCATTTGTGAGCATGTGGACATGCTGCAGATTGGGGCGCGCAATATGCAGAACTTCGCATTGCTGCGGCGGCTAGCCACTGTGAGCAAGCCAGTCCTATTAAAGCGCGGTCCCTCGTCGACGGTGAAGGAATGGCTACTGGCGGCGGAGTATTTGCTGTCTGGAGGGAATAGCCAGGTTGTGCTTTGCGAACGCGGTATCAAGACCTTCGAAACAGAAATGCGCAACACCTTCGATCTGGCGGCCGTGGCCCTGGCGCGCGATCTTTCACATCTGCCGGTGATTGCCGATCCTTCGCATGGGACGGGCAAGCAGAGTCTGATAGCAGCAGTCTCGCGCGCAGCGGTTGCGGTTGGAGCGGATGGACTGATCATCGAAGTGCATCCCTGCCCGGAGCGGGCACTCTCGGACGGAGCGCAGTCGCTAGATTTCGCCGGGTTTGAGAGAGTGATGAAGGCTATTGCCGAACCGCTCCGTAAGGTCGCTGTTCCGGTGGCCGAGGGAGCGGAGATGGCCAAGGTTTGATGGACGTTCAGTATGTGATCGCGAAGCTCATCGCCGTCAGGTTGGCGGGCTCCGCATAACTGTTCCAGCCGGCTGGTCTCACCTGTAATTTTCCCGCCGGATGGTTACTCCGGTTACTATTGGCATCCTCAAGGGTTCGCCTATGATCGGTATGGGTGAAGGTATGAAAAAACTTAGCTTTCTAGTCTCGCTCACTAACAACGATAACGACTATCAGCAAGAACAGGCAGCGGCGGCGGAGAAAGCCGCGCGGCGGCTGGGGGTGGACCTTCAGATCGTCCACGCCAATAACGACGCCGTTACGCAGAGTCAGCAGCTCTTACACTTCATCCAAGGCTCGGCATCCTCACGTCCCGATGCCATCGTGTTCGAGCCGTCCGGTGGAACGGGATTTCCGCAGGTGGCGCGTGCGGCGGTAGCGGCAGATATTGGCTGGGTAGTCCTGAACCATGAAGCAGAGTATCTCGGCCAGCTCCGGCAAGCCTCCCATGTTCCGGTTTTTTCCATCAGCTCCGACCACAAAGAGGTAGGCAAACTTCAGGGAAGGCAATTTGCGGCGCTTCTGCCGCAGGGCGGATCCATGCTGTACATCGAGGGTCCGGCCAACAGCTCAGCCGCGCAGGAACGCACCGCCGGAATGAACCTGACAAAGCCGGCTAACATTCAAGTAAAGACAATGCGCGCCAACTGGACCGAAGAGGGCGCCTACCGCGCCATCAGTTCCTGGTTGCGTCTCCGTACTTCGCAGGAAACGTTGATCGATCTGGTGGGAGCGCAGGACGACAGCATGGCCGCGGGCGCCAGAAAAGCATTCTCAGAAATCGCCGGGAGTGAGCGCGAGCGGTGGATGAAGATACCATTCACCGGCTGCGATGGCTTGCCAAAAACTGGACAATCCTGGGTGCGCAGCGGACTGTTGGCTGCCACAATCTATATTCGCCCCAATGCAGATCTCGCGCTGGAACTGCTTACCGAAGCGATTCGCACGGGATCGCAACCGCCGGAGCGCAAATTGATTGTTCCCGAATCAATGCCCTTGATTGACGAACTCACAACGCGAACAATTAAGGGCAATGCCGGCAAACGCCATCTCACGGCTGGCGCTTGAAAGCCGAAGCCCTTCCGCTTACAAACTTGCGATTCTGCTTTGCTTCCCTGCTCTCTCCGCTCTCTTCGAGACGCAGATTTTCCGCTTTGCAGTAACCACCATCAGATCTTTTAGAAAAATATTGCGTAACGGCCAGTCTAGGTTACAATGCACACCACCAAGCGAAGGATGGATCGCTTTGGTTCTTGAACGGGCAGGAATCCAGGACCAATCGCCGCATATCGCGGGAGGAAATCATGGCAAATGCTGCGCAGGTGTTGGGAACGCGGAACGCAGAATACGGCATCTGGCGGGTGATCATGGCGTCGTCTGTCGGCACCATGATCGAGTGGTACGACTTCTACATCTTCGGAAGTCTGGCCGCGATCCTTGGCCCTAAGTTTTATCCCCCGGGCAATGACACGTTCGCCTACGTTGCATATCTGGCTACATTTGCGGTCGGTTTCTTAGTGAGGCCGTTCGGCGCGCTATTCTTTGGCCGCATCGGCGACCTGGTGGGGCGCAAGTACGCTTTTCTGGTAACCCTCTCGATCATGGGCTTTTCGACATTTTTCATCGGGCTGCTGCCCTCCTATGCTACGGCGGGCTGGTTCGCGCCCATTGTGCTGCTCTTGATCCGAGTGCTGCAGGGACTGGCGCTGGGCGGCGAGTACGGTGGCGCCGCGGTTTATGTGGGCGAGCACGTGCCTGACAACAAGCGCGGCTTTTATACCAGCTTTATCCAAATCACGGCTACGCTGGGGCTTTTCGTCTCGCTCGTCGTCATTCTGGTAACGCAAAACTCAATGTCGAAGGAAGACTTCGCCGCATACGGCTGGCGCATTCCTTTTTTGATTTCCATCATCCTGGTGATGATCTCGCTCTACATCCGCTTGAAGATGAAGGAGTCGCCGATTTTCGCAGAACTGAAAGCAACGGGGATGACTTCGGCACAGCCCTTGGAGGAAGCCTTCACCAAGTGGCCGAATCTGAAGAACGTTCTCATTTCGCTTTTCGGAGCGACGGCAGGACAGGGCGTTGTCTGGTACACCGGACAGTTTTACGCTCTGTTTTATATGCAAACTATTCTGAAGGTGAATGTCAAAACGGCTAACATTATCGTCGCAATTGCTTTGCTCCTCGGAATGCCATTCTTCACCGTGGTGGGCGCGCTTTCTGACCGCATTGGACGGAAGAAGCTGATGATGGCTGGATGCCTGCTCGGAGTCGTCACCTACATTCCGATCTACAAAGCCATGGAACACGCCGCAGGGAATAATGTTGTCACCGTGAAATCGACGCGAAACAAAGTGACGGGCGCGATTGCGCTGACGGCCATGACGACGGACGCGAACGGGGCGCTGGTACCCGCCAAGGAAGCCCCAAATCCGAACCGGACGATGCTGGTACTTTTGGTGTTCGTGCAGGTTCTGTACGTATGTTTGGTGTATGGTCCCATCGCCGCGTATTTGATTGAAGCGTTTCCGGCGAAGATTCGATACACGTCGCTCTCGTTGCCTTATCACATAGGGAACGGTGTGTTTGGGGGGTTGCTGCCGTTGATTGGACTGTCATCTGTCGCTTGGCACGGCAACATTTATGCAGGGCTCTATTACCCGATGGTTGTGGCGGGAGTGACGTTTATCGTAGGAAGCCTGCTGCTGCGCGAGACCCAGAGCGTGCGCATTTGGGATGAAGCTGGGAAGAAGGTTCCGGCGGCGGGCTGACGGAATCCGACGACACGCCAACCGTTTCGCATTTAGCGAAGCTTTAAAGCTTCCAGCTCGTCCAGGGTCCGTGGCCAGTCTGATCCTAATAGCCGGGATAGGCTTCGATCCGCGAGGATCTTACCCCCGGTTTGGCAGCGCGC
>Ga0137391_10002502_pt1 | contig 13751 bp, 6 predicted proteins | sample 15con2h24BmetaG_FD_101399 | JGI IMG/M metagenome (GOLD analysis project Ga0137391, IMG submission 101399) | Vadose zone soil microbial communities from Angelo Coast Range Reserve, California, USA - 15con2h2.4B metaG | ecosystem: Environmental > Terrestrial > Soil > Vadose zone > Saprolite...
CCGATGCGCACCGCGAGCGGCTCCGCGGCGTGCGTCTCCAGCTCCGCAACCGCGGCAATGATTTCGAGCCCCGCCCGCACGGTTCGCTCGGCATCGTCTTCGTGCGCGCGGGGATAGCCGAAATAGGCCAATATCCCGTCGCCCCGGAAATCGCCGAGGAAGCCGTCATAGGCTTGCACGATGCGGGCGCAGGCGGCGTGATAGGCGTCCATCACAGCGCGCATATCCTCGGGATCGAGGCGGGCCGACAGGGCAGTGGAGCCCACCAGATCGCAGATCATCACGGTGAGGTGCCGGCGCTCGGCAGCGGCCACGCCGGGTTGCCCGCTTGGCTCATCCCCCCCAACCGCGCTCGTGACGAACGCACTGGGAGAGCCGGCGGTTATCGCTTTGATAGCCTTAATGAGGCGCTTCCTGTCGCCCAGCGGTATCCCGAGCTTCTTGAGATCATCCTCCGTCAGCTCCGGCAGCACATCGCTGTCGATCGCATTCTCGATGAATACCGGCTCATAACGCCCGAGGCCGAGGTCTCGCAGCCAGCCGCCAACGTCCATAGCAGCGCCCTAATCCATTCCCGGCTCATCATGGTGACAAAGCGTGTCCAGTATATTCGTCGACCCGGTTTCGTGGACAGCGGAACATTGCGGTCAAGTCCATGATGGTAAAGACAAGACCATCCTACACGCCCGCGTTCGGCCCACAAATGGTCGAGTTGGTGCGCGCATTCGGGCATATCGAGTGGGGGGTCCATGGTACGGCCATGGAGGCGGCAAGATCGCGGTCGGGAACTTGATTACACCTTCACAACAGACCGGACGTTGTTCGGTCTCTTCAATATGTCATTGAGTACTCAATAGTCCTTCTCTATCCTGCCCTGGCAAGGAGAGCAGCGACGGCATTTTCCGCTGATTCCAGCGCGCCCTGCATCCAGCTGTGGCTGTGTGAGCAATGTTCGCCGGCAAAATAGATTCGGCCCTCGGGCGCAATGACATGCTGGTGGATGCGCGTGAACTGGCCAGGCTGGTAGAAAGCAAAAGCACCGCCACACCAACGATACGTATCCCAAGCCCAACTAGCCCGCCCGAGGATCATATCGCGATGCTGGAGCTCGGGATGAATCTGCGATACTTGCTGGATCACCAAATCCTCCCGCTCCGTGGCCGGCATAGCGCCGAGTCGGCGGGCGTCCTGCCCCCAGGTGTAGCAGGCGAGGAAGACGCCTGGCTGGTCGGAAACCGCCGGATCACGCGGCTTGGTTCCATCCGCATCGAGCGCATTGTCGGAGGGGTAGATGATCGCCCCGCTGATCAAATCGGTAGTGCTGGAGCCGCCGTAAATGCCGTTATTCTTTTCCCAGAACCTGTTCTTCGTCCAAAGCGCAACCTTTGTGCCGGAATCATAACCGAGCTCGATGATCGCGCGCTGCTTCTCATATGAGAACGGCGGATCGGTTTCGATCCGGGCGAGAACGGGGAACGGTATGGTGCAAAGCAGGAAATCTCCTTCTTCCTGATAATCGCGACCGCCGACCCGATAAATCGCTCGCACTCGTCCATGCGCTTTGTCCTGTTCGAGGCGGAGGACCTCGCAGCCCATCTTCGGTTTGCTGGTCAGACGGCTCAGAAAGGCGTCTGGAAAGCGAGAAGTACCGCCCTTGATCTCCGAGAATCCCGGATCCCACACGCCGATATTTTCCTCGCGCAGAAACTCAGTCGAGGCGCCGTGCTGAATGCACAAGTTACCGTAGGCAAACAGAAAAAATTCGATGGTCTCATCCGAGAGCGGGACGCCACCCAGTTGTTTCGGCTTCGCCTTTTGAATGAGCTGCCGGAGCGACTGACGATCCAATTTGATCAGCTTCTCGGAGGCGAAAGTATTTGCGGTCCTGAGCTGCTCGAGTTCGTCCGGAGAAAGCCCGTTCTGCGACTTGCCCTGGGCGATATCCTTCACGGTGAGTTGCCAGAGTTGGTCAGATGTAAGCTTTGCTTCATCCGCCTTCATTCTGAACTTCTTTTTGATTTCTGCTTCGTCAGTTGATCTTGATCCGCGGGCAAACTTGAACGTCCTCGAGCTGTACATCACGAACGGCCGCAGCTCGAGCTCACTGAACATATCGATATACTTGCGCGTGATACGGTGTTCTTTCGGAATGCGCATGGCGCCGGCTTCCCAATACAAGCCGTCACCCATCGGCCTCGTTCGAATGCGTCCGCCGACGTGATGCCGTTCGGCCTCCAGGATCGTATAGGTCCAATTCCGTTGTTGCAGCAGATAAGCCGCGCAGAGGCCGGCAAGGCCAGCGCCGACGATAACCACGTGCGGTGTCTTGCCGGGTTCCGCCTGGCTTGCTCCGATTAGGGCCTCGATCCCGGCGATGGCGCCGGTGGCGCTTGCGGTCGTGATTACTTGGCGGCGCGTCGGATTGGCGTAATCGCCTTGTGTGACCATCATTCCCTCCCCCAACCTCCGTGGATAGCGGCGCTGACCCGTATCACCCCATGAGGGATATCTGCACTCCGATTTCGCCAGCGACGTAGGCCGTATTCATGCGCAGAATTTCCAGCGCAAGATCGTGGTTGATGTGATTGAGCGTATCATTGGCGCTGTGAATATTGTGGTTAGCGTCATCGTTGCCCTCAATAGTAAGCACCGCCGGCACCGCCGCGCCGATAAAGGGAACATGATCGCTGTCGTGGGGCTCCAATGAAGTATTGACTGTCAGCTTGGTGTACGTATGAGCCACCGACGACAGCCCGGCAATCACGTTTTTAGAGACCGGATCCCCGCCTTCCAACAGCACCGTCGGGCTGTTGGTATTGAGGACCGCGATCATGTCCATGTTGACGACCGATTTTATTAGAGCCCGCTCCGCGGCCGGAAGTTGCCTTACATAGTGTTTGCTTCCAAACAGCCCCTGCTCCTCGCCGCCGAATAAAATGAGCCGCAGGTCCTGCGTACTCGACTGGTCCTTCAGCACCCGCGCAATCTCGACCACTCCGACGCTGCCGCTGCCATTGTCGTCCGCTCCCGGCGCCGGTGCCGCTGGGTCGTCAGGCCCATGAGCAGGATGATTGACGGAATCGAGATGCGCAGTGACCAGCGTGACCGAACGCGTGCCACCAGCCAGCCCTCGTTTATCGGCAATGATATTCGAAGTGTTGCCGCCTGCCATCCTCACGTCCTGAAAACTGACCTGATATCCCATCGATTGCAACCGATCCCGCATTTCTCTCACGGCATCCTGAAAGTGGCTGGTCAGCGAGTGGCGTGTCGGATGCGACGCCAGCTTAGCCAACGTCGCCGCAAAACTGTCTCGGCTAATGGCGTCCACGATACGCTTGATCCGTTCATCGACACGTGCTGCTGCTGTCGGGCGCGCCAATGTCTCAAAGACGATTTCATTTTTTTTCGCGGGACGTATTGAAAAACGCCCCTCGTGCTTAACGATCTTACTGACACCGCGCGGATCCAGCGACACGACGAGATAGCGGCCCTTGTCGAACAGAACCGGCACATCCGGGTAGGCGCGTTGGAACAACCGGCCTTCCTGGGTCACCAGATACAGGGAACCGGTGTCGGACGGGCCCGATCGCCGTGTCCGCGGATTCAAACCGGCGTGGACCGCTTCAATCTTGCTCCAGTCGACTGCCATCGCAGGATCGGCGCTATGGCAAAAGTATTCGTTGCCAAACTTGAGCCAATGCAGGCCATGTTGTTCAAGCGTGTCAGCTGCTCGGTGTAAGGAATTCGCAGCCGGGCGGCATATTGCGTACTGCATTTGCTTCGCCATTTTGCCAGCCCTAGCTTGGCACTGCTGTCAACACAGACGCGTTTGGGGATGCCGGGCCGATATAGACCTCCTGGTACCCGGCGTTGGAAAGCCTCGCATATTATGCTTCCATTGGCCGCGGGCACACTGTGAGCTAGTTCACACAATTGCACTGCAAACAGTCCGTATGCTGACGGCCGGGCCGGGTAATAGGCAGGTCAACTTCTGCCTCGGCAAGCGCGCTGGGATGAGGGGCTGACATGGCTGACGTGGCGACGACCCGGGCAGCACGCCCGAATGCGTTTCGCTTTTCCAAGGTACATAGGTGCAAAATTCATCCCGGCATTGGGATCGCCCGCGTCGGCAACAGCCTGGGAGAATATTTCATCGGCCCCGAGGCGCCGTGCGATCCGCACGACGTGACCGCTCCCAACGGGAGTTTCAAGGACGCCGACGGCCGCATCAAACGCCAGGCCGCGCGCTTTCGCATCTACGCCTACGACAGGAAGGGAAATAATCTCGGCGAGCTGCCGCTTGGTAGCGCGAAGGACCGCAAGGCCCGACGCGCGGCGCAGGTGGAATGGAAGGTTCATCTCAAGAACAAGAAGGGCGCCTGGTACAAACTCGTCAGCCGTTTCGAGCCGCCCGACGAAATCCGCAACGCCGACATTCCGGTCGGTAAGGGAAAGTTGCCGGATTCGCGCCTGGCCCTCGTAATCGATCCGGGCGCGCGCTGCATCGATGGCGAAGGCGATCCCGTCGAGCAGGCTGGGATGCCCAAAAGCTCGACGTTCGACACCGGCATGTTCCTCGGGACGCCGGTCCCCCTCGGCGAACTCAAGGTTGACAAGGGCCGGCTGCTGGTGCTCGGAGGGTTTGGCAAATCAGACTCAACCCAACCGGACAACCCGATCGGCTCCGATCCCGCCAAACTGGATTTCTGGGCAAACAACGACTACTGGTACGACGACGTTTCGGACGGGCCGGTTACCGCAAGAGTAACGCTGCCGAGCGGCAGAAGTATCGTCATCGACCGGCCGCAGGATGCCGCTTGGGTGATCGTCGCGCCGCCGAAATATGCGCCCGGAATCCATTCGATCGTCACCCTTTACGACGTTATACGCGACGTCGCCGTCGATCAGGGATGGATCAAGGATGCCGCCGACGTCTCCTATTTCCGCGACATTTATCCGATCCTCTGGCGCGCTGCCGAGACTTCCTGGGTCAATGGGGAAGCGCGGCGTGGGCACGGCTTCGACAAGCGCGGGGATTTCCGCACCGCCAAGGACGGTGCACAGCCCACGGAGGAAAAGAGGAACGAGAAGCCGCATAGCGGCCCCTCTAGCGACGGAAGGACAAAGGTCAATGCCGCGCTGCTGGCTTCGCACGTCTTGGCAACACCGGACAACAGCGGCAATCGTGACCGGATTTTTCGGCGTATCCGAAATCCGCTGCTGAACGAGGCGGACGCCGCCGACCAGGCCAACACCGGCTTCATGCCGCTCTTGTCGGGTGATGATGGAGACAGAACCGAAGGCGAGCCCCGCACCTGGCTGTCCGTGCTGCCTTCGCAATATCGCAAGCTCAAGCTGTGGAGGGATGGGAAATTCTCACCCGGCCGCAAGCCTAAATTCCCGCCCCTGGAGCGGATGGATCCGGACGAGCAGGTCGAAGCCCTGCAGCGCGCCGCACTGGAGCCGTGCGTTGGCGGTGCATTCTATCCAGGCATTGAAGCGCCGTGGATTGTCGGCGACAAAGATCTTTACGTCCACGCCTTCCGCATCAATTCAAAAACCCACGGCCCCGGTCACATCACCAAATACATGTGCGTACCCTGGCAGGCCGATTTTTACGACTGCAAGAACAACTGGTGGCCGGCAGCGCGGCCGGACGACGTCATTTCGCAAGACGTGTTCGAAGAGGTAAACAAGGCCTGGCACCCTGGCCAGCCTCGGATCAGCGAGGCCCTTGAAGGCCCGGTCAAATGGGATCGCGGTTTGGGGGTGACAACGCTATTCCGTCGTCCCTGGCACAACCCGGCGGAAGCGCGCGATGATCCTCGCGATTCGGAGCGGCGCGGCTGCGACGATATGGTTCGCTATTGGCACGAATTGGGCTTCGTGCTGCCGCGCAAGACCGCCTGGTGGGAAGCGGGCTCATCCGAGCGGGAGATCGTCCAGGTCGAGATGGAACGGCGGCCGCATGCAGGCATGGACGTGCGAGAGCTGTTCCATTGCCTGCTGAACCTGGAGGAGAAGCGATCCTGCCTGCCGAAGGTGCGCGAGTTCGTCCACGCCGTGCTCGCAGCCGCACAACGATTACAGGAGACTGCGGGTGCGTTCGCCTTCATGGAGAACATCCGGCCCTTCAAGTACGACGAAAGCGCCTTCGACGCGCGGATGCAGGATATCTACGACGACTGCGCCGATTTCGCCTTCACCGAAAAGGTGAACGGGGTGCGCGCGCCGTACAATCCTGCGGATCCCGACCAAAATCCGGTTTTCCGTACGCGCGAAGCCGTCACCGAGCGCATTCGCCAACTGACGCCCTTCAATTTCCTGGACGGCTCTTGGCTGCGGAATATTCATCGCGTTGGCCCGGTCGACGAGGTCAATTCAATCCTGTTCACAATTCTCAAGGAAGAGCTTGGTGACGGCGTGCCTTCGCAGAATCACGCCAACATCTATCGCGACCTTTGTCATTCATTCGGCTTCTATCCGCCGCCGATCCAGAGCACTGCTTTCGCCTACGATCCAGCGTTCCTCGATTGCGCATTCGACAGCCCGGCCTTCCAACTCGGCATTTCAGAGTTCAGTAGGAGCTACTATCCGGAAATCATCGGGATGAGCTTGTGGCTGGAATGGACGGTGATGGAGCTGCATCGGATCGCTTCCATCGCCGAGATGGTCGGTCTGAGCTCGCATTTCTATCGGATGCACATCGCGATCGACAACGCAGCGAGCGGTCATGGCGCCGAAATCATGCGGGCGGTGAAGCTCTATCTGCGGCAGGTTGGGGTCGAAGGTGGCGAGGAAGCGGTTCAACAGCACTGGAAACGGATATGGGACGGCTACGTCGCCTTCGCATACACGTTCGTCATCGTGATCCAGCAGGTGAGGCGCATCATTAAAGAACCGCCATCGCTGCAGCAACAGCTCGAATGGTTGATTGAAAGGAAAGCGCCATTCGGTCAATTCAATCACGGCGATCTGATGCTCGGAAACAGCCGCATCAATTCGCTGTTTGTGGACCCGCCGGCGCTGCTGCAGGCGCTGCAGGACAACGGATACATCATTCCCGGCAAGCCCAACGAGAGCGAGTTCTTCAAGCTGTTGGAATTTCGCGGTGGACCGATGTACCACGTATTCACCGAAGACGAGATCAAGCTCTGGCGCGATTGGACCTGGGAGCTGGGCGAAGAAGACAAGAAGCGGCGGGGTCACAGCGTGAACGCCTTGCGGGATCGCCTAGCAACGCTCAACTCGGACGTCGTTGCATCGATATCGGACGCCCAGCTTCGCACCTGGCAGGCGGCAGCAGCCGACAACCGCATCGGCCTCTGGTTGGAGATCGCGAGCCTCGAGGCCGCCAATAAGGGTGCGTCGTCGCAAACGCGCGGAGCGAGGGCCGGCGCAAGTCAGCAGCAGGTCCGCGGCGTGGTCAAGTCCATCAACGACCGATTTAGGAATTGGTTGGGGTGGGGCATGATTCGTGCGGTGACCTATATCGCCGCGCAACGTTGGGGCGCCGTCGAAGCCCTCGAATTCGAGTTGTTCGATCCCGAAACCAAACAGGAGCTTGCTGTCTCAACCTGGTTCGATCGTATCCGCGCTGCGCCCAATTCCGCTCCGCCCGCATGCGCAATGCTCCACTCGCTTGGCAATGCGCTGCGCACACAACCGGGCTTGCTGAAGGCGCAGTTCGCGGCTCGCAGACCGTTGGCCTACGCGTTTGACAATGCCGTTCCCGGCAATGATGGCCGAACCGCCCGCAGCACGTTGAATGCATGGCTGGATGCTGGCTGTCCGCTGCCAAAGGTGCCGGTCGGCCAGGTCAAGCCACTGAGGTTGGAGGCTTCGCTTAGCGAGCAAGAGGCCCATCCCACCGGCGTCGTGATGGGATTTGGCACGGTGCATTGAGGAATTTCGCAACGAGGTCCTGCCAATTCGATGTCTGCGTGGTCGGCGGTGGACCCGCCGGCCTTGCAACCGCCATTGCGCTTCGACGCGAGGGCCTTGCTGTCGTTGTCATCGAGCGGACGGACTATCGTTCGTTGCGCGTTGGGGAGCACATCCCCCCATCGACCAAACCCGAGCTTGCCTCGCTTGGTCTCGCGGATGTGCTCGCGTCCGGAACCCATGCCTCCTGCCCGGGCATCCGATCGGTGTGGGGCAGCGATGAAGCGGCGGATCGGGACTACTTGTTTCATCCGCACGGCGAGGGTCTCAATCTGTCTCGCCCGGACTTCGATCTGAGCCTCGCAGCGCTCGCCGAGCAACTCGGCGCGGTAATCATTACGAAAGCGCGAATCGCCAGCCTGTCGCGCGCCACCGGCTTGTGGCAGCTCCGCATTGGGCACGCAGCACGCGTATTGGAGACGCGCGCCAACGTAGTGATCGATGCCACCGGACGTGCCGCTTCGATCGCCAAGCGGTTAGGCGCCAGACCGATCGTCTACGACGAACTCGTTGGTATCTTCGGACGGGTTCCGGGCGCGATGCCGCGTAACAATCTCGTCATGATCGAGGCCCTCAAGCAGGGATGGTGGTATTCCGCGGGCCTCGCCGATGGCAGCGTCGTTGCGACGTTTCTGACCGACCCTAAGCTGCTCGACACCTCGAAGGCAGGGCGAATTCGCACATGGCACGAGCAGCTCAAGGCCGCGCCCATGACCGCCGCGCGCATCGCCGACCATGACCGACCCGGCGACTTGCATGTGCGGACCGCGCGCACCCAGCGACTCGATCAACCGACCGGCGAGGGGTGGCTCGCGGTCGGCGATGCCGCGATGAGCTTCGACCCCCTGTCGTCGGAAGGAATATCGAAAGGCCTGGAAGGGGGGAAAAAAGTCGCCGCCGCCGCTGCGGCGCTGTGCCGAGGCGATTGGTCAGTGGCACAATTGTACCGAGAAGATATCAATACGGCATTCGCCGAATACCTGGTGATGCGACAGCTCTACTACGCGGCAGAGAAACGGTGGACGCAGGCGTCGTTCTGGCAACGCCGACGGCTCCCTCCGAAGCCTCTATGTGCGGTGACATGAAGCTAGTAAGCCTTCCCGGTTGTTCGCGTCGAAATTCACATTCGGACTTATTGGTAATGCCAGATATCTCCGACATATGCGTTTACTGGCCAGGACAGACAGCAGCGGCGGTTTCAATCACTCCATCAATACAGCCGAATTTGAGTTCCCGTGCGGATGACCCTGCCGAGACGAGATGACGAGCAGCAAACGCCGCCCGTCCTAGGTTGGCCGTGTGAGACAAAAAGCGATAAGCCCCGGTATGACGTCGCGCATCGTCTTGTCGAGTGTCTTCGGACTCGAGGTCACTAGAAACGGATCTTTGGTGTCCCCCTCGAAGTTGAATTCGAGAGTGAAGGAAAACGTCTTGGTTGAGCCCGGATGGACCAAATGACGGCTGAAGGCATAGTCGTCGCTGGTACCACACGTTGGATAGAGACCGACAGCCTGAAGCGGCTTGTAAGGCCGATTGCGGACATCCCGCATCGCATCGCTGACCGCGGTCGCGATTCCGGTCGCCGTCTCGTAGTCCCGCATGCTTAGGTATTCGCGGTACGTGTCGCCAATGCGACCGCGTTTCCCATTGTAGGCAGGATTGATAAAATTCTGGCTGGGGTCTGTAATTTGGTTCTCGTCGCTCCCCCAACTGAACAGAACGTCGCCGTCATAAGAATGTAAATCAAGGAACAGCACGGGATTGAAACGATCCATGAGCCAGCGGACGTTTTGCGTCTCCGGTTCAGAAAATGGTTCCGGACCGTGGAAGGTTTCGATCGCAGGATTATCGGAGGCAAGGCTGTCGGTCCACGCAGCCGGGTGAAAGAGCTTCTTAAAATCCCACATGAAATCGTAATTTCGGTTGATGTCGACTCCGATTTTCTTGGCGTCCCCCTTGGAATGGGCAGGATTTCGATTCTTCCGCCAGAGATAGCGCTTGGTGTGACTGAACTCGACGCCGTCCGGATTGACGCAGGGAAAAACCACTAGTGTGCTCTCTTCGACGATTGTGCGAATGTCGCGCGCCAAAAAGGTTTTTTTCAGATATTGGAGCCCTTTGCCTTTGGAGTAGGCGCGCAGTAGGTCGCCGGCAAAATTGACAACGATGTCTGGTCCACCCCATTCGCGCGCGTGCACACCTGCGATGATGAGAACGACAGGCTTGTGCTGGGCATGACCTTTTGCGATCTGCAATGCGTGGCAGACACGACCTTCGTAGGTTTTTTTCGGCAATTGGAGCCGCCGGCAGAGCTCCGGATAGGTCGCTTCGAAGTTGATGAGTGCCGACGCGATTTCCGTCGTGTTTAAGATAAGGGCCACTGTTTCTCCAGCTCTTGCGGATGTCAGACAAGTTTACCGACGCCGACGGGCCCGCGGCGGCCGCCCCTGAAGCGATCCCCTTTGCCGATGTGCCGCTGCAGGCGCTTGCCTTCTTTGTCAGCGTCCGCAAGTACCTTCACCTTGCGGCCCGCTTTGCGCAGCGCCTTGACAGTCGAACCGGAGGCAAAGGCATGCAGGCGCCGCACACCGTTCTCGTCGGCGGGCCGTTGCGGCATGCAACAATGGTCGAGGCGGAAATGGTGCAAATTGCGCGGAGTTTCATGTGGGCCCACCTCGACAAGGAGACGGTAGGTCTTGCCAGGCGCAACTCGCTTGCCGGAAGAGGCGCGCCTGACGCGAGATCTTCTAACCATGTTGCCTCGTCATGTTGTCACCAAATCGTTCGAGCAAGCGGCAGGGAGGTGAAGCGCTGATCGTCGCCGACGTGAAGCGCCTATGAATGAGGTTCAAACAGACGGACTTCACGCCAGCTCATCCAACAGTACCTTGGCGTCCTTAAGAGCGGCTGTGTCGAACCCCTCCGTAAACCAGCCATAGACGGGAGCTAATAGATCGTAGGCCTCTCGGCGCCTAGATTGCGCGCGCCACAGACGCGCCAAGCTGGTCGCCGCACGCAGCTCCCAGGATTTTGCCTCCTGGCGCCGGGCAATTGCCAGCGCCTCGCGAAATTGGGTCTGGGCGGCCGCCTCCGCGTCAGGGAGCCCCTTTCTCAGAAGCAAGTCGCCATTGAGCTGACAAAGCCGAGCTTGAAAAAAGCATTCTTTCGTCTCATCCACGACCCTCAACGCTTCTTTTACCGCCTCAAGGCCTTCATCCGGCTGATTGTTGATCCCATAAGCTTCGGCCAGAAGCGAGAGCCAACGTGGCTTGTCCATCCTTGCTCCGGTTGCCAAAAAATCTGTGACACCGTTGCGCAACTGAACAATTCCCTCCCTGGATCTACCCTGCGCAGCCGTGGCCCAGCCCGCCATAATGCCTGCTTCCGCCTGCCAAAAAGGAAAACCATGCTCGAGCGCCAATGTCCTCACCTCATCGGCCAATTTTTTTATGACTTGCGGTTCCCCTCGGCACTGGTGGATGAAAAGAGAATAAATGAGCGCCTGGGCAAGACTGAAGGGGTGGCCCAATTGGCGAGCAAGCGTGACTGCTCGACGGCTTGTGGCCAGCGCCTGGTCCGCGTAGCCCAGCACCCAAAGCGCAAAAGCTTCATGGACCAAACAGGCAATCCCGGGATCGTTTCCGTACCGGAATGCGTGGATGCGATGCTGCCCCGGATCGTAGAGGCGCCGACCTTCCTCCAAGTGCTCCCTCGCGCGAACAATCATACCGCGCCAGAGCAAGGTCATGCCAAGCGCCCGATGTGATTCGAGCTCGTACCCAATGTTCTGTTGGTCGTCCGCCAGAGCGAGCATCTCTTCGGCAAGATCAGCCGCCGCGTGCCATTCTGCGCGTACCAGATCGTAAACCCACAGACCGCGCAAAACCGAAAATTTCTGCGCGGGAGCCTGTGATTCGCGACATAAAATTCTGGCGCGGTCGTATGCAGCCGCAACTTCAGGAGCGGCAAAGCCCTTGACGGTTGTTAGCGTCGCTCCGAGGCGAGTTTGCAGGTCCAGTTCTCGCTCGTCTCGCTGCCCGCTTTCTGGCAAGGTAGCAAGGAGGGCCAGCGCTTGCCGGAAATGGTTGGCTGCTTCCACATTAGCGGAACGCTGAAGCGCGCGCTCCGCGGCAGTCTGCCAGTAGCTGATGGCCGGATCAGCGAGCCCTGCTGCAGCATAGTGCAGGGCCAGCAGCTCTGGTTCGGTCTTTGCAGTTTCCGGAAATTCCCTTTCCAACGCTTGAGCAATGCGCTGGTGCAGCACCTGCCGGCGGCTCTTGAGCAGGTTCTCGTAGGCCGCATCCTGCACCAGCGCGTGCTTGAAGCTGTAAACGGCTTCCGGCGGCTCGACACGGCGAAACACGAGCCCGGCCTGCTCGAGTTGGGCCAGTCCATACTTCAATGCGGTCTCGTCGCGGCCGACCAACGCGCGCAGCAAGGAATAGGAGAAGTCGCGTCCGATGGCGGCGCCGATTTGGCCGATCTCCTTCACCGGCGCCAGGCGGTCGAGCCGCGCCATCAAAGAGTCTTGAAGCGTCTCCGGAATGGCGAACGGCGGCAGGGGCCCTTCAAGACGATAGCCCTCGGCGTCCTCGACCAGGATGCCCGCTTCCAGCACCGTCTTGGTGAGCTCCTCGACGAACAGCGGGTTCCCATCGGTCTTGGCAACGATTTGTTTCAGGACTTCGGCGGGCAGCACGCGCCCTCCCACCATCCGCGCGACCATGTTTTCAACGTCGTCGCGGTTGAGTCGACCGAGCGTCAACGTGCCGACGTTGGGAAGACCAACCCAGGGCGGCTCAAACTCCGGTCGAAAGGTGAACAGCGCAAGGACTGGCAGTCGGCGCACCCGCTCGACCGTCAGATCGAGCAGCTCGAGGGAGGTGGCATCCGCCCAGTGCGCGTCCTCGAACGAGAGCAGGATCGGTTGCCGGCGGGCCAAACCCTCGAATTGATCGAGCAGTGCCGCCAGCGTTCGGCGGCGTTGCTGCGTGGGGCTGAGCGTCAGCGGCGCATATCGTGCGCCGAACGGGATCGAGAGCAGCGCCGCAAAAAGCGTCGCCGCAGCTTGAACCCGCGATGCATCCATGGCGAGGATCGCTTCGAGTTTGTCGAGCTTTTCCTCGGGCCCATCGTCCGCCTTAAACCCCGCCGCTCGCCCCAACTGGGCGATGAACGGACGAAGCGCACTGTTGGTATGATAGGGCGAGCATTGATAACGCAAGTGGGTGTGCGGTTCGCCGGCGATGCGCTCGGCGAGCGCGGCCCCGAGTCGGGACTTGCCGATGCCGGGCTCGCCCGAGATCAGCACGATCTGCCCTTCGCCCTTCCAGGCGAGGCGTTGGCGCTCCAGTAGGAAATCGAGCTCGTCCTCGCGGCCGATGAGACGGGTCAGACCCGCCGTGCGGACCGCCTCGAAGCGGCTCTCGGAAACCGACACGCCCTCGACTGCCCAGGCCGCAACCGGCGCGGCGATACCCTTGACCTCGTGCCGGCCGAGGTCGCGCAGACGGAATAGATCGCCGAGCAAGCGGCGCGTGGAGGCGGCAACGACGATCGTTCCCGGTTCGGCCAAGGCCTGAAGGCGCGCTGCAAGGTTCGGCGTGTCTCCAACCACGGCGTGCTTGCGCAACGCACCCTCGCGGCTGAGGTCGCCGATCACCACCACGCCGCTCGCGATGCCGATGCGCACCGCGAGCGGCTCCGCGGCGTGCGTCTCCAGCTCCGCAACCGCGGCAATGATTTCGAGCCCCGCCCGCACGGTTCGCTCGGCATCGTCTTCGTGCGCGCGGGGATAGCCGAAA
>Ga0137391_10002504_pt1 | contig 13743 bp, 11 predicted proteins | sample 15con2h24BmetaG_FD_101399 | JGI IMG/M metagenome (GOLD analysis project Ga0137391, IMG submission 101399) | Vadose zone soil microbial communities from Angelo Coast Range Reserve, California, USA - 15con2h2.4B metaG | ecosystem: Environmental > Terrestrial > Soil > Vadose zone > Saprolite...
GACGTCGTGTAATCCCGTCAATTTATCCTTAATTGGTTTTAAATCGGGGCCGCCAGTCAACCCGAGAATTGGAGTAATCGTCCGGTCGGTTTAGCGGTTCATTAAACAGTGACCGCTACGCTTCTCGCCATGGACGACAACTTTCCACCCGCCCGAACGACCGCCGCTGGCCCGGTTGCCAATGACGGCGACGATGCCGACCTCGCCGGCGCGATCCTCGACCTGCCGTCACCCGATACCAAGCGATGGGTAGTCCGGCGCAAGGCGGTCGTCGTCCATGCCGTGCGCAACGGGTCGATCAGCCTGCAGGAGGCGTGCCGCCGTTATCGTCTGTCGGTCGAGGAATTCCTCGCCTGGCAGCGCGCGATCGACCGGTATGGCATTCCAGGATTGCGGGTGACCCGGTTGCAGATCTATCGCGACACCGATGAAGCGCGCGCGGCGAAGTAGCCGCGCCCGGCCTTATCGCCAGCCCGGCCGACCGCCCGTCGGCTGATCCGGGGCCTACCCAATCCCTGCGAGATGTGATAGCTAACGGCCTGCGACTGAGGCCCGTGCCTGAGCCGCCCCGCCGGGTCGGTGGGGGATCGTCTAACGGTAGGACAGCGGACTCTGACTCCGCCAGTCTAGGTTCGAATCCTAGTCCCCCAGCCAACTTTTTCAATATGTTACAAGACACGGTGATCGCACGGAACCCGATGGGTCTAACGCGGGTCTAACGGTTGAAGACTTAGCTATTCTCAAAACGCCGATCCGGCAGGGCAAGCGGTGGGCTTTGCTCTCCATCGCCTGTCCGGCCCTGAGACCCGCCAGACGGTTGGGCAAGGCGGTCAGCGCCCCAAGACAGACCCATTTACCGAGTGCTCACCACGTCATCAGATCGACCCTGTGGACCCCAAAAAGGATGCTTCCCCGTCCGTATTGGGCCTCGATCACCTGCCGGGCGTTGATTTGAGAGTCCGCCATCACACGGACCTCCTGCTGATTCCCATTCGCCAACCTGACAATGGCCGTCCACTCCGTTGCCGACATCGTTTCTCCTGGTTGTTGAACCAATGGTAGGACTATACACCGTGTTATCATAAACCTCAATATGGTCGCCCGTATATGAATGCTCGCGAGTTGGTCGCATGGAACATGCGTCGGATTCGGGTCAGACGGGGGATATCGTCTGAAACCCTTGCCGCTCTCTCTGCAATAGATCGGGCCTATGTTGGCCGCATCGAACGTGGGGGCGCTAATCCCACCATCGGCATTCTCGAACGGATTGCGGGTGTTCTGGAGGTCCAGATCGGCGACCTATTCGCAATACCAGATCAGGATGAAGCCCGACCACCCCCATTGCCCGGAGGTCGCCGCCGCACCGTGAAACTGCCCATCAGCCCGCCGTCGCGATCCCCTTGATCGGCGGCATCTCAAAGCTCTTTACCAAGCCGCTGAGCGTGGAACTGGCGAGAATGGCATCGTGCGGGAGCAGCATGTATCTCCATGGTTTGCCCCCCACGGCTATGGCGTGCTCGTTCGCATAACCGACCCAGGTCCTCGCCGCTGTCGCTTTCGCCTGCACTTCAGGGTCGTCCATCTCGTTGCGTGCCTTGACCTCAGCGATAAGTTTTTCGGTCAAAGTCTCCACTACGAAGTCCGGCTCGTATCGCTCCCCACGTAGATACTCGATCATAAACTGCTTTCGGGCGGGCTTGACCCATCGCAGGACATCCGGCGTATCGTCCACAAGAACAGCGAACCGACGTTCATCGTCTGACTGGAATGCTTGGATCGAGTAGCAGCACTTCTTAAAGCCTACGAAGACCCGCCTGCGGGTTTCTGATTTTGGATGGGCGGCAGTTTTGTAGTTTAAGGGCGGCACCCCGACAGGCTGATTAAACCGCTGTGGCTGGAGAACCTGAAAGCCCTTATCGACTTTCACCCGGTAGGTCGTCGGCGTTTCCTCATAATGGTCCATCATCTGCTGATGGACAAACTCACCTATGCGCTTGCCGTGATCGAGCAAAACCTTCACCACGTCCTCAGGGTCAGAAAGATAAGAATTCAGATGGGTGACCATCTGCCCGGATAGCTTGTAAAGAAGATCAGCGTGCTCGTCGTAATCTATCTCAGCAAACCCTATCAGTTGCGCCACAATGTAGTCTTCCAACCGGTCTTGTCTAATTCCGGCCATCCGCACCGCGATATAGCTCTTTTCTTCCGTGCGGAGCTTTTGAATCATGATCTCATCGGCCAGCGGCCGGAATGCTATACTATCCAGTCCTGTCAGTGAGAAATCTCGAAAGGTGAAGCTAACGCGACTATCAGGGAGGACCACGATCTCAGGGATTTCGATTGTTCCCGCAGCAACATGCTTGGCGACTGTAGCGACAATCTTCGCTACATCCGGCGCTGTGCCCACTCCCGCCAAACTGCTTTGAGCCGGTTTGGTGATCTCCTGGACTCGTGAGACAATTTCGGCCTGTATGTCGGGCTTGTTCAAATCGGCGACGCCCCCGAACTTGCGCTCCATGCTCCGGATGACTTGTAGCGTGACAGTGGCAACAGCACGATCCTCGGGGGTTTTGAGGACCGAGGGTTCCTGTTGCTCGCCCTCTCCGTGACCCGTGAGGGCCACTTCGACCCGTGATGGTGCTTCCACCAGAACCGCTCCAGTGGCGGGCACATCTCCGCCGTCGCCAATTATCACGGATTTCATCTGAACGATGGAGCCGGGTTCCCTCGCCGCCTTGATCACTTCATCGAACCTGTCATGTGCGATGACAGTCAGGCGGTCGATAGGTTCTACGCCCGTTCGCCGCCCGTATGGCAGCCGTAGGCCGCGCCCCAATGTCTGTTCGGTCAAGATGTCCGATGCGGAAGCACGTAGAGGAACGATGGTGAATAGGTTGGTAACATCCCATCCCTCTTTGAGTTTGTTGACGTGGATTACGATCTCGGTATTCGTGTCCGTTTCCAAAGCCACCAATCGAGCGGTCGCGTCATCGAGTTCCTCACCGCGAAGCGCACTGTGAACCTCGATCACCTTTTCTTTGTAAGCGCCGTTGAAAAAACTGTCGCTCTGAATCAGTTCTCGAATCCGTTGCGCGTGGCCGGTATCCTGAGCCACCACCAGCATAAACGGGTGAACAAGCGGCTGGCCGGTATCCTTGGCATACATTGCCAATTCCACCCTGACCTGTTCATGGGCATGAATTCCATCTTCTAACTTGATACGTTCGAGGTCATCGGGACGATTGGCATATTGCTTCGGGTCGAAATTCGCACGGGTAGCGACAGCGGGTTCTTTGATAAATCCGCGCTCCATGGCTTCACGCAGACCGAACCGATAGATCACGTTTCTGAAATCCGCCTGCCGTGCGCCTATTGTCTTCGGGGTCGCTGTAAGTTCAAGGCCGAGAACAGGCTTGAGATCAGCAACCGCGCGAAACCCGGCGTTTGCTCGATATCGATGCGCTTCGTCCATCAGAAGCACGAGATCAGGAAGGCTCGAAAGGTAGGCAAAAAAGCTTTCGCCGATATACTCGTTCAGCTTCCGAACACGTCCCCCGTCCTTGTTGATTTTGTCCACGTTGAATACGTTGATAATCGCGCCGTCATTGCGCTGCGCGGCATCAATCAATAGGGCCGACTGATCCCACGTATCACCGGTAACGATGATCGGTTCGTTGATGGCAAATTCGGCCACGCCCTTGAACACGTATTTCGGTGTTCCGGGGGTAAAGTCGTGGCGCAGCTTGTCATAGATCGTTGTATTTGGAGCCAACACGAAAAAGTTAGACGAGCGCCCTGTTAGATAGAGGTAGGTGATAAAGGCCCCCATCAGTCTCGTCTTTCCGACGCCTGTGGCGAGGGCAAAGCACAGAGAGGGAAAATCTCGCTCAAAATCCTCTACGTGACCATAGATGGATTTGATCGCCGCCAACATCGTCGTCGGGTTGGCTCCCTTGGAAAGCGAAATCCGATTCAACACATCGCTGAGAATGGCCAAGGATTGTTCCTGCGGCAGCCTCAGGCTCATCCGCCCTATGATGTCCTTGCGAACCTGCTCGTCGGTTCGGTTCGGTTCCATGGCCTATTTCCCCGCTGAGGCGGGTGTCTCGAAAAAGCTCGGTTGTCCGGAGACGCCCGAAGACCTGCGGCTTCGACCTCCCTGGCCAGTGGTGGACCGCGATGTGACCCCATCGCCCTCCGCACCGGCCGTCTCAACGACGGGGAGCGCCGCGACCCGGAGGCTGTAATCGTTCTGACCCCATTCGCAGTTCGCCAGCACGGCTTGCGGAATTTTGCGGAGAGTGAGGTTCTCGAATGCGTCGGGGCTTCCGCTATAAGCTTTACAGCAGATCAGCAAATGTCGATCTGGACCAACATCGTTGGATAGCGCTGCCATCATCCCGTGAGTGATGGCTTGAGTGGTTACGTGTATGAAGTCTTGCTCGGACGAGAAGCCATGATTCCAGTATTCAGCGCCATCCTGTGAAGGTGCGTAGATGAAGCCCATGTGCTTACACGTCGCCTCTGCGAGCATGGCGGCGTTATATTCCTTCGAAATAACCCAATTGCCCCATGTATCTCGTTCCAACAGGGACGGGGCGAGCCGGTAAAAGCGAAAGCCACCACCCCCCTTCCACCCTAAAGCCTCGGTAATTCCCCTATCATCAGCCCCCTCAACAACTGACCGCATACGCGGAACGATGTGAGTGATGGCGTGCTCACCCGACTCAATCATAATCCAACGGCGACCCATCTTGTGAGCAACGGCACCGGTCGTCCCAGAACCAGCAAATGAATCCAGTATCAGCCCACCTGGCTTCGAAGCGATTTCGATAATCCTCTGAATGAGCTTTTCTGGCTTGGGCGTTGGAAACACATCAGTCGGAGATAGCACCATGGCTTCCCGCTTTGCCTGTTCGTTATCGCCCACTTCCTCTCTAGGCCAGATAGTTCTGGCGACCATGCCACTCTGAACCTCGGAAAGAAATCTTTTCAACCGTGCTCCTGAGTCCCCCTTTGGCCCAAACCAAAGTCGACCCTCTTTCCGCAATCTTTCAATTTCCGCAGGTGGGCGACTCCAACTCCGACCATTTGGTGGCCAAACGTCTTTTCCAGATGGGGTTTTGATTGGATAGAAATCTCGCTCTCGAAACTCAGCGCGGGTCAGGTTGTCGGACATCCATGGTCCGCGTGGATCATTATCTGGATTGCGATAAAGCGAATCTTGCTTAGTTGTGCGTGACAAAAGATTCCAATTCCAAGCCGGTTTATTCTTTGCCCAACACAGAATGTGGTCGTGAACGGACGAGATGCCCTTTTCGTTGTTGCCAGGTGCGTATTTTTTCTGCCATACAACATTAGCTACAAAGTTTTTGCGCCCGAATATCTCATCGCACATAACTTTGAAATAGTGAGATTCATTATCGTCGAGCATTACCCAAAGAGAACCGGTGTCACTCAAAAGTTCCCACAGCAGGCGAGTTCTATCACGCATCAGTGATAGCCAAATTGAATGTTCTACACCGTCATCATAGTGCTGAAACGCTGACCCGGTATTGTAAGGGGGATCTATCACAATACAGTTGACTTTTCCCTGGTAGCTGTCCTGTATTGCTTTAAGTCCGAGTAAGTTATCGCCCTGAATCAAGATATTCTCGAAAAGATCGTCCTCCTGCCGAGTCGCCGAGTGATACGAAATCGACAAATCTTCCATCAGAATCCTCGGCTCCAACCGAGGCTGATTTTCCTTACCTATCCATGTGAGTTCGAGCTTTTGCTTGTAGCTCATGCGGCAAGGCTCCAACGCATCACAAAAATTGGTTCAACCGAGGGCACGAGTTCGAGATCGGCCTGTAGCTGATCAAGGAGCGCCTCGACCTCAGCACGCACCACCTTCCTACGCTGGAAGGTTTCGAGCTTTTTGTCGTCGATCTGCGCCTCGATTTTCTTGATCGCGCGTTGTTCGTCGATTTTCTCCTTAGCGGCCATCATGCTACTGCCTCGGAGGGCTTTGCGACGCTCCCTGACTTCGCGTGTCATGCGCTTGATTTCTTCCTCTGCGGCCACTTCGAGGTCATCGGCATAGTGGTCAAGCTTTTCGGTTTCCTCGACAAGCCATTCGTCATTTTGTTTGGCGGTTTCGGCCAACCGGTGATCCCGCAGTTCGGATTCAAGCAAGACCATTGACGGCGGCAGTTGTTCGGCGACATCGGCGCTCGCGGCCGGTATGAGGAACAGGCGGTCGATCAGCTTGTCGTCCATTTGCCGCCCGTCATCGGCAACGGCAGCGGCCAGGATGTGCTCCACAGTCTGCCCTGCGGTTCGCAACGCCAGTTTGGCTACCTTGAGCCACCCGGAGGTTCCGACAAATTCTTCCAAGTCAGCCAGCCGTAGGCCACCCGCGTCCCGATAGGCAGCATAGTCGAAGATCAGTCGGCCAATCGGTAAGGCACGGCTTTTGGCGGCTGTGACAAGCTCCGAAGCGAGGTTATCGTCGGCGATGCGGAAGAATCGCCATCCCGCCTCGTCGGCCAGCGGCCATCCCGTCGTCCATGTCTGCCCCTGGCATTCGAAGCATGGGCTGCCATCAGTATGGTGCCAGAACCGAGCGTCGGGTAGCTCGGCTTTGGCCACTACCATTAGCCGCTGCTCGAACTCCGTGAGGACCCTCTGGAGCGTGTCCTTCCTGGTTCGGAGTAGGCGCACTACGTCCTGATCGACGTTCAGAAGCAGTCTCTCCCGCGCCTCCTGTAATTCGGACTGAATCTGCGGTTGGAGGCTTGCGTTGAGTTCGTTGAATGCCGATTCAATCTCATCGGCCGTGCGTGCGTTCTGGACAATCTGATGCACGCGACGCTCGAAATCGACCCCGCTTTCAATCGCTCCCAATACCTCATCGCTGGTGCCAAAAACGCCATCGAACAGGCGGAATTTCTGATCCAAAAGCTGGAAGACCCGTTCTTCTGCACGGTTCTTGGTATTGAGCAGGTTCACCACGGTCACGTCGATCTGCTGCCCATAACGATGACAGCGGCCAATACGCTGCTCGACACGCTGCGGATTCCATGGGAGATCGTAGTTCACCAGCAGCGAGCAAAATTGAAGGTTGATGCCTTCGGCTCCGGATTCCGTAGCGATCAGGATGGTCTTGCGATCACGGAATGCCTCTACCACCGCTGCCTTCATATCGGCGGTCTTCGAGCCTGAAACCTTATCGGTGCCTCGGCTTCGTTCCAGCCACTCGGCATAGATCGCAGCACTCTCCGAGTCGCTGTTGGAGCCGTTCATCAACGCGATGTCCCCTGCGAAGCCGCTGGAGGCCAGGAGATCGGCAAGGTATCGCTGCGTTCGGACACTTTCGGTAAAAATGACCGCCTTCCGATTACCGCCTTTCTCAACGATGGCATCCAACAGGGCTGGAAGTTCTGAAATAAGCTTTTCGCCCTTGGCGTTCTCACGAATCGAGCGGGCAAGGTCGCGATAACCGGTTATTTCGAGAAGTTCGGCGGCGAGTTTCCTCGGATCAATCGGCTGAGGACCGCCAATCAGATCGTCCGGTCGGTCGGTCTGCGTATCATCGTCGATGCCGTTCCATTCGTCGGCGATTTCTTCGATGGTGTCGATATCGTCCACCGTCTCAATCGTGACGGTCTGTTGGTCGCGAAGGCGGTCGCTGATCCGGGTCAGCGTCTCGGAGATAGCGTAGCTTGAAGACCCAAGGATTTTCCGTAGGCCCATGGTGACGAGGGCATTTGGCTTTCCGCCGAGATAGATCGTATCAGGACGTTGTAGGAAGGCGGATACCTGCTCGTAGAGCTTGATTTCCTCGGGGTGTGGGTCGAATCGGAAGGTGGTGGCGATCCTACGGGTGAAGCTTATGTGACCGGCTTCCTGAACATTCTTGCGGAGCGTGCGGCGGCAGATTGGCTCCATCCGCTTCCGAAGCACCATCAGTTGCGCCAGATCGGGGCGAGCGCCGCCATACAGGGTGCGGAAACTCGTCTCGTCGCCGAATACCTTGTCGTCGATCATCGAAACAAGACCGAACAACTCCATGATGTTGTTCTGGAGAGGGGTGGCAGTCAGCAGCACCTTGAACGGCTCTTTCAGACTGTCGCGAAGCAGCTTGGCGCGAGTAGATGTGCCTTTCTTGTGGACGTTTCGTAGCCGGTGCGCTTCGTCAAAAACCACCAAATCCCACTTCACCGATGCAAGCTCGTCCGCCTTCGTGGCGGCGAATTCGTAGGATGTGACGATGATTTCAGCCTGCCCCGCAAACGGACGGCGCTGACCGGCTTTCACGCGATCCCGATAGGTGCGTGCCTCCAAGATCGTCGAGAGCAGGGAGAATTTGTCCCATAGCTCTTGGGTCCATTGCTTTCGCAATGACGCAGGCACGATCAAGAGAATGTGTCGACGGCGTTCGGCCCATCGCTGAGCAATGACAAGACCGGCTTCAATCGTCTTACCCAGGCCGACCTCATCGGCCAGAATGATGCCCTTGGTCAGCGGTGATGCCAAAGCGAACAGCGCCGCATCGACCTGATGCGGGTTCATGTCCACTCTGGCCGTTGTGAGGGCCTTGGCGAACGCATCGTCATCGATCCCCTGTAGGGTGATGCGGTGCGCCATGTATTGGCTATGGAAGGCGGTGTAGGCGGTCATGCGCCAGGGTCCCGTTCGCCAGCGGCCTCGTCAAGCAATTGCCTGGGCTGCGGCCGAGCAGCCAACTCGTCGTCGAGGGTGCCCGTCATATGCGCTCACCTTGTTTCCCCCTGACCGCATGATACCTCCAGGCGAGCCGAACGTGCGAAACGATCCGTTGGGCGTGTGCGTCGGTCCCGGTATCGAAATTTGATGGCCTGATGCTTCTGTTTTTATGCGAGGAATGGATTTACCGCCCATAAATTTCTGGCCACGGGGGGCGCACGAGACCAAAATCCACAATACTCACGACAAGACCGACAGAATCTAGTTCCGTTATAAAAAGATCGCCCAAACGCCAAGGTTTCCGCCGAATTCAGATCGCACCAGTTATTATATTCTAACAGCCACTCTTTGAGTTTCTGCTGCCCTAATCGAATGCGCTCCGATTGTTTCCATTGATCGTAATCAATCCGGAGGGACTTCGGCATTCGAGCAAAGGCTGTATATCCGATCCGCTCGATCTCACTGTATATCTTCGGTCGGTGTGCCGCCCATAGTGCGCCTGCCTTCTTCTCCATGGCCTTGAGATTGACAGCAATTCGGGTGCCTCTCAATCCATCCCCTCGCAAATACTTTCTGAACCGAGACAGGAAGAACAGAAATTGCGGATTTTCAAACGCCGCTTCTGCTTTGATTGAATGCAAATGCTTTACGCCGTAATCAAGAACTTCACTAATGGATACATGAAAATCTTGGGTTTCATATTGCCGATCACGAAAACAAATGCGGTGTGGTTGCGGAACTCCGTCATGAAGTAACTCCACCAACATTTCTCGAATTCTCTCGGCCATCGCAGTTGAGACGACCCAACCGTGGAAATGGAGAACCGTGTAAATCGCCACAGGATCGTTATCTCCGATGAGATATCGGTCTAGGTCGGCTCCCGATTTTGGTGACGATGCCTCCAAGTGACCAAATAGACCGATGTCGTCATAGCCGAGGATTTTCTGCGCTTTACCGATGGTCTCACGGATGAACGACCGGCACTCGACCCCTGCTTTAACGATCTCGTCAGGATTGGCGTCGATCCGATAGGCACGGATGTTGATGGTAAAAAAGGATACTGAAAAAAGTCGAAGCGTTTCACCGAAGCCGGAATTCTGTAGCCGGTCCATACACCAAGAAAGGGGATGTTTTGCCAGCGAAAATTTCCGCGCTTCTTGGCCTTTGCGAATATAGCGGCAATAGCAGCATTCCTGCTGATTGCAGATTTTGTTCGGAAATCCGAATTTGTTACTCCCAATTCTCCCCGTCGTTGCGAGTTGGAAACTGGCACAACTCGTCAGCTTTCGTTTTAGCCGCGTCAGTTGATAATCGGCGGGATCGTAGTCGAGGATATTGAGATAGGCATAGTATGGGCGCGGTGGTGGCTTTGGCTTTTTGAGCCATCCTGATTGGCGTTTTTTCGGTGCCGACAACGGCCCGACACAAGATGATCGACTTCGCGATTGCGAGCTAAAAAACAGAGACAAACAGCAACAGCACCTACTTTTCCGGCAACAGGAGCGCCGGAATGAAATCCCGGCGCGGTGCTGTTGCGGGCACCGGTAGAATAACTACCGTTTCTATTTACCCGCTGGCGCACTGTTGCGGTCAGTTGCGTCGCTCGTGGTTTATAGAGATTGGAGAAATACCGCCCTATTTCTATATGTTGTGCCATCGATGTCGGAATGGCACTGGATATAGCTATGGGTGCGTCTCGTCCGAGGAAGTCACGCGTATTGCGAATGTGCCGGGGTGCCCGTCCGTGACTTCGATAGTGGGAGCCTATTTCCCGGAGGGAATCACCGCACTTCGACCGCCAGGAAGATGCCGATAAAGGGTCGATGCTGCGACGTTGAGCCGGGTCGCGACTTCTTCTACGGTGATGCCGGGGTCCGTCAACATCGCCTTTGCGTGAGCGACATCCTTCGCTGAAAGAGAAGGCGGTCGGCCACCTTTTCGACCACGGTCTCGGCTGGCTTTCAACGCGGCTCGGGTCCGTTCCCGGTTGATGGATCGCTCGAATTCCGCCATGGCTCCAAAAATATGAAACGTCAGGCGACCGCTCGCGGAAGTAGTGTTGATCTGTTCTGTTAGAGACTCAAATCCTATGCCACGTTTCTCAAGGTCCTCGACAGTTTCAATAAGCTGCCGAAGTGAGCGGGCCAGTCGGTCCAGCTTCCAGACTACGAGAATATCGCCACCGTTATCTCGCATATATTCCAAAGCATGTTTCAATTCGGGCCGGTCCCGCTGAGCGCCGGACGCCTTTTCGACAAAAATCTTTTCACAGTGGGCTGATTTCAGCGCGTCGATCTGAAGATCGGTGTTCTGGTCCTGAGTGCTCACTCTTGCGTAACCTATCCGCATCGGTCCTCCTGTCGAGCCTCCGAAAACTTGTCCGGACTGTATCATTTTCGGAGACCTATTTCAAGAGACAGTTTTCGGAGGAATTTCGACCGAGGCGAGGGTGTTTTCAAAGGTATCGCCGTCATCTCCGATAAACGTTCGTTTTCGAGAGACGCCTTCGACGGATGGGTGCTCATGACGCCCCCGGCGTGAGTCGCTTTGAAATCCTTGGCGCGATTTTCCGCTGACGGGGCCATATAGACGAGCCGTGAGACGGCCAATCTTTCGAGCGTGGGTCACATGAACCTATTTTGCTTTGCGTCCCGCAACTTGGAGAACATAAGGCGGGGTGTAGACGCTCATCGGTGGGCAGTATCGACCGCATCTGAGCAAACCAATCGCGGTCGCAGGACGAAAGCAGCCCGGTATTTCGCGCCCGGAGACCACGGACTTCTCTATTGCGAGCAGACGCACTCCTTCACGACACCATTTATCGTGGAATCGAAGGCGGACCCGGATACTGTGGTCAAAGACATTTGGCCGGAACCTTGGGTTCTCCCCTTCGCGATCAATCCCCTCGGCGATCTCAGCAAGCAACTCCACGCCGATGCGGCTCGGATGCGATGGCCGCTAATCGAGCGGCAATGGCGTGGGCGGGGCGGAGTGACGGCTGCTCTAAACATCACGGGAGTTACCGTCTTCGTGCCGGTCGCAATCACTGAGGAAGATTGGCGACTGATCTTGACCGATTTGGCGACTAGTGAGTCACCACCCGATGAGGCGTTCAGCTAAACCGGGAGACGCACCAATGACTTCGACGAGGGGGGGTCGAGCCGAACGGGTCCCTGGATTCGATGGAACGATGCGTCGTCATCATAGCGGTGGGACTCCGGGCGGGTGCTCTCGCGTGTTCGGGTCCCATAAATTAGCAAGTGTTCAAAATGTGGAATTCAGACTGCCTGAAGATCAGCAGCGCGCAATTCCCGGATTTCCTGCGCATAATGCCTATAAAGCATCTCCACAGTTGTTCCCATATTATCGGCAATCGACTTCAAGTCTGCTGCGCGTGCTTCAATTCGTTCCGACGCGTAGGTGTGCCTTAATGATGTGAGCGAGCGTTTCTTACCATCATGGTAGAGAAGACAGAGGCTTCTGAGCACTTCATCGAAGCCGTGATTGAACGAGTTTATACGGCGTCCATCAAGATGGCAGAATAACCACGTCTCCGTTGGCAATTCCTCAGGTCTCGAAATCTCGCCGATGATCGTCTGTGGCAGAATTAAAAGGTGATGTAACAACTGATCAAATCTCGGAGCCATATCGAGGGAGGGAATTACAATTCTACGATGTGTATAGTGTTTCAGTCCATTATCTGAGGCAATCTCAACCCGATAGTCGTAGAGTTTTGCTACCGTCTCGGCAATTATTGCTTCACGATCACTCTCGGATAGTGATTCTTCAAATCTGATCCCGGATCGAAGCTGCTCCTGAAACGCACTGCGGCGACCCATGTCCTCGGCGACTCGTTTCAGGTGCTTTACCTTGAGCCTTGCCGCCTCCGCGACACGCAAGCCGGTCCCATGTAGGGTCGTCACGAAGAAAAATAGCATCGTGCGGAACCAGATCGAGTTCTCGCTCAAAGGCCCGCTTTTCCCGATCCTCGTATTCGCCCGTTCATAAAGGGCCTCGGATATGCGCCGCCATTCCTCTGGGTAGAAACGCGGCCGACGAGTGTCCTCGGTCTTCTCCGGTAAGGGAAGATCGGGAACGAACCTCGTATCAACCTTGAAATGGAGTCGGGCGTGGCGGACTACGGCAGCAAATGCCACCGCATCTTTTTGGACAGTCGAATGGGCAGGGACCGACCAGCGCTTTGGCTTAGTGGCATTTTGATCCTGACCTTGCCCTTCTCCCGGCCGTTTTGTGCGAGGTAAGCGGCGCTGTTCAAGCCATCTCTCAACATCGTTTTGTCGGATGCCGCTAATGGGCATGGAGCCGAAATAAGGATTCAGGTGGATTCTAATGCTCTGTCGGTGCCGCGCATATTTTTTAGGGTTGACCAAGGGTTTATCTCGGTCGTCAGTGATCCTCGTCTTACCCTCTAGGTCGAGAAGATAAGATTCGGCGATGTTCGAAAATGGTTTCTCTAAGAGCGGTTCTTCATGGAGGATTTTGCGTTCCGTGCTTGTCCACCATTGCCACGCAAGCTCTTTGGCACGCTCCAGACTTACTGGTCCGAGTGCTTTCATGATGTATGGGTTGCGGGGTGTCTTCCGAAGCCGGGCTGGAATGGTCCGGCGTGCGTAATACTGCGGATTCCGCCCGTCGTTTCTCTCCCGGCGCAGGATGATGAACGATTGCGGCGAATGCCCTGGCGGGGTGAGGTCAATTATCTTCGGCCGGGCAGGCACTTGCGATCTCCATCACGGGTCTAACAAGGGTCTAACACAAATGCCGGACACCCGCCAGAAAACAGTGGTGCGGCACGGATGGCACTATCACGCTGAATATTATCAAGTTTTAATGCTATTTGCTCGCGAAGTGACGACTAGAGAACGAAGGAAAATCTCCTGGAGACGCGCTCTCTGACTCCGCCAGTCTAGGTTCGAATCCTAGTCCCCCAGCCAATCTTTTCAAGAAGTTGTGTCCGAGCGCCCGTGATCTGCGGAAGTGATGTCGGCACCATGTCGGCACCGGAACAAAAAA
>Ga0137391_10002510_pt1 | contig 13731 bp, 20 predicted proteins | sample 15con2h24BmetaG_FD_101399 | JGI IMG/M metagenome (GOLD analysis project Ga0137391, IMG submission 101399) | Vadose zone soil microbial communities from Angelo Coast Range Reserve, California, USA - 15con2h2.4B metaG | ecosystem: Environmental > Terrestrial > Soil > Vadose zone > Saprolite...
CGCGCAGCAGCACCCGTCCAGGATGATCATGCGCGGTCCTCCGGCGGCGCCACCTCGAGGAAGCCGCCAATCCGGCCCATGACCCGGATGAAGTTATTGCGCTGCCCGTACCGGTCATAGAATCCGCGGCACAGCGCGGGCCCGGCGTCCGGGTACCGGCCGTAGGCTAGCGTGTCATGGCAGACGAGGCCGTGGCTGCCTTCCCGCAGATTGGCGGTAATGATTTCCCGCAGCGCCCCTGGCTGCAGCCACACCGGGTTGCCGGGGCGCAGGAGACAGGTCGTGCACTGCGCGATCAGCAGCCGGGTTTTACCCGTCGCGGGATCGCAGATGTCCTGGTACACGGGCACAGTTCCCCACCATCTTCCTGATCTTGATCTCATCCTCGCGCCCATGGTAGCCGCTATCGGCCGCCCGCGCTGGTATTCTCGCTGCTGAGGCCAGGTCAAGATCAAGGGTTAGGGGTACTAGCCGTGCCGTTGCACCGCGTGGAGGACTCCCACCAGTCCTATGAGTGGGAAGGCGAGCTGATCGCCCAGGTCAGCACGAGGCGCCCAGGCCGGGCCCGCTGGCTGAGCATGCACCTGTACCGGCTGGGCAGCGGCGGGTACCTGCTGCACCGGGCCGGGCACAGCACCGTCTACCACAAGGCCGCCGGCCCGTGTGCCTTCAAGGGCGAGCCGGCCACTGTCGAGGGCCTGCCCGACGATGCCGTCCCGTGCATGAGCGCCCCGCTGCCGCAGGGGCCGGTGTGCAGCCCGCCCTGGCCGCAGGACCTCGCTGATGACGAGACCGTGCTGATTGAGCAGGTCAGGCACACCTTCGACCAGGCCCAGGACCCGGAGTCCATCGTGGCGCGGGCTTCCACCGCGCACCACCGCAAGGACAAGGTGACCAGCAAGGGGGTCACCGAGCCGGTCAGGGAGCTGATCCGGGCCGCCGCGGGGAAGGACGACGGCTTCGCCGCGTTCGCGAAGGCCCCGAAACCGGTCGAGAGGATCGGGTGAGCACCTGCACGGCACGCGGCACCATGGAGGATGCCGTGTGCACATGCCCGGCAGATGGCTGGTACGAGGGCATGTGCCGGCATGAGCACCGCGAGGAGGCGGCCCTGTGCATGCATCACGGTGCTAAGGGGACCGCCTTCAGCGGGACCCTGCACGGGCTGCTCTGCGAGAGATGCCACGATCATCTGGTGGACCCGCATGACTGCCCGCTAGTGGTGCGGGAACTGGCCCGGCCGGCGCAGGCCAGGTGATGCGCGGTGTGGATGCTCGTTTTCCAGATCCTGGCCCTCATCTGGACAGTACTGAATACCTACCGGGCAGTCCGGGCGGCAAAGGCCAGGTCCAGGGCCGTCCGGGCGCAGCGTGAGGCCGCTGCTGCCATCCTGCCCTTGCACACTGACTACGCCCAGATGGAAAAGGACATCAGGGATACCCCGCTCAATGACCTGGTGGCTGCCGCCGGGCGCCGGGCCATCGCGCAGGAATACCCGCTGGCGGGCGATCCGCAGATGGCTGTGGTAGTCCAGCCGGATCCGGATCCGGATCCGGATCCGTACTTCATGAAAGAGGTGAGGAAGAGGTTCCTCCAGCTGCAGGGGATACCGCCCATAATCCTGGGGAACGCCGCGTACTGGTATGACGAGGGCGGCAGCACCACTTTTTTCCGTGGCGGCGGCGGCGGAACCGGCAGCACCACTGTGAGGGCGGCAACCTGCCCGCTCTGCGGCTCCTATCCGCTGGGCGTTTACCGCACCGGCCTGCTCTACTCCCACAGGGACCGGCGGTATCGCGCCCAGTCAGGATGGGGGATCGCCCAGCCGGACTGGGGGACCCCGTGGTGCCCGGCCGGCAGCAACGGCGGCGCCCGGCAGGCCGCCATCGAGCGCGCGGCGCAGGCGCCGGACGTGGCCGTCATCAGCCCCGGGGATCACCCGGATGGCCGGCGCACCAGGCCGGACGGCTACCTGCATGCTGATTCCGCGGGCAGGGACTGGGTGCACGGCCTGGATGACCGCTGGTGGATCCAGGGTGGCGATAGCCTGTGGTACCCGGCCGCCAGTGAGGGCCCGGCATGAGCGCCGGCCTGCTTCCGCCGCTGATCGACGTCACCGATCCGGCCGTCGCCGCCTCGCGCAGTGCGGCGGAGGCATATGCGCAGTGCCACGGCTACTTCTGGCTGCCCTGCCCGCTGTGCGGGACGATGTTCGGCGGCCATGAGCACCCGCATGACCGCAGCCAGGGCATCCCGCACATCCCGGACCTGGAGGCGGGGCCCTGGAATTACCTCTGCATCTGCCCGTGGTGCACACGCGCCGGGCGGGGATGCGATGTGCCGTGATCCGTAAATAGGGAAGACACTAAGGAGGAATTTTGAACACGGAAATCTGGCGGTATAACGGCACATGGTCCAAGGTTCCGGACCCGCTTCCTGCTGACTGGGATGATAAGTCAATGTCAGAAGCTGGCTGGAATCATGCAGACGACTACGGAACACCCGGCCTTGGCGATATTGAACTCTATGAGCATCGCGTGGAACAAGAACTCTGGATCATATTCTGGTCCCCAGGCCATAATTCAGTTATCCCTATAGAGGTGACCGGAGCGCCAAACCTGATGGATTCTCTGTCTAAACTGAGTATTATCGGGCTTTCTTCACAGATGCACGGCCTGGAAAGCACATTGGCACAGGCAGTATGGGTCATGTCCGAAGACGGTAAACACGAGTGGCGTATTCGTCATCCAGAACTTCCGAAAACTGGATGAGCCCAGCAGACCATGATCCGCACCCGCAACGCCCTGAACGGCGTCTCACTGCGCCATGTCCAGTCCGTCGATGACCTGACGGAATGCAAGCGGTGGGCGGCTGAACGGCGGGAGACTCCACTTGGCGTTGATACGGAGTCTTCTGGTTTGAACCCACATAAAGACAAATGCCGCATGATCCAGGTCGGGGACATGCGCACCGGGTGGGCGGCGCCCGCCCATTCCTGGGGCGGCGGCCTGAAGGAGATCATCCGGGACTATGACCGTGGCCTGGTAATGCACAACTGCCTGACTGGAAGCACGGAAGTTATCACTAAGTCCGGAATCCGTACCCTGCGTGATCTATGGGAGACTGGCGACAAAACACGGCTGCTGAGTGGCAACGGAACGTGGGTTGAGTCAGCAGTACACCGGTACGGACGTGCGCGCATGCTGCGCATAGTGCTGAAGCCAAAGGGACGTCGAAGTTGTGTCTCTCATGAAGTAGTTTGCACTGAAAATCACCGCTGGGAGCTTGGAGGCAGTAGTCTAAGGGACCTTCCAAAAGCTGGCATGCATTATGCTGCTGATATTGTTCCTGGAGATAAAATTACGTCGGTCTATGCACCGGTAATCCCAGACACAGCCTCAAGCGCATTTATCCATGGCCTTATATTTGCTGATGGATCGCATAGCAGTTATTCACCGCAATGCTTCATTAGGCACGGAGTTTACGCATATCAGATAAGATTGTGCGGGTGGAAGGAGAAATTTGGTGATCTTTTAAGCAGAGTGTCATACCCCGCTAGCTCACACCCGGACCCCTGGTGCAGGTGTAAGAGCGAGATAGACTACAAGGTTCTTCCACCTGATGATGCCGATCCTAACTACATAGCTTCATTCATTGAAGGGTGGCATCTGCTCGACGGGTCTGCGTCTCCATTTCGTCATTCAAGAATTCTGTGCACTTCCGATCCCGAGTATGCAGAATGGCTGAAAGCCAACGCAGCCCGTGGTGGATGGGCATGTACAGGATTTAGTAAAAGCACTTCTAGTGGCGGGTTCAGGCCAGGCGCTGTATTCTACGACGTAACAATCACAAAAGACCCGGATCTGCTTTGGACAGTAAAGTCGGTAGAAAATGCCGGAATATCTGAGTATGTTTACTGCCCAGACGTGCCTGGAGACCATCGTTTCGCCCTGGCCTCAGGGATAAAGACCGGCAACAGCCCATATGACACCCGGGTGCTGTCCATCCAGGAGGACATGGCGCCGCGCTGGGAGGTTACCGATGACTCCCTGCTGATGAATCACCTGAAAGACTCCCTCAAGCCGGCTGGCCTCAAGCCACGGGCTGCTCTCGACATTGACCCGCGCGCCCTGGCCGGCGAGCGCATCCTGCACGACGCGATGATCGCGCAGAACTGGACCTGGGGCACGGTGCCGCTGGATTTTGAGCCCTACGTTTACTACGCCGCCCTGGACCCGGTGCTTGCCTGCCACACCTGGGCCCGCCAGTCCCCGGAGGTGTTCACCAGCTTCCGGCACCCCTACGACCTCGAGCGGGCGGCTGCCCGGATCTGCGCGGGCATGATGACCGCGGGAATGCTCCTGGACATCCCGTACATCAGCAAGACAATTGACCAGATGAGCGCCTGGCGCGGGCAGGCCATGGACTGGCTGAAACGTCACCACGGCATTACTAGCGTCGGCAGCAACGAGCAGGTCGGCCACGCGCTGAACCGGGCCGGCATCCCGACCATGATGTGGACCGATGGCGGGAAGCCGTCCATCGGCAAGGACACCCTGCGCCTTTATGCCACCATGTATCCGCAGCACGCCGCGCTGATAAAGACCATCGTCACCGCCCGCAAGACCGGGGATATCATCGGCCGCCACCTGGAGAAGTTCCTGGCGATGGCCGACAGTAATGGCGTTATTCATGCACAGATATGGACATGTAAGGCACGCACCTCGAGAATGTCAATAACAGACCCTCCTTTGCAGACCCTGGACCGCGATGAGCCTGTTATCCGCGGATCATTCATCCCGCGCCCAGGCCATGTCTTCATCTCCATTGACGCCGACCAGATTGAGGCCCGGCTGGCTGCCCACTTCAGCCGGGATCAGGCCATGATAGAGATGTTCCGGATCGCCGACGCCGGGGGTCCGGACTTCTTCCGGCTGATGGCCGGGCAGATTTTCGGGGTTAGTCCGGAGAGTATTAGTAAAAAAGACATCAGGCGCCAGGTAACAAAAAATGCAACGTATGGAGTCGTGTACGGGAGTGGCGTAGAAACAATGGCACTAACCGCTGGTGTCCCGGTGCACCAGATGCTTCCAGTGCATACTGCTTTTAAGCATCTATATCCAGGCATTGGCAATCTGATGGCCCAGATCATCCGCAGCGCCCGGGATGCTGAGCGAGGTGGTGGCCGCGGGTGTGTCTACACCCCGACCGGGCGCCGCCTTTACACTGACCCCGGAAAAAGTTATGCCGGGCTTAATTACAAGATTCAGGGCCACGCCGCCGAGATCATGAAGCGTGGGCTCATTGACCTGGACAATGCCGGGTTCGGGCCGTCCATGCGCCTTACCGTGCACGACGAGGTAATCCTCGAGGTGCCTCGCGAGCACGCCGAGGAGGCGCTGCGCACAGCTGTAAGAATACTTAACGATAAATCATCTTATTTGGTTCCAGTATCATGGGCGGGAAGTATAATGACGGATCGATGGAAGAAGAATTAACTATGTCAGGATCATATAAGTGTCCTCCTGGCTGTAGTTGCAAACGTCATCAGAGAACTGGAAAGATATGTGAGCCTGGATGCAAGTGTGGTCGGCAAAAAGAAAATATTCGTCAAGCAGCATTGCTCCGGGAATCCCGGAAACGCGGTGAGCTATGACATATCAGCACGCCGAGGCCTTCTGCCTCCTCACCTACCACGCAGATGACGGCACTGAGGAGGAAAAAATCTGGAACTCACGGGACGGGATCACCCCGTTCGTGATCGCCCTGCGCTCCGGTAAGGCGGCCACCCACGTGAACTGGCGTACAGACCGCCCGGACCAGGGTTATCAGCCGCAGATAGGTGAGCGCATATTCGTGGACATGACCCGGGAGCGGGCCCGGCAGATCGCCGAGGCCAACGTTGACCGCTGGCTGGCTGATGCAAAGCTGGGGCCCATGCTGCTGGCCGGGTATACCAGCAGGGATGCGGCCATAGAGTACTTCACCCGGGAGTATTTCCAGCCCGGCGCGCCGGACCTGATCGTGGTGGCCGGGTGAACGGGGCCGTTGTCATGGCGCGGTCGTTCAGGTGCCAGCCCCGGAACCTGAACCCCGGCATCATGGCTCAGGCAAACTGGAGGGATGTGACGGCAGGATGATCAGGCCATCCTGCCAGGACTGCGGCGCGCAGCCGGGAACCCCGCACAGCACTGGCTGTGACACCGCCATCTGCCTGCAGACCGGCTACCAGCGGCTCAGCTGCCCGCGTGACCATGATCATGGCCGTGACATCTGGACCGGGCGCTGGCCGGGCCACGCCGAGTGCGACGAGTTCGGCTGGTACTCAAAACTCACCAGTGACGGCTGGGTCAGGTGCTCACCGGACGAGCCTGGCGCCGCCTTTGACCTGAACCGGCTGCACTCGCTGCCGGGTGAGGCCCGGTGGGATGCCGGTGCCCGGCGCTGGGTGCTGGCATGATCATCCCGGTGTTCGCCGACGGGCCGCTGAAGGGCCGTGATGACATCACAGTCAGCGAGAGCGGGCTGGCGCACGGCCTGGATATTGCCGAGTCTTCCGCAGTTCCCTGGGCAGATCCGCTCGCACCCGCTCGCATTTTTACCGGGCGTGTTCATTACCGGTTCTGTAAATACCGCCTGCTCGGCCGTGATGTCGCCGTCGGCATCTGCGGTGACAAGGATTCCGCGGAGGCCCGCGAGGTGATGTGGGATCTGCTCACCAGCAATGCCTGCAAGGCCGCGGCTCAGGGTGGGTACGTGTTCGAGAGGGCCACGGAGTGACCACCATTCTCTGGGTGGACCCTGGTGGCACCATGACGCCGGGCAGCCAGAAAGGCGGCCACACCGGCCTGGCGTGGATTTCTCCCGGCCGCGACGACTTCCGCTGGGCCGAGGGCAACCTCCTGGAGATGGGCGCCCGGCTGATCGCCATCGCCAGCGCCTGCGGGCCGGGCCTGTCCCTCGGATACGAGCAGTTCACCATCTTCCCGGACACCCACAAGAAAAGCGCCGAGGCACACTGGGCCATCGAGATGACCGGGGTCACCAGGCTGATGGCGCTCTGGGGTGCCCGGCTCCTGCCACCGGCCCAGCCAGCCGACCGGCTTGTCGCCACGCCGGCCATCCTGAAAGCCCTTGGCTGGTACCCGGCCGGGCACAAGGACGCCATTGCCGCCTCGCAGCATTTGTGCGCGTACATGCTGAAGCACCGGCTGCTGACGGGCGCCCAGCGTGCTACCGTGGCATCTGCGGCAGGATCAGGATCAGGAGAATGATCATGATAATTCAGTGCGCCGAATGCAGCGGCGAGAGATTCCACCTGGTGATCAATGACGACGGCAGCACCATGCTGGCCTGCTTTAATCACGGTGACCACGTGGACAGCGATGGCCTGCCGCCCCAGGACGGGCAGGATGACGCCAGTGCCCGCCGCTAAAGGCGCGGCACGCCTGCTCATCGCGCCCGGGTTCACGCCGGACCCCGACTACTTCGCCGGCGGTGCCTTCGCGTTCATGGGCAAGCGGGGCTCAGGCAAGAGCTACCTCGGCCGGGTGCTGGCCGAGGAGCTGTGGCGCACGAAGGTGAAGTTCGCGGTGCTCGACCCGATGGGCGTCATGTGGGGGCTGCGCTCCGGCGCGGACGGCGGCCCCGGCGGGCTGCCCGTGCCCGTCTTCGGCGGCGACCACGGGGACGTGCCCATCGACCGCGGCAGCGGGGCCGCCCTCGCCGGCCTGATCATCGACGAGGACCTGTCGATGATCATCGACATGAAGCGCCTCGGGTCCCGGGCCGCGGAGCGCGAGTTCGCCTGTGACTTCCTGGACCACCTCTACCGGCACAACAGCGATCTCGTGCACGTCCTGCTCGAGGAGGCCGATCTATTCTGCCCGCAGAAGCCTTCCCCGGGAGACGCGCCGCTGCTGGGTGTGACAGAGAACATCGTGCGCCGCGGCCGCAACAACGGGGTCGGGATCACCCTGTCCACCCAGCGCCCAGCCGTCCTGAACAAGGACGTGATGAGCCAGGTGGAGGGCCTGGGCATCATGCGGCTCATCGGCTACCAGGACCGGGAGGCGATCGACGACTGGGTCCGCGGCCACGCCGACCCGGAAGCCGCCAGGGCCGTCAAGGCCAGCCTGGCGGGCCTGGCCACCGGTGAGTGCTGGTGGTGGGTCCCTGAGCTGGATGTGCTGGAGCGCACCCAGATCCGCCGGGCGCGGACATTCGACTCCTCACCAACGCGCAGGCGCGCTGACCGCGCTGCGGAGCCCCGGTCCATGGCCGACGTCGACCTGGGCTCGATCACCGCCAGGATGACCGCCGCCATCGAGCGCGCGAAGGCGGATGACCCGCGCGAGCTGAAGCGCCGGGTCAAGGCCCTCGAAGCACAGCTGGCGGCTGCCCCCGCGCCGGATCCGGTGATGGTGCCCGTGCTCACCGGCGAGGCGCAGGAAGCCCTCCGGCTGGCAGCGGGCACCATTGATCAGGCACAGAGCCAGATGATCGACGCCATCGCCAGCGCCTGCGGGCGCCTCAGCGAGATAGCCAGCCAGGTCAGCGCCCATCCGGAGGTTGCCGGGCCCATGCCAGCCCGGGTGCTGCGTCCTGCGCCCGCAGTGCCCGCAGTGCCCGCAGTGCCCGCAGTGCCCGCAGTGCCCGCAGATGGTACCCGGCTGATAGCAGGGGCACGCCGGATGCTGGAGGCCATCGCCAGCCTGCACCCGATGCCGCTGACCCGCGCGCAGGTGGGCGCCCTCGCCAGGGTCAAGCGGACCGGCGGGACGTTCTCCACCTACCTCAGCATGCTGAAATCACGTGGCTACGTGACCGAGGACGGTGCCCTGCTGGCCATCACCGGGGCCGGGTTCAGCGCGCTGGGCACAGCCCCGCCCCACCCGGCCACTCCCGGTGAACTGCGTGAGCTGTGGCGCGGCCGGCTCACCGCCGGGGCGCGGCGCATGCTCGACACCCTGATCGAATGGCATCCCAGTAGCATCAGCCGCCAGGAGCTGGCTGAGCGCTCCGCCATATCAGGCTCGGGAGGGACGTTCAGCACCTACCTGGGGATGCTGCGCACCGCCGGGCTAATAGATGAGCCGGACGGCCAGGTCCGGGCCGCTGATGTCCTCTTCCTGGGAGTGAGCAGAGATGGGTAAGTATCCGCAGCCGCACGAGGGCATCGCCGGCACCCTGCGCGATGGCGATGACCTGCTGTCCCTGGAAGAGGCCATGACCGGGACTGTGCGCAGGCTGCTCATGATCTTCGGAATTTATCCGTATCCAGAACCCGGTAAGGCGATCTGCATACGATGCGCGCTGAATGGCAGGAGAACCCTCAGGCTGGATGCTGATTATGCACTTGCACACGCGAAACTTCACAACAGCAATAACATCCCGCTGAGGATCAGGGTTAATTATGGGGTGGTGCGCCATGGCGTGGGCTGAGATGGGTGCCGAGCGTGGCACGATGGAAATAGGCACCAGTGACGTGGAAAATCATCTTACGCAGCAACTCCCCGGCTGCAATTACGACAAATCAGCCTACGGCGGACGTGGCGTGTGGCGTGCCCCGCTGTCCTGGGCCGGCTACGTCACCTTGATGATGCTGTTCTCCGGCCAGGAGCTGCTGATCGGGCCGCAGCTCACCGCCTGGGCCTGGCAGGCCTACCGGGGCGTTGAGTACGCCTGGCAGCTGCGCCAGCTGATCGACGACAGCGGTGGCACGCCGGAAGACCGTGAACTGCTCGCCAAGTTCGACGCGGCCAGCGTGCCACTGCCGGACGGCAGCCCCCGCGCGCTGTACCCACCTCAGCGTGGCGGCGCGATATACCTGGCTTACGTCCGCCGCGGGGCGCTGAACGACGATCAGGGCAACGGCAAGACCCCGCAGGTGATCCGCGCCCTGCAGCTGCTCGCGGCCCGCGGGCAGGATCCGTACCCGGCCCTGGTGATCTGTACGGACGCGGCCAAGTTCAACTGGCAACGTGAGTTCGCCACCTGGGCGCCAGAGGTGCCCGTGCGTGTCATCGACGGTGGCGCGGCGGCACGTAAGAAGCAAATTGCGGAAGCTGCGGAGGATCAGCTGAAATGCCCAATTCACGGACAATTCATAAGAACGAAGACCGGAATGGGTATGAACGAGAACTCCGGCAGCGAAACCCAGAGTACGCCCAGAGACAACGCGACAGCAGTCTTGCATGGTATGAGGCCAACAAGGAGCGGAGAAAAAAATCAGCACGAGCATCCCATCTGCGGAGAAATTTCAACATCACAGTTGAGCAGTATGATGAAATGCTCAGATACCAGGAAGGACATTGCCGGCTCTGTCCTTCGGCAAAAAGACTCGTCATCGACCACGACTGGGCATGCTGCCCAGGACCGGTCAGCTGCGGTAAATGTATCAGATCTATCCTCTGCAACAGATGCAATCTCGCAATTGAGCAGGCAGCAATACCGGGATGGCTTGAGCTTGCTGAGATGTACGTGTCCTGTAATGGTTTCTAGCTGGGCCGGAGTTCGCATGCACTCCAGACTGGCCGCCTACCCCGGGGTGCGGTTCACCCGCTGTGTGGCGTGCGGTGGCATCGACGACGCCATCACGGCATCGCGCTGCCAGGTGCACGAGAAAGAGCTCAACCAGATCGCGTGGAGAACTGTGGTGGCTGATGAAGCCCACAGACTTGGTGACGCACGGTCACAGCAGACTCGCGCTGTGTGGTGGCTCATGCAGAGTGCGCAGTACCGCTGGCCGGTGACCGGCACGCCGATCGCTGACAACATCGGGAACCTGTGGCCGGTGATGCATGCCCTGGACCCGGCCTCGGCCCCGAGCCGGTCCCGCTACCTTGACCTGTTCGCGGTCAAGACGCACGGCTGGGGCGGCAAGGGCACCATCGTCCTGGACATCCGGCCGGACACCGCGCCCGCTTTCCACGCCGCCTACCAGCCGATGATGCGGCGCATCCCGCGTGCGGTCGCCCTGCCCTGGCTGCCGGAGCGGATGCCGCCGGTGTTCCGCTACCCGCCGATGTCCCCGGCCCAGAAGCGGATGTACGGGCAGCTGAAGAAGGACTCCCTGGCACTGCTGGAGGACACCGCCGACCTGCTAGTGCCGCAGAACTCGCTGGAGAAGTTCGGCCGGCTGTGCCAGCTGGCCGCCTCCATGATCGCCGTCACCGAGATCGAGGGGCCGGACGGGTTCCCCGCCGAGCGCGTCGACCTGGTGCTGCCCTCCAGCAAGGTGGACGACCTGCTGGATTTCCTGGAGGACAACCCGGGCCCGCTGGTGGTGGCGGCCAACAGCCCGCGGCTGATCGCGCTGGCTGAGCGGAAGCTGGATGAGAAGAGGATCACCCACTGCAAGATCATCGGCGGGATGAGCGCGGAATCCAAGGAAGAGGCGAAAGAGATCTTCCAGCGCGGTGAGCGCCGGGTGATCTTCATCACCAGCGCGGGCGCTGAGTCGATCACGCTGACCGCGAGCAGCACGATCTTCTTCATGCAGCCCGAGCCGTCACTGCTGGCCCGCGAGCAGAAGATCGGCCGCGTCGACCGGATCGGCAGCCAGGTTCACGACAGCATCCGGATCATCTACTCCATCACCCCGGGGACGGTCGAGGAAAGGCTGTACAAGCTGGGAGGCGAGAAGGAAGAGCGCGCGGCGAGCGTGACCCGGGACAAGGAGCTGCTGCGCTGGCTGATCCAGGGGGACATCCAGAAAGGCACGGAAGTCAGTGACTAATCCCGAATACACCCACTACATCCTGCTGGTGGACCGCACCGCCAGCATGAAGAAGATCAGGCAGGAGACCGAGGAGGGAGTCCGGCGCTACATCCGCGAGCAGGCGGCTCTGCCAGGAAAGGCCACGCTTTCGCTCTGCCAGTTCGATGCATGGCCTGACCCTGAGGCCATGCTGCCAGGACACAGCCAGCGGATGGGGGAGATGATCACCCAGATCGAGCAGACGGCTGACTTCGCGCCTATCGGTGACGTCCCTGAGTACGTCCTGGACCCGCGCGGGAACACGCCGCTGTACGACGCGATCGGGATCACCGCCACCCGGGAGGGCGTGAAGCTCGCGGCCATGCCCGAGCATGAGCGTCCTGGCACGGTGATCTACGTGATCGTCACCGACGGGGAGAACAACTGGAGCAGGGAGTGGTCCCTGCCCATGGTCAACGAATTGCTCACGCAGCAGCGGGAGACCTACGGATGGGGGATCACCTTCCTCGGCGCGAACATCGACTCGGCGGCCACGGCAGATGCCATGGGCATCCCGGCCGCCGCTGCCCTGGACTATTCAGCCACCTCTGGCGGGACTCAGTCCGTGTGGAGGAGCGCCTCAGCGGCCAGCACGCGGTCCAGGAGTGGCGGAGGGCCCCTGAGCTACAGCCCCGGAGAGCGCTCAGCGGCAAAGGACGGGGAATGACCATTGAGGCTCTACCATGATTGGGAATTCCTGGAGGATGGGCGGACTATCGAGCTAATCTCCGTGGGCATGGCCACCGAGGACGGCCGGGAGCTGTACCTGATCAACCGGGATACCCCGCTGGAGCGTATCCGGCAGCACGAATGGCTGAACGCCAATGTCGTGCCGCACCTGCCCGTCGCGCTGGTGTCCGGCAGCATGGAGACCAGGCACCTGGCCTGGAATTGGTCTCATCCCGATGCGGATAAGATCGTCTCCCTTCGTGATATGGCCGCCGCTGTGCGCGAATTCATCCAGTTCCGCGGCGAGGGTCATGCCGCTGACTGCCTGCTGCCCAGCCAGGAGCACAGTACCTGCCCGGCTAACGAGGTGGCTCTGACCGGTGAGCAGCCCGAGCCGTTTAATGAGCTGTGGGGCTGGTACCCGGCCTATGACCACGTCGCGCTGAGCCAGCTCTGGGGGCCGATGGTCAAGAGGCCACCGCATATCCCGATGCAGACGTTTGACGTCTACCAGGAGGCTGTCCGGCTGGGCGACCCGGACCTGAGCACAGGCAAGATAGGCATCCCGCCATGGACAGGGCCTGAGCACCATGCACTGGCTGATGCACGGATGTGCAAATTCCAGCATGAATACCTGATCCGGTACGAGCAGTCATTGAGGACCGTGAATGAGCACTGAGCGATACATCGTCAGGACCACCGGCGGACCTTTCCCGGGTGACCGGGTAGCTGATACTGACTGGCACGAATGGCCGCCTCCAGACCACCTCGACGTGCCGTCGCCGGGTGGCGGCCGCTACCACAAGATCAGTGAGTCTGGGCTCCCGCCCGCCAGTACCGGTGCCCTGCCGGGAGTAGTGCGCGGGGCGGAGTACGAATGGGTCCCGGCGTTGCTTGAGGAGATGTAATCAGATGGCTGAGCTGACACCAGATGGCGCAGGGCGGGCGATCTCGGACGCGGAGGCCGCGGGGGTGATCGCTGCCAGCCTCGCCAGTGAGGTCAAGCACGATCTGGAATCCGTCCAGCGCCAGGCCCGGCGCTACCTGGAAGCCGTGCATGGCAAGGGCGTCTGGTACAAGGCGCCCGAGACTTTCGCCAGCCTGGTCGAGCGGTGGATCTGGGCGCTGGCCGGTGGTAAGCCGGCACTGGCGGAAGAGTGCATCGCCCAGATCGAGCGGCAGGCGGCGGCCGTGCGGGAGGGCCGGTCATGAGCTCCGGGGAGATCCCGCTGCCCCGGCGCACGCCCGCGGAGCAGGTCCAGCACCTCGCGGACAGGCTGCGAGAGGGCATGCCTCCGCAG
>Ga0137391_10002513_pt1 | contig 13721 bp, 10 predicted proteins | sample 15con2h24BmetaG_FD_101399 | JGI IMG/M metagenome (GOLD analysis project Ga0137391, IMG submission 101399) | Vadose zone soil microbial communities from Angelo Coast Range Reserve, California, USA - 15con2h2.4B metaG | ecosystem: Environmental > Terrestrial > Soil > Vadose zone > Saprolite...
CACAGGCCCGGGGCAGTTCAGCCTGCCGCACGGGGTGTGGATCGACACTCGGGGGCGCGTCCTGGTGTGCGACCGGGAGAACGACCGCGTGCAGGTGTTCGACCAGGCGGGCAAGTTCCTCCATGTCTGGCCCACCAAGCTCATCGGACCAGCGGCCTTCTACGTGGACGCCGACGACATCGTCTACATTCCCGAGCACAACGGCGGGCTGGTTAGTGTCTTGACCCTCGAGGGCGAGCGACTGGCGCAATGGGGCGACCCGAGCTTTCGCTCGTGCCACGGCATCTGGGGCGACTCCCGAGGCGATCTGTACGTCGTGCGGCCGGGGGCGTGGGGACGTCCCCGGCGTGTTGTGAAGTACACGCGCCTGCAGTGACACACGGGGGCCACCAGCTGAGTCGGTCCCGAAGAATCCAGCTAACGACCAAGCTCACCTGCCGGGGCCGCTGGTGAGACCTTGAACCCCGAACAAACCGCAAATGCGACCCTGGTTAGGGCAGCCCACAGTATTCTGCCCAGATGACCTGGGTCACCGGAGAAGTCGACGCTTCGCCTCGGCGTGATCGCCGCCCTGCCCAGCGTCGAGCTCTGCCAACCCGCGCTCGGTCTTCGCCAAGAGTACCAGGCGCTCGATCGCGTCCTCCAGCGTGGCGTCCGCTGGGAGCTTCGCGATGTTTGGCGCTGAGCACCTCGCCGCACGCTAACACGGCCGGTGAGTCATCGCGGGAGCCGCGAAGGATCTTGTCCAAGCGGTAGTTGGCAATCGCGGAGCACCGGCTTCGAGTCGGGCTACGCACACCGGGGACAAATACCGGACGTTGCGAGGCCTGCTGTCGACGACCGGCTCCGTGAAGTCTAGCGCTCGCGGAAGCGGTTGACGATCGGCGGGCGCCAGTCGCGGCCGAAGGCGCGGGGCGTGATCTTGACGCCGATCGGGGCCTGGCGCCGCTTGTACTCGTTCGTGTCCACCATCGAGACGACGCGGCGCACCGTGTCGGCCGGGAACCCTCTCGCGATGAGGTCGTTCACGCCCCGGTCCTCCTCCACGTACCCCTCGAGGATCCGGTCCAGCTCGGCGTAGGGCGGCAGCGTGTCCTGGTCGGTCTGATTGGGACGCAGCTCGGCCGACGGCGCCCGCGTGAAGACGGGTTCGGGAATGATCGCCCGGCCGGCGCGCGCGTTGACGTGGCGCGCGACGTCGTAGACGACCATCTTCGGGACGTCCTTGATCACGGCGAAGCCGCCCGCCATGTCGCCGTAGAGCGTCGTGTAGCCGACGCTGTACTCGCTCTTGTTACCCGTCGTGAGCACGAGCCAGCCGAACTTGTTCGACAGCGCCATGAGGAGGTTGCCTCGGATGCGGGCCTGGATGTTCTCCTCGGTGACGTCCTCCTTCATCCCCTTGAATGCCTTCGCCAGCGATCGCTTGTACCCGTTGAGGAGCGGCGTGATCGGAATCGTGAGGAACTCGATGCCGAGGTGCTTGGCCAGCCGCTGCGCATCGCGCCGCGTTCCCGTCGACGAGTACGCGGACGGCATCCCGACGCCCGCCACGTTCTCCCGGCCGAGCGCCTCGACGGCGACCGCGGCGACCAGCGACGAGTCGATCCCGCCCGAGAGCCCGATCACCACGCGCTTGAATCCGTTCTTCCGCACGTAGTCGCGCGTCCCGAGGACGAGCGCGCCGAAGACCTCCTCGACGGGTGAGAGCGTCGCCACCTCGCGGGGCGGAAGCGCCGGCGCGTCCGGCGCGGCAAGCGCCGGGAGCGAGACCCGGGTCGCTGTCTCCCGCACCCGGAGCTTCTCCTTGCGCCGCCGCGAATCGTGGAGCCGGGCCCGGAAGACGGCTTCGAGGTCGAGGTCGGCGACGACCAGATCCTCCTCGAACATCCGCCCGCGCGCGACGCACTCGCCGTGCTCGTTGACGATCATGCTCGCACCGTCGAACACGAGCTCGTCCTGACCGCCCACCATGTTGACGTAGGCCACGCACACGAGGTCGTCGACCGCGCGCGTTGACACCATCTGCTCGCGGAAGCGGGCCTTGCCGGCGTGGTAGGGCGATCCGTTGATGTTGACGACCAGCTCGGCGCCGGCGAGCGCCTGCACAGTGGTCGGCCCCGCCGGATACCAGATGTCCTCGCACACGTTGACCGCGAAGGTCGTATCGCCCGCCACGAAGACGGGCGCTTCGGTCCCGGCTTGGAAGTAGCGGTTCTCGTCGAAAACGCCGTAGTTCGGCAGGTACTGCTTGTGGTAGACGCCCGCGCGGGTCCCGTCGTGCAGCACCGCGGCGGCGTTGAAGATGTCATCGTCCTTGTCGACGAAGCCGACCACCACCGACAGCCCGCGCGAAGCACGCGTCACCGCGTCGAGCGCGCGAAGGTTGGCCTCGATGAAGGCCGGCTTGAAGAGGAGGTCCTCGGGCGGGTAGCCGGTGATCGCCAGCTCGGGGAAGGCGACGAGGGAGCAGCCGAGCGCGCGCGCCCGTTCGATCCCGTCCACGATCATGCGGACGTTGCGATCGAAGTCGCCGATCGTGGGATTGATCTGGCCCAGGGCGACGCGGAACCGTTTCATGGGCCCCTATTGTACCCGGGCGAGGGCCCACCTGATATCATCCGATCCGATGCCCGCGAAGATTCCGTGGCTGCCGTCGACACTCCCACCCGACGCCCGCCCCGAGCGTTGTCCGAAGTGCGGGCGGCTCGCCCTGATTCCCTGGACCCTACGCCGCCACGACCGGACGAAGGTCGTCCTGCGGACCTGGGTCTGCACCGAGTGCCAGGTCACTGAGGAGCGACCGGAGCCCGAGTAGTCCCTCGCCGTTGCCGCCGTCGCCGAGGCGCCCGAAGCGGTCGAGCGAGACGACGTAGCAGTCCACTTCACCGAAATGCGCGTACGTGCCCGTGTAGCGGGCCATGCCGGCCGCGACCGGATCGATGCCGAAGCGCTCCACCGCCGCGCCGGTAAACAGCACGTACGTCGTGGGCTCGACGTCGTTCTTGAGGAACCGGTGCGCCAGGATGATGTCCGGGCCAGCGACGCGGGATCGACCACGCACGACCTGCCGCAAGAAACTCCCGTGATGGACGATCAGCTTGAGGCTGAGCCCGAGCACACCCCGGCAGGCCCGGCAGGCGCAGCTCGTGTCCAGTGAGATCTCGCGCCGCCGCGCGCCGAAGGCGGCGAAGGCGCGGCCGAACGCCTCGAGGAGCCGCCGGTCCGCCCCCTCGGCATCGTCCGGACCCAGCGCGAACACCGCGTCGCCCTCCAGCTCCTGGATCTCCAGTGGCGGAGAGAGCGCCTCCATGACTCCGGCCAGCAGCACGCCCGTAACCTCCGCCCCGTGCTCGAGCTCCGTGGCGGTCACGAACGCGGTGAACCCCGAAATATCCGCCAGGACGAGGAATCCGGACTCGGGCCGATCTGTGCTTGGCATGGGATCTCAGCCTCCGCCCCTATGACACCGCAGGCCGGGCGGTGTGAAAGGCCCGGAGCGGACGGGGTGAAGGGAGTCCCCTCAACCCCTCAGAGCTGGTTGACGAAGTCGATCAGCTGGCGGAGCCGCCCGAAGGAGCGGTGGTCGAACGGCAGGATGAGCCGCGGCAGCTCGGGGAACTCGTTCAGCTCCCGCGGCGCCGGGCCCGGCGCCTGCGTCGCCGGCGCTTTGAGGATGTCGCCGAACTTGTCCTGCAGGTCGGCGAGCTGCGTCGGCTCGAGCGGGTGCGTGAGCCGGAAGACCAGATCGTCGCCGACGATCCGCGACGAGTGGTACACGCGGTAGAAGCTCGTGATCTCGCTCACCGCCTCGTCGGGCGTGTCGACGATCCGGAAGAGCGAGGTGTCCTCGGGGTCGATGAGCCCGCGCTCCACCAGCGTGCCCGCGATCCACCGGTGCCAGATACGCCAGAACGGCTTGGGGCCGGCCTCGATCAGCACGACGGGAATGATCGCCGACTTGCCCGTCTGCATCAGAGTGAGGAGCTCGAAGGTCTCATCCATCGTCCCGTAGCCGCCCGGGAACAGCGCCACCGCGCTCGCTTCCTTCACCAGGAAGAGCTTGCGCGTGAAGAAGTACTTGAAGGTGATCAGCTTGGGATCCGAGGCGATCCAGGGATTGGCCTCCTGCTCGAACGGCAGGCGGATGTTCAGCCCGAAGCTCTTCTCGCCGCCCGCTCCCTCCTGCGCGGCGCCCATGATGCCGGCGCCGGCCCCGGTGACGACCATCCAGCCCTCCTCGGTCATCCGCTTGCCGAAGAGGCGCGCGCTGGCCATGGCCTCCTCACTCGAGGCCGAACGCGCCGAGCCGAAGACCGTCACCTTGCGAACCAAGGTGTACGGGGCGAAGACCTTGTAAGCGTAGCGGAGCTCCTTGATCGCCGTGTTGGTGATCTTGAGGTCCCCGGTCCCGGCGCCGTCCTCGTGGAGCTTGAGTACAGTCGTGAGGAGATGCTGGATATAGCCGCGGCGCTCGGCAGGCACTGCCTCTGCGTCGAGCACGTCGGCGATCAGGCGATTCGCGGCGTCGTTCTGGAGCTGATAGCGGCGAGGCTCGGCCACGCTTTCGAGTATACCGTCACCGGGCTCCGGGGCCGAACGCCACCGCGAGGCCCGCGATGATCAAGGCGCCGCCGAGGATCGTGAAGGGCGTGCGGGGTTCTCCGAGCAGCGCCGCGCCCAGGAGCGTCCCGGCGACGGCGGTGGCCGTCCAGGCCGCTCGTGAGCCGGACGCCCACTCGGCCCCGGCGACGGGCAGGATCCCCGCGGCGCCCCAGACGAGCGACCGGGCGGTGACGCCGAGTGGCGCGTGGCGCTCGAGCACGCGACGCCCCAAAAGTGAGTAGGACGCATAGGCGAGGCCTGCCAGCACGAGCAGCAGGTCGCCCTGCCAGTGCGGTACGAGCGTCTGGGTCACCCCGGGGATCCCGTTGACGACCACCAGGCCGGTGCCGGGGACGGCCAGGGCCGCCCCCATCGCCTCGCGCCACGACAGTCGCTCGCCGAGGTACAGTGGGCTCAACAGCATGAGGGCGACCGGCTCGACGACGATCAAGAGCGCCGCGTTCGTGGCCGTGGACCGCGCGATGCCCCAGTGGGCCAGGACCAGCGAGCCGATGACGAGCCTCGCCAGCGCGAGCGTCGCCGGCGGGACGCTTGCGAGCGTGACGCGGGTCGCGACGTACGATGTCGCGTAGACGACGTTCGCACCGAGGAGCGTCAGATAGGCGAGGATCACCCCGGCGGTCTGCGGGACCTCACCGCGTCGGCTTGCGGGCCCGGACGAACGCGCTCATGAACTTGCCGTCCACCTCGGGCGCGATCGCGTCGACATCGATCCCGGAGCCCGCGAGAAAGTCGCGCGCATCGTCGGTCCGGTAGATCCGAGTCGGTTCGAGGTCGATCGCCTCGAACCCGGCCTTCGCGAGCTTCGCCCGATACTCCCCGTCCTCCAGCGCGCCCGCGACGCAGCCGATCCACAGCTCGACGCTCTTGCGGATCTCGGGCGGCACGGCTCCGCGCACGACGACGTCGGAGACCGCGACGCGCCCGCCCGGCTTGAGCACGCGGAAGGCCTCGGCGAAGACGCGGTCCTTGTCCGCCGACAGGTTGATGACGCAGTTCGAGATGATGACGTCCACCGAATCGCTGGGCAGCGGGATCGCCTCGATCTCGCCCCGGAGGAACTCGACGTTCTCGACGCCGGCCTTCGCCTGGTTCGCACGGGCGAGCGCAAGCATCTCGTCGGTCATGTCGAGACCGTAGGCCTTGCCGGTCGGGCCGACGCGCCTGGCCGACAGGAGGACGTCGATACCGCCGCCCGAGCCCAGGTCCAGCACGATCTCGCCCGGGGACAGCTCGGCGAGCGCCGTCGGGTTCCCACAGCCGAGTGAGGCGGCCACCGCCTCGGCCGGCAACCCGGCGGTCTCGCCGGCCTCGTAGAGCTTCGACGTGATCGGATCGCAGTCGCCGCGCGACGACGCGGGGTCACAACACGCGCCGTCGCCGCTCACGACGCGCAGCGCCGCTCGGCCGTACTTCTGCTTCACGATCTCCTTGATCGACTCGTCGCTCATCGCGCCCTCCTCACCGGCGCGCTCACGGCGTCGCCCGGTCTACCAGAGAGACGGTATTCGACATTTCCATAAATGTCAAACTATCAACCACCACGCGCGCGCGCCGCCGCGATCAGCTGACGCAACCGGTCCGGATGGAGCGGCATCTCGCGCACCCGCACCCCGAGCGGCGCCAGCGCGTCGTCGATGGCCTCGGCGACGAGCGCGGGAACGGGGATGGCGCCGGCCTCGCCCACCCCCTTGATCCCGAGCGCGTTCAGCGGCGACGGCGTCTCCATGTGGCCGATCTCGATCTCGGGGACCTCCAGCGCGGTCGGCATCAAGAAGTCCGCGAAGGTCGCGGTGAGCGGCTGGCCGTCGTCGTCGTAGATGATGCGCTCGTAGAACGCGCCGCCGACGCCCTGCGCGACGCCCCCGCGGATCTGGCCCTCCACGATGGTCGGGTTCACGACGGTGCCACAGTCGTGCTGAACCACGTAGCGGAGGAACGTGAGGTTCCCGGTGTCGAGGTCCACCTCGACGATCGCGGCGTGGCAGCCGCTGGCGAAGGTCGCGTGCGGGGGCGCGTAGTAGCCGCGCGCCTCGAGCCCCGGCTCCTCGCCCTCGCGGAGGACGGCGCCTTCCCGCGGCTTCACGAGCCTCAGGGCGGCCTCGGCCGCCTCTTTCCCGTGCGCGTAGCGGATCGGGTTCGCGACCGTGGCCAGCGCGCCGAGCGTCAATTCTTTGCCCGGCACGCCTCTGACGCGAGCGCGGCCGTCGGCCAGCTCGAGGTCGTCCGGAGAGACTTCGAGAAGGCCCGCCGCGAGACGCAGGGCCTTCTCGCGGACCTCTGTCGCGGCGCGGTGGATCGCGTTGCCGCTCGTCACCAGGCCGCGGCTCGCGTACGTCCCGGCGCCCCAGTTGAACTTGGTGGTGTCCCCGGTGACGACGGAGACGTCGGCGGGGTCGCAGCCGAGCGCCTCGGCGGCGATCTGGGCGAACGTGGTGCCGTGGCCCTGACCCTGCGTCGTCAGGCCCGTCGCGACCAGGACCTTGCCGCTCGGCTCGACGCGCACGTGCGCGCCCTCGTACGGTCCGATCCCAGTGCCCTCGACGTAGCAGCCGAGGCCGAGCCCGAGGTACCGCCCAGCGCGGCGCGCCTCGCTCTGCCGCCGCCGGAAGTCGACGGCGCCGATCATTTCGACCGCCATCGCGAGGCCGGCCGGGTAGTTCCCGCTGTCGTAGCGCGTCGGCCCCCCGTCCTGGAAGGTCAGCCCCACGTCCCACGGGAACTCGTCGGGCTGGATGAAGTTGCGGCGCCGTACCTCCGCCGGCTCGAGCCCGAGCTCGCGCGCGATCAACCCGATCACGCGCTCCATGACGAAGACGCCGTGCGGGCGGCCGGCGCCCCGATACGGGGACACCGCCGCCTTGTTGGAATACGCGACCTCGAACTCGACGGTGTAGTTCTTCAGGCGATAGGGCCCGGGAAGCTGGGTCGACGTGATGATGGGCACGACGATGCCATACGGGGTGTAGGCCCCGGTGTCGTGCACGAAGTGATCGCGCAGCGCCAGGATCCGGCCCGTCTCGTCGATGGCCACCTCGACGTCGTGGATCTGCCCGCGCTCCTGGTTGGCCGCGATGAGGTGCTCGCGCCGGTCCTCCGTCCACTTCACGGGTCGCCCGAGCGTGATCGCCACGTGCGGGACGAGGATCTCCTCCGGATAGAAGAGCATGATCTTCGTTCCGAAGCCGCCGCCCACGTCGGGTGCCACGACCTCCACGCTGAACTCCGGAAGGCCGAAGAGCCCGGCGAGCCCGTTCCTGATGGGAAGTGGCGCCTGGGTCGAATCCCAGACCTTGAGGACCCGCCGTCGCGCGTCCCACTCGGCGACCACGCCGCGCCCCTCGATCGGGCTGCCGCAGCTCCGCTCGATCGTCAACCGCTCGCGCAGCACCCGGTGTGCGCGCGCCAGCACGCCGTCCGCGTCGCCGACCGTCTGTCGGAAGCGCGCGGCGCGGTTGTCCGGCACGTCGGCGTGCACCCTTGGGGCGCCGGGCGCGAGCGCGGTCGCCAGATCGGTCACGACGGCGAGCGGCTCGTACTCCACCTCGATCAGCGCGATCGCGTCCTCGGCGACGTAGCGGCTGTCGGCGACGACGAAGGCCACGACCTCGCCGACGTACCGCACCTCGTCGACGGCGAGCGGCCGCTGCGTGCGCGGATGGCTGAGCGTCGGGTGCGGGATCAGCAGCGGCGACGGCCGGTTGAGCTCGCCCAGCTCGGCGGCCGTGAGCACCAGATGCACACCCGGCGCGCGGCGGGCGGCGGTCGCGTCGATCCTCACGATCCGCGCGTGCGCGTGCGGGCTCCGCAGCACTGCCGCGTGCAGGATCCCCGGCGGGTGCACGTCGTCGACGAAGCAGCCGAGCCCCCGCAGCAACCGGGGATCCTCGTTGCGTAGGATGCGCGCGCCGATGCGCCGGGTGGTCATCGCGAGACGTCGGCGGCGCCCGCCCGGGCGCGCACCAGCGCCTCGAACGCGAGGTCGAAACAGACGCGTGGCGGCTTGACGAGGCCCGCGCCGACCTGCCCGATCCCCGGCTCGCGATGAGCCATGCCGGTATCGATTTGCGGAAGGATCCCGGTCTGGACGACGAGTCGCACGTCGATTCCCGTCGGCGTCCCGCGAAAGTCGAGCGGCGGCAAACGGTAGGCCGTGCTCTCGCCGAGCGTGATCTCGTACATGAGCCGCGTGTACTCGAGCGCGTCGGCCGGCGTGCCGCCCACGAACTGCACGACGGCGGGGGCGCCGCCCATCGCGAAGCCGCCGAGGCCGGCCGTCTCGGTGATGGCGCTGTCGCCGATGTCGGGATTCGCGTCGCCGGGGCCGAATCCGGGAAAGTAGAGGCCCTGCGGCGTCTGCGCCGGCCCGGTGAACCATCGGTCGCCCAGCCCGCTGACGCGGATCCCGAATTCGGTACCGTTCCGCGCCATCGCCGTGACGAGCGTCGACTCCGGCACCTTGTGGGCGGCGTCGAGCCCCGCCTTGCACGCGGCCATCCCGACGTTCAAGAAGAGATGCTCGTTGGACGCCGCGAAGGCGAGGATGCGGCGGCGCTCGGTGGCCGGCAGATCGAGCCCCGCGATCTCCGGGGCGAGCGCCTTGATGAGCAGCGCGGACGCGGCGCGGTTCCGGTTGTGACACTCGTCGCCCATCTGCACCGCCTGCGCGATCAGCGCGCGGAGGTCGATGCCTCCCGCACGCTGGATGGCCTCGCCGAGCGCCGGACCGACGACGTCCCTGAACCAGCGAAGGCGATCGATCACGTCCGGAGCGTAGGCGCCGTACCGCAGCACCTTGCCGAGCCCCTCGTTCAGCGTCGAGTAGGCGCGGTTGCCGGCGGCGCGGTTCTCCACCACCAGGACCGGCATCGACGCGGTGGTGGCGCCCGCCATCGGTCCCACGGCCGCGTGATGATGGCAGGGATCGAAGCGAACCGCGCCGCGCGTGACCAGACGCTCGGCGTCCTGCCAACTCGGCGCGAGCCCTTCATAGATCAACGCGCCGACAATCCCGCCGCGCAACGGGCCGCTCATGTCTTCCCAGGCGATGGGAGGCCCGGCGTGAAGAATCGTCTCGCGCGTCATGCCCGGCACCACCTCGATCGCGGGACGCACGTCGACGAGGACCTGATGGGCGGCGAGGAGCCGATCGAGGGCGATGCGGTTCGCGGCGTCGACGGCATCGCACCAGAGCGATGCGAGCGCCTCGGGCGACCCCGGAGGCCGCCAGTCGACCCGCCGTACCGGGATGCCCTGAGCGACCAGCGCCGACGCGAACAGCTCGGGGCCGACGACGACGGCCTCCAGCGGAGCGCGGAGAAGATCGGTCTCAGGTGGCATCGCGTCCCTCGGCGAGCGCCCGGGCAGTCTCGGCCGCGATCCGGTTGCTCGCGCACACGATCGCGCCGAGCTCGCGGAGGCTCTCCTCCTGCTTCTCGAGACCCTGCGGATCCTGGTCGGTCCCGACCACGTGAGCGACGACCGTCAGGTCACGGCCACCGCGTCTCGCCCGCGCCTCGGTCAGCGCCGGGCGGAGGGCGCCCGTCGGGTCCGGATGCGCGCAGTCGCCCAGAACCAGATCGAGCAGGATCACGGCGACGCTCGGATCGTCGGCGGCGTCGACGAGCGCGGCATTCCGTCGGCTCGGATCGATGATCGGATGCGGCCGCCCCCGCGTGTACTCCTCGGCGCCGAAATCGACGAATCGATGAGGCGGACTCCCGCCCACGATGCGCTGCGCTTCGTCGCACAGCGTCCCTCCCGCGTAGAGGCCGCGGACGGCGCCCCGTGCGCCGCTCGCGGGCGCCGCCCGTGGTCGTCCGAGCGCGCGGACCGCGCCACCGGTGAGACCGACCGCGGTCGCGGCCGCCTCGTCAAGCGTCGCCACCGCCCGGACGCCACCCGGCGTCGCTCCCTCATAACCGAGCAGACAGGCCACGACCGGCTTCCGCGTCTCCACGGCCGCCCGCAGCACGGCGTCGGCAACCATAGGCGACGGGGGCTTCGAGACGACAACCACGGCGCGCGTGGCGACGTCGGCCGCGAGGGCTTCGATCGCCTGGAGTGTGGTGAGACCGCCCACGGCGGCGTGGAGATCGCGTCCCCCGGTGCCGATCGCGTGAGAGACGCCGGCGCCGAGTCGATGAACGAGGCTCGTCACCTCCTGGATACCGGTTCCCGAGGCTCCGACGACGCCGATGGACCCGCGGCGAACCCGGTTCGCGAATCCAAGGCCCACGCCGTTGATGATCGCCGTCCCGCACTCCGGCCCCATGACCAGGAGGCCGCGGGCACGCGCGCGACGCTTGAGCGCCGCCTCGTCGGCCAACGATACGCCGTCGCTGAAGAGGAAGACGTGCAGTCCCGCCGAGAGCGCCTGGTGCGCGTCGATGGCGGCATAGGCTCCCGGCACGGCGACGACCGCGATGTTGGCGGAGGCGGCTCGGCGCGCGGCGCTGGCGGTCGTGCGCGACACCACGTCTTCACGCGCCGGCCCGCCGTCCCGGCTGGCGCTCAGGAGCTCCTCGACGCGCGCCAGCGCGCGGTGCGCGACCGTCTCGGTGCTCGCGCGAACGCAGACCAGGAGATCGGAGGGGCCGACTTCCGGCGCCTCCGGCGGCCACATCCCGGCCTCGGCGAGCATCGAGCGGCCCGGCGCCGTTCCCATCACGACCGCGACCTCCGTCACCCCCGCCAGCTGCCGCGCTTGCTCGGCGACGCGCATGAGGTCGATCGAGTCGAAGTACGAGTTTCGCCGAACCGTCCAGGCCAGTCGCATCACCACAGGCGAATCATGACGAAGCCTCGTTGTTGCAACTCGTCGTAGATGTCCCGACGCTCCCGCAGCGGGGGATCGGTCGCGGCGCTCGGTGCGGCGCCAGGCGGCGCGAGGCGACGGTCCAGCAGGACCTTGATGTCCGGCATGCCAGCGAAGATGTTTTCGAAGTAGCCGAACAGGTCGGGGCGGTCTCGAGCGACCACGACGATCACCCGGTGCATGCGCCCTCCCCGTCGGAAAGTCTTACACTCGGCGTCCACAGCTTCGCGGAAAGTGCCGAGAGTTTCAACATCTTCTGGAATGGCACCGCAAATGCTCACCGCTTCTGCTCAGTGCGGAAAACGCGAACCGCCACACAGGTCAGACGGATAAGAGCGAGACACATGGCCCGACATCTATTTCTTGTTTCCCGCCACGAGCCCCGCCTCTATGAATATTTGGTGGATCGGTTCCGGGACGACGGGAACGTCGAGGTGATCCTCGATCGCCGGCGCGGAGAGCGTCGAAGCCGATCAGCGCACCAGGGTCCCGAACGCCGACGAGCGGACCGGCGGTTCCGCCCAGAGATCGACCTGGAGCTCCAGGTCCGGTCCCACGTGATCCTGACTCTCCCCAGAGACGACCCGCCCCCGCGATTGTAGGAAGCGCCGAACTCACGCGGTACCCGGCGCCTCAACTCCCCGCCGTCTGGAAATTGCTCATCTCGCTGGGCCTTACTTTGCCCCCCTGGAGCGAGATTGGAAAGCGAAGACTGGTAAATCGTTCGCCTCGGCCCTGAATTGGGGGCGTCGTGTTGCATTTCTGATCAACCGATCGGACGCCCGTCGAGCTTCGTCTATGTGCCTGATTTAGAAGCCTCCAGTGGATTTCCGCACCCTGCCTCCTGCTACCCTGATCAGGTCCCGGCCACCCGACGTCATCACGCAAGAGCTGCGGGCGCGCAAAATGTGCAAGCTAACCGTGAAGTTAGGGATCGGGTTGCCCTTGGTATTAGCCTTGCTGGTTCACGGGTTCGTGGATCAAACCCACGAATGTGTCGCGCGCCCGGCGGTGCCGAGCACGCGGACCACGCCGGGGCGGGCGCTCGCCGCGGCGGTCCGCCCGCCCTACCACGGCATCATCGGCGAATCGCCGCAGATGGCCGAGATCTTTGCGCGCATCGACAAAGTGGCGGTCGGCGACGTGAACGTTTGTATCCACGGCGAGAGCGGCACCGGCAAGGAGCTGATCGCGCGCGCGATCCACTACGCGAGTCCTCGCCGCAATCGTCCCCTGATCACGCTCGACTGCACGACGATCCCGGAAGGCCTGATGGAGAGTCACCTCTTCGGTCACGTGAGGGGGGCCTTCACCGGCGCGACGGAGCATCGCGAGGGCGTCTTCGCGCTGGCCCACACCGGGTCGCTGTTCATCGACGAGCTGGGCGAGCTGAGCCCGAGGCTGCAGGCCAAGCTCCTTCGCGTCATTCAGACGCGCGAGTTCTCCAAGGTGGGTGGGACGAAGCCCATCCGGACGGACATCAGGCTCATCACCGCGACCAACAAAGACCTCAAGGCCGCCGTCGCGCAGGGTACGTTCCGGGAGGACCTCTACTACCGGGTCGCGGTCTTCATGATCAAGGTGCCCGCGCTCCGCGAGCGGCCGGAGGATATCCCACACCTGGTCGATCACTTCTTGCGGCGGTTCGCTGGGCTCTACGGAAAACACATCACCAAGGTCACGCCCGCCACCCTCGAACGCATGCTCACGCAGCCGTGGCCCGGGAACATCCGGCAGCTCGAGAACTTTCTCGAGCAGGCGGTCGTCCTCGCCGAGGGTGACTCGCTGACCGAGCGAGACCTCTTCGCCGGGGATTTCTCGAGCGTGGCCGGGCCCGCCCTGTCGGGACTGTTCGAGGCGGGGCTGCCGCTCAGCGAGGTCGAGCGTCGCCACATCCTCCGGACTCTCCACAAGGCCCTCGGCAACCGCACAGAGGCGGCCCGGCTGCTCCAGATCAGCGTCCGCTGCCTGCAGTACAAGCTGAAGGCCTACGGCCGGGACGTCGCCGCCATGGCCGGACCCGACCTCGGTCTCGTTCCGAGCCAGCAATCTTTGCGGGGCTAGTGCGCAAGTTCTTGGAGGACCTCGCCGGGGTTGTGACCCTCTCCGAGTCGCCAAGGTGTCGCCAGTGCAGTCCGTTAGGACGTTGGCCCCGTTCGTGCTCCGTCAGCACGCCGCATTGACGCCAGCTCCCGAGTCCGGCCACAGCAAGGTAACGACGCTTCGAGACCTTCTCGCGAGCGATCCGGTGTGCCGCGAAATCGTGCAATACCTGATG
>Ga0137391_10002520_pt1 | contig 13707 bp, 9 predicted proteins | sample 15con2h24BmetaG_FD_101399 | JGI IMG/M metagenome (GOLD analysis project Ga0137391, IMG submission 101399) | Vadose zone soil microbial communities from Angelo Coast Range Reserve, California, USA - 15con2h2.4B metaG | ecosystem: Environmental > Terrestrial > Soil > Vadose zone > Saprolite...
TGGGCCAAATGTTCGGGGTCTGGACGGTTCGCATTTCTGAAAATCGCCGCGAAAACGTGGGATGCGCGGTCGAATTTCCAGTGGCCTGGGGTGGCGTAGATGAGTTCGAAGGCGGGCAACCGACGCAAGAAAACCTGGTGCCGGTCCAGGTAGCCGGCAAACCAAGAGGTGCCATGATGGGCTGGGTCGCAGTAGACAAAAGTGGGGAGTGACGCTCCCTGTGTGCCTCCGACTCTGGGCGAGACGAAGACCAGAAACCGTTCCTTGAAAAAGCGGTTCAAGCTTGGGTCCAGGCCCTTCGTCCTATCGGTTTGTCCGAGGAAAAGGCTGGCTGGTATGCCCAGTTGTTCGTGGAAAAACTTGAGTTTTTCCCCCAGGGATTCGAGGTATTGAAGATCGGGGTGGGCGAGGACGAAGTCGAGAACCAGCAGCCTCGTCCGAATGAAGTCGGCGGTGTGGAACCGATGGTCCCGAAGCTCTTGCTTGCCAATCAGATCGTAAATCTTGCGTGAGGTGAGCTTGAAGACGTAGGTCTTATGACCGTACTGGGTTGCTTGGGCATGATGCTGAGTCAGCAGTTTGGTCGTAAACCGATGAACAACACAGCCCTTGGTTTGGTGGGTGAAGCTGAGGAATTGGTGGCGTGTGAAGTATCCTGAATGGATAGCGGCCAGGTAAAGAAAATGAGCCTCTTGCTCGTTGTAGCCAAATTCTTGCAACCTGTCGAGGTGATCCTGATGTGGGTCGAGGCCAGGTTTGGCGTCCATCCGCTACCTCCTCGGTACGCTTAAATTGCTCGATGCGTCCTGCCATAGATATATATGTGTTTGGAGCAGCATATTGTGCGGACCCGTTCCAGCCGAGGAGATTGAAAAATTCCTTCACATGGAAAGGCCGCATCTTCAACAAGGAAGAGCACCAACGGTAGTCAAAACCTCAATTTATTTTTACCCTTTGTTTACCCCTTGCTGCAAAGTTGCAAAATTCCTGTCCGTGCTCCATGGGAGGGGCGATGGGGAGACGTGTGAAGCATACTGCAATTCAGTTTCTGACCGTCTTAGACACTCAAAGGGTTGCGGTAATCATGGTTGGTGGCGGCATCTTGCGTACTTGGCATGACGTATTTCTCCTTTCTATTTCTATTTTGGCTCCAGAAATTCAGTAAATGCGGTCAGCACCCACTTGGTGTGTGGGTGCTGAAGGAGGTCGCGATGGTTTTGGGATTATGCAGCCGCGGCCACTGCAACAGGCTCAGGGGCAATAGCCCCCCGCGAATCACGGCAGCGGTTTGCTGGACGGCTTCCAAGCTCTCGCGGTTGGCGTCGCCATTCCAGAGAGCGATGTAGTCGGAAAAGGCGCTGCCGGTTTTGAGGCCAATGGCTTGGCAGTGCAATCGCATTATCACCAACAACCGGATAATCTCCGAGTTGCCGACCACACGGGAGTCATGTCGTTGCGACTCGAATTTAGATGCGGAATCCCGGTAGTCACGCGGATGCCCGGGTTAAAGGGGGAATGCCTGCTGAGTTACAACTATAATGACTTACGCGGAATGCTGTCACCTCTGGCACTAACCTCGCCCCTATGAAATTCAATCCTCTTGGCGCAGGCGAAATAGTTTGCGGAGCGCGCCACCAAAGATCTGCAGGACTAGTGTTTCTGAACTCGATCGAGTTCGGCCACCAACGACTCTAGCTCGTGCTTCTCATAAGGATCGGCATCTTTCCGGTTAAAGATCAGGGTCACAGTCTGAAGGTATTTGCGCGCACTGGCGTAATCCTTCCGCCGATATGCGATTTCCGCCTGCAGCAATGTCACGCCAGCCCCCCAATCCTGATCGCCGGCAAGCTGGGCTACGGCCGGAATATCAATTTGTTCCAGCAGCTTGCTGGCTTCGTCCACCTGCCCTAGGCCAATCAGGCAGGTTGCCAGGGTGGAGGCGACTCCGCCGGTGAGGCCTGCGCGCGGCCCGAATGCTTTGGTGGATGCTTCATACGCTTTACGTGAGTTTGATTCGCCTACGCCATAGTGGCCCGAACGGCACATTGCTAGCGAGGCATCGGAGAGTGTGGCGACTGCAAAGAACGAAAGTGGGCCCTGCTTGCGGATAGCGAGGTCATGGATCGCCAGGTCGTCACGGATCGCATCATTCCACATGCCGAGACTGCCTTCGGACTGCGCGCGCGTGGTCAGAAGCTGCATAGTGAGTTCGTGGTCGGGTCCCAAGCGAGAGACAAACTCCGGATAGATGGTATTGGCTTCTTTAACCGCTTCCGCATGCTTGTTCTGAATCATGTAGGCTTGCGCCAGGTTGAGGCGGACGCGCAGTACGTTGGGGCTCTCAGGCCCAGTCACGCGCGTGAAGTCGCCGATGAGCTCCCTAAACGACCGCTCCGCCTTGGCTCCTTCACCCAAGCGAATGTACGAGAATCCAAGCCGCTGCTTGAATGTGAGGCGAGCACTCTCATCGAATGCAGGAAGCATCTCCGCGCGTTCGACTGCAGCCTGGAAATTCTCCGCTGCCGACTTAGCATTGTTGTCAATCAGGGCGATCATTCCTCGCGCTGAAGACAACCACACCGGCAAATCCGGTCGCGGCCTGGGAAGTTTGGCTATCAGTGCCTCCTGCTGGGCGAGGATGGACTTCGCGAGTGACAGCGAATCCTTTTCATAACTTCGCGATTCAAGCGTAGCGCGCTGCAGGTTGACGATGATCGCGTCCTGGGACATCTCGCCATCCACTTGTTTGAAGAGTGTGGCGGCATGGTCATATTCCTGGCGCGCGTCAGAATAATTGGTGCGGTTATCGAGTGCCCGCGCGATGGTCTGATGCAGACGCGCAGCGACCAGCGGTTCGTCTTTAAACTGGCGATCGATGCTGGGCGAAGCTTGCTTGATTGCCTCTATAAGCGACTCACTGGATTTGCCGCTTAAGAACGGGTTGCTGCGTCCGAGAAGATCATCGGAGAGAAACTGGTTGATGGAGCTGGCGATTGCAGTCTGGCGATTGGCATGATCACGTTCCCGAGCCGCCTTCCGGTACAGTGTGAGGCTTAAGCCCAGTCCGACTACCAAGGCAATAACTGCGAACACGACCCAGGGACGGCGAGCGCGAGCTTCGGCCAGCTTGCGTTCCGCAATTTGGGCACGCTGCGTGGCATTCTCTAATTCGTCACGCTTGACCCGACGCCTATCCAGGGTAAGCAGGCGTTCTGCCAATTCTGCCGCGCTGCTCAATCGTTTAGCAGGATCGCCACAAGCGGCATCGGCTATATCCTCCCGAAGCAGCGGGTCTTGGATTTCGGCTTCCCACCCCGGCGCGAGCGGCTTGCGGCAATCACCGACAATTAACTGGTAGAGCATCACCCCGAGCGCGTACACGTCAGCGGATGCGCTGGGAGATTGGCCCGCCAAAACTTCTGGAGCCAGATACATCAAGGTCCCGCTCAGCGACCCGGTTTCAAGTGCCGCGGTCTGAGTAAATCCTAGATTGGTGATACCCAGGGCATGAAGGCGCGAGGGATCGAAAAGTGAAGCGCTGCCAAAGTCCGCGATTTTGATTTGCCAGCCGCCGCTTGCGCCGGGCACGACCAGGATGTTCGCCGGTTTCAGATCTTTGTGCAGCACGCCAATGCTGTGCGCGGCGGAAAGAGCCTGGGCGACATCGATAAGAAGATGCAGCCGCGCATCAAGCGAGACCTTGATTAAACCACCCTGCGCCTCCGCCCATTCCGCGAGGTTCGGGCCGGCGTATTCGCTTTCCAGGAAAAATGGGGGGGTCTTGAAATTCCATTCCAGGATGCGGACAAACTCTGGCCGATCACCGAGTGATTCTCTTAGGAAGCGAGAAATTGTGATCTCGCGCTTCAGTCCTTTTAGGCGCACGCCATCGGCCGCGAACTTGAACACGCGTTGTTCGCGAGTCTTGGGGTTTTCGCCTAGCCACACTTCGCTCGATCCGGAGACTTCCAGCGCGCGAGAAAGCCGCCACTGTTCCCTTCCCGGGACCGGGTCACCGGCTCTAAATCCAAGCTCGGGTCCTGCGGCGGCTGCGACCGTCTTGCAATAGACCGGCACGGCCAGCCGGTAACCCACGCGCGGGACAGTGACGATGGCGGGGTGGTCTTCGTCCCCCATTGCTTTGCGAAGTTTCGAAACTGCCGTCGCTAGGGAGCCGTCCACTACCATCACGTCCGGCCAGACGGTTTCGAGCAATTCTTCCTTGGTCACTACCTCGCCGGCGTGCAAAAGAAGCTGAAGAAGTATGTCGAGCGGCTTCGATTCCAGGTCTGCGGCCTTGCCCCTGACCCGCAATTCCCTGCGCAGTTCGTCAAATTCATAATCTGCAAAACGCCAGAGGCGGCCCGATGTCTCTTCCACCTCTCCCAATGATCCTTTGTAATTCACAACTTAGCCCCTCTTTAGAGTTCTTAAGAAATCCGTCAGGACAAAATGCAGGCGGGTCGTGCAGGCTTGCCCCATCGCGCCTGCTTCAAATAGCGCCAACATTCTGACACAACTGGCGCGCCAGGGATAGAGATGGCTTCATTCGTGACATTTGCCGTTATTCGGGGTACAGACCCACAGAAACAACCCCGGCTTCACCAGGGAGAAACTCCCACTGGAGGAAACATGACAAAGCGAGGCAAAGTGCTCCGCGACACAAGTGCGGGACCAGGGCTGATCTCAATCGACGGCCAGCACCACCAGTTTTCTCTGGAAGGTGTGTGGAGGTCGGATGCGCCCCCGGTTCCAGGAATGGCGGTACAGGTTGAATTCGCGAAGGACGGCAGTATCGCCGCGATCACAGCGGTCTCGGATTCGCAGATTGCTAAGGAGCAAGCTGAAGCGGTGGTGCAGGCGGCGCGAGAGAAGGGCAAGGTGTTGGCTTCAAATGCGGTAGCCAAGTTCGGGCTACCGACATTAGTAGCGACCGGGTTGCTGATTATCGGGTGGTTCTTCTTGAGCGCTGCCTCCGTTCAGAGCTTGTTGGGAAAGATGGATTTTACTTTCTGGCAACTGCTGGGCTATCTGAACTCCAGCAGCGCGTTCGACACAGCGATGCAAGGACGCAGCGGCCCCAGCGCCGGCTTCTATGGCTTCCTTGCCATCGTCGCGCTGGCCGGGCCGTTCATTCCTTACTTCTGGAAAGACAAACGCGCGGGCTTGGGCGGACTGCTTCCCCTGCTGTTCATGTTGATGGTTTGGATCATGTTGCGCGGCAGTATCAACAGCAGTCTGGGAGGCGACGTCAACGGGCCTCTTGGTGACATGGCGAGGCAGATGCGCGAAGAGGCGATGAAGGCGGTCTCGATTGGCTTGGGCAGTTACGTGTCCGGACTGATGAGCCTTTATTTCGCAGGCGTGGGCGTGAAGAAGTTTCTGCTGGCGCGCGGGCTTGAAGTCGAAGCGCCAGAAAGGTCGAAGCACGCAGTGGCTTGAACTCTCTGCTAGAGACGCAGCTTGCGGCGTCTTGCAAATGAGGAAGAAAAATCGCGTTGGACATCTGGTTGAACATCTGGCGGTATGGCCTTAACGGGACGCCGTCACAAATGGAGGATTGAAATGCGCCACTCAAATCTAAGAAGTATTCTCTGGCTCGCGGTTCTGGCAGCTCTGATCGCAACCCTCTCTCAAACCACCCTGGCACAAATAATGGACTCTTCAACCGCGGCCCAGGCTCCAGCGACCGCTCAGGCTGCAGCAAACGCCCAGGCTCCATCGGCTGCTGAGCCGCCACAGATTTGCGGAAATCAGCAACTCTGTCAGGAGACGGCCGATTTCGCTGCCACGATCACTGCCTTTCGCACTAGCACGAACGCTAGTAACTACAAGATCGTCGATACGACGGTCCGATTCCAAAATAAGACAAATCAGCAACTGGTGCTGGGTTATGTGAACCAGTCCGGACTTGCAACCGATGATCGTGGCAACCGGTCGGTGCCCTGGGGCCCGAACGCCTACCGCGGGATTGGTTTGGTCGCGGGCACTAACTTTGATCCGAAGTTTACAGTTCGTCCAGGGGGCTGGGCGGACGCGCAGTTCGAGCTGGTGCTGCAGGGTTGGCCTCCTGTCATTGGCTTCAACTACATCCTCGATTTAACGGTGGCGGAGATTAATACATTTGAAGGCAATCAGCACACCCTGGGTAGCGAGTTCCCGCTTCACTTTCAGGGACTGGCTAATGGAGTGGGAGCGGCTTCGCCGATGTTCGCACCGGGATCTGCCGCAGGATCAGGATCTGCGGCGGCATTCGCTTCTCCCGGAGGGATGGGCTCGGCGACGAGTGCGATGTCCAATCCGTGCGCCGCAGTCGGAGCTCTCGGACAGGGCGGAGGGCAAGCGGCTAATACAGTCGCCAATGCTGCCAATGCGATTTCCAGTCTGGGATCGATGTTCCATCACAAGAAGACGCAGAATGCCGGGCAAACGGCAGCGAACACAGCGGGATGCGATCCGAACGCGGCTGCTGCGATGGCGGGATCGGCAACCTCCTCGGCACTACCAATTCCAGCCGCAGTGCAACAGGCCGTACCAGCGGCAGTTGCGGCGAAGGCGACTCAGGTCCAGGCGTTGAAGCCAGTCACGAATGTGGCGGCTCCGGCTACTACTCCTGCAGCAGGCACTACGCCGGTTCAAGGTGGGATCGTAAATGCAGCGACCAAGAACGCAGTGACGGCTCCGCCGGCGGCATCGGCACACTGGGCGACTAGCACAACTCAAAAACCAAATCCCACGCCGGCTGTGAAGCCCGCAGCGCCTGCGACTACGGCGAAACCGGCTCCGGCAAGACCAAACGCGAAAACGCAAGCTCCGAAACAGAACACAGCAGTCGACCAAAAGTGATCAATGAGTTATCAGGCCGGCGCTCGAGATAAAGCCACGGGCGCCGTCCAGAAATTTAGGCATGCTGATGAAGCCAAGGCGGGATACAATCGCTGACAATTTCGCGACAAGATCCAGCGGCGTAGTTCGCGCCAAACGCCGCTGCGATTGGGGGTTGAAATGCGCCACTCAGATGTAAGAAGCATCCTCTCGTTCGCCGTTCTGGCAATCGCGATTGGAACCGTTGCAGGAACGGCATCTGCCCAGAGCACTCCGAAGAAGCCGAGCATCTGGCAGCAAATGAAAGATGCTGCCAAGCAGGCGGGGCAGCAGGGGCAGACTCAACAACAACCGCAGCAGCCAGGGCAAACTCCGGCTCAGCAGCGTCCCAGACCTGGGCAGCAACCGGCTTCAGGCCGCAGTGAGGGCGGAAGTCAGATTAATGACTCTGGCCCATTCAAGCCGCCTGCCGGAACCAAGATCGAAGAGAAGATGCTTGCGCCCCTGCAGGAACGCGCGCAGTTTGAAGTCAGCCCGCATGGGGTCCACGTGGCAACAACCGAGAATGCTGGCAGCCGGGCAGTGGTCTATTACGACGGTGAGGTCGGACCGAAATTCGACGAGATCATCACGCAGTCGACGGGGACGGGAACGCACGTTTCTTTTAGTCCGGATGGAGAGCATTACGCGTACTGCGCTCGCGCCGGTGATCAGTACGTTGTGATGGTGGACGGAAAGGAACTGGCACGGAGCTCAGAAGCGAACTCGGGCCGCTTTGACGGCGAAAGCTGTCATCTCGGTTTTACGTCCAATAGCAAGCACGTGTTCTGGACCAGCAGGGTGCTGATAGATACTCAGCGCGGAAAAAACTTCACGCGATTCTGGTTCGATGGCAAGCCCAGTCCCACCGGAAGTGCCGGTGGAGTTTCTTTTAGCCCCGACGGCGAGCACTACGCATACATCCTCACGATCAGCGATCCTCATCAAGACCGATTTGCGCTCGTGATAGATGGAAAGATCGCGCCATACCTCGCAGGCACTCCGCAATGGACCGGCGACAGCAAGCACTTGTACACGCAGCAGCAGCAACACGTTGCAACGGAAAACGGCACGGCCACCGACCTGCTGCTGGACGGCAGGCCAATCGCTAGAGCCTTTAACTTTCAGCTCCACACGGCTCCAACCGGAGAGATGACCGTTGCCATCGTGAGCGGCGGGTCACGGTCCGCCCCAATAACTTTCCTGGCCGTCAACGGAAAACGCGTTCCGGGTACCGAGATTGGTGCACCGGGAGGATTTGATGAAGTTGTGTTTAGTCCCGACGGCAAGCACTACGCTGCGCTGTGCCGTCGCACCCAGACCAAGCTGCTCATCGTGGATGGCAAGAAGCAAACCGAATATCAGGAGATCAAGCATGTAACGTTCACGGCTGACTCCTCGAAAGTTGTGTATGTAGCCGCGGCCAACAATAAGAGCTTCGTGGTACTTGGAGATCAGGAGTCGGATGCGTATGGCTTCACAAGTCTCGCGACTGAACTCTTAATCGCGCCTGTAGGCAATCGTGTAGGCGCTCTTGTTTCGGACGACAACTACTCGCGGCTGTTGTATCTGGATGGCAAAACCATACGGACGGGGCTCAAAGGCATCTCGCAATTGCAGTTCACCTCCGACGGAACCCACTATGCCTATGTCGCGCTCGACTCCGGAAATGGCACTCGTCTGGCGATCGATGGCGTGGCGCAGCCGGCGTCGAACTTTGGTGCAACATCTCAGGCGATTTACGCTAAATACACCCTCAGCCCGGATGGCAGACACGTCGCCCACTTTGGCTATCCGCCACAGCCTACGGGAAACGACGAGCACGGCCTGTTTTTGGATGGTAAGTATAGGCCGATCAATCATGGGATGAATACCACTTTCCTGACGTTCTCTCCAGACAACAAGCACCTGGTGTGGTTTCAAGCGGTGCCCTCAAAGAATGAATTCCGCGTAATGGTAGATGGCAAGCCAGTCGCGCAGACGGAACCCGTGGCAACCCTGGGAATCAACAACGATGTAATAAAGTGGTTCGACTTTCTGCCCGATGGGACGTTGCTTGTGCTCGGACAAGATGAAAACTCGCTGAAGCGGATCAGCATTACGCCGCCACCGGAATCGAGTTTCGCGACGATGCTCGGCGGGGGAACGACAGTGGCGCGCGGAAGCAACTAGAACATAGGGGCGGGTGTCCTCACCCGCCTGGTCGCGGTCGCGCGGCAATTGCGAGCGTAGCCGCAACGGAAGAGGCCGCCTGACCGTACGTGAGTCTTTTGACGAAAACTACAACATCTCCAATAGAAAGAGAAACTCATGAAAAACAAATTCACTGTATCGAATGCACTCGCGATTGCAATTCTTGGCACACTGGCTACAGCCCTAGGCTGCAGCGGCAAAGTCGCAGGCAACACCTACGAAGACAACGGTGGCGTGGTGAAGATTGAGTTCAAGTCTGGCGGCAAGGCGTATGTTTCGACCGGGCCGGTAACCAACACTTGCAGCTACGAAGAAAGCGGAAAGACCGTGACCTTACTGTGTGAGGGAGACAAAAGTGTTTTTACGGTTGATGACGATGGAGATCTGAACGGCCCTCCGGGTGGATTTCTGACGCGATTGACGAAGAAGAAATAGAGCAACCGGAGGCATCGGGCTTTTGCCAGGTACGGTCACAAAGCTTTTAACCACAAAGGTCGCAGAGATCAATTGGCGTCAGGCTTCAGGATTCAGGCCTCCGGCTCAAGGCTTCGAACAGGACGCAACCGGTTTTCTTTGCGCGCTTTGCGAATCCTTGGCGAACTTTGCGGTTAAGAGCTTTTGAAGGGGACTCGATATGAAGATCCATTTCACGCCTGTTTTGCTTTTGGGTATCGTTAGTGCAGCTCTTGCCGCCAGCGCACAGCAGGCACCTCCATTGCGGCTCAACGTGCCTTACAACTGTCCCGGGAACATGATCGTTGTAGTGAAGCACTGCGAAAAGAGGGGCGAGGCCGAAGTCTGTTCCCTCGTCAAAGGTGCACCGAACGGGCCGATGGGCGATGAGATTTCTATGCCCAAGGCGCAGGCAGCGGCTCTGGGATTGATATGCACGCAGGGCGGTCCAGCTCAGGCGGGGACCACACCGGCGGCCAGTTCCGACTACACCAACGATCTGCCCTCAGTCGAGCGCGTGAAGGCGGAGATCAAGGGCTCGGATCCGACGGACGCGCTCGCGCGCCAAGTCGCGGTCTTCACCTATCTGGTGTCGTATATCGACCGCATCAAGTACAACCGCACCGTGGACGGCGCTTTCACGCCCGGCGAGCAGAAAATGATGGGGGCCTACAGGTTGGCCGCCTACCAGATGTCGCAGGATTACGCGAAGACTCACAGTCCAACCGAAGCGCAGGCCTTTGAGCGTCTTCATGGCCAGTACGAGATGAACAGCGCTTTCTACAAGGACTGGACGAAGCGACTGATCGGCCCGCAGTCCGCGGCTGCCTACAAAGGCGCGGAGGGTGACTTGGCCGCCTCCGGGCAGAGACACTACGAAAAAGAAATGGCTGATTACAAGCGGGACAGTGCGGCGCAGCAGGCAGCCGACAAGCAGATATCGGGAACTCAAGGACTCTCAAACGACCCGACCGCCGTTGCCACACGTCGTTGTCTGGAACTTGGCGGCTCCAACGCCGGGTGCATGGGCAAAGGCCTGACCTCCGGCTTCATGGACTTAATCGGCTTTGGAGCCAAAGCCCAGGAAGAATTCATAGGACCGGGCAGGGCCGGCGTAGTCCTCAGCGGGGTCTACAAAAACCCCGCCGTTGTTACTACGCTCGGCTTTGGCGAAAATGGAGTTTTCATTAATAGCTGCGGCAAGCTCGTCGACGACCACCACAGCTACACCATCGACAAGCGGCCGGGCTCGACCAGGGTCACGATCGATAACACACCTAGCCCGATCGTGTTGACGATGCGCCCAGACGGCGAATTGATTGGTCCCGGCTTGGTCGACGTAAAAGGCCTCATCATCACTGGTTATCACACCGTCACCACTACCCAGATGATCAACGGCTTTCGCGCCGCACCGGACCAATGCAACGGCCCGTGCCAGACCGTCAGTCAAGTGCCCGATTATTCACCCGCCGTGGCGCGCTGTGCCATTGGATCGCTCGCCATGCCTCCTGCTCCCAAACCCGCGCCCGCTGGGGCAAAGCCTGCCGACAACTCGGGCCTGACTAGCTTAATTACCGGTGTGGCTGACATGATGGCTCCCGGCGGTGGCGCCGCCCTCGGCGCCGGCGTTGGCCTGCGCATGACCGGAAAGTACAGTGACGGCAGACTTCTGCTCGACTTCGGCGGAAACTCGCTCGTCATCGATTGTGGCCAGGCCCACGTCCGCCAGCCTTACACAGTAGATAACACGCCGGACGCGCTGCTTGTTCACGTTCAGAACTCCGGCGGCCCTTTCACCCTCGCGCTGCAGCCGGACAACTCTTTGCGCGGTGGTGGAAGTACCACGGTCAACGGGCGACTGGTCACCGGAATGAACGGCGACGATGTCGCGTTCGCGCAACACAGCGAAACTTGCGATGTGGGTACCTTCCGGCCGAATACCGGCGCAACACCCGCAACCTCCGTCGCCACCTCCGCGGCCACGCCCGCGCCGGCTGTGCCTGCGTCTGGTGCAGCGGCTACGGGTGGCGCGAGCATGAGGCTCGCGATCAGTTCGTCGTTTCCCGGCGGCGCTAACCCGCTTGCCGGGAAAGGGGTCACCCTGATGACTGAGCGATTTGATACGGTGCTCCGCAAGATCGGAGCGCCAATAGCAGCCAACCAAACCCCTGGGAGGGCCGCTATAGAATACGCAGCCAACTGCCTTCCTCCCAAGAGCTGCCCGAGTTATGCATCTGCGATGCACCCGTACTATGTGGGCAAGGGCACCTTCGACAGCTCGGGCAAAATCGTTCTTACCGTGCCAGTCCCGGAGGGCACTTATTTCGTATTCTGCTCTGCCGTGGGTCCCGACGGTCCGCTCATCTGGGATGTTCCAACAACGCTGAAAGCCGGGGACAATACTGTTACGCTCAGCGCCGGAAATGCCGAACTGATCCACTAACTCGCGAACTGGGAAATGCGGCCAAAACTAAGCAGATGCCCCGTCCTGCCCTCGCCCAGCATATTTTTCGACGGAACCGAACTTTAACTACCTTAAACCGCTCTTTCAAACATGCACGCCCCATCGCATCCGAAGGACCTTTCGCCCTCCGACCAGACTCTTCTTGTCCTCCTCTCCCAGGCCGGCGACCGGGCTGGCCTGGAACAGCTCCTCCGTAACAGCCATGCGCCGCTGCGCCGCTACATCACCCGCTTGGCTGGCGCCGATCTCGCCGACGACATTCTCCAGGAGACTTCAATCCAAATTTTCCGTAAGCTCCCTTTCTTGCGCGAGCCCGCTGTCAGCCACCTCAAACGCGCCCACCGCTGGCAACCCCTCGACGATTCTCCACTCGGAGCCTTCACTCCCAATCCCGACCTTGGCGGGCCACCCGATGCCGCCTTCTTCTCTCTTCTCGACCACGTCTCGCCCGCCAGCCGAGCAGTCCTCCTTCTTCACTAGCAGCACGATCTTTCGCTCGAGGAAACCGCAGCTATTCTCGACATTCCTGTCGGCACCGCCAAGTCACGTCTCCACTATGGAGTCGCGACACTTCGCAAACACCTCACTCTCGAAAGGAAACCAGTATGAGTCCCGAATTCCAACAGCCCAACTCCGAAAATACGAACGCCGAAATCACCTTCGTCCAACAGGCCCTTGCAGCCGCAGACAGGTCGGAACGCCTCTCTCGAATCATCGTCGTCGTGCTTGGCATTCTCGCCGTCGTCGCCTTCATCTCGATACACCTCCACATGTTCCCGCTAGAAACTCTGGGTGGGCTATTGCATTCGTTGCTTCGCGTCGATCTCTTCTTCCTTGTCGTTATTTTCGCCCTCACTATGTATCTTCGGCATGCCATCAATGAAAACACCCGCATCATCCTTCGGGCGCTTGCCAACACGCGCAACCTGTCAATTTCCTTCAGGATTTCGTCGGCCCATCCAATCTGCAGAAATTGGGAAGAAGTCATCGGCAGAACTCGCAGAGGAAATAGCAAAGAGGCTTTCCAAGCATCACGTTGCCTACGAAACGGCGTTTGGACGCGCCAGCTAAACGCGCTACGAAGCCGTAACGAGACCGTCTAGCCGGTCCTGAATCTGCGCTCTATCTGCGCTCTGTTTGTTGGATTATCACTGCTTTTCATGGCCTTAGGTGTCATCCGCTGGCCTGCATAGTGTTGAAACTACGTTTAAGTGTTGATTCAAATCCTACAGCGCCCACCACTTAAATTACGGAGACAACTGCGATTCCTGGCGGCGTTCATCGAGGATGGGAAGTCGTTACACTGCCTGCCTTCTCTTCGAGTTCCGCCCAGCGTGCGTACAGGGCTTCCAGATTTTTTTGCGCCGCTTCCATCTCGGCATGGGCAGCAACTAGCCTGGCACCGTCACTGGCAATCGCCGGATTTTCCAGTTCTGCCCGTTTGCTTTGCAACACCTGCTCGGCGTCGGCAATGCGTTGCTCGATGCCGGCATATTCCCGTGCTTCCAGGTACGAGAGCTTCTTCTTCGCCAGCAGTGAAGAATCGGGGGAACTGGGAACCAGCGGGGTCGAGCCCTGCGTTGTGATTGCCTTTGGCCCCGGCTTGCGCTCGGCCTGCCAGGATTCCCACTGTGCGTAGTCGGCAAAGCTTTCCGCGCTGCCCTGACCATCGAGGCCCAACACGATGTTCGACACGCGATCCAGCATGTAACGATCATGCGTCACCAGCACCA
>Ga0137391_10002527_pt1 | contig 13684 bp, 8 predicted proteins | sample 15con2h24BmetaG_FD_101399 | JGI IMG/M metagenome (GOLD analysis project Ga0137391, IMG submission 101399) | Vadose zone soil microbial communities from Angelo Coast Range Reserve, California, USA - 15con2h2.4B metaG | ecosystem: Environmental > Terrestrial > Soil > Vadose zone > Saprolite...
CTTGTAGTGTAGCCAAGTACGATCAAAGCGAGCGCGGGTACAATGACAATAGAGATCAGTGTAAATTGCCAATTAACGAGCAGCATAACGACGACGACACCCACAACGGTTAATGTTGCTGCTATCAGATCGACCAGGCCATCTGTAACAAGTTTCTCTATATTCGCAATGTCGCCAGTCACCCGCTGAACGAGATCACCTTTCTTCTGTTTACCGTGCCAGTCCAGGCTTAAGCGTTGCAGGTGTTCGAAGAGTTGCCTGCGCAGTCTCGCAGTCAGGTTTTGCGCGATAAAAGAGGCAAGGTAAAGCCCAATGTAGGCCAGGAGTGCGCTCAATATGCTCAGTATAAGCAGCGCTGCTACTGAAAAGAGGATAACACCAATCGTGGTTTGCACCCCATGAGCGATCGCTATTGCCTGATCTTGCGGTGAAGCGAAGCGATTAAAAGGACTGATGAGTGGATTCAAAAACGCAGGTGGATTTTTTGCAGGAATAAGGTTAAACTGAATCTTGTTGGAGATCCACAGGATCGGTAGTGCGAGTAAAATGTCGGCACCTACCTGCGCAAATGTCATCGCAACAGCGATCACAACCAGGAAGCGGTAACCTTTAAGGTTGCGAAACATGAAACGGGTCATCGGCAATTCCTCCGTGCTTTAGATTGTTGGAATATCGTATTATTAATGCTTACCGGGAATAAGACACTAAAAAGATCACCCAAGTATAGTTGAACTAAAAAAGCTCATTACGGGCGTTAAACTCGTGAGAAGGAACTCATCAAAGTCTACCACAAATATATGTGACTTTGGAAGTAGGTAAGAAGCTTGCACTCTTGGAGAAAGTAAGAAAGTTTGATACAATAGCCGAGATCAATCTGCATCACTGTAATACTGGTAACTATTCACTTGATTTTTATGCAACATCTCATCGTAATATCTTTGCTTTTACTCGATACTAGAAAAGAAAGATATGTATCGTAAGTAACGGTTTGTGTTTTTAAGGATAGGCTAATGGCAAAAAAATCTAGGACTTCATCGGATTCCAAAGGCTTTGGCGTGGGCAAATTACTCACCTGGATATTCGGAATAGTAAGCTTCGGCTTACTGGCATTCTTGTTGGCGCATGTTGTATATCAATTCGTTGTACCGTCACCTGCTCACAGATTGCTGTTCGTACAGGATATTCCACTTCCCAGCGGGTTGGCGAACAATGCGCAGCAAGCGAACTCTCTGGCCCCTGGTGTCGAACTCCAGTTCGACGGATTTGATTTCCAGGCTTATGATCCACCCACACATAGGCTGTTCCTTGCCCATACTGGGCCGAATCCCGACATGATGACTCTTGCCCATACTAAATTTGACCCTAAGTACGATGGGCATATTATTGTGTTTGATACCCAGCAAGACAAGATCATTGCTCGCATCAACGTTCCGCAGATCGCTGGTCTTGTAATCGCCCCTGACCTGCGCAAGCTCTATGCTGCTGATGCTCAGGACAACATCGTTTACTCTATTGACATGAATACATTGAAACCAACGCCCATTCAACTCGATGATAACGAAAGCCCGGATGCTATGTCCTATGACGTTGTTGATCACAGGATTTTTGTATCTGATCCTGGCACCCCTGCCGATCCAAATAAAACCTTGAACGCGGACCGAAAGAATGAGAATGTTACTGTCATCGATACCCTGACCAATAAAGTTGTTGCCAAGATTAACCTGGGCTTCTTGCCACTATTACCGGGCGAGAATACAACGACGATTGCAAATGCTCCTAAGGTTCCGGTTACACAGCCTGGGAATATTCCACTCTATGGTCATGATGTTGGGCATAACAAATATGATACGGGTCTGCAGCGCGTCTTTGTGACTTCCCAGATATTGCCAAACGGGGATGATCCAAATTTACTTCTGCTGCCGCCGCCTGGCACTGGTGAACTTATCGCTATCGATCCAGTTAATGCTACTATTGTCAAGCGTATCACATTGCCTGCCACGTGTAGCACACCTCACGGAATGGATATAGATACAAATCAGCAAGTTGCATTTATCGCCTGCACCGATATCGACCCTGCCCGAAATCTCTTTGAGAATCTTCTCAGAGTTGATTTGCGGACTATGACGGTTATCCCTACTAATCCATTAAATGTGCGACTAGCAAATGCCCCAGATATCGTCGTGATTGATCACACTCTTAATGTCCTATTCGTTGGATGTCAAGGTGGAATTTCAGTGTTTGACGAGAAGGCTGGGGAGTTTCACAAACTAGGTGACTACATACTCGGCAAGGGAACTCATACTATAGCCGTCGATGAGCAAACTCGGGAAATTTTCTTACCACAAATTACAGGTGGAAGACCCATCCTTCGTATAGGCAGGTATAATCCGAGCGGTGTATAGCAGTTGAAGTGGCCAGGTGTGGATGGCGGAGCCATCCACACCTGGCCACTTCAACTGCTATATTGCTTCACGCTGTCGTCATGTACTGAAGCACCGCTGTCGGTGCGATATAAACGCGATCTCCGTTGGTGAGTGCAAGTCGATCAATACGGTTACCTCGATAGATCAGCCCATTCAGGCTCTCAGCATCCTCAATCAACCATCTGCCATTTTCCCAGCGGATTTTTGCATGCAAGCGTGAGACACGCTGAGAAGGTACCTGGACATCGTTGCCTGAAAGCCGCCCGACGGTCATCATTGTCTTGTTCAGCGGGTGCTCACCTATGATCTTTCCCTCAATCTCGATAAGTACACGCGCATTGACTGGCGGGACTGCAACTGGTTGTACACTATTGTCCCAGGCCGGTTGCGCCTGTTGCCTGCCATTGCCATACTGCTGCCTGTTAGCGAAGGCTGGTGGCATGGCCTGGGATGCTGGCCCTGTTGGCGCTGACCAGTTCTGAGCCATCGCTGGGTTAGGCGAAACCGGTCCCATAGGCCTTTGTGGAGGAGGCTGCAACTGGTACTGATCATTATAACCCGGTATGGGGACAAAGGCCGATCGGATCATGGACTTGTCGTCGGCCTTCTCGAGGTTGTAACGATTCTGCTCTTCAAGGAGTCCTGCAAAAACACCTCCTCGCCGCTTCAGGTCTTTGAAACTTCCCTGTTCAACAATGCGCCCCTCCTTGAGTACAATGATCTCTTCAACATTGCCCAGTGTGCTGAGGCGGTGAGAAATCATGATTACTGTACGTCCAACGATCAGATTATTAAGAGCATGCATGACCTCTACCTCGGATTCGACGTCCAGGGCCGCGGTAGGTTCATCAAGGATCAGGATAGGCGCGTCGCGCAGAATTGCACGCGCGATCGCTATGCGTTGGCGTTGTCCACCAGACAAATTCTTACCCTGTTCGCGAACCACGCCATCGTATCCACCCAAATCGCGCAAAATCATCTCGTGAATGTTCGCCTTTTTCGCAGCATCGATGACCTCAAAATCACTTGCACCTGGTTTGCCTAAGGAGATGTTTTCACGGATGGTCCCTTCGAACAGTACCGAGTCCTGTAGCACCATGCTCACATTTTGACGTAGTACTCTGAGAGGATACATGCGATTATCAACGCCATCGATTCTAACAGATCCTTGATGAGTCTCATAGAAACGTGGGATTAACTTGACCAATGTCGTTTTACCGCCTCCAGAGAGTCCAACAAGCGCGATTTTTTTGCCCTGCGGGATGTGCAGGTTGATTCCCTTTAACACCGGGTTCCCTGATGCATAGCCGAAGACTACGTTGTCAAAGGTGATTTCACCTCTCAGTTTGGTTGGTCCATGGTAAGGAACATCGCTTTCCAAGACTTCTGGCGCCTGGTTCAGCACTTCTTGTATACGCTCCACGGCTGCTGACGCGCTGCTGGCGATCGTCATAAGCTTTGAAAGATCGCGCATTGGCTGGTATAACAATCCCAGGAAGATGAGGAATAAGACGAGCGTTCCGATATCCACGCTTGATTGAGGAATCGTAAAGAAACCAATGTTGAACGAATTCCCCGCAGCCACATAGCCGCCCACACCCAGGATAGTAGCAGTGCCAAGTGCGATAAGAAAACCGACGAGAGGGGCGAACTGAGCTTGCAGGCTACCAGCACGCAGCCCTGCTCTGCGGTTCGTATCAACGTATTCACCAAAACGAACAGCTTCTCGTTCTTCGCGGGTAAACACTTTAATCACCGTAAGCGCATTGATATCCTCTGTGGCTACATCAGCAACTTGCCCTGCTGCTTTTGCCGCTTTCTTCGTTGCTGCTTTGATACCTTTTGTATAAACAACGACGAGTACGAATAGCGCTGGCGCAATAGCAAGGGAGATCAATGTATATTGCGGTTGGAGAAAAAACATCACTGCAGCGATACAAACGATTGTTAATGTTCCTGCTAGCAGATCTACTATTCCATCAGTAACGAGTTTCTCGATATCGGTAATATTGCCTGTGATGCGCTGGACAAGATCACCTTTCTTTTTTGTGCCGTGCCAGTCCAATGATAGGCGTTGTAGGTGATCGAACATTTGATTGCGTAACCTGGCCGTGAGGTTTTGTCCAATAATAGCGGCAAGGATGAGGTCAAGATAACCCAGTATTGCGGCCAATGTGCCGAATATCACCAGAATCAACACTGAAAAGACGATTACTCCGTTGGTACTGTGATGACTGATGATCAGTTGAGGATTCGGGGAAGTTGGTGAAATTGGGCATTGGGTTAAGCCTGGCTGTACAGGCGGTTGGTTTGGGTCCGGTTGCAATGCTGGGTCAAACAGCGGAATATCAAATTTGTCTAGAACGGGATTCAGAAACGGAAAGATGCAAGATGGGTCGTTACCAGGATTAGAAACCTTGCTCGGGATAAACTTGAGTGGAAAAGCAGCACCGATAGCACAAAAAACCTGTAAGAATGTCACCAATATAGCAATAACGACAAGGTAGCGATATCCTTTTAAATTACGGAACAGAAATTTAACCATGTGTGTACAAAGCCTCCCGGTCTTAAGTTGATAAGCATGCCGCAACCTCCTCTAGCATAGCTGCCAGCTCTTTGGGTCGAGGGCTATTGAGACGATTGACCCGTCGAGTTGCAATTTTGAGTAAGAGTGCAGCTTCGTAAAGCTTTGAATGCTGCAAGATGCCGTCGATTGCTGCTTCCGTAACGCCAAGCTCGAGCATGGCCTGGCGGTAGGTAGTAGTGAACACTTCTGCTGCGGCCTTGAACCATGGCATCATCCCGGGATGATGATACCAGAGTCCGCTTGGGCGCAGGTAAGCCAGAAAGTAACCGACATCAAGCGCTGAATCTGCCAAACAAAAACCATCAAAATCAACGACGAACACCTTATGACTGTGGAAGAGCAACTGACTGGCCTTAAAGCCACCGTGCGCTGGCCTGTAGACATCAGGTTGAAGTGTCTCTAAGCGGGTTGCTAGCCGCTCTGCGAGTCCCTGTATCTCTGCTGCCTGTGCTGGATTGCGGCCTGCGATGAGGGATGCGCGCTCGCGTGCTCGTTTCGCTTCTTTTGCCCCTGTGCGCGGCGCGCTCTCGTCGGGGCGCACTGTGCTAGTATGCAGTCGAGCCAGGGCGATGGCTGTAAGCCATAGTTCCTCAGTCGGTATCACCAGGTCCGTAATCTCGCCCCCTTTTCCTTTCTCCATCTTGGGTCGCAGAGCGCGAGTACCAGTCAGTAATGGCTCTTTATAATTCGAGGGTTGTACAGCCGTATTAAAAGTTAGTCCGAGTGATTCAATTAGACCAAGTGGGCGTGGAAGGAGTGATGAATTTCCGCCATGTGCTATTACAGGTGTGCTCTTACCGCTCTGTGTATCCTTCACCACTTTGGTTCTGCTGACTTGCTCATCAAAGAGTCGCTGCTGTAAAGCCTGTACACTGCGTGCTTGCTCCGGGTCTGAATAGACCTTCCCGAAAAGAATCAGATTTCTGATTGTTGCTCCATCTTCCTTACCACGTTCCAGGGCAAGATGGTAGCGAATGACACAGCGATTAGCAGGTTTGTAGCGTACAGGCACCGCAGTGGCAGAAACAAGCTGCCAGGAAACATCGCCAAGTTGAAGACGAGCAGCAGATTGCAAAGCCTCGAACAATGCACTATGTGGAGTTGTATCGCAGCTTGCTGCTAACGCGGGTAGGCTGCTATCTGCAGGAAATGCCTGGACTGAGAGACCAATATCCTTAGCGCGTAGCACGCCCGTCTCCAATATTTCAAGCGGAGCCACTTGTGCCTGCGCTTTGGTGAAACGGATGTAAGCCCCATCGAGCGCCTGCTCATCGAGTGTTAGACTGACTGAGCGATTAGGATCATTGGAGTGCGCTTTGTCTGCATGTCCTAATTCATCTACTGTATAAATAACTGCAAGCCCTCGCGCTGGCTTGGGGCGTAAGTAGCGCACGAACAACCCGGGCGTATTTTGCGCACCTGGCAACAATGGTCGATCCGCACGTTGGTATAGCAGTGTTACAATGTTCGGAAGATCTAATATGGATAAATTGGTATCTACATCAGAAGCACCCACGCTCATGTTCCAGCCTTTCTTTCCTGCGCTATCCGTTCCACCAGGGCTACCAGGGCACTATCAGCTCCTGGTACGCCACGAAAACCCGGGAACCCATTGACATCTACGATCATAGGTCCCTGTTCAGTAATCAATAGATCGACGCCGTAGAGCCTCATATTGAAAATACGCCCGATCTCCATTGCTATATGCACCCATTCACCTGGTAACTCCTCTGGCGCAATCGGAAAGTCTTCCTTGGAAGCGTTTGGCTCCAGGGGTGTGCGACGGCGCGCAGCGAAGATCCGTTGATCGATCACCCACATCTTGATATCCCAACCGTCTCCAGCGGCGAACTCTTGCAAGACGATCGGCTCTTGCTTCCATTCCGCCGCAAGGGCTTCTAATTGTTCAATACTGTCTACTTTATCTACCAGATCACCCCGATGACTATAGTAGCTTTTAATTATCAGCGGAAAAGGTAGGCTTGCCAGCATTTCGCGATCTGTAAGCAAGCTTCCCAGGCTAGAAAAACTCCGTGTGTAAGGCCAGGGCAGATTTGCATCGCGCATACGTTGTGCCATCCGTACCCGATCCTGACATGCGACAGATGAGGCCCAACTGTTTACAACTAGCGCGCCTTTCTGTTCCAGAACGTGAGCAACTGCTAATGCCTGAGGTGCGTGCGATTTCAGCAAGTAGAGGTCTGCCAACGGGTATTTCTCTTCTTCTGCAATAGCTTCAGCATCTGTAAGTGGACGTACATCTAACAGCCTGATAGTATGTGTAGCACTTAGTTGTTGTAGTGCTACTGCTATAACGGGATGATGTGGTGTTTCTGGGTTATCCATTATAAGGCAGATATCCATATACTAACTCCTTATCTATTTGAGGGATTGCAGCCCACCAGATTGTCCTATACTTTTTCATTTACAGCAATCATTGCTGGTTTTTCTAGTGTAGTTTCCAGCATTTTTTTCGCTAATAATGCCTGTCGACGTCGTTGTGATTGCTCAGCACGTGCTAATCGTTGCATTTCAGCACGTTTTGCCGCGTGCAACACGTATTCTGAAACTCGTACGACTGCCCTTGGCACGCCCCCAAAGCTAGGGAAGTCATTGATATCCACTATGGCCGGTCCCTGGGGTGTATCGACAATATCCAGTCCATAGATATCCAGACCGAAAAGTTTACCGACTTGCAAAGCCAGTTTGCGAATCTGTGGGGTTAGTGGTACGAAGCGCTCTTCCATATCGGGGTGCAAAGGTGATTTTTTAGCTACGGCTGCATAGACCTCTCGTCCTGTCACATAGACCTTCATATCGAAGCCTGTATTTTCTGCGTAGCGTTGCGCAAGAAAGAAACTGTCATTAGCTTCAGCTACCTCTAAGGCGGTCACATCAGCGGGACTATTCAGCAGGTAAACCCCTTTGCAGGAGCTGCCATTGCTTGGTTTGACAACGAGGGGGTAATCCTCGATGGGAATTTGCCTGAGTAAGCGTGGGTGAGCGACAAAGTAAGTAGGGGGTATAGGTAACCCATGTGCACGAGCAAAAGCTGCTGCTACTGCTTTGTCTCGCACCAGGCGAATCGAACGTGAATTATTAATAGTGGGGATACCTACTGCTTCTACTGCTTCCAGAATACTCAGGCCAGGACCATCTGCCAGTGATTTCAGCACATACGCGTCGTAGCCTTGTTCTGCGAGCTCAGACAAACAGGTGACTGCTGTTTGTGGTTCCAACAGGTCAACATCGTGACCCCATTGGAGAAGTTGGTCTGCTATAACCATTGGCATAGGATCATTTCGATATTGCTCTTCAACGATAAAGCAGAAACGCATCTCAACCTCTTCCATATATGCCAGATAGAACTGGTGTGAAATTAAATGCTCAGGGTTTAAATCATTGCTCTAAGTGTATCAGTTTTACAGCTTTGCGGCTGTTTACTGGCTCACTGGTACAATGTGAACTTGAATACATGAAGGGAGCATTAACCGCACTATAGCACAACTATGCACAATTAGGAAGAGGTCAAGTATGACGCCGCTTCAACTAGCGACTTTTGACAGGAGTAATATGTAACATGCGAGCGAGCCAGTGCTGTTTTCCATTGGGTTGCGTGGCTTCTTGCTGTTCATCTTCTCCATGATTGGTGCTGCTCGAATGTCCATTCTGCCCATCGACCAATTCTCCTGCCAGGCCTTGATGTGAGTATAGTCCGTCATTCTTCGTGTGTGGTGAAGAGGATCCTTGCGGCCACGCTGTTTGCTGGTGCATTCCCACCCAGTTCACCACATGCCCGTCACGTGTTTCTTCACTGCGAATTGGCTCATGGGGATTAGGCAAATCGGCTGGCGGTAGATTACCAGTAATCACAGGCTGCTGGCGTAGAATCTGATCGCGCTGTATCGGTTGCGTCTCTTGCTCCTCTAAGGCAAGTCGACTGTTCAGCTCTTCAAGCAAATGCTGTATACTTGGGCGCAATTTGCGGTTGTTTTCCGGGATGCGTGTCCATTGCGCCAGCGCTGCCGGGTAGTACCCTGCTCTATAACAATACAAACCAAGCATTGCGCGAGCATCGTAAATGCTCATGCGGTGCCATAGCGCAAGCTCTTCCGCGGGTGTCTCAATGACATCCTCGTTGGCCTCGATGATCTCAACTCGATGATATAGGCGTATTCCCAACAAGCGATAGGGGTACCCGTAGTAAAGAGCCAATCGACGACGGCGCATACGCTCGGCAGGATGTTTGCCAACAAAGTACTTGCGTGACCACGAACCGCTTGACCAGATGATAGCTGCAAAAATAAATACCAGGATTCGGCAGAGATAACGTTCCCAGGTCTCTGTAGCGAACACGCTTGTCACACCCAATATGGCGAAGCCTGCTCCCAAGGCCCAGGCGCCATAGACCAGGCGGCGACGATTCCACCCGAGCAGGTCGAAATGGTGGTGCAGTGGTGTAGCCAGGAATGGCAGTGGAAATTCGGTGTGTGGCACGAACTCATGACTATTAGCAAAACGCAATACCTGGAGTCGTTTGCGGAAGAAGCGCGTTAATACTCGCGCCGAAATAAGCGCCGAGAGTCCCTCGAGCACAAATGCCATACCGATCATGAGTAGAAGTATTTCCTGACGCGAAAATATGGCGATCATTGAGAGGATGCCACCGAGAGCTAAAGCCCCGCTGTCACCCATATAAACTTTTCCGAGACGACGTGCGCTGCCACGGCGTGCTGCCCATGAAGAGGGCCAGTTTAATGGCAAGAAGCCCAGTACTGCACTAGCGCAGAGCAGCGATAGAATCTCTAAAACGACTCCTTGTGGATGTTTCGCATCAAGAAAACCAGTAACGATGATACCAAACGCCAGGGCTGCGCTAAAAACCAGGCCACCTGCCAGGCCATCGAGGCCGTCGCTGAAATCGACGGAGAGCGATGTAACGGTACCTATCAGGCCTGTCATAAGCATCAAGAAGATCAGCCAGGTGAAAGGCAAAGTCTTGAACAATGCTCCCATAATATCAGAATAGGGAGAATAAGGCGCTCTGCCGGCTGGGAGGAGCCAGAAGTAGAGGAAAGCTGCTGCCATCGAGACAAAGAGCACGCTCCTAAATTTTGCGCGTTCTGAAAGACCTTCATTACTGTGCACTTTGTGCCAGTCGTCGATAAAGCCAACAACCATAAAACCGACAGTTGCGCCCAGGCCAATGAATAAGAGTCTCCATTGGTCGTTATGGAGGTGGAAGAGGTACCCTGCCCAAATTCCTGTGATAACCATGGCAATGGTAAATGCGGGACCTCCAACCAGAGGCAATTCGATCGTTTTAATTTCTCTTCCGCTTGCGGGAAGGGCAGGCATATCTGCGCGATGAGGACCAGGTTTAAATTCACCACTGCGAAATTTAGGAAATAGTATCTTCCCTATCCAGCACAGCAACAGGCTGATAAAAGCGCATGTGATGAATATCAACAAAAACAAGACTGGATCCATAATAACCCCCTATAAGGGTGACTCTTGCGGCTAGCCGCTCCTTACCATGTAAGAAGATTCGGAGAATATCCGGCCCGCTCTTCACATGTTGAAACGTCATATGTATATAGACGGTAACGTTCATTGCACTAGCGCACGTAACTGTTCAAGTGCCACCTGGCGATCATCCCACGGAATTTTCTCTCTGCCTATAATAATGCTCTGTTCGTGACCTTTTCCGGCCAATAAGACGGTATCTCTCGCCTGCGCACGTGTAAAGGCTGCAGTAATAGCTTGTGTCCGATCTGCGATGCAGAGAAAGTCCCGCCCCTCGTGTTTCCCGGCACTTTCGGCACCGTTGGCGATCTCGCGTAAAATGTGTTCGCGGTCTTCTTCACGAGGGTCTTCATCAGTAATAACGAAAAAATCTGACAACTGGGCGGCAATTTGCCCCATAATAGGACGTTTTTGTATATCTCTTTCACCAGCAGAGCCAAAAACCAGTAGTAAATTACCCTCGGTAAGCGGCCGCAGAATGCTGAGGACCTTTTCTAGACTATCAGGTGTATGCGCGTAATCCACAATAACGGTAAATGGCTGTCCTATGTCGATGCGCTCCATGCGTCCGGTGATACCTGTAACTCCTGCCAGTCCGCGCGCTATGTCAGCAGGCTTCACACCCAGGGTATAGGCTGTAGCTATCGCTGCCAGGCAATTATGTACATTGAATTGGCCTAACAGTTGTGTTTCGATATCGATTTCAGCTCCAGGCAGGATAGTACGAAAACGCGTGCAATTTGCATGAAGCTGCAAGTCCACCGCTCGCACTCCCGCTGCCTTGTCGAGGCCATAGTCGAGAATAGGAACGCTACAATATGGTTTCAACATTGTATAAGATACATCATCCCGATTAAGAATAGCAATCGGCTGGATTCCCAGACCCTTGTCTCGTGCCGGATCGAGCATTTCAAAGAGTCGCGCTTTGGCGCGGCGATAGTTCTCGATTGTTCCATGAAAATCCAGATGTTCGTGTGTGATATTTGTAACAACGCCGATATCGAAGGCGCAGCCACGTACACGTTGTAATTCAAGCCCATGAGAAGTTGCTTCGATGATTGCATATCTCACGTCATTTTCTACCATCCGTCGTAGCAACTGTTGAATCTCGAGCGCCTCCAGTGTGCTTTGCCGGGAAGTGTTCTCCCATTCTTGTCCATTCAGCTTAAAATTGGCTGTTGTCATCAGGCCGTTCGGCTTTCCTGCTGTATCTAACAGCGCGCTGATGAGATTACATGTTGTAGTTTTCCCGTCGGTGCCGGTAACTCCAATAGTACAGAGTTGATCGGCCGGGTAGCCGTAAAAGGCACAGGCTAGATTGGCCAGAGCAATATGCACATCATCTACCTCTATATATGGCAGTGGTAGGTCAGCAATATCAATGTGTGGACCGAGTGCAGCAACTGCTCCATGTTGTACAGCGTCAGCCAGATAACGACGCCCGTCGCTGTGAGTCCCCGGAATCGCAATGAACAATCCCCCTGGCGTGACTAGCCGTGAATCATAGGCCAACGCAGCAATTTCAATTGACTCGCTCTTTTCGCCAGCATTGTCTATTGTCAATGGTGGGTGCTCTAATGATCCAAGTAGGGTATGTAGTTGCACGTGTATCCTTTGAGATCCGATAAATCGGCGATGGGCATGATAAATCAGCCCCTACTAATAATAGATGGTTCTTGTACGGTGATATGGGCGCATTTCCGAGGAGTTTTGTCCAAGATACCATAGTAGTTGATCGACCTCAACTGCCGTAATGATCTTTTCTGATATTCTTGACATATCTCGTCGTAATAGTTCACATGCCCAGATCGTTGCAGCACGCAACTCCACCTCTTCTTCTCCTCCAGGTTGTAGAAGTTCCTGATTATCGACGCGTTCTGCCAACCGAGATTCATATTCCAGTATGCCATAATGACGCAAAACCTGGGGCAACTTATAATCAGCAAAGATGGTGAGCTTATCAAGATCAGTAAAAGTGCCCCAGCGCTTACCACCAAATGCACCATATAGATCGGCAACACAAATTTGAGCACGCTTAAGGAAACGTACCTCCTGGCCACGATAGATAGCTATATCGCGGAAAGAAGAAAATTCTTGTGCCAGCAGTAACGCCAGGCTGACTGCGCTTTCTTCAGCCTTTTCAACTGCGTGCGCGAACTGTCCATCATATCGCTCTAACAAAACATGTCCTACTTCATGTACGTGAGCTAAACGTGCATCAAAAAGAGGGATCATTTCTCCGGCCAGGCCATCTGCTGCCGGGGTACTACGAAAAACATATGCCAGGTCTTCCAGCCTCATAGTGCTGAGGTATTCGGCATCCCACAGCGCAATGCCCTCTTCGACGGCTCGTGTTAACGAGGCGGCTTCTGCCCAGTAGCCATCCAGCATTTCGCCATGATAATCGATACGCCAACGCGGTTGATCTTTTTCTGCCCAAAAGCAGAAATTCAGCGCATCGAGTACCAGCAACCAGTTGACTGTACGCCCGGTTCCATCATGAAAATGAAAGCGATCATACCATACAGGTTCGATTGTAGGAGTGTATTTCGCGAGCAACTGTGCGCTTATATAACCCACCATATCTCTATTGATCCAGGCATGCCTGGCGTGCTCCACAACCCACCATGTACTCCGAAGCACGCCTAACGTGTCAGGTTCAATAAGCGTATAGGGATTATCTTGAGACGTGTCGTACTTTTTATGGCTATCAACCATTGACGGCTCTCCTTTGCCTGGATGATGTGCTGCGCCACACTTCATTCAGGCCGCTCTGATTGTACCGACATTGTATGTTTTCGTCAATCATTGTGTTTGCATGGATTTATTTCATTGAGTATGAAAAGCGGAATTTCTTTTCTCCTGTAAAGCTGTTTACAAACCCGAAATGGTTCATATGGGCTTGACGGGAAGCTCAAGTTAATGCACAATTAGGTATATTAGAATCAAACGAAGAGTTTTCCTTTTACATTGAAGGAATTTGCCATATTCTTGAGAAAGGAGGACGAATAAACTCAAAACATTTCGTAGCTGGACTTTATCGTTTCACGTAATTGCAGTACTCACGTGTTTTTAACCTCACTTCATTCTATTTATTAGGAGGTGTCTCTTGAGTGACTCGAAACCTTCGTCCAAAGATGAACTCATA
>Ga0137391_10002531_pt1 | contig 13681 bp, 7 predicted proteins | sample 15con2h24BmetaG_FD_101399 | JGI IMG/M metagenome (GOLD analysis project Ga0137391, IMG submission 101399) | Vadose zone soil microbial communities from Angelo Coast Range Reserve, California, USA - 15con2h2.4B metaG | ecosystem: Environmental > Terrestrial > Soil > Vadose zone > Saprolite...
CACCCGCAGGTTGATCTGCTCGATCAGGTCGTCGATCTGGCCCTTGGTCGGCTTGACGACGACCTCGGGGTCGACCAGACCGGTCGGCCGGACCACCTGCTCCACCACCTGGGTCGACTGGGCCAGCTCGTAGGCGGCGGGGGTGGCGGACAGGAAGATGCACTGGTTGACGCGCTCGTAGAGCTCGTCGAAGCGCAGCGGCCGGTTGTCGGCGGCCGACGGCAGCCGGAAGCCGTGGTCGACCAGGGTCTCCTTGCGCGAGCGGTCGCCCTCGTACTGGCCGTGCAGCTGGGGCACCGACTGGTGGCTCTCGTCCACCACGAGGAGGTAGTCCTTGGGGAAGAAGTCGAGCAGGGTGTTGGGCGGCTCGCCCCGGGCCCGGCCGTCGATGGGCGCCGAGTAGTTCTCTATCCCGTTGCAGTAGCCGACCTCCTGCATCATCTCGAGGTCGTACTGGGTGCGCATCCGCAGCCGCTGCGCCTCGAGGAGCTTGCCCTCCTTCTCGAACCACGCCAGGCGCTCCTGGAGCTCGTGCTCGATCCGCCCGATGGCCACTCGCATCCGCTCGTCGCCCGCCACGTAATGGGTGGCGGGGAACACGGTCAGCTCCTCGATCTCGCCGAGCTGCTCGCCGGTCAGCAGGTCCACCCGGACGATGCGCTCCACCACGTCGCCGAACAGCTCGATGCGCACGCCCGTCTCCTCGTAGGCCGGGTGGACCTCGATGGTGTCGCCCCGGACGCGGAACCTGCCGCGAACCAGGTTCATGTCGTTGCGCTCGTAGTGCATGTCGACCAGGCGACGCAGGATGGCCCGCTGGTCGTGCTCCTCGCCGGGGCGCAGGGCGAGGATCCCCTTGGCGTACTCCTCGGGCGAGCCCAGCCCGTAGATGCACGACACGCTGGCCACCACGATCACGTCTCGCCGGGTCAGCAGCGCGGAGGTGGCCGAGTGCCGCAGCCGGTCGATCTCGTCGTTGATCGACGAGTCCTTCTCGATGTAGGTGTCGCTCGACGGCAGGTACGCCTCGGGCTGGTAGTAGTCGTAGTACGAGACGAAGTACTCCACCCGGTTGTGGGGGAAGAACTCCCGGAACTCGTTGGCCAGCTGGGCGGCCAGGGACTTGTTGGGCGCCAGGATGAGCGTCGGGCGCTGCACCCGCTCGATGGTCCAGGCGATGGTGGCGCTCTTGCCGGAGCCGGTGATGCCCAGCAGGGTCTGGAACCGGTCGCCGCGCATCACGCCCTCGGACAGCTGCTCCACGGCCTTCGGTTGATCGCCGGCCGGACCGAAGTCCGACACCACCTCGAACTTCGGCGCCTCGAACTTCGGCACCACCTTGAAAGGAGGCATGGCCTGATCGTACCGAGGGCCTGTGACTGCCCCTCCGCCACCACGGAGCGTGGTCGTCGGGCGCCTAGGGCGAGGGCTCCAGACCCTCGATCCAGGCCCACGCCCGGTCGACCTCGACCGCCAGCTGCGCGAGGGTTCCACCGTTGCAGATCACGAAGTCGGCCAGCGCCCGGCGCTCCTGCCTGGAGGCCTGGGCGGCCACCCGGGCCCGGGCGTCGGCCTCGTCGAGGCCGCGCTGGGACACCAGCCGGTGCACGGCCACCTCGACCGGCGTGTCCACGACGAGGACCCCGGCCATGCCGGGGCTCCGCCCGGACCCCTCGGCCAGGAGCGGGATGTCGAGCACCACGACGTGGTCGGTTGTGGCCTCGGTCGCCATCCGGGCGGCCATCTCGGCGCCGACCAGGGGATGGGTGATGGCGTTCAGGTCCCGTAGCGCGGACGGATCGCCGAACACGAGCGCGGCCACGGCCGGCCGGTCGATGGTCCCGTCCTCGGCCACGATGCCCGGCCCGAAGCGCTCGACCATGGGGGAGAATGCCGGCCCTCCCGGCCGTTGGATCTGGCGCACGATGGCATCGGCGTCGACGATGACCGCCTCCCGCTCGGCGAGCATGGCGGATACGGTGGACTTCCCCGACCCGATACCGCCGGTCAACCCCAGCAGCAGCACCTGGCTAGGAGGGCGCCTCGTCGGGGCCCTCGGCAGGAGGGTCGCCGGCAGCGTCGACGGCAGCGGCGGCGCCGAGGGCCGCCTCGGCCTCCGCCTCCGGGGTGTTGCCCTGCTCGGCCGCGTAGTCGGCCCAGGCCTTCTGGGCCTCGGTCTCCGGCGTGAACTCGGTATGGGCGTAGTCGAACGTGCCGATGTAGTTGCCCTGCTCGTCGTAGGCGTGCTCGCCGAAGTGCTCCCGGTACTCGGCTGCGACCTCGCCACCCTCGGCGGCCTGCTTGATGGACAGGCTGATCCGCCGGCGCTGGAGATCGATGTCGATGATCTTGACCCACAGCTCCTCGCCCGGCGTGACCACCTGCTCGGGCAGGTCCACGTGGTGCACGGCCATCTCCGAGATGTGCACCAGGCCCTCGATGCCCTCGCCGACCTGGACGAAGGCGCCGAACGGCACCAGCTTGGTCACCCGGCCGTACACCAGCTCACCCACCCGGTGGGCGTTGGCGAACTCCTGCCACGGGTCCTGCTGGGTCGCCTTCAGCGACAGGCTGATGCGCTCCTTGTCGAGGTCGACGTCGAGGACCTGGACCTCGATCTCGTCGCCGACCTGGACCACGGTCGAGGGATGGTCGACGTGCTTCCACGACAGCTCGGACACGTGCACGAGGCCGTCCATGCCCCCCAGGTCGACGAAGGCACCGAAGTTGACCACCGAGGAGACCACCCCGCGGCGCAGCTCGCCCGGCTTGAGGTTGACGAGGAACTCCTCGCGCTGCTCCTTCTGCGTCTCCTCCAGCCAGGCCCGGCGGGACAGCACGACGTTGTTGCGGTTCTTGTCCAGCTCGATGATCTTGGCCTCGATGGTGCGGCCCACGTAGGGCTGGAGGTCCCGGACCCGGCGCAGCTCCACCAGCGAGGCGGGCAGGAAGCCGCGCAGACCGATGTCGAGGATCAGGCCCCCCTTGACCACCTCGATCACCGTGCCGGTGACGACGCCATCCTCTTCCTTGATCTTCTCGATCGTGCCCCAGGCGCGCTCGTACTGCGCGCGCTTCTTGGACAGGATCAGCCGACCCTCCTTGTCCTCCTTCTGCAGGACAAGGGCCTCGATGTGCTCGCCGGTCTTCACCACGTCATGGGGATCGACGTCATGCTTGATCGACAGCTCGCGGGATGGGATTACGCCCTCGGTCTTGTAACCGATGTCGAGCAAGACCTCGTCTCGATCGACCTTGACGACCGTCCCTTCGACGATGTCGCCGTCATTGAAATACTTGATGGTCTCGTCGATCGCGGCGAGGAAGGCCTCCTCGGACCCGATGTCGTTGACCGCTACCTTAGGGGTCGAGTTGGCCTCTGTGCTGATCGTCGTCATGTGTGGGCAGGCTCCGGATGCGGACATGGATTATTGGGGTGCGCCGAGAACCGTGCACCCGCCATGAGAGATCAGGGTTCGCTGGGCTGGACCGAAGCCAGCGTGGAGCCGACAGCGGCCGGCCCGGTGACCGCCGCTCGCGACGTTAACTGACCGCAGCGGACTGCACGAGGACACAGCGCAGCGATCAGGATATGAGAGCATGACGCGCTGGTCAATCTGGGCCGTCCCGGCCAGCGCGCGTTTTCGCTGATCTGCCAGCGTGCGGTCGCACAGGCAAGAACGAAAAATCCTGGGCTCAAGTTTCAGGCTTCGGGATCAGTGGGCGGCATCGGCCCAGCTGCGCCCGGTGCCGATGGACACCTCGAGCGGCACTCGCAGGTCGAACGCACCGCACATGGCATCGTGGATGAGGCCCCGCGCCGCGTCGAGCTCGCCGGGAGCGACCTCGAAGATCAGCTCGTCGTGCACCTGGAGCAGCATCCGCGACCCGAGCCCGCGCTCGCCGAGCTCCCGCTCCACCGCGAGCATCGCCACCTTGATCACGTCCGCGGCGGATCCCTGGATGGGCGCGTTCAGCGCCATGCGCTCGGCCATCTCCCTGCGCTGCCTGTTGTCCGACAACAGGTCAGGCAGGTAGCGCCGGCGGCCGAGGAGGGTCTGCGTGTAGCCGTCCTTGCGCGCCTGCGCGACAACCTCCTGCAGGTAGTCCCGCACCGCGCCGAACTGCTGGAAGTACTCCTCCATGAGACCGCGCGCTTCGTCCGGCGTGATGTGCAGCTGCTGCGCGAGCCCGAAGGCGGACAGCCCGTAGGCCAGCCCGTAGTTCATGGCCTTGATCCGGCTGCGCAGCTCGCCGCTGACCTGGCCGGGCTCCACGCCGAACACATGGGACGCCGTGGCGGCGTGGAAATCATGCCCGGATCCGAACGTCGCGGTGAGCACAGGATCCTCGGAGAGGTGCGCCATGATCCGCAGCTCGATCTGGCTGTAGTCGGCGGTGAGCAGGCACTCGTACCCGTCACCGACGATGAAGCCCTGCCTGATCCTGCGCCCCTCCTCCGTGCGGATCGGGATGTTCTGCAGGTTCGGGTCGGTCGAGGAGAGCCGGCCGGTCGCCGCGATCATCTGGTTGTACGTGGTGTGGATCCTGCCGTCCTCCCCCGCCATCGGGACAAGCGAGTCCACGATGCTCTTGAGCTTGGCGACATCCCTGTGCCTGAGCAGGTGCTCGAGCACCGGGTGGCCGGTCTGCGCGAGCAGCCCGGTGAGCGCTTCCGAGTCGGTCGTGTAGCCGGTCTTGATCCGCTTCGTCTTCGGCAGGCCGAGCTCGGTGAAGAGCACCTCCTGGAGCTGCTTGGGCGAGCCGAGGTTGAACTCGTGCCCGGTGACCGCGTGCGCGGCCTGCTCGGCGGACTTGACCTCTCCGCCGAGCGACGCGGACATGGCCGCCAGGTGATCGGTGTCGGCCGCGATCCCGGTGCGCTCCATCCGGGCGAGCACGCCGACGAGCGGCAGCTCGACCTCGTGCAGCAGCCGGGTCGCGCCGCGCTGCTCCAGGTCGGCGTCGAGTGCCTCGCCCAGGTCTGCCGTGGCGCGTGCCCGGAGCACGAGATCGGCGGCCGCCTCCTGCTCGCCGGACCCGTCGAGCGTGAGCTGCCCCGAGGTGTCCGCGTCAGCGCGCAGGTCCCTGTTCAGGTAGCGCAGGACAAGGTCGCCAAGGTCGAAGGAGCGCTGGCCGGGCAGCGCGAGGTAGGCGGCGAGCGCGGTGTCGCTTGTCAGGCCGTCCAGCTCGACGCCGTGCGCGGCGAACGCGTGCATCGGCCCCTTGGCGTCATGCATCGCCTTCGGCTGGGCCGGGTCTGCCAGCCAGCGCGCGAGCGCTGGCTCGTCCTCCTCGGCGAGCCCGGTCGGGTCGATGAACGCGCCGGCGCCATCCGGGGTAGCGAGCGCCACGCCGGTAAGCATGCCGGTCCCGCGCCCCCAGCTGCCGCTGACCGCCACCCCGGTCCTTCCGTTCGGTATATCCGGACTAAGACTGGCCGCGTGTGCCTCGAGCCATCCGGCTACCTCGCCAGGGCCAAGCACGTCCACGTCCACGTCGAAGCCATCCCCCGCTCCCGCGGCGCCCGCCCCGGGATCCGGTTCGGCGCTGCCGCCGATCCCGGCGGGCAGTGTCTCGTAAAGCCGCTCGCGGAGCACGCGGAACTGCATCGTGTCGAAGAGCTGGTGGATCTGCTCCCTGTCCCATTTGCCCGGCAGCAGCCCGCGCGGGCCGGTGCCGACGGGGACGTCCCTGGCGAGCTCGGTGAGCTGCCGGTTGCGCAGCACGTCGCCGAGGTGAGCGCGCAGGCTGTCGCCCGCCTTGCCCTTGATCTCGTCGACCCGGTCGACCATCGCGCGCAGCGAGCCGTACTCCGCGATCCACTTGACCGCCGTCTTCTCCCCCACCCCCGGGACGCTCGGCAGATTGTCGCTCGGGTCACCGCGGACCGCGGCGAAGTCCGGGTACTGCTCCGGCGTCAGGCCGTACTTCTCCTGGACGGCCGCCGGGGTGAAGCGCGTCATGTCACTGATGCCGCGCCGCGTCATCAGCACCGTCACGTCATCGGTGACCAGCTGCAGCGCGTCACGGTCGCCGGTGACGATCAGCACCTGCATGCCTTCCGCGGCAGCCGCGGTGGCCAGCGTGGCGATGATGTCGTCGGCCTCGTACCCCGCGGCGGACAGCCGCTCGATGCCGAGCGCGTCGAGCACCTCGAAGATGAGGCTGAGCTGGCCGCGAAGATCGGAAGGCGTCTCCCGCCTGTTCGCCTTGTACTCGACGTACTGCTCGTGCCTGAACGTCGGCTCGCTCCGGTCGAACGCCACCGCGACGTGGGTAGGCCGCTCGTCCCGCAGCACGTTGATGAGCATCGCCGTGAACCCGTACACGGCGTTCGTCGGCTGTCCCGTCGTGGTGGAGAAGTTCTCGACGGGCAGGGCGAAGAACGCCCGGTACGCCAGGGAGTGCCCGTCGAGCAGCAGCAGCCTGTCCCGCTGCGGCGCTGAGTCCGTGTCCTTCGTCGTCACGATGGCATCCTAGGAGGTCCCGCCGACAGGACGCGTGCTTCCGTCGCAGGGGCACCGCCCCGCTGATCTCACGGAATCGCATGAACAAGCAATTTTTAGCCGAACGGAAGCGTCGTGGCAGCTCCCGCCTATGTCAGTCCCGGGAGCGGCCTGACGGTCAGGCAGCTTCCGTTACATCCCCATGATCGTGGGGAGTTCCCCGCGAATACTCCAGGTAACTCCCCACGATCATGCTCCTGGTCAGGAGTCGGCCAGGGCCGCCCTCAGCCAGTTACCGGCGAAGGCGCCGGCTGGTCGGCGAGGTCGCCCGGCTCAGGACGAGAACGCGAAGATTGTCGTCGAATTGTAGGTGTTGCCTGCGTTGAGAACCGTGGACGGGAAGTTGGGCTGGTTGGGCGAGTTCGGGTAGTGCTGGGTCTCGAACGTGTAGCCAGCGCTCTGCCGGTAGGTGTGGCCGCTGATGCCCACCAGCGTTCCGTTGAGGAAGTTGCCGGCGTAGAACTGGACGCCGGGCTCGGTGGTCCAGACGGTCAGCTCGCGGCCGCTGGCCGGATCCGAGGCCCGCGCGGCGAGCCCCAGCTGGCCGGCCTTGAGCCCGGTGCGGTTGAGCACCCAGTTGTGGTCGTAGCCCTGGGCGATGAGCAGCTGGTCCCCCTGGGGGGCGCTGACATCGGTGATCCGCGCGCCGATCGCGAACGGCTTGGTGAAGTCGAACGGCGTGCCCTTGACCGGCGCGATCACGCCCGTCGGGATCAGGCCTGTGTCGGTCGGCGTGAAGGAGTCGGCGTTGATCTGCACCTGCTGGGCGTAGGCAGCGCCCGAGCTCTCGCCCGCGAGGTTGAAGTAGCTGTGGTTCGTCAGGTTCAGGACCGTAGCCAGGTTCTTCGAGTCATTGGTCGCGCTGTAGTGGATGCCGAGCTGGCCGTCGTTGTTCAGTGTGTACGTCACGACCACGGTGAGCTGGGCCGGATAGCCCTGATCGCCGTCCGGGCTGACGAGGGTGAGCTGCACGCCGGCGCTGCCCTTGCCGTGCACCTCGGTGGCTGCCCAGACATGGTTACCGAACCCGACGAGCCCGCCGTGCAGGCTGTTCACGCCGTTGTTGATGGGCAGGTGGTAGGTCGTGCCGTTGAGCTTGAAGGTGCCAAGGGCGATCCGGTTCCCGTACCGCCCGATCGTCTCGCCGAAGTAAGGGCCGCCGTTGGCGGTCACGGGCGGGCTGGCCTTCGCGACGTAGTCCGCCAGGGTCTTGAAGCCCAGCACGACGTCGGCGAGGTGACCGTGCTCGTCAGGCGCCACGATCGACTGGACGATGCCGCCGTAGGTGAGGATCTTGACCTGCATACCCTCGCCATTGGCCAGCGTGTAGCGGTCCACCGGCGTTAGCTTGTTCGTGTAGCTGTCCACGACACTGCCGAACGCCTCCTTGCTGACCGTCGGCGTCCCGTGCTTGGCCGCTACGGACGCGGGCGAAGCGAATGCCTGGGTCGCGCCGAGCGACCCGACGGTGGCCACCGTGATTGCGGCCGCCGCTCCGACGGTCGCCCAGGTACGGCGTCTCACCATTGAACGCATGGATGCTCCCTTCGTTGGGTGCCTCAGGGAACGGAACAAAACCGACCCCACCAGGCATTGTGAACGCTAACATCCAGGAAAGTCACCCCCTTCTGCGAAAATCACCGGATGCTTTCCGGTCCGCCCTGGTCCTGCCCCGCCCGTGACGCCAGGACGTTCGCGCAGGTAGAAGCCGCGGGGCACGGCTCGCGCAGCCCGTTGGGGTCAGGATCGGCCGTCCCATGCGAGCTCGCGCAGGACCGCACAAGACACAACACCTAGCAACATCCTTGCAAGGACGGTCCTCCTGGGAGCGGATCGGCACCTCAGCCTGACTCCGGCACCTCAGCCCCGTCTCCAGTCAGACCCGTCTCCGGCACCATGGGTACGTCGCTGTGACAGCGCTGCGCCAATCACGACAGCGCCACAGTCCGGGATACCCAGGCCGTGAGTGCAGGCCGGTCACAGGCCTTGCAGAGGCCCGCGCAGGGCGTGCTGGTGGTCGCTCTAAGCTGCCTGTGCGGCCCTGCGCGGACCGGCTCGGGCCCCAGAGGGCGGAACAGGACAGCGGAGGCTGCGGTGGAGCAAGGCAGTGTGGAGCAAGGCAGTGTGGAGCAAGGCAGTGTGGAGCAAGGCAGTGCGGAGCAAGGCAGTGCGGCGGCGGGACAGGACTGGCAGGAACGGGTCAGGGAGATTGGCCTGGACCCAGGCGCGGGCATGGGCCCGCTGCCTGACCGCATGGGCGTCAAGATCATCGATGCCTCGGCGGAACGCGTGACGGGAACCATGCCGGTCGCGGGGAACACTCAGCCGTACGGGATGCTGCATGGTGGCGCCTCCTGCGTCCTCGCCGAGACGCTCGGTTCCCTCGGCGCGGCGCTGCATGCGGGCCCCGGCCACGGCGTCGTGGGCATCGAGATCAGCGCGAGCCACCACCGGGCCGCGGGCAGGGGCGAGGTGACCGGCGTCGCGACGCTCCTGTACGGCGGCCGGACGCTCGCCAGTTACGAAATCGTCATCACAGACGCGGCCGGGCGCCGGGTCTGCACGTCGAGGCTCAGCTGCCTGATCCGCTAACGCCCGCAGGGCAGGGCATCCAGGTGCGATCGCACGCCGGAACCGTACCGGCGATCACCAGCATCGCGGCCAACCCGGGTGACTGAAGGGAAGAAGATACACAGATGTGGCGATCACCAGGCAACTGGATGTTTACCACATATCGACCTGGGGATGACCATCCTTTGCATCCCATGGCGGCGCATCGCTAACGTGGACCCGAGAGAGTCCGGGGGGCCGAGTAGAGAACGTGCCGGCCCGGGGAAGGCTGACACGGCACCAAAGGTTCCCCGGGCTCCCGAGGCGGGCAACGCTGGTCGACGGCCTACGGCCGTCTTCCCGTTGCCCGCAACACTCACCCGGGGGGACAACCCCCCGGAACCCCCCGAAGCGGCCGAGGCTGTCCGTTGGCCTCCGGCCACCTTCACCAAGCCCGCAACACCAACCCGGGGGGACGACGCTTCGCGCCCCCCAGACCCCCCGAAGCGGGCAACGCTGGTCGACGGCCTACGGCCGTCTTCCCCGTTGCCCGCAACACTCACCCGGGGGGACGACCCACCGGAGCAGGCAACGCCGGACGACGGGCCAATGGCACTCTCGCCCGCGACAAGGTCGCTGTGGTCGGCTGCCACGCCGCTCCCGTTCGGAATCCTGGTCTTTATGCTTTTCCGGAGGTAGCGGACGATCGGAGTGCCAGCTTCCCGGGCGCCTGATGCTGGAGCGGCCGATGCGGGCTCACGGGGCGTCTGGGGAGGCTCCTCGCGGGTCGGGGGGGTCGGTCCTCGGGGGGGCCGACATCGTTCCCTCGACCACGGCTTCCGCGACTTTCCGCATGGTCAGCCGCCTGTCCATGGACGTCTTCTGGATCCAGCGGAACGCCTCCGGCTCGGTCAGACCGTGCTCGGCCTGTAGCCGGCCCTTGGCCCGGTCGAGGATCTTGCGGACCTCGAGCCGCTCGCGAAGGGTGCCGACCTCGGACTCGAGCGCGCGGATTTCCTGGAACCGGCTGACCGCCATCTCTATGGCGGGGACAAGATCCGCCTTGGTAAAGGGCTTGACCAGGTACGCCATGGCGCCCGCGTCCCGCGCTCGCTCCACCAGGTCGCGCTGGGAGAAAGCGGTGAGGATGACGACGGGGGCCATGCGCTCGGCGGCGATGCGCTCGGCAGCGGAGATACCGTCGAGGATCGGCATCTTGACGTCCAGGATCACCAGGTCGGGGCGGAGGGTGACCGCAAGCTCGACCGCGGTCTCGCCGTCTCCGGCCTCGGCCGCGACGGAATAGCCCTCTTCCTCGAGCATCTCCTTGAGGTCAAGACGAATCAGCGCCTCGTCTTCGGCGATCACGACACGCAGTGGGGTCTGGCTCACCCTGATCAGCCTACCGCTAGCAGGTAGATTGACCATCGGGCTCCTCCCCTCTGGAGCTGGCACGCCAGCTGGACCCGTAGGATGTCCCGGGAACCGGCCGGGATGGTGGAATGGTAGACGCGAACGCCTCAAAAGCGTTTGCCTGAAAGGGCGTGCGGGTTCGAATCCCGCTCCCGGCACGAGGCGGAGCATACTGCTCGGTGGCCTTCGGCCACCTCGCCGAAGCCCGCAATACTAGCCCGGGGGGACGACCCCCCGGAACCCCCGGGGCAGCGGACGATGCTCGTCGGCCTCCGGCCGACTTCGCCGAAGCTAGCAATAACTAGCCCGGGGGACGACGCTTCGCGCTTCCCGGACCTCCCGAGGCGGGGGAGGACCCCCGCGCCCCCCTCCGGTGGCGCTCGCTCAGCGGGCCGGGGGTCAGTCTCGGTCGCAGGCGACGGCGTCGCCGATCCGGTGCACGCGCAGGGCGTTCGTCGTGCCCGAGCTGCCCGGCGGGCTTCCTGCCACGATCACTACCTTGTCGCCCTTCTCGCAGCGCCCGATGTCGAGCAGCCCGCTTTCCACCTGGCGGACCATGTCATCGGTGTGACCCACCCGCGGGACGATGAACGTCTCCACTCCCCAGGTCAGCGCTAGCTGGCTGCGTGTCGCAGGCTCCGCGGTGAACGCGAGCAGCGGAATCGGCGACCGGTACCTGGCCAGCCGGCGCGCTGTCTCGCCTGTCATGGTGAAGGCCACGAGCGCCCTCGCGTTCACGATCGCGCCCACCTCTGCCGCGGCGCGCGCGATAGCCCCGCCCGTCGTGGTCGGCACCCGGGCCAGCGACGCCTCCGCGTGCAGGCACTCGTCCTCGGCGGCGCAGACGATGCGCGCCATGGTGGCGACAGCTTCGACGGGGTACTCCCCGACGCTCGTTTCCGCGGAAAGCATGACCGCGTCGGCGCCGTCCACCACGGCATTGGCGACGTCTGAGGCCTCGGCCCTCGTGGGCCTCGATGCCGAGATCATCGATTCGAGCATCTGGGTCGCGACGATGACCGGCCGCGCCTTCTCACACGCCAGCTTGATCGCGCGCTTCTGCACCATCGGCACCTGCTCGAGCGGAAGCTCCACACCGAGATCGCCGCGAGCGACCATGATCCCGTCGAACGCCTCGACCACCTCGGGCAGCACCTGTACCGCCTGCGGCTTCTCGATCTTCGCGATCAGCGGCAGCCGCATGCCAAGCTCATTCATGATCTTGAGCGCCGGGGCCGCGTCGTCCGGCCCGCGGACGAACGACATAGCGATCATGTCCGCGCCCAGGGCCAGCGCCCAGCGCAGGTCGATGTCGTCCTTCTCGGTGAGCGCGGGCGCGCTGACCGCCACGCCGGGCAGGTTGAGACCCTTGTGGTCGGATATCGTCCCGCCCTCGACGACCCGGGTCCGCACCCGGTTCCCTGTCACCGCGATGACCTCGAGCGCGACGCGGCCGTCGTCCACGAGCACGCGGTCGCCGGACCGCACATCGTCGGCCAGCCCCTTGTACGTGGTCGAGGCCTCCCGCCGGTTACCAGGGATCTCCTCGGTGGTAATGGTGAATTCTTCGCCAGCCGCCAGGCGCACAGGCCCGTCGGGGAACGACCCGAGGCGGATCTTCGGGCCCTGCAGGTCGACGAGCACGCCGACGCCGCGGCCGGCCTCGTCGGCGGCGGCACGGACCCTGCGGTACATCTCCAGGTGGTCGGCGTGCGAGCCGTGGCTCAGGTTCAGCCTCGCGACGTCGAGGCCAGCGGCCACCAGAGCGGCAAGCCGCTCGGGACTTGACGATGCGGGCCCGAGAGTACAGACGATCTTCGCACGACGGCTCATGGTCTAGACCTTCTTATTCTGGCTGCACATGGTCTATACCTTATGCCTGGAATACGGCGTATCCCTGGCCCAGGTCACAGAGGATTCACCCAATGTGCACGCAAGTTCGTGATCCCCGCAGGATCTGGATCTCATATAACCCAGGGTCACACGGGATCATGAAAGTGCAGTCGAAGCCGAACGGGAGCGCCATGACTCCGTCCCGTCAGGACAGGGGCCTCGCGGTCGGCGGGATCGCGACGGGCAGCACCGTGTCGCCGCTCAGGTAATCGTCCACGGCCGCCGCCGCACTGCGCCCCTCGGCGATCGCCCACACGATCAGCGACTGCCCGCGGCCCATGTCGCCCGCGACGAACACGCAGGGAACCGATGTCGCATACGAACCGTCACGGGCGACATTGCCACGCGCGTCGAACTCCACGCCAAGGCCGGAGAGCAGCCCGGCGCGTTCGGCGCCGGTGAACCCCATCGCCAGGAGGACGAGGTCACACCTCAGCTCCCGTTCGGTACCTTCGACCGGAGTAAACCGGCCGCCGGACGACTCCACCTCGATGAGCCGCAGCGCCCGCACCCGGCCCGCGCCGTCGCCGAGGAATTCCTGCGTGGAGACGGCGTAGACGCGCTCGCCGCCTTCCTCGTGCGCGCTGGTCACCCGGTAGATCATCGGATAGGTCGGCCACGGCTGATTATCGGGCCGGGCATCGTCGGGACGGGGCATGATCTCCAGCTGGGTGATGGAGGCCGCCCGCTGGCGGTGCGCGGTACCGAGGCAGTCAGCGCCTGTGTCGCCGCCGCCGATGATCACCACGTGCCGGCCGCGCGCGCTGATCGCCGGCTCACCGCCGCCGCCGCGGGCACCGTCCCCGCAGGCACTGGCACGGCCGCTGACGCTGCTGCCGCTGCTACCCCGCGGCCCTGTGGCGGCCACAACCCGGTTGGCGAGCGGCAGGTACTCCATCGCCTGGTGGATGCCGTCTAGATCGCTGCCGGGCACGTGCAGCCCGCGCGGCACGGTCGCGCCGCCGGCCAGCACGATCGCGTCGTGGGCGGCGCGCAGCTCAGCCGCCGTGACGTCCACGCCGGCGTTCACCCCGCAGCGGAACCCGGTTCCCTCCGCCCGCATCTGCGCGAGCCGCCTGTCCAGGTGGCGCTTTTCCATCTTGAACTCGGGGATGCCGTAACGGAGCAGGCCGCCGATCCGGTCGGCCCGCTCGAAGACGATCACGGAATGACCCGCGCGGTTCAGCTGCTGCGCGCCGGCGAGGCCGGCGGGTCCGGAGCCGACGACGGCGACGCGCTTGCCCGTGCGCTTGGCGGGCGGCTCGGGACCGACCCAGGCCTCCTCGAAGGCGCGCTCGATGATCGTTTCCTCGACC
>Ga0137391_10002532_pt1 | contig 13680 bp, 15 predicted proteins | sample 15con2h24BmetaG_FD_101399 | JGI IMG/M metagenome (GOLD analysis project Ga0137391, IMG submission 101399) | Vadose zone soil microbial communities from Angelo Coast Range Reserve, California, USA - 15con2h2.4B metaG | ecosystem: Environmental > Terrestrial > Soil > Vadose zone > Saprolite...
CAAGTAGCACACTTGTCTTTTCTTAAGTAGCCCCTACTTTTTTGAAACTGTACTTTTTGCACTTGTAACAAGTTAAAAAAGTTAAAAAAGTATTTTCAAGTTTTCCTGATGCTAGGCATATAATTGCTGTCCGTAGGCAGCCAATTCCGTTCTCGGAAGGAACTTGCGTTTCAAAGGGTTCTTTGACGCGACCATGAAAGGTCTTCACAAAGGTCACAATGGGACCAATTAGGGAGTTTGTCGAGATGTCAGAGTTGAGAAGATCGTCGCAGAGGTCTGTCATCTCCTCAATGTCCTCGTCCACATCCCCAAGCTCTAATTCCACCTGGGCCACCAACACGTGGACAAGAGTTGCCGCTACAGGAAAGGAAAAGAGATCGGGGACTTCATGCCGTTGTCCACTGGCACACAGATAGCGAAGGTACATAATGCAACACTTGACATCTTCGGGGCGCCTGTTATTCCTCCATTTCTGGGCAATGAGTGAAGAACTGGAGGCAAGCCGAACGCTAAGCGCGCAACGCATTATTATGACCGATTGTACTGTAGAATACAAGGGAACTTAGTTGTTAATATTCACATTTCTCTACATCATTGTACTCCTCTTCAGATGGCCAATTTCTGACCAGAGAAGAATATCGGTAACCGGTACGTAATTTCTGGGGTGGTGCGCAAAAGCTCTGCCCGATTGATGTGGGCTGCCGATCCCAAGATGTCCCGAAATCCACGTTATGCATGGCAGAAATGTGGAATCTCAAAAAGGAGCTGCCCCCCATATGATGGTCGCGCTTGCCAGGTGGGCGATGGGCGTGGCGAGCAGCACGGAGGTGGCGAAACAGCACGCCGACGTTGTAATCGTGCCCCTGTTGGTTGGCAGCGTGACGACTGGGACAGCCGCCGTAAGCTTTTCCTCATAATCATAATACGGTACAGCAATATGTATGATATGGTCTTTAAAAATGGCGGCGACTGCAGGAAATAATTCGTATTCAACATTGAAACAACTAAGACCACCATCTGGATGAATCAGCATCCTACGGCCACGTTTGGGAAGTTCATCATTCCGTCAGTCACTGGTCTCTTGTCCTCAACTCCGAGTCGTCTCCGCCCTGAAAGGGCCTACTGCATAACCATCACGCGCCCAGGCAACGCAGTCACCGTCTTTTCCCCCGGCGGCACGAGCCAGATCTAGGAGGACAAGGACGATGGATACGGCAGCGCGTCCGGTCTCGGCCTCGTATGATGTGGCCGTGCCTAGGTTTGGTCGTGGCGGCAGCGGTGGTGGTGGTGGTGGTGAGGTACCTGGGTTGGAGAATGGCGGATTCTGACCAGGGTTGTGGCTAACGCTGGAGGTTGTCGGCCTGACCCATCCATGTCATCGGCGACTGCGGCGGTGAGTGGCCAATGACTGCGTGGCAGACAGCAAGTTGGCAATCAATGAAGTGGCTAGGGCCCGGCTGGGGCAGATGATGAGGCGCAGCGGTAGTGCTGACACACGGCAGACACGAGGCGCTCTGGGGAGAGAAAGCGAGAAAGCGTGAAAACAAACTGGAGGTAGAGCAGCGGCTGACATAGAAACGACCGCGGGATATTGAGAGGGGACAATAGGTCTCACACGAGCACACCGAACGTAGGAAGGGCAAAGCGATGTATTGTTGGCGTGCGCAGCGCTCGACTGAATACTCACATAGGTGAAAAACTTTCGGGGAGCGTCATGAAACGACGCCATTCGGCCGAAGGTGTATGTATGCCATCATCGCGTGGGGAAATAAGGCGGGAATATCAAGGAATAAAACGTCGTAGCCGATGATGGGCGCATGACGTGGCGTCAAAGATAGAAGAAAGGGAGGGAAGCAACGCAGATTGCGTCGCCCCTTATTGATGAGCGGAGACCCGTGCTGAGGCGGGATGATGGCACGTCGTGATCGACTGGGAGCAATTACAGGCCACGCAAGTCGTCAAAACGCAAAGTCCGAGAGTCGTTCGATATTTTTAGTCGGTAGATGCGGTAGATATTACAGTGGGGTGAACGATAGTGAAGCGACGGGAAAAAATAATAAAATACTGTTGAAAATCAGGCTCGTAGACACCCCAAGGATGTGAGAAAGGTGTGGGACGTACTTCAGACCTTTGTTAGCTACACCAGCCTTTTGACACCTTCACTCGCGTCGGGGTTTCCTGCAGTATCATGCTCACGCTGCGCGCGCCGTGCTGCCTTCTCTGCCTTGATGCGCTCAAGCTCTTGGCGTACGGAGGCATGGTTGGTTGGAATATTGTTACTACGCGCCGTTCTCTCCTCAGAGGGGAATATCCGGTCTTTATACTGAAGAGACGGATCGATGGTTATACGACACGCGACAAAGCTGATTAGAGGTACCCACTGGCATCACGTTTGTCTGGTACCATTCTGGGTCACCGTAGTGAAGAAAAACGAGTACTGGAAAGAAGACGTAGACGGCAAACTTGAATACCTCTAGGTTTGGCCCTGCCATCCGAGTTGCCGCTCAATGCACGGGACAGAGTTAGTTGAACCACCCGCGGCCCGAACGCGTCGACTGCATATGCAGAATCTACAAGTACATTACAACACTCCTGAGATACTTCCTTCCGGACACCACTACACCGTATTTGTACTTCATCCTTCTCTTACAACATTCGACACAAACTGCGCATGTACCCGTCACCCTGGGCGCATGCCTTTAACAGGTCTTCGCATAGGTGCCAGAGTCTTTCTGGCCGCCTTCAACTTCGTGTGCCTCAAGCCGACCGTGGGCACCTTCGTGCGAGCTGAGCTTTCCGTGGTGCTTGCCGAGCGTAGTGAGGGCATGAGCGGCGGAGTCTTGTTTGGTGAGGTCTTCTGTAATCTCGACCTATCGACCTGATGAACGTGGATGGCGGTAGCAACGTGCGCTGATACATACAATATCACAAACGAGGCGGTCCAAAAGAGCCTCTGTAAAGTTCTCTTTCACGACAACACGTAGAATGTCGACTTGGTTTAAATCGGGGGCAAGATCATAATTCGGGACGATCCTGAAAATCGGAGTGGGTAACGCCCCCGGAGCCTACTAATGCAGCAACGCACCATCCTTTCGCGCGGAGCAGGGTCTGGATCCACTTCTGTCGGACATCTGGATACTTTCGCTGGAATTCATCTGAGAATCGGAAAGCTACGACAGGGAGCCCCGGTTCGTATAGCTGGATTCGAAGTCAGCGAACGCGCACCGCAGTCATCAAAAGGGAAGCTAACCTCAACGTCTTCTCCCAAGTGATCGGTGACGGTGGTAATACCAGCAGAACATCCGGCTGGACGATGGATGTCACTCAGCACCGTATAGAAGCCAGTTTTCTCGAGGGCACGGGAAAGCGTGCGGGCGTTCTTGAGGTCCGCCAGAGCAACATCGCGGTAGCCTTGGAAACCGAGATGAAGGAAATTGAAATATTGAGCTATGATAGGATGCGCAGGCCGCGAGAAGTTTAACGAGAAGGAATATTCCACGGAACCAAGGTAGTGGAGCTCAAAAATGAGATCTTTCGGAAGGTATTTCGCTGAGCGCCAGATGACCCAGCCCACCCCAACGTATGCGAGGCCAAATTTGTGTCCGGATGTATTAATGGAGACAACACGCGGAATTTTGAAGTCCCATTCTAGTTTGGGTGTTGCAAAGGGAGCAAAAAAGCCCCCAGATGCACCGTCCACTGCAATCACTTGTTATCAGTATATTGATCAGTCACAAGTCACGACTCATTACCGTGGATTGGAACGGAGTGGCCCGTCTCCTTCTCGTACTCATCCAGTAGATCTGCCATCTCCTTCACCGGTTCATAATGGCCAGTATAGGTGCCTGAGGATGGAAGTTAGAGAGAATATGAATCCATAACCGGAAACATTCATACTGCCGAGGATCACGTAGACACCGATGGTATTTTCGTCGACATATCGCATAGCTCTCTTCGGGTCAAGTCGATACTTGCTCTCAACGGAGACTGGGACAAGCCGCATCTCTACGTCAAAGTAGCGAGCGAATTTCTCGAGAGCCACCTGGGCGTTAGCGCCCATGACAATGTTGGGACCAGGCTCGTGGATAGATTTGCCAGCGGCTTTGCGTTTCTCCTGCCATATGCGCTTCATAGCCAAACCACCAAGTTGGATTGCCTCTGAAGAGCCGGTAGTTGCAGTGCCTACGGCATGGTGATGCGAGGGTGCATGCCAAAGCTCGGACAATATGGAAATGCCTGCGGAGACGCGTTAACAGGGGATAGAAGAACCGAAATTACTCACAGCGAGTGTGGATGTCCTGTGTTATTGGATATTCGTCCTGGTCAATCAAGTTCTTGGAGATATTCTCCAACATGAGCTTGTCCACGATGGGAGGCATCCAGGTCTGCACGAAAGAAGCCAAATTCAGCAGCGGGCAGCCGTCCAGAGAGAGTTCGTCATGAATAATCTGATAGGCAGTCTCTGTGTCGACACCCTGTGATCACATCAGTCTGAGGTTTAAGGAGAATATAGAAGAGTGCCACTTGCGGTAGACGGTATTTTGTACTTTGGTAGAGACGAGGTGCCATAACGGGCACCGTAGCGGGCTGCCGTGGAATGATGGACCGCATCTTGGTCAGAGCTTGTCAAGTGAAAGGCGGTTCGTGGCTTGACGGCCTTGTCCTATAGAATTTAGGAGAGATATCGCAAGCAGAGATGATAATCGGTCGGTCGCTTACCCTAGATTCCCTAAGGATGTGCTCTGGGTTGATGTGCTATGAAAGACGAGGTCAGCATCATGATGGATAGAAGTGAGGAAGGAAAGAGTAAACGCACCTTTGAAAGTGCCATGATTAGAGGAAGGGGTGTGAGAGGAGGTTCAGCAGGAGACAGATGCGTTTATATCCTATCCGCCTCAGGCTTGGCTGTACTCAGGAGTCGAGTAGCGCCCCTGACGTCATACCGCGCTTCGGAGAGACTTGACTGGTCTCAGCGACGGTGTAGGTGTATGCAATGAAATCCGTCAATCAAAACGAGATGGGACTAGAACAGGCTAGATTCTCGTCCCCAAACGACTCGTTTTCACGAGCCTCGAGTGGTTTTGAGTCGCTTAGTCTGAGGTCTGAGCAGCGGCAACGTAACCCACTCTCACGGTCGTCGTATGCCAGTGCCCTAAGTCCTACAGTATCTATCGAGAGCCTGAACCCATTGCAGAGTTGGTCTTTTCCCTCGTCTGAAAACTGGGCGCAGAGGGCGCAGAGACGGCGCCACTGCGTTCATTTCTGCCCTGACCGTTGATGCCGAGCGGCATTTCAGGTGCCGCCCTTCCATCTCAAACACTTTCGATGACTTTTTGAGACAAAAATAGCCACCCGGAGTTGCAGAAGTCCGATTATCTGGTCATCTGAACATGCGCATCATGAACGTCTCCCCCGATCTCACCCGCTAAACTGTCCTTGAATTTCTTCTGATATTGGTTGCACGGCCCCTTTATTGTCGAATGAGTCTGTGTGTGCGGGTGCTGACACCGTCACTTGCACCCCAATTGACACGTTTCCACGGCATGTAGTAGCCACACTCGTCACCACACCCTATGTCGGCGGGCGCAATGTTGGGGTATTTGCTGTAGTATTTTGTCTGTGGAGCGTAGACGGAGCAAAAAAAACGCCTACCCAACGTAGTAGATGACGCTAAGACAGGTCGCTTCCTTTGGTGGAAACGAGGCGAGTCACGACGCACGAGTACCGTCGCAGTGGAAATTTAATCAATTATCATGATCTAATTGTAGAATCGTCCACCAGAAGAGCCCCGGTTGCGCCTGAGACCGCCAATCCACCTCAGCGAAATACCGGGAAAAGGTTCACCACAGCTTAAGCATTCGGCACACTTGGTTATGATTAATGTACAGTATTACTAGTAGGCACCAGGTACTTATGTGCGAGCAACTGATGGCACTACACCAACCACCGCACGTGCGGTATTGACGCGGTTGATCTATGATATAGTAGTGGGGATATATAAGAAAGAATCCGATGAGAAGGTTATAAGCATACTGATACTGTACAAGAATACCACCCAACGAGACTTGCTTCCGGCATCTAGCCTTCACGTAGATTTGCTTCCATGTCTACTGTTCCGTGTCTACAATACGAAAGCTTGTCACCAGCTGATCCATTGGCTTGACCCATACTCCCGATCAATTTACGTGTACTGATAATTTGCGCGTCCCGAAATTGTGGCGTGTTGAACGGGTGCCTAGTATTTCTACGTCGATTAGAAAAGGTCGAGTCCGTTGAGTTCATTGATGGTAACTTAGAGCTCCTGGAAGCGCGCTCCCTGAAAAGGTGAGATCTGCAGAAATCTGGGGCATTCACACCTGACCTTGTTTGAGATGAATCAGCTCTTTCAGCACGTTGACTAGGAAGGGATAAAGGCCTTCGTTGCCCTTGAATGAAATATCAGAGGCTTTGAAGTCATCTTCATGTCATCATGGGATCGCGGTATGTGATGTGGCCATGTGTAGCAAACAGCAGCTCTCTGTTTAGACTGGTAACAGACTTCACGAGTTGGTGACGCGAGAGGAGTGCAAGAGAGGTTGCTCACAGTGTTTCGAAAAACCACCACATCCGCGGATGAGACCCAACTCGGGTGATGGAGGCGACGGGCCGCGCCAGTCACGGTCGCGCTTCAATTGAGGGGGAGACGCGTACTGGTCGCGTCTTGATTTAGCGTGCCATTCTAGCAGATACGAGACACTTTGTACCCCTCTCCGCGATGGAACCGGTGTCAGTTTGTGTGCCATCTCCCATTTCGATCATCTAACTGTTTTGCTAGTGCCATACCTCCTACAACGACCACCCGACTTCCGACGGTTGTTCTACCCTTGACGGACTCGACCCCTTCATTCACCATCCAATCCATCAACAAGTCGTTCAAGCACCAGTATGCGAACATATATTTCGTCAGATTGCGGCTTCTCAAAGCATGCGTCGAGAAAGAAGCTACGAAAAAATGGAAGAATGTCCTAGGTGCGTCGGTCGTCGGAAGAACCGATCCCGATTCGCTGACGCTTCCTTGAAAAGGATCCCCTAAGCTTGTCCCGAGAGTACTGGACGTGATCAAAGGACAACTTTGTTTGGTCATCGGGACTGTCTACATGGACATGCCTCTCAAGCCGAATGTGCTCGAAGACATCGGTCGCGACGTGAGTAGGATCGACTTTGCCCTTGCGTCTCGCCGAGTAACTCTACGAAGCACTCCATTCCAGCCCCTCCGCCGCCAGAGAAAATACACTCAGAAGATGATCGGGTTATGCTTGAAGATGAGTCGGGCCGAATCGGGCTAATTGGCAAGATCCTTGAGGACACGCCGCTTGTCACAGGCGTCATTGTCGGTGTACTTGGCGCGGAGACCAGTAGTGGTGACTTTGAAGTAGTTGATCTATGCTTTCCCGGAATGGCCCCTCAAGCAAGCGAAGATGACAGCATGGACATCGACGGTAAGTAGCAGGGGCTCGGCGCAACGTGACGAGGTTTTACTGACCACCTATCCTGGAACGTCTACAGATTCTGATAGTAGCGCCCAAAACGAATACGTAGCATTCATTTCGGGTCTGGACGTAGGGTCGTCCCCGGCGTCCGAGGCACAAACTCAGGTCTTGGCCGACTATCTAACAGGCGCGTGTGGCAATTGCGACAGCCAATCTTTTGCCTCACAAATAAGCCGCCTCGTCATATTGGGCAATTCTCTAGCGCCGCTCGGACCAACGAGTGGGGCTGTTGACGAAGAAAAGGAAAAAGAAAAAGAGGACAAGAAATCGGTGCGATCGCGCGTTGGTCGTCACCTTGCCTTGCTTTTGCCTGACCGAGATCGTCCCATAGCGCCGTCATGGGAACGACAATGCGTCTTTCTCACCACATCCCATCCAGAACCTCTCTGCCCAACTGCACGACTTGTCCCAATCGGTTGCAATTCACATCCTCCCGGGGGAATCCGATCCCTCGGGGTCGATCCTTCCTCAACAGGCCTTCCCACGGGCCATGTTTGGCCCCGCTTCCTCATTCGCGTCTTTCTCCTGCGAAACGAATCCCACATACATCCGCCTAGCCTCTTCAAGTTGTACGCAAGGAAGTGAGGGAGAAATGGATCCGGAGACCTTGGCCTCCTCGGGGACTATCCGAACGATATTGGCAACATCTGGACAACCGCTCAATGACATGTGCAAGTACGTTCCAACCGTACCGACGACGCGGCTGAACTTGGCAGAAGCAACGCTCAGGTGGCGTCAAATCGCGCCAACGACACCAGACACGCTTTGGTGCCATCCGTTTTTCACGATGGACCGTTTTATCATGGCAGAGCCACCAGACATATATGCGATCGGTTGCCAACCACGGTTCGCGACGCGCCTTGTTAAAGAAGGGAAACGTCGGTCTCGAGTGATCTTGGTGCCATCTTTTGCCCAAACGGGCATTCTTGTGCTCGTTGGGTTGAAGTCGTTGGACGCCCGGATAGTCAGGCTAACGGAAGATATCCTGCCACACTCGGCATGATGATTGCAACTGGTGCGCGCTCGTCCACTTACCGCACGAGAAACGCATGTCTTTGTTATCATGGATCACCTTCGTTCGTGTCGTGTAGACCTCACGCCTATAGCATTCCTAATGACAATAGCACCGTATAATGAAACGAAAGCATCAATTTCAGAGTGTTGGCACGAAGAATGGTGTCATGCATTCCTTGCTGATGGAATGTCATGATTGATGACCACTGGCAGTTGTCCTATACCCCGGGCCGTTATAGAGCCGCAGATGAGCCTCCCTCAGGCATCATATCGCCCTGCCTGCTGGATAGAACACATTGCAGGCTGGCGCCCGAGACCCTTATTGTGCACTTCGAGAGCCCTGACAGACGGCATTCTACTATCATACCACCGTCGCAAAAACGACGCTCAGGGTGCAATCGCAAGCCGCCATCGATCCTGGGTCGGGCATACGACATACGGTACGTAAATGGAGGACTGCTGCGGATTTACCGTATTCATACGCTGCGCACAATTGCACCCGCGTTAGCGAGGCGTCCTGACCCTTGAGAGCCCCTTTCCATCTGTATCAAACGTTGCGTTCCGTGCCACTATCCCATCGTGGGATAGATAGTTTGCCATGTGACGCTTCCAGTCCGTTTGTCTCGCCTTCATTTACATCCGTCGATAATGGTCGTGACGTCTCGCTCCACAATTCGAACCCCTCACCCCACTGGCCCCCTAGCAAACACAGAAAAAAGGCGGCGGCAATGGAACGGTGCGTCGTCCTCGCGTTGAAGCCAGGCTCGAGGGACGGCCACGATGGTAAGGATTTCATTTCATTTACCGCGCCAAGACACTCTCAGGCTCTCCGCAGCAAGCCCCATCTGAACGAGCGCTACATGAGTGACAGATCGGCTGTGAAAGAAAAACATGTCAAACGGCGTCTCGGCGTGAGAATTGGGCGTCCCTTTTCTGACATCGGCATGATCTGGCGATCTCGGCGAGAATGCAAATATCTGCACGTGCTCGTCCTTTGTTGCTTGCTGATGCCGCTCAGGGCCTCCCGCGCTAGTCCTCCCGATTGAATTTAAAAACTCTATGACATGACAGTTGCGACGAATCATTATCATTTCCCAACTCCTCCCCCTATAGTCCCTCGTGCCTCTACGCTCCCCCTTCCCTTCGTGGCACAAGCATAACTCTTGTTCCCGACCATGAAGTTTTCCATAGCATTGGCTGCTACTCTGTTCCTTCCCGCCCTCGTCGGCGCTCAGTATGGCAATCCCGCCCCCGCAACGACCGCCAACGGGGCATCGACGGCGGCCTCTAGCACTCCCACTTTTATGATCCCCGCGAGCAACTCGACAAATATCAATGTCTGTGGTGTTATTCTTCGTTGCGCCCATCTTCTGACAACCTCCTCTCTCAGGTTCAAGTTGCCGCTGGTGGTAACCTCGTCTATAGCCCTTCGAACTTCAGCGCACCTAATGGCACCGTCGTGACGTTCTGGGTCCCCGCGTACGAGTTTCCACCATTGTCTTTGTTGCAATGCTCATCATGCACGCGATATGCAGGGGACCTCACTCCGTCACGCAAGGTTCGTTCGCGAACCCCTGCGTGTATTTGGCGGGTGGATTCGACTCTGGTTTGCAAAACTCGAAAGAGTTTTCGATCACGATTACAAACGATCAAGAACGTAAGCAAACTATCTTCCTGATTTCTCCTTGTCGCCAGGTAACTCGGCCCTATGACAGCCATCTTCTTCTTCTGCAAAAATACGATCCACTGTGGTCTCGGAATGACTGGGTGAGTGCTTCTTTCCAGTCACGTTCACATCTTGGATTTGTCGTTTATGGACGACGTTTTTGCAGCGCAATCAACGCCCCCACCACCGGAAGCAATACCTATGCCGCATTCCTAGCCGCTGCCAAGGCCCTTGGATCGAGTGAAGTACCCGTGCGTTTTTCCCTTATTCCTTAGGCCTCGGACGTGCTCATCATATCTCACTATGTTTTGCAGCTTTCTGACACCGGCCCGGTGACGGGTGGCGTGGGTGCACTGGCAACGGGTCCGCCTTCCCCGATTCCAACCGGAGCTTCCGGAACTTCCACAGCAGCTGCGTCCACGTCGTCAAAGCCATCATCGTCGACCCATCTCGTTGCCAATAGCCTCCTCGCTCTGCTAGCTGCAGCATTTGGTATAATGCTGGCGTGAGAATGGTGTTATGACGGAGCGAAGACCTCGGAGCTTTATCTGTCACGGGAAGGGCGGCGTTTTCATTCATCAATGCATCAAGTGTCATGATCTGGGGTTTACTTACCTGACACTTCTTGTTCGTGGCGCTCTGTACGCGAACATTCTCATTCTGATCTTAGTATGGCCCGGGACGTTATTGTACATTGCCTGGACTAAATGTGATTTTATATCTCTTTCGTGATGAGTATTTCGGTAGCCTCGATATCTGCATAATGAGTGCTAGGAACACGTTGATGGGATCTCGTCCGGCCCGTTACCACCGCTGGCACACTGCGGCCACATAATCGTCGAGATTAGCACTGCAAGTCTATCATCTGCCAGTAACATGTCTGTACTATCAAAGCTTCCTCAGAAACTCTCATCCCCCTTTGCGTTACTCGGTGACGAAGCAAAGCTTGCGTTCCGCAGTCAGCCAGGCGGAATCTCCAAATTGGCATCGACCCGTGTGCGTTCCTCCCATTCGTTTGCGTTGCGTCCAGGGAGGATATAGGTCGTGCTCACATGAGCTCGAGTCGTTCAGCACATAGCAGAGAATGATGCGTACTGGGATCAGGTGCGGCCTAAACGTTGTGCGCTCGTGTGACGTGACTTTGATATCCGACTGATCCCCCTTCTTGCTTGCGAAACACAAAAGTACACCGTCCTCTTCGACTCGGCCTCGGACGTTTTCTCGCTCATTGCGCCCCAAGACAGTGAGTTTCGATTTTTCCTCCCGGGCTGCTGCTTCCCGACGTACGTTTTCAAACGCTCTCCCCGCGCTGACGACGACGACAACATCAGTTCGCCGGGCACTGCTCGAGGCGCCCGAGAACGTCGTGACGCTCGTGCGCGTGATCGCCGCCCGGCTGTTCAACCTCGTCTCGGACCACACGTTCCCGTCCGCGCCGCCAAAGTACGTCGCCTCGCTCGCGTCGTCGCTCATCAAGGGCGCTGGCGCGGAGCGCAACGCGAGCAAGGAGGTCCTCAACTGCCTGCGCGTCCTGCAGCGCGTCTTGCCCGTCGTGTTTGAGCTCGAGAGCGAGCCGAGCGTGTTTGAGCGCGAGGTGCTGTGGAAGCGGGACGTCGTTGTTGATGAGGATGGAGATGGCGCGGAGGCCGGTCGGGATCTTCGTGAGCAGGCGCCCCAGTTCGTCATTGAGGACGATGACGAGGAGAGCGGGGGGGAGAGCCCGGCGGCGTCCGAGTCTGCGGCCGGTCCATCGCGGTCGCCGCAGATTCCTCTCAGGCAAAAGACGACGACGACGACGACGCTTCCTTCGATCGCGGAGCGGCTCTTCAGCTGTTTGGTCGACTTGCTGTTCTGCTGTGGGTTCACCCTGCCCGCGAAGCTGCAGGTGGACCACTACAAAATCAGTTATGTGATATGGTAAGCAGCCCCCCCACGTTCGAGTTTCCCCCCCTCCCCCACGGGCAGGCAGGCAGGCACGTCGCCCTTACTACGTCTTTTGTTGAAAGGGAAAAGGGCGTCGGTTCGACTGCCGATCTTGGGCCCACGCAAGCATATGACACCAACAAGACGGAGGTGCTACGCCTTCTGCTCGTCCTTCTCTCCCGTCAGATATATACGCCGGCATCCTCCCTGCTCACTACCCCCTCGCTGTACACCCTCCACTTTGTTCAGAAGTCCCAGCGGCGCGACGTGCTGACTATCCTCTGTTCTCTGCTGAACACGGCCATGAACTCATCGCAATCGTCGAGTGCCACCGTCATCGGGGGCGTCGCCGGCCGACTGCCTTACAATCATCTCATGTTCAAGGGCGAGGACCCAAGAGCCAACTTGGTCAGCGTCTGTTTCCAAGTTCTTTGCGCCGTCTTGGACTTCCAAAGCGGGAGTGCGAGGGATGTCCCCGCGGGGGAATCCCAAGTCTGTGCGCCTGCGTTGAAGACAAATGCTTTTAGATATTTCTTGGCAAAGGTGGTCCGTAAGGTATCACGATCCGTCTCGAACTGTGCTCAGCAGGTTTCCACAGCATCGGACGGGGGACTTTGCGTTCATCGTTGACGGCGTTCTCGGTATTCTAGAACAACAGATGGCATCTATCAACAACATGCTTCCAGGATCAAGAAGATCCGTCCCGTATATCGTGGACACGAGTGAGCGGCACTAGTCATGATATATGATATGGGATATGATCTAACAGATGGTTAGTAATCCTATTCTGGAAAATAATCGAATTGAACAAGGTGTGGGGCAATCTTCCCGTGCGGGCTTTGCGCGATGACAAGCTCATCATCCCACCTTCAGAAATTTAAGGCATACCTGCTGGAGCAAGACAAGTCGATGGAAATCTTGGCCTATTTCCTATGTTACTTTCTCGAGATTAAAGACAAGCCTGGTAACGAGCTCTAGTAATGACGACGCCTCCCTCTGTCCTGATTCAGCGTCGCAGAACAACATGGGCTCTGTCGAGCGTTGTCTTACATCATCCAGACGCTCTCTGCTGAACATTCCTTTGGCCTGCGGCTCACATTCCCGTTCAAGTCCGCGCACATACCTGCAAAGTGGAACGTCGGTGGCGCTACGGCAGATTTTATGATCAACGTACGTGTATATCTCTGACTACGTCTTATGGCTAATAGCCATGGCTTCTGCAGGCCGTCTACCACATAATTGCAACTACGTCTGGCTCTATGAATTCGATGTATCCAGCGCTGATCATCGCCCTCTCTAATTCCGCGCCGTATTTCAAATCCTTGAACGTCAATTCCGCGACACGCTTACTCCAGCTCTTCAACTCATTCGCGAACCCCAAATTCTTATTAGCGGATGAAGGTCATCCAAGGCTCTTGTTCTTCATGTAAGTCGCACCGAGTCACTAAGATATAATGTCCAAACCATGATTCTAGGCTCGAGATATTCAACTCCGTGATTGCGTATCACCCCTCCGACAATCCCAACTTGATATACGCCTTGTTGAGA
>Ga0137391_10002538_pt1 | contig 13665 bp, 13 predicted proteins | sample 15con2h24BmetaG_FD_101399 | JGI IMG/M metagenome (GOLD analysis project Ga0137391, IMG submission 101399) | Vadose zone soil microbial communities from Angelo Coast Range Reserve, California, USA - 15con2h2.4B metaG | ecosystem: Environmental > Terrestrial > Soil > Vadose zone > Saprolite...
CAGGTCAAGCCATGGGCCATTTAAAGGTATTCAAACGATTGAAGGAGTGTAGAGAATCGCGAACTGAGTCTCACTCGTGATAGAGAAAGATTCGCTCTGCTCAGATCCGCATCGGCATCACGATATACCGGTACTTGTAATCATCACCCTCAGCCGGCCGCAACTGCCCTGCGGGCTGCGAATCCTTCAGCTCCAGCCGCACTTCGTCAGTGCCGGCGGCTTTCAGGAAGTCCACCAGATACTGCGCGTTGAAGCCGATGGTAAGCACCTCGCCATCGTAAGGCGCTTCAATCGAATCCTCGGACTCGCCCGCCTCGGTCGACGAAGCAGAAATCTTGACTTCGCCCTTTTCCAGCTTCATCCGCACCGCACGTGAGCGCTCATCGGCAAACTGCGCCACGCGCAGGATTGCCGAGTTCAAATCTGAGCTGTTCAGCGTGATGCTCTTGCTGTTGTCCTTCGGCAGGACCGCCTCAAAGTTGGGGAACTGTCCAGTAAGTTGCCGCGAGGTCAGCAGCCGCGATCCAATGCGGAAGAACAGTGTCGACTCATCTTTCGCGAACTCAACCGTCTCCACATCCGTGGAATCCAGCAGGGACTTCAGTTCATCCATCGCCTTCTTCGGCACCAGCGTCTTCATCTCCCCCGAGACGCCTTCAAACTTTTCGCCACTGCGCTCACAATGCGCCAGCCGGTGCCCATCGGTCGCCACCATCGTGATCGACTCCGGCTTCAGCAGCATCAGCGCGCCGTTCAACGTGTAGCGCGACTCTTCGCTCGATATCGCAAAATAGGTCCGGGCAATCAATCCACGCAACACTTGCCCTGGAATCTTCACCACACCTGCGGTTGGAAATACCGGCAGGCTGGGGAAATTCGACTTCGCCATCCCGACCATCTTTGTGTTGGAACGCCCGCAGCGGATGCTGACCCAATGATTCTCCAGCAGTTTGATCGTGATATCGGCGTCCGGCAGCAGCTTTACGTAATCGTGCAACTTGCGCGCTGGAATGGTGCATGACCCTTCCTTTTTCACCTTGGCATTGCAGGATGTCCGAAGGCTCAAATCCAGATCAGTCGCCGTCAGCGACAGCTTATCCTCGGCCGCTTCGAATAAATAATTGGAAAGAATAGGAATGGTGGTCTTGCGCTCAACCACGCCCTGCGTCGCTGTCAACTCGCGCAGCAATTCGACTTTGCTGACCGTGATCTCCATCGATCCCACCGCCGTCCCCGCTGCCACGACCGCTTCCACCGGCATAGACTTTATCTCCCCTGCCGCGTGCTACTTTTATTACTTCCCTTATATCAAATATAAAACCTATAAAACCAGCAGTAACAGTAGGCAGCTCGGAGAAGTGGAAAACTTTAGCAACCGACCTATTGTCACGCCTTTGGGGAGCGGTCCTTCGTGTGAGAAATCGGTCCCCAACTTGTCGGAAGCCCTACAACAACATTTCCACGTTTCTGGTTTCTCCTGACCGTTGCACAGGTTCCACATCTCATTCACAGCCCAGGAAAAGGAAGACTGCCGCATTCGGTGCAAAAGGCCAGTTACTCGCTCTTTATCCGCCCAATTGCTCAGTCAGCTTATTGATCAGCCTGTTTAAATCTTTGTCGTTCTTCCGAACCTCTTCGATCTTCTCCACCGAGTGCAGAACGGTCGTATGGTGCTTTCCGCCAAACTGTCGTCCGATTTCCGGCAGTGAAGCTTCCGTCATATGCTTGGCCAGATACATCGCAATCTGCCGCGGATAAACAATCGCCCGCGAATTGTCCTTGGCCTTGATCTCCACCAGGCGCAGCCCGAACTGCTCCGCTACCATCTTCTGAATCGATTCAATCGTGACCTTGCGCGCCTGCGAATCGATGAAATTCTTCAGCACTTGCTGTGCGTAAGGCAGCGTAATCTCCGCGCCAATCAAAGAAGAATGCGCCACCAGGCGGATCAGAGCCCCTTCCAACTCGCGCACGTTGGACCTTATATTCTGCGCCACGAAGAGCGCCACATCCGTTGGCAGCGTGACTTTTTCCTGCTCCGCCTTCTTCTGCAGGATCGCCACCTTGGTCTCGAGATCCGGCGGCTGAATATCCGCGATCAGTCCCCATTCAAAGCGGCTGCGCAGCCGGTCTTCAATCTCCGCCAATTCCTTGGGCGAACGGTCGCTCGCGATCACAATCTGCTTCATCGTGTCGTGCAGCGCGTTGAAGGTATGGAAGAATTCCTCCTGCGTCCGCTCCTTGCCCGCCAGGAACTGGATGTCGTCGATCAGCAGCACGTCCACGCCGCGGAACTTGTCGCGGAAGGTGGTCATCTTGTCGTAGCGCAGCGAGTTGATCATGTCGTTGGTAAACTTCTCGCTCGATACATAGGAGATGGCCGCCTCCGGCTGGCGCCGCTTTACTTCATGGCCGATGGCCTGCATCAGATGAGTTTTGCCCATGCCCACGCCGCCATAGAGGAATAGCGGGTTGTAGGCTTTTGAAGGACGCTCCGCCACCGCCTGGCACGCCGCATGCGCAAACTGGTTTCCGCTGCCGATTACGAAAGCGTCGAACGTATAGCGCGGATTCAGTTGCGCCGCTCCATCCCAGTCAAATCGCGCCTGGGACGGAGGTGCCGCCGGTGGAGCCGCAGAGAGCCCGCCGTTGTGGCGCACCGTGGTCGCCGCCGGATCGTCTTCCGGCGTCACAAACTTTACGTCGTTGAATTCCAACCCCAGGTTGTCGATTGCTTCCTGGATCAGGTCGGCATATTTGTCTCCGGCGTGGCGAAATTCCGCCGTGGGCACGCGCACAAACAAAATTCCGCCGCTGGAGTGGCTGTAACGCGTCGGTTTTAACCAGGTGTCGTAGGAATGCCGGTTGATCTTTTTTTCCAGCGCATCCAGAATGCGCATCCACGGATTCGGGGAAAGGGTGGTTCCTTGAGCTGACATAATTATGAAATACCCGCCGTGGCGTCCCGGCGGCTGGGCTTGAGGGCGCCTGTCTAGAACTTGCTGTTTACTTACTCGCTGACGGAACTTTTAGTGTACTGCGGAATGCGCCACTTGTGTCGTGCGCGGTTGCCATTTATTGAATGAGATTGTCAAAGCCGACCGTGCGGCATGTTAGCACAAATTTTTTTCGGCGTGCGGAAATCTTCACACGAAATGTCTCACGTGCTTTATTCACACCCTCAGGCCTCACGCCTGTCAAGTGTCGAGGATGTAACTGCAACGCGTGCGGTGCAATGCTGCATCGAGATTTTATTGAACGGCACGATGCAAGAATAATGGCGGAAGCAAACCTCCGTGGCGAACTGAGAACTGAAGGTAGTGGTGTAGTTTGATTGAACCTTGGATGGCTGTTAGCAGTTTACCGTGGAAGTCCTGCGGCATTACGCCGAGGACCGTCAATGAATTGTTCGTTATGACACTGAAGTAGATGCCCGTGAGCAATCGGATGTGGGTTGTCTGGCGCAATCACAGTATTGCTGACAAAAAGCCCAAGTTCTCCAGAACAGCAAGCCCAGCCTGCCTAAGACTGCTTCGTAGCTTCCTTCACGATCCGGGCAGCGGCTTGGCTGGCGTCCTCTTGCATGTGGACTTTGCGAAAGTGGTTGTCGAACATCCTCCGCACTAGCGTTTTTTGTTCTAGGGTGTTACCTGTGAGGTGGAAACGCACTTGCGGACACGACGAGCACACGCCGCGCACGAAGTCATCGTCGGGCTGGGATTCTATAACCAGTTCCGGCTTCTTCATGCCTCACAGTTTCCCACAGGCCGGAGCAGATTGCTAGCCCTGTGGATTTCAAACTGCACCACTACCGAACCACCCTTTGCCCTCAGCCCGTCCGGTCATTTATACTCATCGTTTGCCCTAACACTGTCGGCGGAATCAGGAGCAGCTATCTTTCATGCCCAAGCGTACATTCCAACCTAACCGGCGCAGGCGAAGCAAGAAGCATGGCTTTCGCACGCGCATGAAGACCCAGGGCGGCCAGAAGGTGATTTCCCGCCGCCGCGCCAAAGGACGGAAGCGGGTCTCCGTGAAGCCCGGCTTCCGCGAGTAGTTATTTCTGGTGCCGCTCACTTCCACGATCGAGATACTCAGCATTCTGTCGCAGCCTGAGGGCATGATGGCTAATGCCGCGCTGGGAGCGCGGCCGGACTCCGCGATGCCGCCAAAGAAAGCAGCACGATTTCCCCGCGCGGCGCGTCTTCTGCGTCATGCGGATTTCGAGCGAGTCTATAAGCAGGGGCGCCGCCATTTTTCGGCGTCCATGACCGTCTTCTATTGGCCGCGGCCCGAACTGGATGGGAATCTGGAGACACGAAAGGGATCGCTCGCGCCACAAGGTCTGCGCGTTGGATTCACCGTGGGGCGTGCTCTCGGTGGCGCTGTGCAGCGCAACCGCATGAAGCGCCGCTTGCGCGAAGCAGTTCGCATGTCGGGTCCGCACGCGGGAGTTGCAGCGGACGTTGTTATTAATCCGAAGAAGTCGTTGCTGACCACCGATTTCTCCGTTGTACTCAATGAAGTCAGCCGCGCCTTTGCCGTCATCGAGCAAAAGCTCTCGCAGAACCTGGCAGGGAAAACCCCAACTGAGCCAGCGATGAGCAAAATTGTCGGAAGCCGGAAACCGAAAGCTGAAAGCCGATCTTGAGCCATTTCGCCAAATTCGTCACGCTGCAAGTGCTGCGGGCTTACAAGTGGGCGATCTCGCCCCTGCTTCCTGCGGCTTGCCGCTACGTGCCGACCTGCTCCGAATATGCCATGGAAGCCGTCGAGCGCTATGGCGCTCTGCGCGGCGGATGGATGGCCTTTGTTCGCCTCCTCCGCTGTCATCCGTTCGGGAGCAGCGGCTATGATCCGGTGGTAAAGCAGGCGCTGCGGAAAACTGTGATTCAGAGTGCTGGAGTAGTGGATTGTGGGACCGATTCTGGGTGGCGCAGGGCTGCGATGAGCTCATCCGTTGAAACTAACGGGCTTTAGCCCCGAGGTACTTAATAAAACTTTGCCCGACTTTAAAAATCCTCAACAGGAACCCGGCGCCGAGCGCCGGCTTCTCCTCGTCTTTCTTCTGACGTTCGTCGTCCTCATTATTTTCCAGCCGTTGCTGAAGAAATATCTGCCGCAGGCCCCTGCGCCTCCGCCGCAAAATCAGCCCGCGTCCGCGCAGCCTGTCTCGGTTTCGCCTACACCTGTGGTGGCTGCATCCGCTCCATCCGCTGTTGCTCCAGCTCGTACAGTCACCAAGCAGGCTTCCGCCGAAGCCGAAATCGTAATCGAAAACGATCTCTACCGCATCACCTTCACAAACCGTGGTGCCCAGGTTAAATCCTGGATTCTGAAGAAGTTCGACAACGAAGCCCAGAACGGCCTGCTCGATCTCGTCAACCCTGCAGCTTCTCAAAAATTCGGCTACCCGCTTTCTCTCTGGACTTACGACGAAACTCTGCGCAACCGGCTGAACTCGGTGCTGTACGTAGCTTCAAACGACGGCCATCTTTTCGCGCCCGCTCAGATCACCTTCGAATACGCCGATCAGGATCTTGTGGTCCGCAAGACTTTCCGTTTCGACCACACCTACGTGTTGAATGTGGAATCTTCTGTGCTTTCCAAAGGCGCTGAAATCTTCGCGCCTCCCGCGTGGCCCGCCGGATTCGGCGACGAAGTCACGCCCGCCTCTTACGCCGCCGCTGGCATCGACTACCACAATGATGCCTCCACCGAACGCAGCGGCTATATCTTCTTCCCTAACTATGTTGCGCGCCTCGGCGTCAAGAGCATCAGCGGTGGCAACACCCTGAAAGGCCCATTCGAGTGGGCCGGGCCCGGTGACCAATACTTCACCGCCACCTTTATCCCCGACGATCCCACCACGGCCGCCATGGTCACGCTGCACAACGCCATGGATGTTCCACAGAAGCCCGGCCTAAATCCCCTGGGGTCCGGTTCCAAAGACATGGCCAACGTCGATCTCCTGGGCGCGGCCGTTGGCAGCCTCGGCGGACCAACTAAGGAGCGCATCTACGTCGGCCCGAAAGAACTTGCCGTCCTCGATGCGGTCCCGGTTCCCAACATTAAGAACGACAGCCCCGATCTCCGTGGCATCGTCAACTTTGGCTGGTGGGGCATCCTGTCGCGCCCCCTCTTCCTCTGGCTCAAGTGGACCTACAACCACATTGTTCCCAACTGGGGATGGGCCATCGTCCTCCAGACTCTCATTATCACCGTCGCGCTGCTTCCGCTGCGCATCACGCAGATGAAGTCGATGCTTAAAATGCAGCGCGTCGCCCCGCAGATCAAGTCCATCCAGGAGAAATACAAGAAATACAGTCTCCGCGATCCGCGCAAAGCCGCGATGAACGAGGAAATCAGCTCACTCTATAAGAAGGAGGGCGTGAATCCCGCCGGCGGCTGTTTGCCGATGCTCATCCAGTTCCCGTTCCTCATCGCCTATTACCGCATGTTGGGTGTAGCCCTCGATCTGCGCCATGCGCACTGGCTCTGGATCACCGATCTTTCCGCCCGCGACCCTTATTTCCTGCTCCCCATCTTAATGGTGGTCAGCATGTTCGCCATGCAGCGCATGACCCCGCAAACCGGCATGGATCCGGCACAGCAGAAAATGATGACCTGGATGATGCCCCTCATGATGGGTTTCATCTTCTTCAATCTTCAAGCGGGACTGAATCTGTACTACGCGGAAACCAATTTGATTTCGATCGCCCAGCAGGCCATCATGAACCGCACCAAGCTGGGCCGCGAAATGCGCGAAATGTTGGAAAAACGCGCCCGCAAGAAAGATAAGTAAGACAGCTATTAGCTCTTAGCCATTAACTGTTAGCTCGAGGCCCGCAAGAGCCACATGGATTGCGATAAGATTTATTTTCAAAAGCTTTACCCTGTGAACCTCTGTGCCCTCTGTGTTAAAGGTTTCTGGGTTTTCAAGCTAAAGGCGCTAAGAGCTAATAGCTAAGAGCTTCCCCTATGGACAAACTCGCCGCCGCCAATAAGATCAACGAATTCCTGCAAGCTGTCGTCACTCACGGCGGCCTTCACCTGAAGTACCGCATCGTCGTCGATCCTCCTCCGCAGAGCGAGTGGGAGAAGCCTGAAATCTTCGTCGATCTGTCCGGACCCGACTCTCCCCTGCTCCTCGATCGCGGCGGCGAACTTCTCCGCGCCCTGGAACTGCTCGCCCTCGAAATCCTGCGCCTGCCTTCCGGCGAGCACGAGAAAATTTCTTTCGACTGCAAAAACCAGCGCTCCATGCGCTTTCATGAACTTCGCATGGCCGCCAGCGTCGCCGCCGACAAAGTTCGCCAGACCGGCACTCCTTTCCAGTTCGCCCCCATGTCCTCGCGCGAGCGCCGCATCGTCCACCTTGCCCTGCGCGACCAAACCGACCTCCGCACCGAAAGCGACGGCGAAGGCTTCAACCGCTGCGTCGTCCTTTATCCCTCAGACTACAAACCCGCCACCAGCAAACCCGCCCGCCGCACTCTGCCATAGGATCTTTCTGACAACTCTGTCATAGTGATTGCCGAGTTTGCCGAGATGCTCATTGTGGGGACAGCCGCCCTCGGCTGTCCAGTCGAGCCAAGCTCGACAGCTTCTTCGTCATGGGCATTAAACCTGAACGTATCCATGGCCCGCGTTTCTTGCTTCTTACTGGTGCACACAGGCAAAATAGATCGCTCCACCGACTTACTCCAAGAGGACTTCCATGCATCTCGCTCGCCACGCCACAATTCTGTTAGCGCTCGCGCTCCCTCTGCTGACCCTGCTCCCTGCCGCTCAAACTTCTTCCTCCCCGCTGCCCTATCCCCAAGCGAAGCCCGGCGCTCAAGTGGACGACTACCACGGCGTCAAAGTTTCCGACCCCTACCGCTGGCTCGAAGACACCGACTCCGCCGACACTCATGCCTGGGTCGAGGCCGAAAACAAACTCACCTTCAGTTACCTGGATCAAATTCCATACCGCAAGGCGATTCATGGCCGCCTCACGAAACTCTGGAACTACGAGCGCTTCAGCGCCCCCGAACAGGAAGGCGGCCGCTACTTCTTCGAGCACAATAACGGACTCCAGAATCAGAACGTTCTTCTCGTGGCTGAGTCTTTCAACGCTGAACCGCGCGTGTTGCTCGACCCAAACCTGCTCTCTTCCGACGGCACCATCGCGGTTTCCGACACCGCGATATCGGACGACGGCAAGCTCATGGCCTACTCTCTCGCCACTTCCGGTTCCGATTGGAACGAGTGGCACGTACGCGACGTCGATACCGGCAAAGATCTGCCTGATCTGGTCAAGTGGGTGAAGTTCGCCGGAGCCTCATGGTCGAAGGACGGCAAAGGCTTCTACTACAGCCGTTATGATGAGCCCACCGGCGCCACCATGCGCGATACCAATTATTTCCAAAAGCTCTACTATCACCGCCTGGGCTCGGTTCAATCAGAAGACAAACTGATTTACGAGCGTCCGGACAACAAAGAAATGATGTTTGGCGGCGGCGTCAGCGATGACGGCCACTATTTGATCATTCACGTCGCGCAAGGCACGTCGCCCAACACGCGCGTTTATTACAAGGATCTGACGCAACCCGATTCCCAAGTGATAAAGCTTCTCGATGATTTCGACGCGCGCTACGAATTCATCGACAACGATGGTCCAGTCTTCTGGTTCGAAACCAACCTCGATGCTCCGCGCGGACGTCTCCTCGCCATTGACAGCCGCCATCCCGAGCGCGCCAATTGGAAGACTCTGGTTCCACAGAGTGCCGACAAGCTTCAATTTGCCACCGTCGTGAACAATTCGTTTCTCTTGGGGTATCTCAAAGACGCTCGTACCGTAGTCCGGGTCCACGACTTGAGCGGCACTTTGCTGCGTGATGTCGACCTGCCCGGCATCGGTACCGCCGTCGGTTTCATCGGCAAACGCAAGGATAAAGAAACTTTCTACGCCTTCACCAGCTTCATCTCTCCCACCACCATCTATCGCTACGATCCCGTAGCCGGCAAGAGTTCCGTTTTCCGCCAGCCCAAAGTCGACTTCGACGCCTCTCGCTATGAAACCAAACAGGTTTTCTACGCCAGCAAAGACGGCACTCGCGTCCCCATGTTTCTGACCTATAAAAAGGGAATCAAACTCGACGGACAGAATCCCACCCTGCTCTACGCTTACGGCGGATTCGACATCTCTCTCACCCCCGCCTTTTCCGTGCCCAACGTCGTCTGGCTCGAGATGGGAGGCCTCTACGCCCAGCCCAACCTGCGCGGTGGCGGCGAGTACGGCGAAGAGTGGCATCAGGCGGGAACGAAACTCAAAAAGCAGAATGTCTTCGACGACTTCATCTCCGCCGCCGAATGGCTCATCGCCAACAAGTACACTTCAACGCCCAAGCTCGCCATCCTCGGACGCAGCAACGGAGGCCTGCTCATCGGCGCTGTCCTCACTCAGCGTCCCGACCTCTTCGGCGTCACCCTCCCCGAAGTCGGCGTCATGGACATGCTGCGCTTCCACAAATTCACCATCGGCTGGGCCTGGACCTCCGACTACGGCTCCTCCGACGATCCCGCCGAATTTAAAGCCATCTACGCCTACTCCCCGCTGCACAACCTGAAACTGGGAACAAAATATCCGCCCACCTTAATCGCAACCTCCGATCACGACGACCGCGTAGTCCCCGGCCACAGTTTCAAATTCGCCGCCACCATGCAAGCCGATCAGGCCGGACCATCCCCCGTCCTGATCCGCATCGAGACAAAGGCAGGCCACGGCGCCGGCAAATCGATCACAAAGTTAATCGACGAAACCGCCGACACCTGGTCCTTCGTCGCCTACAACCTGGACATGAAAGTGAATCTGAAGTAGAAGAAGTCGCGCACTCATTCTAGAATTGTCATCCTGACTCCCTCGTCCTTTGCGGGGCGAAGAGCCTGCCCTGACCCTGTCGAAGGGACCCATGCAACCTGCTTTGCGTGGCACCCAATGTCTATACTCAGAGCGCAATCCGTAATGTGGTGGCCCTATGCAAACTTTGAATGTTGGCGCAGGTCGAACCGACAAAGAGTACAAGGAGGCTGAGGAGCGGCGACGTGCCGATCTGGTTGCCGACAGCCGAAGCGATGCGAACTACTTTTTCCTGGCCGCGGGCCTGGCTGCGCTCGGCACCGGCCTGCTTCCGGTGCGGCTGAACGTTCTTGTCAGCATCGGTGCGGTTGACCTCCTGGGCATTTATGGCAGGCCACTCGGCCAGCTTTATCCTCTCGCGGTGTACAGCGCGGCCGCGGCGTGGGTGGTCGCCGTATTAGCGCTGGGAGTTGCCGGTCGTAGCGGCCGTCGTTGGGCGTTCTTGGCCGGCATGGTTCTATACGGGGCTGACATGATCGCCCTCATGGCCACGTTTTCATTGTGGGCATTCGGAGTTCATGCTTTCTTCGTTTTCAAATGGTTCCAAGGACAAAAAGCGCTGAAAGATCTTAATGAACCTGGCGTCTCGACCTTTTGAATGGTGCGAGCCGGGCTAAGGTTGAAGGGCAATGTGCCTTCGAGACTTTCCAGGTAGACCTCGAAGTACTCCGCAACGTGCACGAAGAGTGGCGCAACCCTCACGCGAGGGAGGTAGACTGCTCAAGCTTGAATTAAGTTGAGCGTTTTCCGCCCATGGTTCTCGCGTGATCAATGCAAAAAATGGGATGTAAACTGTTTTGGCTCTGCCCCTCCAAGCTCCGCATCATTTCAGCGGAAGATTTACCCGTCCCTGGGCGCAGCAAGAAGACTTCCCAGCCAGCCCTAGTTGACAGTTAGCAGGAGTACGCTGCTGGTACCTCCGCTTGTGCAGCCCAAGTCTCCGGAGTTCCCGCTCGGAGTGTACACCGTAACCTTCACCGTTCCAGGACCGGATATCACGTCGGTAGTGAGCTTCACCGTCAACTGCTGATCGCTCACAACAGTTGCGCTTAGAGGCGTCGCGTTGATCATTACTTCAGACGACGAAACAAAGTGGCTACCATTCACGGTGAGCATAGAACCCTGCTGCACTTGAGCAAAAGTCATTGTGCTTGGCGACAGTGAACCGATAAGTGGCGCGGGCCTGGCGCTACCGCACAATGGGTTTAGGGTGTTGTTGCAGCCGGAAAGGACCGAGAGAGCAAGCAGGCCGGCGAGAGACAGAGCGCAAGTGCGGGAAAGCATGCGGATACTCCTTAGGGTGAGTCTTCCCGTCGGGATTGTTGAATGGTTCTGCGTACCAACATCCCAGGCCGGGGCGAAAGTCTTTCAAGAAACGATGCAGGCGGAGTGCCAATGTAGAACGAGTGGCTGGATTTTATTTTAAGTTGCATTGTTTTTAGCGAGCTAAGAGAGGACGGGGCAGCTTGACGAATCACGATCCACCGGGCTCTGGTGGCCCAGTTCCACCAGGGGTGGTGGTGGTTTTCGGCCACGGGTGGCGATCATAGTCTGGCCGTCAGAATCTTGCGATCAAGAATTCGGCAATCCAGCGCGTTTTGCGATGCACTCGGCGGGATTGGTCCAGCCCTTCCTAAAGTCGCAGGTCATTAGGGAAAGCAATCCTACGATTTGTAGGGGATTGTTCGGGTAATCGAAATATCGCCATTTCACTCTATGACCTGGATCGGCCCGTTCTCAATGAGTGCTATGGCCTGTCAACAACAGTTATCGCGATTTTCGACCAGTCGCACCGTCAGCACGACGTTTCAGCTTGCGCTTGAGCACCTCACCCAGCGGAGCGTCAGGACGCTTTTTGAAGGCAGCCCGAGAGAGTGCCAGTATGCGGTCCTTCGTGTGAGCCTCTGTCGCGTCCGTATCAACTTCGGTGTTGGCACCTTTCAATGAACGAAGCTCCTCATTCGCTGCTCGCCGCACTTCCATGTGGCCCCGCTGCTTGCCGCGACTAATATTCTTTCGACTTGAAGTGGGACACTCACCGTAGACGTTGCGGCGGTCCTTTACAAGGCTGATGCGCTTCTTTTCCGTCGGAATCTTTAGCTTGCTCATGATTCAAGAGTATGCCCCTATTTTGTCGATAAATCGCCATATCATCTCCAATCAGGATGTTGAGCGTGTACTACCTGTGGTAGTATTCGCTGGCTTTGAAAGGAGTCTCCATGAAGCGCATCAACTTTTTGGTTGGGGTCGCATTGGCAGTGGTCGTGGTGGTCTGCGTGTCGGGGAGCCGGATGTTGAGCGCACAGGACAATTTGAAAGGCGGCACGGTTCTGCAGCGAACCGAACTGAAGGGTGCGCCGGGATGGGAAGCGATCCTGGTTCAGCGCATTCTGCCGCCGGGCGCAGAGAGCGGCAAGCATACGCAAGCGGGCAACGAAATCGTGTATATCGAGGAGGGCTCGGTGACGTTTGAGACGCAGGGCAAACCCGCTGTGACCCTAAAGCCCGGCGAGGCCTTCACTACGGTCGCCGGCGAAGTGCACAACGTGAAGAATGCCAGCAGCAGCGCTCCTGCGAAGGCGCTGGCCTTCTACGTTGCCAAGAAGGGCGCTCGCCTCGAGGATCTCTCGGTTCCCGCCAAATAAATAATCGCAGGCGGCGGTTGGCCGAAGACCAGCACACTCTAAGGGATACGTGTGCCCGTTTAGCGAGTCAGCAGGTCAAGCCGTTCTCCATCTCAGTTGGCGATAAATCGCGATTACACTCACTGACGGCCAGTGAGCGTTGGCCTGATTACAGCATCATCCGCGAAATCTTCCGCTAAGAAAAACGGCCTTACTCTGTCCCCGCAGGACAAGCTGTTGAAGCTACTCTCACCTGCCTTCATCCGCCGAAGGCCCATACACCGACGGTACCGCCACATCATTCAACCGTAAATAAACTCCCAACTGCGCCCGGTGGTGAATAATGTGGTGCATCATCATCCGCCGCAACGCCCCAATTCGCGGGCCATCGTAAAATTTCTTCTCGCCCATTGCGAGCGTCCAGTTCTTGCCCCACTCCGCATCGCTGGCCTTGGCCATCGCCGCCCGCGCCTCGGCCACGTTCTTATCGAATATCTCCAGCACATGCTTCTGCGATTCCGCCACTAACGGCTTGTGCCCCGGCGGACGATTGCCCACATCAAACGAGTCGCTTTGCATCACGCGCACTCCCATGCTCGGCAGCTCCGCCACATGTCCCGCCAGCCGCCCCAGCGTCATCGACTTCTCATGCGGCTTCCACGCCAGCTTATCTTCTGGAATCCGCTCCAGTGTTCGCCGCGCCGTCGCCATCTCCATATCAAAGTCCGGCAAAAACTCCGCACTCATTGCCATAAATCCCTCCTCGACCAAACTCACGTACTGACAGCCGCCCTTCGGCACCGCTTTGGATGTACCACCTCAACAATCCGCTTCTCTAAGTTTGTCATGGAAAACTCTATCAGGAAAGATGGATAAGCGAGGAATTCAATACGTCGTCCCACCTCGGGTTCCCCTCAAGGAAGAGTTGCTGCATTCATCGACACGAAGATCTCAATGCAGGTTAATCTCACTCCACTATTACCAACCAGGTGCGCAATGAAATCCAGTCAAATTCGCTTAGTCAAATTCCACTTCTCTCCTTCGCGGCCTTGCCACGAGCCGCGACCCAGCTCCGCCAAGCAGGATTCTCCCACCCAGTAACCATCCAGACTCATATCAATCCAGATTCCCCCTGTC
>Ga0137391_10002553_pt1 | contig 13641 bp, 4 predicted proteins | sample 15con2h24BmetaG_FD_101399 | JGI IMG/M metagenome (GOLD analysis project Ga0137391, IMG submission 101399) | Vadose zone soil microbial communities from Angelo Coast Range Reserve, California, USA - 15con2h2.4B metaG | ecosystem: Environmental > Terrestrial > Soil > Vadose zone > Saprolite...
CGACCCGATGATGATGTCGGTTCCGCCCGACCCGACGGCGATCTTCATCCCGCCCTCGGTTCCGTCGGCATATTGGCTCACCGAGCCGAGGGCGACCGTGTCTCCGGTGCCGCCATACACCGACGCCGGCCCGGCACCGAGCGTCACCGCGATGTTCCCGGCCGTCGCGTTGATCGCCGCACTGCCGGTTTGCGCGGCGAAGTCGACAATGTCGCCCTTTCCAAGGCTCTGGATCTGCACTGCGGCGGCGCCGCCGGTCAGAGTGTCGATCCCGGCACCGGCTAAAGCTGAAATCGAGCCGATGATGATATCGGTCCCGCCCGACCCGGCCGCGATCGCCATTCCACCCGCCGTTCCGTCGACGTACTGGCTCACGGAGCCGATGGTGACTGTGTCGCCGACACCGCCGTACACCGTTGTCGGCCCAGCGCCGAGCGTCATGGTGACGTTCCCTACGATCGCGTTGATCACTGCGCTGCCGGTTTGCCCGGCGAAGTCGACAATGTCGCCCCTGCCGAGAGCCTCGATTTGTACCACCGCCGCGCCGCCGGTCAGGGTATCGCCGCCAGCCCCGGCCGCCGGCGCAATCGAGCCGATGATGATATCGGTCCCGCCCGATCCGACGGCGATCTTCATCCCGCCCGCCGAGCCGTCGATGTACGTACTGCCGGAACCCGCGATGATCGTATCGCCGACACCGCCGTAGACCGTGGTGGCGCCACTGCCGCCGATGATCGACTCAAACCCGGCGAGCGCATTGATCGCGTCCGGGCCGGTACTGCCGATGATCGTATCACCTACGCCGCCGGTGACAATTTGTGGGCCCGGGGCGAGCGTGATCAAATGGCCGCTTCCTGGCGGGGGTGGCGGCGGCGGCGGCGGCGATACCGCGCCAGTGTTGACGATCGTGAAATTGTCCGTCGCGAGATAGGTCGAAGCGGGGTCCCTTAGACTCTGCTGGACAATCAGCCGGAACACCTCGCTGCCGCTGGTCGCTCCGGTATCAGTAATCGCCACCGAGACCTGCGCGGTCGAGACACCCGCGGCAAAATTCACCTCTGCACCATTGAGGTCGGTGTAGTCGCCGTTGTTGACGAAGCCCTGGTCCTGAACCGTGGACACATGAACCGACGTCGCCGCGCTCGAATCGGAGCGTGTGATCGTGAAAGTGAGCTGACCGGCGTTGTCAAAGACGCTCGCCGGATTCGGTGAGATCGAAAAAGCCAGCGGCGGAGGCGGCGGAGGCGGAGGCGGAGGCGGAGGCGGAGGCGGCGGAGGCGGCGGTGGGGGCGGAGGCGGAGGCGGAGGCGGCGGCGGAGGCGGCGGTGGGGGCGGAGGCGGGGGCAGAGGCGGAGGTGGCGGAGGGCTCGATGCAAGCTCCGTGATCAGCGTGCCGCCATTACCGTCCGAGGTCAGTGGGAAAGTCGGGCCGGTGGCGGTTGTCGACAAGGTCAGCTGAGCTTCGACCGTGCCGTTGTTGGTCAGGGTCAAAACACCGCCCGCATAGGTGTCGCCGTTGGCGACGAGCCCGACCATGTCGATCGTGTCGCCGGGTCGGAAACCGGCGATCGCGCCCTGCAATTTCGAGCCCGGTTCGAGGACGACCACATCGTTGCTGAAGCCGAGGCTGATCGCGGTGCCGCCGGTGCCGGTGATCGTGCCGTAATTAGTGACCGTACCGGCCCCGAAAATCGCCAGGCCGATATAGCCGCTGATCGCGGCTGCGGTAGCCGTCGTTGCACCATTGACGATGCTGCCGGCGCCCCTCATCAAGACGCCGGTGGCGGTGCTGCTGATGGTTCCGGTGTTCGTCACCGCGAAGGCGCCGGCGGTGTAATAGAACCCGAGGAATATGCCGCCGACGTTGCCGGAGCCGGTGCCGGTGATGTCGCCGGAGTTTATCACGGTGCCGCTGTTGCGCAGATCGACCCCGTCCAGCCCGTGGATCGATCCGGTATTGGTGACGGTGCCGCCGGAGCCGAGATAGACGCCGTCGCGGGATGCCGAGGTGCTCGCGATCGTGCCGGAGTTGGTGAGGCTGCTGGCGCCGCCGAAACCGTAGACCCCGCCGTAGGCACCATCGATGAGTGCGCTATTCGACAGGCTGCCGCCGCTGGTCAGAAACACGCCAGGCGCGCTCGCGGCCGTGCCGTGGATCGTGCCGCTATTGGCCAACGTGCCGCCAACCTCCAGCGTACCTCCGTTGGTCAGCGTCGTCGTCGCACCCAGCGTGTTCGTGCCGGTCAGCAGCCAGGTCGCCCCGGCATCGACCGTGACGCTGTCGAAACCGAGGAAGTTCGTCCCGAGGCCCGAGAGCGTCCCGATACTGGCGGCTGAGCCAAGCTCCAGCGTGTCGCCGCCGGTGCCGCCATTGACGACACCGGAGAATACCGCTCCCGGATCGAGAATCAGCCGATTGTTGCCGCCGGTAAAGGCGACCGCGGTGCCGCCGCCGCCGGTGATTGTGCCGGCATTGGTCAGGGTGCTGCCCGGCGATCCAAGGCTAACTCCGGCACCGAACGTGGTGCCACTCGAAACGATCGTGCCGAACGTGACGATCGTACCGTAATTGGCGACCGTCCCGGCGCCGCCGGTAATGTAGATGCCGCCGACCGTACCGGAGATCAGCCCGCCGGCGGAACCACTCGCGCCGTTGGTGACAATCCCGCCGGCGTACATGTCGATGCCGTAGCCGAAGGTCCCGGTAACGGTAATCGTGCCGATATTGCTGACGCTGCCGAAGCCGCCCTTGACGTAGGCGCCGCTGAACAGCCCGGTGATCAGCGCGCCGGCCGAGGCGTTGTTGATCGTGCCGCCGGCGTACAGGCTCGCGCCGCCGCCGAACACCCCGCTGCCCTCCATCGTGCCGTGATTGGTGATCGTGCCGAGCGCGTTCTCGATCAACACCCCGTTGAGATCGCCGACCATCACGCCGCCGGCGGCGTTGTCGACCGTGCCGCCGGCCCGCAAAAGGACGGCATTGCTGTTCGTCCCGCTACTCTCGATCGTGCCAGAATTGCCGACGCTGCCGACGCCCCCGTTGATGTAGACGCCGCTGCTGCCGCCGGAGATCACCCCGCCGGCGGCGTTGTCGACCGTGCCGCCGGCCCGCAGGAGGACGGCGTTGCTGCTCGTTCCGGTACCCTCGATCGTGCCAGAATTGCCGACGCTGCCGACGCCGCCGCTAATGTAGACGCCGGCACTGACGCCGGAGATCGCTGCGCTGGAGGCGTTCGTAACATTCCCACCGGCATCCAAGCCAACGCCACTGTCGGACGCGCCGGTACCCGCTATCGTGCCATAATTGATGACCGTGCCGACTGCACCCCTGACCACGACCCCATAGTCTGTGCCCTGGATCGATCCCCCAGTGGTGTTGGTGACCGCACCGCCGAGCGCGAGATTGACGCCGTTGCCACTGCTGCCGGTGTTGTCGATAGCGCCGAAATTGACTACGGTGCCGGCGCTATGGGTGGCGATTACCCCGCCGTATCGGCCCTCGATCACACCGGTCGAGGAGTTGGTCGCGCTGCCGCCCGCGTACAGGTAGACGCCGTAGGCGGTGGTGCCGGTGATGGTGCCGTAATTGCTCACCGTGCCGCCGGCCGATTTGAGGTCGACGCCGTCGATGCGGCCTCTGACCGTGCCGTAATTGACCAAAGTGCCGGCGCTGCCGCTGATCACCACGGCGTTGCCCGACGCTTCGAGCAATCCACCAAGCTCGTTCGTGATCTTGCCGCCGAGGGCGAGGTTAACAGCGCCGCCGTTGCCGCCGCCATTGGCGCTGACCGTGCCGTAATTCGCCACCGACCCGCCGGCGCCGAGATAGATACCGGTCGGGTAGCCTCCGCCGAGGACATCGATCACGCCGTGATTGATCACCGTGCCGCTGGTCAGCCCGATGCTGACGCCTGCCCCCGCAGCGGTACCGTACGCCTGGCCTTCAATCACCCCGGTCTGCGCATTGGTGACGCTGCCACCGGCGGTGAGAACCACGCCGTCCCCAGCGGTTCCCGTGGCGGAAATCGTGGCGGAATTGGCAACCGTGCCGATCAGCGAGTCGATGCGGACGCCGGCACCCAGCCCGCTGATCGATGCGCTGGTCGCGCCGCTCGCGCCGTTGGTAACGCTGCCGCCGGCGCCGAGCTCAACGCCTTCGCCGCCCGTAGTGGTACCCGTGATTGTACCGATATTGGCGACGGTCCCCGTGGTGCCGGTGATGTCGACGCCTCCGGCGCCACTGATCGTGCCGCCGGCGCGGTTGGTGATGCTGCCGCCATCCGAGAAGTACACGCCGTCGCCAGAGCCTGTGATCGTTCCGGAGTTGACCACCGCGGCGAGCGTGCTGCGGATGATGACGCCCTCGGCGCCGCCCGCGACCGTGCCGTAATTGGTAACGCTGCCGCCGGTTCCGCCGAAATAGACGCCGTAGTGCCCGGCGGTGATCAGCCCGGCTGACGACCCGCTCTGGCCGTTGGTCAGGATGCCGCCGCCATTGTGGAAGTCGACGCCGATGCCAGCCGTCCCGGCGGCCCCGATCGTGCCCAAATTCGCGACCGAGCCGCCGGCAGGCATGTAGACGCCGACGCCGGTGGTACCGGTGATCGTGCCGTAATTGATCACCGTGCCGGCGCCCTGCATGTCGAGCCCGCTCGCGCCGACGATCGATCCACCACTCGAGCCGCTTTGACCGTTCGTCACGCCGGTCGCGGCGTCGAGGAAGATGCCTAGGCTGCCGCCTTTGATCGTGCCGAGATTGTCGATCGTGCCGCCCGCGACCAGACGCAGGCCGGTGCCGCCCGTCCCGGTCGCCGTGATCGTGCCGGAATTGGCGACCGTGCCGGCCGGTCCACCGATCAGCACACCATATTGCACGCCGGAGATCGCAGCCCCGCTTGCGCCATTTGTGACGGTACCGCCGGCGACCAGGTGCACCCCGGTGCTGATCGAGCCGGTCGCGGTGAGCGTGCCGAGATTGGTGAAATCCCAGGCAGCGGCATTGGTGCCATAGACCGCGTCGCCGCTATGCGCCGTCGTCGTATTGGTGACGGAGCCGGTCGCTGCAACCGTCGAGGGTTGTTGGATCGCCGGGTTGCTGAGGACGATGCCGCTGGTGTAGGTGCCGATAAAGTAGCTCTGGCTGAGCACCGCGAACATGGTTCCGCCGCCGCCGTCGGTACCGATCGTGAATAGCGGGGTGGCCGCGGAGGTTGACAGCGTGATCTGTGCGACCTGGGTTCCGCCGCCGTTATTCAGGGTCAGAAGGTGGCTGGCGCTGTTGTAGGTGTAAGACGCGGCAAGCCCGATCCCCTTGACGTCGATCGTGTCGCCCCGCTGGAAGCCTTGCACCGAACCGGCGAAGCTGCCCGGCTGAGAGAGGCTGAGGCGCCCGGTGCCATCGACGAAACTGACGACTTGGCCGCTCCCGACCGCGCTCCGCAACGAAACGAGCGCCCCGCTGGCGAGGTCGATCGTGCCGGTGCCCGATACCGTCGTGAAGACCTCAAAATCATCGCCATTACTGACGTTGATCGTGCCCTGGTTGGTGAAGCCGCCGCTGCCGACGACGTACAGGCCGCCGCTCGTCACCCCGGCATTGATCGTGCCGGTGTTGACGATCGCGTCGCCCGCGTTGGCGTCGAGCCGTGCAGAACGCCCAGTCTGCGTGATCGACAGGTTGGGGCCCAAGGTCAATGTCGCGCCCGCCCCGGTCTCATACAGAAACCCCGTGCCGCTGGTACCGCCGATGCTGACCGCGGCGTTGTCCAGGGTCTGCGTCCCGCTGAACAGCAGATAGCTGTTGCCGCCGGTCAGCAGCAAACTCCCCGGTCCGGTCCCGCTCGTGCCGGTCAAGGTGATGCCGCCGCCGTCGACGGTGAGGCGCGAACCGCTCGCCGACATGTCGAGCGGACCGTCGTAGACGACCCCGGACAGCGTTCCACTCTGGAAGCGCATCGCCGAGCCGGTGATCGTCCCGCCGCTGACTAGCCCGGTCAGCGCCACCGTCCTTATGCCCGTCGTTCCGGTCGCCAGCACGCTGCCGGTATTGGTCAGCGTGCCGTCGATGAAGACCGTGCCGCCCGAACTGCTGACCGTCCCGATGGCACCGGTCGTAAGGTTGTCCCGCAGATGCAGCTGCCCGCCGCTGCTCAGCGTGATTGTCCCCGTGTTCGAGAAGGCCACTGCCGCGGCAACGTCGAAATCATCGCCGTTCGTGACGTTGATCGTGCCCTGGTTGGTAAAGCTGCCACTGCCGCGCAGGTACAGGGTGCCGTTCGTCATCCCGGCGTTGATCGCGCCGGTATTGACGATCGACGCCCCCGCATTGGCGTAGAGCCGGGCGCCCCCGGTCTGGGTGATCGACAGGTTCGGGCCCAGGGTCAGCGTCGTGCCGGCCCCGGCCGCATAGAAAAATCCTGCGCCGCTGGTGCCGCCGATGCTGACCGCGGCGTTGTCCAGCGTCTGCGTCCCCGAGAACCGCAGATAGCTGTTGCCGCCGGTCAGCAGGACGGTCCCCGGCCCGGTCCCGCCTGCTCCGGCGAGAGTGATGCCGTTGGTGATCGTCAGACGCGAGCCGCTCGTCGACATGTCGAGCGTGCCGTCATTTGCCACCCCCGACAAGGTCCCGCCCCGGCCCAGCAGCCCGGAGCCGGTGATCGTCCCGCCGGTGATCAACCCGGTCAGCGCCACCGTCCCCGCGCCTGCCGTCCCGGTCGACAGCACGCTGCCGGTATTGGTCAGGGTGCCGTCGATGAAGACCGTGCCGCCCGAGTTGGTTACCGTGCCGATGGCGCCGGTCGCGAGGTTGTCCTTCAGATGCAGCTTCCCGCCGCTGGCCAACGTGATCGTTCCCGTGTTCGAGAACGCGATCCCTGTGGCGACGTCGAAATCGTCCCCGTTTGAGATGCTGATCGTGCCCTGGTTGGAGAAGCTGCCGCTGCTGAGCAGGTACATGGTGCCGTTCGTCAGCCCGGCATTGATCGTCCCGGTATTGACGAGCGTGGCGCCCGCATTGGCGTAGAGCCGGGCGCCCCCGGTCTGGGTGATCGACAGGTTCGGGCCCAGGGTCAGCGTCGTACCGGCCCCGGCCGCATAGAAAAACCCCGCGCCGCTGGTGCCGCCGATGCTGACCGCGGCGTTGTCCAGCGTCTGCGTCCCCGAGAACCGCAGATAGCTGTTGCCGCCGGTGAGCAGGACGGTCCCCGGCCCGGTCCCGCCTGCTCCGGCGAGAGTGATGCCGTTGGTGACCGTCAGCCGTGAGCCGCTCGCCGACATGTCGAGCGTGCCGTCATTGGCCACCCCCGACAAGGTCCCGCCCTGGGAGAGCAGACCCGAGCCGGTGATCGTCCCGCTGACGAGCGTCCCGCTCGCTAGGAGATCGAACTTGCCGGCGGTGAGATCGAGCGTGCTGCCGAGAGTGAGGCTGTTGTTGAGCGCAACCGTGGCGTTCGCGTCGGCGAGCGTCAGCGACCCGACGGACTCAGCCGTGTTGACCGTGACGGTGACCGTGCCGCCGACGCCGATCGTCGCGCCGTCGGCCGCACCGGGCACGCTGGCGGGCGACCAGTTTGAGGAAACGCTCCAATCGCTCGTGCCGGAATTGGTGATCCACTGAATAGTTGCCATGGCAGGGCGCCTTATCCTTGCCTGGCGCTAAGGCGGCATCGCCGCCGCGCGGAGCGGGATGCCGTAGACGAACAAGAAACGATCATGTTTGCTACAACACGATCCTCAATGCCGTGAATCCGGGGCCCCGGGACAATCGCTTGCCGGCAGCCGCGCATCAAAACCCGCCGCCGCGGAGACCGGCGTCGAGCGGCGCGGCCGCCGCAGGGCGAACGGCGATTCGGTGGTACGCGAGGCATACGGTCTCCCCCAAACAAAGGTGCGGCCGCCGCAAATCTCCGTTGAGAGCGGCTTCGTTTTTTAACGGTTTTTTATGATAAATTGTCGGGTATTGACGACGCAAGAGGCGGCCTGTCCAGGAAAAGTTATGCGGCCCGGCGCGCCGCGCTTAATTGACAACAAATGTGCTTAAGGGGCGGGCGCCCAGCTTTTGGCGGCACCCGTCGGTAATTGCAGGCTTGTCGGCTGGCGGTGCCGGCCGGCCGTGCCAGCGCCGCGTGGTTGTGGGATTGAATTTTCCTGACGGCTCTGTCGGTAACACTTTGAATTCCATGCAGAATCAGCTCTCAGACCCGCAGCAATCACCACGGCGAGAGGGCCAGTCGGAACTGCATCGGGCGGGGTGGGGCAGGGGAAGCGACCCCGACCCCGCCTTCATTGATGAGTGCCATCTGAGCGCGAATTAACCATTGATCAAGCAATCGGTTATATGTTGCGGGACATCGATGAGAAAGCAATCAGCGTCTCGTGCTTGTGTAGAGAGTGTCCGCCGACCGAGATCGCGATCGGCACCGTGTCTCGCCGCGATGACAACGGAGGAACATTATGAAGCGCGGATACAGCATCATCTTGGCCGCGAGCACCGCCATTCTATTGGTAACCACCGGGCAACCGAGCTTCGGGGACAGCGCGCCGACCACGGATGAAATTGTGCGCGCCTTGCGGCCGGTGCCCTCGGCGCTGCAGAGTGGCCACCAGGGCCTACCCACCATTGGGGCCCCGGTACGGCCGGAGGCCAATCCCAACTATACCAATGCCTCGACAACGGGCACCGTTGTTCATGCCGACACCAGAGCCGGTCGGACGGCGGCGGCGCCGCGGGAGCAGGCGAAGGCGGCATCGACCGTTGTTGCACCCGCGGGCTGCCCGCAGCAATCCGACTCGAGGGGGCGGCCGATGATCGACTTCAAGGTCGCGTTTGAATTCGGCTCGGCGCAGCTTAAACCCGAGTCCGTCGAGACCTTGAGCCGTCTGGGCAAGGCTTTGAACGAAGGCTTGAGCGATCAGAAACTGTTCAACATCGAAGGCCACACTGACGCCGTCGGGACCCTGCCTTATAACGCGCGGCTGTCGCAGCTGCGGGCCGCCGCGGTCAGGGAGTTCCTGGTTCGGCAGATGGGCGTTTCGGCCGACCGCTTGGCCAGCGTCGGCAAGGCGTTTTGCGAGCCGCTTGATCCGAAGGACCCCTACGGGGCCGAAAACCGCCGGGTGGTCGTCGTCAATCAAACCAGCTAGCGCCATCCCGTCAGCTTTCCTCCTCACCGATCAGATTTGGCCGGGCTTGTCCCGGCCATGTCTTTTGGGATTTGCAGGCTTAAGCTCCCGGCGCTGCCCTGACGCCGTCCCCGATCAGCACAAAGGCGGCCCAGTAATTGGGGTGCGAGATCTCGATTGGCGCCACGATCGGGTAGGACACCGACGTGCCGCCGATCTCCAGCCCGCCATCGAAGCGGGTGGCGGCGAGAATGCCGCTGGGCCGGCTATTGCCGTGGCCGTAATAGCTGCGCAGCCGGAGCCCGTCGCTATTGAGGAAGGCATCCGCATTGATCTGCCCGAAAATCTGCTCGTGGTTGAAGGTGCTGAACAGGAGGGCCTGCACGCTCTCGCCGAAATTGGTGTAGGAGTTGGTCGATCCGGCGGCCAGGATTTCCGGAGGCCCTGCTCCCTTCGGGCCCCGGTTGTCGAAATTGAGCAGACCGCTTACTTCCTTGCGCGACAGCTGGGCGACCAGCGCCACCGCGCCGGGCTCCCCGCCCTCGCGCCGCAAGACCGCCCGGGTGGTCACGCCGGGAACATCGTTGGCAAGCAGCAGATAGCGTTCGAGATCGGCGTTCTTCACCGGGCGTTTGGTGGTCAAGCGCTCCAGCATGTCGAGAACCAGCTCCCCCGCCGGACCGATATCGCCGTCAAGCTTGACCTGGCTGATGTAGCCTTCGATCGCGCGGATCACAAAAATGATCTTGTCGCCCGACTTCTCGAATTCGCCGCGAACGAGCGTCAGGATATAACCGTCGTCGCGATAGCGGGCTTGCAGGTTTTGGGCGATTTCGTCGAGCCGCGCCCGCGGCACCGTGGCGCCGACCACATCGGCATAGAGGGCGCGCAGGCTTGCCTCGTCGTAAACGGTGACGCCCTCGATGCGAACCTGATCGACCCGCACCGGCGGGCCGGCCGGCGGCGGTGGCGTGGCCTCAGCGGGCGCCGCGGGAGGCGGCACGATCTCCGGCTGGGCGGGGGGCAAGACGCGCGGGATCGGGGGCGTGATCAGCGGGGCCACCGCGGCGGGAGCGCTTGGTGACTCAGCGTAGGCCTCCCCAACCGGCGTGCCTAGGAGCCCCAAAATCAAGAGCAGCGCTACGGCCGGCCACGCCCTCGCCGAAAGTTCTGGCAACCCCTCGTGCGGCACGACCCTCCCCTCGCGTCCCCGCCTGTGGGCGGCAATTTTTCCTACGCGGCCAGGTATCGGACCGGCCCGCCGCCAAGCCGTCACCGCGATCTCAAAGCTAATATGTTGTCTAGCTGTTCGCGCAGGGGTTTTCCAGAAAAAAAGTTATCGGCAAGTAACCGTCCCTCCCACTTGGTCCAAGCATTAGAACTGGCCCTTTTTTAGTCGGTAAACGTCTGGATTTCGTGCGTCCAGCAAATAGGACAGCAGAAGAACGACGGTGGGGCCGGCCGATTCGGCCTTGCCGCGCTGCTTTGAGGGTGCCGGCGCGGGCTTGCTGACGAGGCGCAAGAGGGTCATGTGCTTGTCCGAATCCTGCCCCTGGAAGACGGTGATCGATCCGTCGGCGGTCGCGACATTGCTGGCAACGGTCTCGCGGTCGTAGCCCGAATTGAGGAACAGGGTGCGCAGCTGGTTCGCGGCAGCGACGATCCGATCCGGTTTGACCTGCGGGTCGATGGTAGTGCCCCAAATGATATTGACCTGAATCAGCTTTTTCGTCGTGTAGCCGAGGATATATGAGACTCGAGCCTTGCCCGCGCCTTCCAAGAGGTCATTGACGGTCACCGACAGGACGGTCGTACGCTCGCTCGGATTCTCCTCGGTTTGCTCCTGATCGACGGGGATGTTGAAGTCCTTCTGGATGGCGGCTTTGACCTGCGCTTCGGTCATGCCCCAGCGCACCGAGCGAAATCCCTCGACCTGCACACGCTCCGTCGTGTCCTGCTCCGGCTGCTGCGCCGCGGCGGACTGCCTCGTCGCCGGTGGCTGTTCCGGCCCGGCGGCGCCAGCCGCCACACCCGGCGCGAAGCCGAGCGCCAGGAGCGACAGCAAGACCAAGACATAGCATGCAGACCGGGACCCCGCGGTCCCGTGCACGCCGATCTGTCGAACCGTCACCGTCGAACGAAATACAGTCACCAGCGCCCGCTCCCTCTATTGCGTTTTGGCATTACCCACCGCTGGCTTTTGGCCGGCTCGCGTCTACGGCCTTAACCCGCCGACCCATCCATTTCGGCAGGCTCGGAGACCGATTCCTGATCGATGACCAGCGACCAGAGGGTAATCTCGCCGGTAAAGCCCTTCACCTCGATGTCCTCGTGTCGCTGCCATTGCAGATCCTGGTGACGGCCTGCGCCAAGCGCGTCAATATCGGCTTTGGCCTGTTCGCTGACCCATATCTCCGATCCGGTGATCGCCCCGATTACGCGCGCCGCGAAATTCACGGTTCGACCGAAAACATCGCCTTTTTCGACCGACACCGGACCGATATGGATACCGGCGCGGATCCGCAGCTCCGCCGAACCCGGAAGTTCCGCCCCGCCCGGATCGCGGTGCAGCGCGCAGGCGTAGTCAAGGGCATTGTCGACCGTGCGAAACGCGACCATGACGCTGTCGCCGATCGTCTTGATCTCGTGGCCGTCATGGCCGGCGATCAATTTGCTGCTCTGGGCAAAATGGGCGGTGCGCAGTGCGCCCATGCGCTGGTCCTTTAGGCTTTCCCCGAGCGCCGTCGAGCCGACGACGTCGGTAAAGACAATCGCCAGGGTGACGCGATTGCCGCCGGCCCAGCGCATAAAGCTTTCTATGCGGGTTTCGGCGCTGGCCGAGCGCACGAAATTGTCGATGTTTCCTGATCGCTCTCCGGTGGCGCGCCTGAATAGGCCGGCCCGCGCCGTCGTGGCGCCGCCCGAACCCGCCAATGCTGTCGTCTCGCGCCGGCGGCGCACCATCCCCATTATAATCAGCGCTGCAAGCACGATGATTACGAAATCGAGGGAGCGGGAGCGCAGATTCGGCGACGGAGCGGTGTCCCCCAAAGGACCGGGCAGCGCGCTCGGCGGCTCGCTGCGGTTACCATCGGTCGAGCTGGCTGCCGTCGGGGTTGGCTGATCGACCACTCGATCGGCGACTGCAGGAACCGGTTTCGGCTCCGCGGCGGGCGGTTCCTGCGGGGCCGGGGGTGGTTCCTTGGCGGCGATCTGCTCCCGCTCGCCGGTGTGCAAGAGGATCGTCGCGACGACATGGGCTCGCCCGCCGGCTTGATGGTCGCGCAGCAACGCGGCTTCGAGATCGCGCAAATAGCTGGCGGCGAGTTCGGTATCCGGCCGCAGACCAAGGTCGAGCCCCAGCGGCGTCGCCGTGACGGCGATGAATTCGGTGCCGAACGGCGCGCCGCCGGAATTCCACGCGTCGCCGACGCCCCCCGATGCGCCGAACACCCGCCGGGCACCCGCGGCAAGCGTAACGACGGGCTGATCGGAATTCGGCAACATGTGCAGCACCAGACCATCGAGCGAAAAGTAATCGATGCGCAGGTAGACCGGATGGCCGCCGGCCGTGACCTCGACACGGATCGGATCGCCTTCGCGGAGCGTCGATCCGCCGCCCTCCAGACGCGCTTCCATCCCGGCGTCGGCAGCCAGCACGGCCGAGGGCATGTGGTCGATAGCAAGCAATGACCGGCACAGCGGCGGCGGCAATATTTCGACGTCGATTACCAGCTGCTCGCGCCCGGCCAACCGACCTTCCAGCTCGACAAGCCTGGTGCGCTCGGCGTCGCTAGGCACCGTCCCCGAAACCACTCTTGCGCCGTCCGGTGCGGTGCGAATGCCGAGCGAGGCACAATCGATCTGCCGCATCGCATCGCGCAATGTCTGTTCGGCTTTATTTGGTGCGGCCGCCGCGGGTCGCGCCGACTGGTCGGCGGCGGTCGCCGATTGCGGCCAAATCGATCCGCAAAATACCGCGCCGACGGTCAGAGATACGACCGACAGCCGAATTGCGGAGACTCGGCCGAAAGCCCGCCGGCATTTCATTCGCCGCGGTCCAAGAAGAGGCGCCCAGACGTTGATCACCGCGCTAGTAACCAACCAGCGAGTTGGCCGGCGACTTGGTTCGGGAGGAACTCGACAGGTTCTGCCTCTGCCGATCGCGACAGGGAACAATGTACGTGCGGTTCCACGATCCGGTCCGGAACAGTTCCGAGGTATTCCCCTTTAAAACGCGTCCGACCCCAAGATCTCATCGACTGGGTCAGTACCTACAATGATGCGCTCGCCGATCAACTCGTGCAAGGGTTCCGAGCATTCTCCGGCCGCGATTACCAGGCGCTCTCCCACGGCAGGCCGCCCTGCGTCGGGCTTCCAGCCATCGGTTGCCTCGGTTCTAGCAGGCTGCGGAAAAACCTAGCGGACCGCGTGATAGCGTGATTCGCTGTCGATGGTCGAGGGGGACGGCTGGGGGATTGGGATGCGCGGTCCAGACGAACGGTCGGAGGGTCTTTTCAG
>Ga0137391_10002561_pt1 | contig 13623 bp, 5 predicted proteins | sample 15con2h24BmetaG_FD_101399 | JGI IMG/M metagenome (GOLD analysis project Ga0137391, IMG submission 101399) | Vadose zone soil microbial communities from Angelo Coast Range Reserve, California, USA - 15con2h2.4B metaG | ecosystem: Environmental > Terrestrial > Soil > Vadose zone > Saprolite...
TCTTGGCATTCCGGCAAACGATTGCAGCACACAAACTGGTCGTGGACATCGATGGCCAGCCCATGTTGTTTCCGAAAGAAAACTTCAGCAACGGTTGCATTTCAACCGTGGACGTGATCTATCCCTCTTCTCCGTTCTTCCTATACTTCAACCCTGAATTGTTGAAAGCGCAATTGCGTCCTTTAATGGAGTACATGAGAACAGGGCGTTGGCATTTTCCTTTTGCGCCGCACGATCTCGGCACCTACCCGAAAGCCAATGGACAAGTGTACGGCGCGGGCGAGCGTGCAGAGGAAGACCAGATGCCGGTCGAGGAGAGCGGCAACATGCTTCTCATGTTCGCCGCGCTCACGAAATTTGAGGGCAAGGCTGACTTTGCCGACCAATATTGGCCGGAGTTAAAGCAGTGGGCCGAATATCTGCGACAGGTTGGAATGGACCCAGTAAGCCAGTTGTCGACGGACGATTTCGCGGGCCACCTGGCGCACAACTCAAATCTATCCATTAAAGCGATTCTGGGGCTGGCCAGCTATGCTGCTTTGGCGGATCGGACGCACCGCAACGATGAGGCGGTCAAATATCGCGATCTGGCCCGACAGATGGCGAAACAATGGGTCGAGCTGGCAGGCGATGGAGACCATTTCCGTCTGGCATTCGACAAGCCGGGAACTTGGAGCCAGAAATATAACCTGGTGTGGGACCGAATACTCGATCTCAACATATTTCCTCCTAGCGTTGCCAGGACAGAAGTCCAGTTCTACGTGGCACACCTGAATCAATTTGGACTACCTCTCGATAGCCGGAAGGCATACACAAAACTGGATTGGGAGGTGTGGGCGGCGACGTTAGCCGAAAATCGGAAAGACTTCGATGTGCTGATCGCGCCGCTCAGGCGATTCATCAATGAATCCCCTAGCCGGGTGCCGCTCACGGACTTTTACTGGACGACCGACGGGAAGCAAGAAGCATTTCAGGCGCGCTCCGTGGTTGGAGGTGTCTACCTGCCACTACTGGCAAATCGCGGCAAATGATGGACTGTCGGCAGAAGATCGTTCACTCGAGAAATGGAGCGTGCCGGTCGCGTGAACGGTTTCGTACCCGAACGTCAAGTCCGGCTATTACGCGTTGGAGGTCAGGCAACCAACCGATGTTTCGGAGAGGTCCCGAACCTCACCAATTGGGCACAGATGGCTGAGCGACCGGTTCAGGGCACAGGCGGTACCATGCGCTCGGGTAAACAGATTCGAGAGTTACGCGAAGGACGGTTCGTTAAATCCGGCGATATCGAACGCATCAGTCGGTCGATAGCCGACGTCAAGGGGAACTCCGATTTTTATGTTTCTCACTCATCGCTAGCCGATGTAGAAACTGGATCGGTGCCCAGCATTCACAAGCTATTCAGCTTGGCCGCGTCTCTCAAAGTCTCGCTGGAAGAGCTTCTGCTTGTGTTTGGAATCGACGCTAACGAAGTAAGCCAATTCCCTGGACAGCGGGCACTTGGTCAGCGCGGACCTGCTGCCCTTGAAACCCAGGAACCCGGTTTCCGTTTTCAACTCAATTTCGATACCTGTTTTGACCGCCTTGAGACCAGTCTACTTAGATGGAATCCGCAGGAACTGGCAGCTCTGCCGCCTGTTCTGCGGGAACGTCTCGATGCCGGACGCTACCGTTATGCTGTCGTCGGCCTGAAGGATGACACCATGGGCGAGCTGATCCCTGCCGGCTCCATTGTGGAAGTCGATGTCACGCAAAACGCGGTGCAGGTGTTTGACTGGAGAAGCATGCGCGAACGCCCGGTCTACCTGGTTTGGCATGCCAACGGGCATAGCTGCTGCTGGTGTCAACTGGAAGGCAAGGAACTTACCCTGCTGCCATACCCGCTCTCCCGACAGCCCGTCAGGCGTTTCAGGGCGCCCCGAGAAGCTTCCGTGATCGGCAGGGTGACCAATGCGTGGCTTCCCTTTGATCAAGAGCCAAGGGGGGTGCCATTTCACTAGACTCGCAGCCGGAATCATGGCATGAAAGCAAAGAACTGGTGGTGGCTCTAGTTTGGATTGCTAAATTCATATGCAGTGGAAACGGACCTCCTTGCCGGATCGTGAAAATGGAGCACCGCTATGACCTTGGTTGAACTGTTTGAGCACTGGGCAATGCCGTATACGTCTCATAGGCAAAGTTGCTCGGAGCAGTGCCAACCGAACAGCCCGAACTGTGTGGATGGCTACAAGATCGCGAGGAGATGTATAAGTTTGGGGCCTATAGCTTGGCTCAAAAAGAATCACGAGAACAGTTGCCCCACTTGCCATTCAGGAGGCTTTCTTTGTAACGAAGGAAGGCGATTGTGGAAGGAACGAGTTGATGCTTTTGTCGTATTCCTCAACAAAAACTGTGTCACCAAGAAGTGACTCGATATTTTTGTTTCGTTAGTCGGACAACAACTTGCCATTTGTCGTCGAGTCACCGGTGTTGCCATGCGGATCGCGGCATCACCATCCGAGTGGTTTTCTGGTCAAGTGATGTCCAACACTGGCTTGGTTACAGAGCGCCTTCGTTCCCTGGCTCAAACTTGATTGCTCCAGTCCTCGGAACGATCGTGCAGGGCATATTATTCAGGTATCAGCGCTTCATTAGCACCTAGTCATATCTGAACGTGCGCAGGCGATTCGCAGGCCTGGCGGTCATTCGAATCACTCAACCAAAGCGTTCGATTCGGCCAACTCTTCACAGAGCTCACAAATTCGCTGGCGCCTTTTATCATGGTCCTGGACCTCTTCTGCGGTTAGGTGCACGGTAGTACTCGCTTGCAAGGCTGTCAGCTGCTCCTGGAATAAACGACCCAGTTCAATGGAAATACGGTTGACGCGAACATCGTCCATTGAGACACCACAGTGTGTCTATTATTGGGGAGAATCGTCGACTACATCACCCGGCCGTTTAAGGGCCCGGTCATTCCCCCTTTTGACCGGAGCAGGATGCCGACGGCTTGTCGGTAGGGTTAGGTTCTGCAACGTTCTCAAAAGGCACGTCTCGGATTCCCGGCGTGGTCGTTCTCCGATTCCCCAACAACGAGGCAGGGGAAGTGGTTACCGTGAGTACCGCTGGGCCGCAGGCTCCGGCAACTTCAAGCCAAGGTGATCACAACAGAAATATTTCTGAGCCTTGGTACAAAGGCATGTCGGCATTGGCGTCCCAATTGTGTCTCTTTTCAGAGCTGCGTGTGCCAAGGAAGCCTCTCGATTCCAGTTATTAAAACGACTCTACTTTGCGCCGATCGGCACGATTCTTTCCGCTAGTTCTTCGCAAGCGTCTCAGCCGGATTGCATCGAAATTGGGTTTGTATTGGCATGCTTCGAGAGCGCGTCTCACGGCGTCGATAGTTTCTGGTGACACCTTCGTTGATCCATTGACTACACGCGAAACCGTTGCCGTCGAGACCCCGGCGACTCGTGCGACATCAATGATTGTGGCTGATGGCGAACTTTTTAGCACCGAATTTAACCCAAGGTGTTTACCGCACAGTGTTGTGAGTCCCTGACTGCCAGAAACGAATTACTCCTCAAGTTTCAACTGTAGTGCGACTTTGACTTTGACCAAAAGGGGCAACGTATCGAGCGGCTTCGTTTGCCATAGCCGCAACAATGGCTCAGCCTTTCTGGTGTCGGTTCTCTCCGTCCGCATATCCCTTCGCTAGTCTCAATTATGAGAACAAGCCAACGCGGCGGCACCGCAGAAGTCTGAATCCTAGTGATGTTCATGGAAATACCCCTGCGTGATCAACGGGGAGTCAGCCGCGGGCTGATGCGTAAGATGTTTCTGAGCCGCCGTTCCGGTCTTCCACGCTGCCATGAACTGCTTTGCACAAAACGCAACATCTCTCGTGGCCAACCCGGCTTGTAGAGGGCAGATCCAACACCTAAAGCCGCTGCGCCGGCATTGGTAAATTCGGCGAGATTGCTCGGGTAGACGTCGCCAAAAGGTATCAATCCAGTCCCTGGAAGCACGGCAAGCCCTGCTTTCAGCGCAGCTGGGCCGAGATGATCTGCAGGGAAAACTCTCAGCAAAGTAGGTCTGGCGGTAAGAGCGGCAAATACCGTGAGATAGCCGACCGTATGGCCTTTCACTGGTAAATCAGGCGGGAAGGGCGTGATCACAATATAGATGTATAGATTATAAATCAAATTAGTCAAGCTGATTTTAGGAATGTCAAGGGGCGATATCAAGAAAGGTACCTGACCAGTTTGGCGGGTTTACCCCCTGGAGTGCGATCATTAGATACTATGTTGTTGAAAATAATATAGTAATAATAATGGAACAACAATTCTCGGCTGGAATGGATTTTTACAATGTGCGCTGGCTATCGTCTCAAACTGAGATCAAAGCGCGTTTAACTATTATAGATTTTCTCTTGACAATTATCTATCATGTACTCTACGGTTTCCTGCGCTAGTAGGAAAGCGGTATTGACAGCCGTTTAATCGCCGCCAACGCACATTCGGAGGGACTGAAATGACGAGAACCTACCTTGTAGTAGGCGTCCTTGTTGTGGTTGCTATCTTCTGCCTGAGCAGTCCGCTTCTGGCACAACGATCTGACCGAGCGATCATTACCGGCGTCGTAACTGACCCGACGGGTTCTAGCATCGCGGGCGCGGCCGTTAAGGTTCGAAATGAGGGAACTGGGGTCGAAACTGTGCTTACCACCAATGACGCCGGGGCCTACGCAACTCCTCCCCTGGTGCTGGGAAGTTACTCGGTTACAGTGGATCACACCGGCTTCAAATCGGCTGTAAGTTCCGGCATTCTGCTCGAAGGCGGCAAAACCATCCGCCATGACGTGACTCTCGCAGTCGGTGCGGTCTCGGAGTCTGTTGAAGTCAAGGCCGGCGCAGAGGAACTAAACGTCACCCAGCCTGACGTGAGTCACACTGTGGACGAAAGATACTACCGTGACATTCCGATAATCACTGCGGCGGACGTGCGCCTCGCCGAGGCCATGCTACAGATTCAACCTGGCTTTCTCCCAATGAAGCCCAATGGCGATCCGATGTTCCGCGGCAGTCAGTTCAACTCGCGCATCAATGGCGGCCAGACGATGGCAACTGAAAACTTTTTCGACGGTGCCGCTTTTGGTACTCCCGAATCGCACCAGCAGAGCCATGAGAACGCTCCTCCTGTGGAGAGCATCCAGGAAATGAAGGTCATCACTACAACTTATTCGGCGCAATACGGTCACACGAGCGGCGGATTCATCGAGTACACCTCTAAGTCGGGCAACAATAATATTCATGGCAGCGCGTATGAATTTTTTGCCAACGACGCTCTTAATGCACGCGGTTTTTTCGACGCAGACTGCAATGCGGCGGGCCAGTGTACGCCGCGGAGGAAGACGCCGGTGCGCAACAACGCTTTCGGATTTACTTTGGGTGGCCCAGTAGTCATTCCCAAGGTTTACGATGGGCACAACAAGACATTCTTCTTCACCAATTTGGATTGGACGCGTTTCCGTTCGGGCGTGCTGCCTGGCTTCGGCAATACCACGCCGATCGATGCCTTCAAGGCCGGCGATTTCAGCTCACTACTCACCAACAATCAAGTCGGAACTGATGCGTTGGGTCGACCGGTGTTTGCTGGTCAGATCTTTAACCCATCGACGTTGCAATTTGTAAATGGAGTCCCTGTTCGCGATCCTTACCCGGGCAACATCGTTCCCTCAAATGATCCACTCTTGAGTACTGTCGCCTCCAGGATTTCGGCCCTTATGGTTCATCCAGACAGGCCAGGGGTATTGAACAATGTGGCAGGAAACCCCGCAGGTGATCAGACTTGGCTCTTGAACGCTCGCAACGTAGAGTTCCGCGTGGACCACAGTTTCACGCCGAACTTCCGAATGAGTGAAAGCTTCTTCTGGAACACTCGGCCCTCCATACGGAACTGCGGCGAGGTGGCAGGTTGCACAACGCAGTTCGATGGCGCAACGGAACCTCAGAAAAACAACACTTATTACGGAAACGGTTTCTACCAGCGCATTTCCAGCCATCATGCGCACACGCAATTCGATTGGATTATTCGCCACAATCTGCTGAACCATACCACGGTTGCTTGGGATCGTTTCTTTTTGGGAGGTAACCCTCTGTCTGCCGGCGCCGGCTGGCCGCAGAAGTTGTGGGCGGGAACCCCGGGTGCGTCGGTACTGGCGGGCGGAGGACTTGTCGACGGGAATGCGGGACCACCCCTTATTGATTTTGCCGGCAACATCCCATACAACTCGGTCGGACAGTACGGTTGGGGACAGTTTGGTTTCCAGACGAACAATCGCTGGCAGTTTGCTGACGACCTGTCCTGGGTTAGGGGCAGGCACACACTTAAAGTCGGCTTTGAATATCGTTGGCACCAGTTCCCGTTTGCTGGCTGGGCAACTGCTAACCAGGGCGGTGAGTTCCGCTTCGACAGGCGTGAAACTGCTGGTTACGATCAAAACGGCGCCCTTGTGTCAAACACCGGGGAATCGTTTGCCTCCTTCTTGCTGGGACAAGTGGATTCGTCAACCCAGACCCTTCCGTTTCACCCGACCTTCTATGAAGCCTACACGGCACCATGGATCAACGACGAGTTCAAGGCGACTAGCCGCTTGACTCTAACCTTAGGACTGCGTTTCGATTACGAGTTCGCCCGTACCGAAATGCACAACCAGTATTCCACCTTTGATCCTAATACTCCGAACACCGATGCTGGGAACCTGCCAGGAGCCATTATCTTTGCAGGGCGTGATGGACACGGCCGTACCTTTGAACAACCGAACCATGATGCTTGGGGACCAAGGTTAGGCTTTGCATATCGCGCAGGCGACAAGACCGCGATCCGCGGCGGTTACGGGATCTATTACTCTGGTGTCTCGTTCGATCAATTTATTGGACGGCCGACGATCGGCTTCGAGTCGAATCCGACCGTTTCGAACACAAGCAACGGGCAGAATCCGGCGTTTTTGCTGGACAACGGCTTCCTGCAAAGCGGCCCGGCTTGCGGTGGCCCTTGCATCAAGCAGCCGCCGTTCATCAGTGATGGTGTGGCTAACAACACCGCACCTATCGCAGTGGCTAAGAATGGGCTGACCCTGCCGCGCTACCAGAACTGGTCGCTAACGTTTGAGCAGCAGCTTACGAACAACATGCGGCTGGATGTCTCCTACATAGCTAACCGCGGAACGCGGCTGACTTCGGACTGGCAGAAAATGGGTGTTGGCGCCAATATGAACGATCCAAGTGTACTGGCGTTGGGACCCAATACCTTGAGTTCGGCATGCAACAGCGGAGTGTTGGTGTCGGGCACTTGCCCAGGCGGAGTCCCGTTACCTTATGCTAGTTTCAGCGGCACTGTAGCGCAGGCGCTCCGGAAGTTTCCTCAGTATCAGAACGTCCTCTGGCGCGATGTTCCGCTCGGAAGCAGCATGTATAACGCCCTGGAAGTCGTGCTGGAGCAGCGATTCTCTCACGGTCTCCAGTTCCGCGTGGGCTACACCTACTCCAGACTGAACAACGACGGATCGGAAACTGGACAAGGTGGTGACGGCACAAACGGGCGAGTCCAAAATCCGGCGTGCCCGCACGTGTGTGAGTGGGGACTCAGTCAGGACGACACACCCAATGTGTTCCTGACGGGCTTCACCTGGGAGTTGCCTGTCGCCAAGAACAAGACCGGTGCATCTCAGGTGCTGCTGGGTGGCTGGAACCTGGCAGGTGTGCTGCGCTACGAAAGCGGAAGGCCTCTAAACGTCACAATGGACAACTCTCTCCTTGGCGGATTCCTGTTTAACGGCCAAAGGCGTCCTAATCGGGTGAAGGGAGTCAAGCCGATTGCGTCGCATAGCGGCTTCTTCAATCCGATCACCATGAACTATTTCAATTCCGGTGCCTGGGCGGATCCTGGGACAGATTCGGCTAATAGCGCGCTATTTGGAAATGCACCGCGGGCGGACGGATCGGTTCGTAGCTTCCCGACCTATAACGAAGACCTCAGCCTATTCAAGGTCTTTAAGCTTCATGAGCAGTTGAATATGCGGTTCGATGCAGAATTTGGCAACATTTTCAACAGAACTGATTTCTGCAACCCAAACACGAACTGGAGCAGCGGAGGTTTCGGATCTATCGGCACGCAGTGCAATCAGCCACGCTCGATTCAGTTTGGCTTGAAGTTCACATACTAATGACAATGGTAACCAGGCTCCGTCCGCGATCGACGGAGCCTGAGGGTTAACCGGTGATCGGTAGTTGTAACAGGGGCAGATTCAGGCGGAGAGCGCCTTTTTCGTTGGCACTAGTGCTGTGCTGGTTCTTGCTCTTGAGTACAGCTGCTGTGGTGCAAACGGACCCGCGCGAGGCTCTCCAGAACGCTGCCAGCTTAGTTAAGCAACGGCAACTGGACAAAGCAGAGCAGCAAGCACGGCTGGCACTTTCTGATCCGCAGATTCGTCCCGCGGCCTATTCGGTTCTTGGCACTATTCGGTTTGAGCAGAAGCGACTTGCGGAAAGCGCCAAGTTTTTCCAGGAAGCGGTTCGGCTAGAGCCGCGTTTGCTCGGCGCGAATCTCATCCTTGCAGAAGTCTACACTTTCCAAGGAAAGACGGACCTTGCCTTGGGACAATTCCGGCATATTCTTACTCTCGATCCATTGAACATTCCAGCGAGGATCGCCTTGGCGCGTTCCGAGACCGAGAAAGGGCACTATAGGCAATCGCTGGATCTCGCACGCCCAGTTCTCCCCGCTCTGAAGCAGTCTCCCGACGGGCTGTTGGTGCTAACTGCGGACTATCTCGAAACTGGTAATCGCCTCGCCTCCGCCGACTTGGTGAAGGACTGGCTGCGTCTTCCTGACGTTCCACTGGACTGGTCCATTAAGTTCGCCTTGCTGCTTGCCAAGGAGGGAGAGGTCGACGAAGCAATCGAGATACTGGAAGATGCCGGACAGCCTGACCCTCCCCATTACGAATTGGCGTTCAATCTCGGCAATTTGTACCTGCTTAAAAAGGATTTCTCTCTCGCGCTCAAGTACTATGATCTGGCCGTCGCTCAGAATCCTGAGGCCGTTCCCGCCCTTCGACAGGCCGCTGCAACAGCGGAGCAGCATGGGGAACTCGAGCGGTCCCTTTCCTACTGGTTCCGAGCGAAGAAGATTGAACCTGAGGACCCAGAAGTTCTTTTGGGTTTCGGTCGAGTCTGCTTGAAGATGGACCTTCTGGAAGATGCCGAACCAGCTCTAACGAAAGCCGCCAGCCTACGGCCGGAGAATCCCGCCTATCAGTACACGCTCGCTTCGGTCAAGGTTGGGACGCGTCAGTTCGAAGCAGCTGAGGAACTGCTCGGCAACCTGGTCAAGAAGAAGCCGCTCGACTCGCAATTCCAGTACGCACTAGGGTCGGTGCTGTACCTTCAAGGGAAGCTGGCTGACGCAGGAACTCATCTTCGGGAGAGCATCCGCTTGCAGCCGAACCAGCTAGGGTCCCCCTACTACTTGGCGCTGGTGGTCAGAGATCGGGGCAACGAAGCCGAAGCCATCCAAAGATTGGAGGAGTTGCTCCAGCACTATCCCGATGACGCGGCTTCCTGCGAAGCCTTGGGTGGCCTGCTTGTGAGCGCCCACCGATATCTCGAGGCGAAACGCAATCTGGAAAGAGCCATTCGCCTGAACCCTAAGTCCGTGAAGGCGAACTACCAGCTCGGATTGCTGCTCATGCGAATGGGAAAGAAGGAAGAAGCGGACAAGCGCCTGGAGTTGGCCAAGTCGCTTCGTACGGAAGACGAATCCAGCTCGCGCCTGCAACTTCGATTACTGGATCCTGTCAGATGAGCCGCAACCACATGAGCGCTCCACGGTGGGCCGTTGTCGTTCTCCTTCCCGGTCTTGTACTGCCGGCGGAGGCGCAGCAGAAGAGCGCAGATTCGACCAAAGGAATAAGTGAGATTGAGACCGCCGCTAAGCGAGATCCATTCAATCCGAAACTTCAAGTCGCGCTCGGCCTCGCGTACTGGGACCGAAATGACTATCCGCACGCGCTCGAGTCCTTTCAGCAAGCTGTGAAGGTTGGACCTTTTTCCGCGGAGGCGCACAACTGGCTGGGAGTCGCCCTCATGGAAAAGGCCGATTTGCCCGGTGCCATCGCCGAGTTGAGGAAGGCCGTCTCACTCGACGCGAAATACGAACGGGCCTACACAAATTTGGGTTCTTCGCTTGCGAAGAGTGGCGACCTTGCCGAAGCAGTCGAGATGTTCCAGAAGGCACTGCAGCTGGAGCCGGAAAACCTGGGTGCGCATATGAATCTGGGCGTGGCTCTACGGGAGAAGGGCGATGCCGAGGCCGCGCTGGTGTATCTGCGCCGCGTGGCGAAGGCCGAGCCAAAGAATGCGAGCGTGCAATATGAGCTTGGCCAGACACTACGGCAAAGTGGAGATCTGGCGGGAGCAGTCGAAGCATTCGAGAACGCACTTACAATCGATCCTGAGCTGCGAGAGGGTTATTACGGGCTCGGGTCGGCTCTGAAGCAGGAGAGTGCGTTGCGCAAGCTTCCGTTGCAGCCGGCGAGTCCGGCGGACCAGTTATATAAAGCAGCACAAGAGGCGGTTCTGAAGGGCGACCTCGATGCTGCAAAGGCCCAACTTATCCAAGCGCTTCACGTGGACGACACCCACGCAGAAGCGCACAACTTGCTGGGTTACATTCTGGGACAGCAGGGGAACCTCGAGTTTGCTCTCAATCACTTGGAGCGTGCCGTTCAGCTGCAGCCGGACTCCGCCGATGCTCACTACAACTACGGCGTCGCACTCTGGTACAGCGGTTCGAAACAGAAAGCCATATTCGAGCTGCGAGGGAGTACGCGACTGGATCCTGCCGGTGGTGCGAGCCACCAGTTTCTTGGAAGGGCGTTGCTCGACAGAGGCGACTTGGCCGGAGCAAGGCTGAGTCTCCAACGCGGCATCGCTCTGTTGCCCCCGACGACGGCGACTTATATTGACCTTGGCATTATTTTCCTCATGTCGGGCGAATTAGATAGAGGATTGGGACAATTCGAAGCCGGACTAAATGCTCCATCGTCAATTCTGGCACCTGATTGGGACACGGCCATCGCAAAGCTGCGTGAAATTCTAGCAAAGAACCAGAATCGTGCAGACGCGCACAACATGCTTGGACTACTGCTCGGTCGCAAGGGTGCGAACAGCAGCGCTGTTCTCGCCGAATTTCGTGAAGCCGTCCGGCTCCGTCCCGATTATTCCGAAGCGCACAATAACATCGGGCTGGTGTTGGCTCAATTCGACGAGGATGAAAAAGCTATATTAGAATTCCGCGAAGCACTACACACCAATCCCGAGTATGCCGACGCTCACGCAAACCTGGGCGCGACACTGATGCCCACCGACGTGGAGCAAGCAGTTATTGAGCTCGAGAAGGCCGTCTCGCTGGACCCCACTTTAGTGAAAGCACAGTTCAACCTCGCGGAAGCCTATGGCGCCAGTCCTGAGCACGGTCCGGCAAAACAGATTGAACAGTTGCGAAAGGTGATCGCGATCTCACCAAACTATGCGCGGGCGCATTTGGCCTTGGGCAAGGCGCTTCTCCAGGATGGTAAGGCGCCCTTGGCAATTACTGAGCTCCAAGAAGGGTTGCGGCTCGAACCGCAGAGCGGCGAGGCGCACTATCAGCTTGGGCTGGCTCTGGCGCGGGCGGGGCGCCAGGATGAAGCGACAGCTGAAGTTCATAAAGGTCGCGAACTTTCTGCCGCGGATGAGCTGAACCAGAATGCGAATCTGGATATGGCGGAGGGTCACGCTGCGCTCGACAAGGGCGAGTTGGACCAAGCAGCCGCTAAGTTCCGCCATGCGGTCAAGCTCGCACCGGAGTCTCCGGAGGCTCAGCACTATCTCGGAGTGGTCCTCGAAAAGCAGGCCGACGCGCAGGGCGCTTCCGCCGCGTATCGAAAAGCCCTGGATCTCAACCCTGGCGACGTGTTCGCAAGACAGGGTCTGGAGAGGCTGTCGTTGCCGGAGAGCCCCAGACCGAACCCGAACCTCACAAAGTCCGAAGGCGATTCCGCAAAAATTACAGAACTCGAAGGCTACATCCGGGAGAGCCGATTCAAGGAAGTCGAGCCATTGCTACTGGCGTACGTCCAGCAGCACCCGAAATCCTCTCGGGGTTGGTATGCCCTCGGCTACAGCCAGTTTGCCCAGCAGAAGATTGGCGAATCCATCCAAGCGCTGGCGAAATCTCTCCAGCTCGACGTCAACAACGCCGAAGCCCACAAGATCCTGGGCCGAGATCTGATGATCATTGGTAGATTCGATGCCGCGCAGATCGAGTTCCAGCAGGGCATCCGCTACAGCCCGCAGTCCGCTGAGATGCACTACAACCTGGGCAAACTGTTCTCGATGCAAGACGACTGGGGCCCGGGCAGGAAGGAATTCGAAGAGGCCCTGCGGATCGATCCCGCCTACGTCGAGGCTTTGGATGCCCTCGGCATGGCGCAGGAAGCCTTGGGCGACAACTCTGGCGCGGTCGCGAGCTACGAGAAAGCCATCGCGCTGAACCAGGCGCGGAACGGCAAGTTTGCCTCCGCCCACGTGAACCTGAGCGCGTACTACAACCGCACTGGCAACGCCGAAAAAGGCCTCGAATATGCCCGCCAGGCACTTGAACTCGATCCCAAGTCCGACCGGGCCTGGTTTCAGAAGGCGAAGGCCGACGAGATCCTGGGCCACCTGAACGAGGCGGTCGATTCGCTGAACCGCGCAATTTCTTTCAATACACGAGCATCCTCTTATTACTATGTTCTGGCCGGGCTCTACCGTCGCCTCGGGAAGGCGAAAGAAAGCCAGGAAGCGCTGGACGTTTTCACGCGCCTCGACAAAGAGTCCAACGAGCTGGAGAAAATGCGGCGCAGCTCCAACAAGCCCCCGGCTACCCCGCCACAGCCCGGAGCGCAGCGTGAGTAACGGCTCTGGCCGCCGCCAATCGCGGCGTGGGTTTCTGCAGTTGTTGGGCCGGGCTGGCGCGGCATTGCGGTTTGCTCTTAGAGCCCCATATCTGCTGGCGGCCGACTCGCCTGCTAACGTTGTCTTCACCGACATCACCATCCAAGCCGGCCTGGCGCACGCCATCAACATTTCCGGCAGCCCAGCCAACAAGCAGTTCCTGCTCGAAGAAATGGGCGGCGGCGTGGCGCTGTTCGACTACGACAACGATGGCTGGCTCGATATTTTTCTGGTGAACGGAACCAGCCTCGATCCCGCGCTGCGAGACCGCAATCCCACCAGTTATTTGTTTCGCAACAATCGCGACGGCACATTCACTGATGTCACTGAGAAGGCTCGCCTTACCCGCTCCGGCTGGGGGCAAGCCTGTTGCGTCGGCGATTACGACAACGACGGCTTCGACGATCTCTTCGTCTCCTACTTTGGCCGCAACGTCCTTTACCACAACAACGGCGATGGCACCTTCACCGACGTGTCCGAACAGGCCGGCGTAGCGGGATCTGAAAACCGCTGGGGCGCAGGCTGCTGTTTTCTTGACTATGACCGCGATGGTCTCCTCGATTTGTTCGTTGCCAACTACGTTAACTTCGATCCTGTGCACGCGCCCA
>Ga0137391_10002563_pt1 | contig 13621 bp, 13 predicted proteins | sample 15con2h24BmetaG_FD_101399 | JGI IMG/M metagenome (GOLD analysis project Ga0137391, IMG submission 101399) | Vadose zone soil microbial communities from Angelo Coast Range Reserve, California, USA - 15con2h2.4B metaG | ecosystem: Environmental > Terrestrial > Soil > Vadose zone > Saprolite...
ATCTGTAGTGCTAATCATGAAGGTCTTCGCGGCTTGCGACGATTTTTTGCAACGAAAATCTAGTCCCTGCTTTTGCTCTTCCTGCGTATCTCTGCGCCCTCTGCGGTCTCTGCGGTGAGGGGTTTTGGTTGCGGCTACGTCGCGCTGTGTTACGGCTTCTTCTTCTTCGGCGCAGCGGGATGCCTTCGTCCCTTATTGGGGTCGAAACTGGTGGACCCGGTCGTGTTTGAGGTACCAGGAGTAATCGTCGTCTGGTCCGAGGATGTCGGCGCGGTCTTGGTCGTCGTGCTGGTTCTCTTTTTGCCGACGGTCTTCGATTTTTTGACTGTATGTTTGCCGGATGGCTGGCCGGCGTGCAGCGGCGAAGCGCAAAGCGCGATCATCAGGGCTGAGAGCAATACGAGGGAACGCTTGTGCATGAATCTCCTGTGTGTTTCGGGTGAGTTGGACGGGACTTGCCGAACCTGAAGCATTATATCCGCCGAACCCGTCGCGGGGCCGGGCCTGCTCCGCTAACCCTTTTGGCCCCGTTCGCACTTACCGGTTGCCATCCCCGCGAAACCCCTTTAACCTTAATGTCATCCATGCACTTCGTCGTCCGATTGCGCCGGGCGTTTTGGCAACTGATTCAGCATAATCAGTTTTCAACCGCCAAAGGGTCGGCTTATTCCTCGATTTTGACGCTGTTTCCGGGATTCCTGGTCATGACCTCGATCCTCGAAGCGTCGCACGAGACGGAGGGCTTCATTCGTCAGATCGCCAGGGCGGTTGGATGGGTGCTGCCTCCCGGCTCGAATTCGATTGCGCTGACCTTTTTTCAGTCGAAACAGCAGCACACCACGCGCCTGCTGGTTTCCGCCTCCATGGTCACCCTTCTGGCGGCCTCGGGCGTGATGATCTCCTGGATGGAGGGTTTTCGCAAAGCCTACATGATGGAAGAAGGCTGGGGCTTCTGGAAGGAGCGGCTGGTCGCCTTTTATCTGGTGTTTCTGGCGCTGCTGCCCCTGGGCTTTGCCACCACGCTGGTGGTTTTCGGCGATGAAATTGAAGCCTGGATGCAGAACGAGACGCTGCATATTTTTCGTCCCGTGGTGTTGCTGTTCTGGATGCTCAGCCGCTGGGCTATCGCCATTCTGACCAGCATCGCTTTTACCGGACTCATTTACCATCACGGCATGCCCAAAACCCAGTCCTGGCGCTATGTATTGCCCGGGGCCATTTTGGCAACATGCCTTTGGTTTCCGGCCACTATGTTCTTTGGCTGGTATGTCACCAACTACGCGACTTACACTGTAGTGTACGGTTCGCTGGCCGCGGCCATCGCGCTGCTGGTCTGGCTGTATATTCTCTCGGTGATCGTGTTGCTGGGAGCGGAATTCAACGCGCAGGTGTATCCGAAGAGTTAACGGCAGCAAATGGCCAATCAGCAATTGGCAATGAGCAATTAGCAACGGCAAATTCGACGATATTCCGCTTTCCGATGTCCCGATTTACCGATGTCTTGAACGTCTAACGTGAATAAGAGGTTTTACCCCATTGAGCAATCATTCATCCATCGGCCTGGAGGCCTGTCAGCCAACGCCCCGCCGGGCGAAAATTGTCTGTACCGTAGGACCAGCCAGCAGTTCTGAAGCTCAGCTGCGCGATCTGATGCGTGCGGGCATGGACGTCGCCCGCCTGAATTTTTCTCACGGCACCCATGAGGAACACGCGCGTGTGATCGACCGGCTCCGCAAAGTCGCCGAACGTGAAGGACGGACCATCTGCATTCTGCAGGACCTTCAGGGCCCCAAAATCCGCACCGGACGGCTGAAGTTCCGTACGCCCGTGGCCCTCAAAGCCGGCGAGCAGGTCACGATCACGCCCCGGGACATTCTCGGGACCTCGAACCTGATCTCCACCACCTTCAAGACCCTGGCCCAGGAAGTCGAACCCGGTTCGCGCATCCTGCTCTCGGATGGACTGATTGAGCTGCGCGTGAAAGCCCTGCGGGGCGACGATGTGGAATGCGACATCGTCAACGGCGGCGTGCTCGGCGAGCACAAGGGCATCAACCTGCCCGGCACCATTGTGCGCGTGCCGTCGCTCACCGAAAAAGACGAAGCCGATCTTGAATTCGGCATGAAACACGATGTGGATATGGTGGCCGCATCCTTCATAAGGACGGCTGACGATGTCCGCGCGGTGAAACGGCTGGTCTTTAAATACCACTCCGACGCATGGGTGATCGCCAAGCTGGAAAAACCCCAGGCCATCGAACACCTCGACGAGATTCTCGAAGTGGCCGATGGCGTCATGGTGGCTCGCGGCGATCTGGGGGTGGAGGTGCCTCCCGAAAAGGTGCCGATTATTCAGAAGCACATCATCCGGCGCGCCGCGGAAACGCGCAAGCCGGTCATTACCGCCACGCAGATGCTGGAATCGATGATTGAAAACCCCCGTCCGACGCGCGCCGAGGCCAGCGACGTGGCCAACGCAATTTTCGACGGCAGCGACGCGGTCATGTTGTCGGGGGAGACGGCGACCGGAAAGTATCCGCGCGAAGCGGTGACCATGATGGCCCGCATCATCCTGGAAGCGGAATCCCACATGAACGAGCCGCAGCACCGCCGCCGGCAGAAAGACAAGCTGTCGATTTCCGAGACCATCTGTGAATCGGTGGCCCACGCGGCCGAGGACCTCGACATGCGGGCCATCGCGGTCTTTACGGAAACCGGCACCACGGCGCGGCTGATTTCCAAATACCGCCCCAAGTGCGATATCTACGCCATGGCGGCTTCAACCGGTGCGACGGCCCGCCTGAATCTGTTGTGGGGTGTCCAGCCGCTGCTGTGCGAGATTGATCGCAAGTCCGAAGACATGGTCATGAAGGCCGAAAAACTGTTGTTGAGAAGGCAGGCGGTCCAGTCGAACGATGTAATCGCCATTGTCGCCGGGACCCGCAACGCCAGCGGTTCAACCAACTTCATGCGCCTGCATGTCGTAGGCGTCGCGGAACAGCAGGTGATGCCCATGCTGAAGGCGAAGGCTCCGGAACCGGAGAAGAAGAAGGCGAAGGGTAAGTGAGCTGCTGGCTCCTGGCTTTTAGCTGCTGGCTAAACCGGCATGCCCTTCAGGCTTCAGCCGCTGCAGGGTATCAGGGCTCGGCTTTAGCCGTGCCGTTAGAGGCTGATAATGATCGGCCTTTAGGCCCTGCGCACTTTAGTGCCCCGCTTCTTTTGAGTACCTGCATGATTTGATACTCGCAGTGGTTTTGGAGATATTGCTTCCCCACGCCGCTACGCCCTTCACCGGGGCACTAAAATGAGCAACAGAATGGGGTTGAGCCGGCAGCCAGAAGCCAGCAGCTAATTCACCCATCCCCCCGGGCCGCGATTCTTCTTGTCCCATTCTTCCGTTTTGCGCAGCTCGCTTTCGTCGACGAAGCGCTTGGGATCGTCCTGATGTTGGTTCATGTAGACTTTGAACTTTTTGGCGGCTTGGCGGCGTTTCCAGCGGTGCCAGGCGTTACGCAGGCCGTAGAAGCGTTCTGATGTGGCGAAGCCCAGTCCTTTGCCCGGCAGGAATTTCAAATAGAGGTAGCCGAAAAGCGCGCCGCCCAGGTGGGCGATATTGGCGACGCCGTTGGATCCGCCCAGGGAACTGGCCAACGCAATCAGGATGAGAATTGTGACCAGGTATTTCGCCTTGATCGCAAAAGGCCACGGAAACATGAAGATTTCGCGGTTGGGAAACAGGTATCCGAAGCCCAGCAGCACACCGTAAATTCCGCCCGAGGCGCCAATCGTAGGTTTTTCAGGAGACATCCTGAGAAAGTCGCCCATGGTAAACGTTAGCAGCACCGTTACCAGCGCCGCACCCACCACACAGAAGAAATAGAACTCCAGAAACCGCCGGCCGCCGAAGTACTGTTCGAGGGTGGAACCGAACATCCACAGCGCCAGCATGTTGAACAGAATGTGACCAATGTTCGCATGGAGAAATGAATAAGTGACCAGCTGCCAAAGATGCCAATGGGCGAAGACCAATTTGGGCATCAGCCCATATATCCAATAGACCTCCTTGTATAAGGAATCCTGGGTCCGGAAGAACAAGAGGACGGCAAAATAAACCAGCGCATTGATCAGGATCAGCGCCCTGACCTTGCCGTAAAATGGCGGAAACGAGAGTGTGCCGGACTGGGTTTGAGGCATATTGCGGCTTCTTTCTGGCTCTATCCGTCAATCATATTACTTTTTCGGTTCAGTTTTTTTCTCCGAATCGGCTTCCGCATCTCCTCTTTCAGGTTTAGGCACCACCAGCAGGCTCCTGTGTCCTTTGGGGCCGATGGAACGGACGGCGAAGGTCGCATTATCCTTGGACTGATCGAGGTCGACTTTCGTTTCGGTGGTTCGGGTGCTGTTTTCCGTCGAGAAATCGCCGTCAGTGGTCTTGCGCCACAGCACCTCGTAGGCGGAAGCGCCCGGCACCGCTTCCCACTCAATCTTGGTGTCGTTTTCCAGCCCTTTGGTCAGCACCTTCACCTTCGCAGGCGGCGGAGGCCCCAGCGCCAGGGAGGCCAGCGTGGCGGCGTTCAGGCGAGCGACGTTGCCGATGTAGTTGAAGTCAACGTACTTAGGCCAATCGCCATATTCGATGCCTTTTTCCGTGCGCGGCGTCTGGTGCTGATGGTTGAAGTCTTCGCGGTACTCGGTAAATCGCACCGCCGCAAAACCCTGTTCGTTGAACGCGCTGTGATCGCCGCCGCGCAGGTAGCGATCGCGGCGGAAGATCAGCTTGGGCGTAAACTGCCCGAAGCGGAACGTATCGCCCACTTCGCGGATATAGCGCGCCAGTTCCCGCGACGGGGAATCGTTCTCTCCGCCGACTGCCCGAATCGCTTTCAGCTCGGCCTCCGTGGCCGCCGCCGGAAGTCCTTCGGAAAACACTCGCACCCAGTTGAGGTTCTGCTTCGTGTCTCCGGGCGTGCGATTGCCGCCCACGATATCGTTGTTCAGGATGCCCTCAAGCTTCCACCCTTCCGCCTTCGCCATTTTGGCAAAGTGGGTGCTCCCGTTCAGGCCCTGCTCTTCGCCCGCCACGGTCAGAAAAACAAGTGTTGCCGGAAACCGGTGTTTGCTCAGCACCCGCGCGCACTCCAGCGATACGGACGTGCCGCTGCCGTCGTCGTTTGCACCGGGCGCGGCATCGGTCGTATTGGCGTTGTCACTGTTGCGGGAATCATAGTGCCCCGTAACCAGATAGATGCGCTTTGACTGCTCCGGGTCGGTGCCTTTCAAAATGGCGTAGACGTTTTCAATCTCGGTGGGCTGGGTAATGCGGTCTTTCGGCCCCTTGGATTGCTCGATAAAGGTGTCGGTCATCACCGTGAGGCATCCGCCGCAGTCGGCGGAGTAGCGCTCGAATTCCGATTTGATCCATTTGCGCGCGGCCACAATTCCCTTTTCGGAAGTGGCGGCGCCGGGATTGTTCACCGACAGCGTGGACCTGGTTCCGAAGCTCACCAGCTTTTCAATGGTTTTTTGGATGCGCTCCGGCGAAACATCCTTCATGATCTGGGCAATCACGGGGTCGCGTTCCAGCCGGGGATGTGCGATAGTCTTTTGTTCCGGGGGACGAGCGGCTGGTTTGGCCTTCTGCACAGGTTTTTGGGCAACAGCGGCGAGCGAGAAAAGAAGCGCGAAGGTCGGCAACATCCATCGTAAGAATGGGCTCTGAGTCAAGGCAATTAACCTCATAAGGGAACTTGACGAGTCTTGTGCAGAGATTCTAAATATAGTTAGAGGACTGTGCCAGTCGGCCGGCCCTGCAAGGAGGAAATAAAAAAATGGCATTATGCCCTGAATGTGATACCGACCTCGACCTGGATGAGGACGTGCTGGAAGAAGGTGAAATCATCACCTGTCCGGAATGCGGTTCGGACTTCGAAATCATCACAGCCAGCCCGCTGTCGCTCAACCCCGTGGATGAGTACGATGACGATGACGATGATGAACCGGCCGAAGAGGAAGAAGAGGACCGTGACTACTGAGTTCGGCATGAGCGGACCGGTCCCCCACAGCGCGCGGCTGCGCCGCAGCCCGGCATCGCGCGTTACGTTCGCCTGCGTCGCTCTCTTCATGGTGTCGGCCCTCTGCTCGCCGCTGGCAGGCAGCGACAAGAACCTGCAGAAACATTACGGCCTCATCTTTGGCACGGCCTACGGTCCGGATGACCAGCCCCTGTATGGCGTGCGCGTGCGGATTCACCCTGCCGGCGGCAAACACCCCAGTTGGGACCTGATTACAGATCATCGCGGGGAATTCGCCCAGCGCGTGCCGCCCGGCCCCGGCGATTACCTGATCACCGGCGAGGCGGAACTTTTGCTGCCCGGCAAAGATAATCCGCATCACAATCAAAAGAAAAGAGTTAAGGCTGAAGCTAAGGTCCACCTTGAAGGGGAAGAGCGTCAGGACCTGAGCCTGCATCTAATCAACTGAACTCAATCATCACTTCTTCTGCAGAAGGCCCCGGACAAGGGGACGGAGTCATGGGAGGAATTGCAATGTCGAAAACTACGGTGACGAGCAGGTTCCTGATGCCGGCGGCCATGCTGTTTGTGGCGGTGCTCTCTGCTTCCGCCATCGGTGCGCCGGCCGGCGGACAGCGCCAGATGCGCAATCTTTCCGGGCATGTGCTCGACCATCACGATGACCCGCTGGCCAAAGCCGTTGTCTATCTGAAGAACACCAAGACGCTCGCGGTGAAGACTTACATCAGCGATGCCGATGGCACCTACCGCTTTCCGGCTCTGTCTCCCAATATCGATTACGAAATCTACGCCGAGATCAATGGCGCCCGAAGCGATGTCAAGACGCTGAGCGCCTTCGATACGCGCACCGACGTGAATCTCGCGCTGCATATCAAAAAAAGCAAATAGCGGACTCGGTCCCTGCGACACAAATAAAAAGCCGTCCCCGCCAGGGACGGCTTTTCAATTACCCAATTACCAGATAGCTCAATTGCCCAATCTGCTTAGTCCTGATCGTTGCCCGCGCGCTTCCAGTTGATGATGTCGCCCAGGGTGGTCGTCGCGCTGGATGCCGGATGCTTATAAGCTTCCACATCGGCGCGGCTGGCCTCTTCGCCCACGGCCCTCAGGCTCAGGCCGACTTTCTTTTCTTCGTGGTTCATCTTGATGATCTTGAAGTCGTGTTCCTGCCCGGCATCGAGTTTCACCGGCACGCCCTCGCCATCGGTGGCTTCGGAGTTATGGCAGAGGCCTTCGACGCCCTCGGCGATTTCAACGAATGCGCCGAACTGCGCCAGGCGAAGCACTTTGCCATGCACCACGTCGCCGATGCGATGGGCCGCAAAGAACGTCTCCCAGGCGTCGGGCTGAAGCTGCTTGATGCCCAGGGAGAGACGGCGCTGCTCCGGTTCGATGCCCAGAACCAGGGCCTTCACCTTTTCGCCCTTCTTCAGAACTTCTGAAGGATGTTTGACCCGCTTGGTCCAGCTCAGATTGCTGACGTGGACCAGGCCGTCGATTCCATCCTCAATTTCAATAAAAGCCCCGAAGTCGGTCAGGTTGCGAACCCGGCCTTCCACCGTGGAATCGATCGGATACTTCTCGTGCAGGCGCTCCCACGGGTTCGATTCAAGCTGCTTGAGTCCCAGGGAGATGCGGCGCTCGGTGGGGTTCACGTTCAGAACCACGCAGTCGATCATGTCGCCGATATTCACCAGCTTCGAGGGGTGCTTCATGCGCTTCGACCACGACATCTCGCTCACGTGAACGAGGCCTTCGATGCCCTGTTCCAGTTCTACGAACGCGCCGTAGTCGGTCACGCTGAGAATGCGGCCTTTCACCCGTGCGCCGATGGGGTAACGCTCAATGGCGTCAAGCCAGGGGTCGGGCGTGAGCTGCTTGAAGCCCAGCGATACGCGCAGCTTATCTTTGTCGAACTTGAGGACCTTGACCTGGATCTGGTCGCCGACATGCACGAGGTCGCGCGGATGTGTCAGGCGGCCCCACGACATATCGGTGATATGCAGCAGGCCGTCGATGCCGCCCATATCCACGAATGCGCCGTAGTCAGTCAGGTTCTTGATGGTGCCGGTCAGCACCGAGCCCTCTTCGAGGTGCTCCAGGGTCTTCTCCCGCTTCACCGCCACTTCTTCTTCGAGAATGGCCTTGCGCGAAACCACAATATTGCCGCGCTTCTTGTTGAGCTTGATGACCCGGACTTCGACTTCCTGCCCCTTGAGCGTGTCGAGGTTGCGCACCGGATGCATATCGACCTGCGAACCGGGCATGAAGGCTTTTACGCCGATGTCAACGGAAACCCCGCCTTTGACGCGCTCGACAATCTTCCCCTTGATGGCCTCTTTGCTGTGGTAGGCCTTGTCAATGTCTTCCCACACCCTCACGCGCTGGGCGCGCTCATGCGAAAGAAGGACCGAGCCTTCCTCATTTTCGCCGCGCTGCACCATGACTTCAATTTCGTCGCCGGGCTTGAACTTGATCTGGCCTTCGCCATCCGTGACTTCGGCGATCGGCACCAGGCCTTCGGATTTGAAGCCGATATCGACTACGACGTGGGTTGCGGTGATCTTGACTACGGTGCCTTTGAAGACGTTGTCTTCACTGGGCGCCGGTTCGGTTTCGAGAGTGTAAGATTCAAGTGCTGCTGCGAAATCTTCCATGTGGTTGTCTTCTTTGTGAGCAGGCGCCGCGGTGGCGGTCTGTTCAGTGGATTGGAGTTCGGAATTCGTTCCAGGCATAATATTCAAATTCTTCAGATTCTTCAGATTCTTTTGATGTGCGGCGGGGCCGTTCAGGCTGCCACCTTCGGTGGGTTCCGTTTGCAATATGCGGGCTGTGGCGTTATCCGACATCATTAAAAGTTTGGGGCCAAAAACACTTCAGCCTGCGGGCGGCGGAATGTTTGAAGGCGTACTCGCGATTCCGAGTCTGACTGGAGTGATTGAGCCTCCGCTTTTCTCGAAGAGGCTGGAAAATCCAGTGGCCGGATCTCATGAAGACCTTACATTTAAGCTCCATAAGACTCCTCTGACTATAACAACCGTAACCGGCAGTGTCAAACGTTCCAGGGCCGGATTTTCGCCGTAAAGGGCCGGCCTCCGGCTCTGTCCCGAGGGTCCGATCTGATATCGTTCAGGGTCATGGACCATCTTTTTACACCCTGGCGTTTTGCCTATGTTGCCGGCGCGGACAAACAGCCTGCCTGCATTTTTTGCGCCAAATTGCGGGAGCCCGACGATGCCGCGGCCCTGATCGTCCACCGCGCCGAGCATTGTTTTGTCATTCTTAACGCCTTTCCCTACACCGCCGGCCACGTCATGGTCGTCCCTTACGAGCATGTGGATGAGCTGCGAAAACTTCCCGATCCAGGCGCGCAGGAAATGATGACCCTGACCCGAAAACTGGAGAGCATTTTGCGCGAAGTTTATATCCCCGACGGTATCAATCTGGGAATGAACATCGGCAAAGCCGCCGGAGCCGGGGTCGCCGGCCATATTCACATGCACGTCCTGCCCCGCTGGTTCGCCGACGCCAATTTCATGAGCGTCATCGGGGAAACCAGAGTCGTGCCGGAAAGCCTGGAAGAGACGTACCGGAAGATCAGGCAGAAATTTTAAGCAAAACCCACCGCAGAGGCGCAGAAGTGCGCAGAGAGCCGCAGGAAAAGCAAAAATATTTGCGGCAAATATTTTTATTTTGTTTTTCTCTGCGCCCCCCTGCGCATCTCTGCGCCTCTGCGGTAAAAAAAATCACGGATTCACCAGTTTCAGCATCTCCGCTTCGTCAATGACCGCGACACCCAGCCCGCGGGCTTTGTCGAGCTTCGATCCCGCGTCCGCGCCCGCGACCACGTAATCGGTCTTCTTGCTCACCGACCCGGAGACCTTTCCTCCGGCGTCTTCGATCATGCGTTTGGCTTCGTCGCGGGAGTACGTGGGCAAGGTGCCGGTCAGGACGAATGTCTTTCCCGCGAGCGCGGTGCCACGTTGCTTCTTTTCGCCCTTGAAGATCAGATATTTACGCAGACGCTCTACCAGCTTGCGGTTGGCCGCCTCTTCAAAGAATTCGTGGATGCTCACCGCAATGCGCGGCCCCACTTCGTTGACTTCCTTCAACTCGTCTTCCGAGGCTTCCATGAGCGCGTCCATGGAGCCGAAGTGCTCGGCCAGAAATTCGGCGGTGCGCGCGCCCACCATCCGGATGCCCAGTCCGAAAATCACCCGCTCCAGCGGCTGTTTACGCGACTGTTCGATTTCCGCCAGCAGATTTTCCGCCGACTTATCGCCGACGCGTTCCAGTGTCAGCAGTTTTTCCTTTGTCAGGTCGTAGATGTCGGCGATGTCTTTGACCAGTTTCTGATCGCAGAGCTGAGCGACCAGGGATTCTCCCATGCCTTCGATGTTCATCACCGAACGCGAGGCAAAATGCAGAATATCGCCTTGCAGGCGGGCGGGACAGTTGGCGTTGATGCAGCGGTAATCCACCTCGCCCTCGGTGCGGTGGACCTTCCGTCCGCAGACCGGGCAGTCTTCGGGCATGTGAAAGGCCTTGTGCCCCCGCGGCTTGTCTTCCATGACTTTGACCACTTTGGGAATCACGTCGCCGCCGCGTTCCACCATGACCCAGTCGCCGATTTTGACGCCCAGTCGTTCGATCTCGTTTTGGTTGTGAAGCGTGGCCCGGGTGACGGTCGTGCCTCCGATGAAGACCGGCTTCAGCCACGCGACCGGCGTGAGCTTTCCCGTCCGGCCTACCTGGGCCTTGATGTCCACGACCTCGGTCACGCCGCTGCGCGCGGCGTATTTGTAGGCGATGGCCCAGCGCGGCGCTTTACCGGTGAAGCCCAGCCTCTCCTGAAGGCGAATCGAGTTGACCTTGATCACGATCCCGTCGATTTCATAGGGCAGAGTGTCGCGGGCCTTTTCGCCTTTGGCGATGAAGGCCAGCAGGCCGTCGAGATCGCCGACCAGCGTATGGTTCGAATTGACCTTGAGTCCGGCGGTTTCGAGCGCGCTCAGGGCCTCGGAGTGCTTCGGCAGGAAGTAGCGCCCCTCGGCCAGCAGGAAGTAAGCGTAGAAATCGAGGCGGCGCTGGGCGACGATGTTGGGTTCGAGGGTGCGAATGGTTCCGGCCGCCGCATTGCGCGGATTCGCAAATTTCTCCAGCCCCTGCAGTTCGCGCTCGTCGTTCATGCGCTCGAAGGACCTCAGCGGCATGATGACCTCGCCGCGCACCTCGAATTCCTTCGGCAGTCCGGCTTTTTTGATCGTGGCCGGGGGAATCGACATGGGCACCGAGCGGATGGTGCGAACGTTGAAAGTCACGTCTTCGCCCACCGAACCGTTGCCGCGCGTGACGCCCCTCAGCAGCCTGCCATCGCGGTAGATCAGCGCCATCGACAGGCCATCGAGCTTGAACTCGCAGACATAATCGATTTTGTCGGTCTCGGCCAGTTCCCGCACCCGGCGCTCCCAGTCGCGCAGCTCCTCCTCGTTATAGGCGTTATCGAGCGACAGCATGGGGCTCGAATGGGCCACTTTGACGAAGCCTTCCAGCGGCTTTCCGCCGACACGCTGCGTGGGCGAGTCCGGCGTGATCAGCTCCGGATGCTCAGCCTCCAGCTTCTTCAGCTCCTGCATGAGCTGGTCGAAGTCGGCGTCCGAAAGTTCCGGAGCGTCCAGAACGTAATAAAGGTGCTCGTGGCGGCGAATTTTGTCGCGCAATTCTTCGATCTGCGGCTCGATATCAGGGGCGCGTCTGGGCATAAATTCAATTTACAATCTTCAGATTCAAAAAAGTATCGGAAATTCTAAACGCAGAGTGGTGCGGTCACAAAACCGAGTATCCACCGCCAAGGGCGCGAAGGACGCAAAGGAAAGGCAGGAAAGAAAAAATCAGGAATCGCCTTGTCTTGCAGGCTCCGAAACTTCGGAGCGCACCAGGTTTTATTCCTAAGTTTTTCCTCTGCGCCCTTAGCGTCCTTTGCGGTGAAAAGTTTTTTGATGTCTGCCATGAAAAAAGCTGTCCTCATCTTTAACCCGTCGTCGGGCCGCAACCGTGAGCGGCGGGCGGAGCGGATCGCCCGGTGCGCGGAGATCTTCCGCGCCGCCGGTGTTCAGGCTGAGCTGTGCGCCACCACCGGCGCCGGCAGCGCCATTGCGCAGGCGCGGCAGGCTGCCGACTCCGGGGCCGATACCATCATCGCCTGCGGAGGCGACGGCACGGTGAACGAATGCCTGAACGGCATCATGCAGGCCGGTTCTCCGGCTGCCCTGGGAGTGATTCCGCTGGGAAGCGGCAATCTCCTGGCCACCGATCTTAGGCTACCCCTCGGGACCGAGGCGGCGGCGCGCGTCTTGCTGTCGTGCAAGACCCTAACCCTCAAGCCGGGACTGATTCGCTGCCAGGAAAACGGCAAAGAGACTGAGCGCTATTTCATCGTTGCCGCCGGGGTCGGCGCGGACGCCGATCTCATGTACCGCACCGGTGCCGATGTCAAAAAACGCCTGGGAATGTATGCCTACTTCGCCGAAATGGCCCGAATGATCGTCCATCCGCGTCTGCCTATGTTTCAGACTGAATGGCTTGACGAAAATGGGGAGCCCCGCGCGGCGAGCGTTTCGCTGGTCATGGCGCTTCGTACGCGGAGGTTTCCCCGCCTGATGCGCTTCGTCAATGTCGGCTCTTCCCTCGAACGCAACGACTACCGCCTCCTTCTGTTTCGCACCGATAAAATTCGCCACTTCCTGAACTATTTCACCAGCGCAATCACGGGATGTAACTGGAAAGTTGGCGCCGTGGAACTGGCCTGGACAACCTGGTTCCGCTGCACGCCCCTGAAATCCCGCGATCCGAAGGAAATCCACACCGAAATCGACGGCGAACTGCTGGGAACGCTCCCGGTGGAAGTAAGCGTCGCCGAGAGGACGTTTGAACTCCTGATTCCGGGTTGAGCAAAAAGACAAAACCTTTGCACCACGGAGTCACGGAGACACAGAGAAAAACAAAAAATAAATGGGTCCTCTTCGGACCGCAGGCTCCTGACGGTTTCATCCAGGGCAGAGTGTCGATATTTCGAACTTGAGTCACCAGCAGAAAGATGAGGACACGGGAAACCCAAATTCCAGGCGTGACCGGCAGTATTCGTGTCCTGATTCCGTGTCCTCTCCTGCCCGATGGGATCAGAGTGTCGAAATATCGAAGCCCTGTTGCAAGCAGCGAAACCCCGGCGGTCCGAAGAGGCCCCATTTATTTTTTGTTTTTCTCTGTGTCTCCGTGCCTCCGTGGTGCAAAGGTCTTGTCTTTTGGTTGCGGCCCAGTTGCTCTGCGGTGAAAGATTTCACCGGCGCTAAGAGTAAAATACCCCCGTGACCATACTCCTCAATGAAGCTGAAGTCCGCGTGCTGGGTTCTCTGGTTGAGAAGGACATCACCACGCCCGACTACTATCCGCTTTCGCTGAACGCCCTCGTCAACGCCTGCAACCAGAAATCGAACCGCGATCCGGTGATGGAGTTGGATGACGAGGCCGTCCGGCTGGCCCTTCGGAACCTCAGCGAAAAAGGACTGGCCGCCCACGTGAGCGGCCTCGACA
>Ga0137391_10002565_pt1 | contig 13616 bp, 9 predicted proteins | sample 15con2h24BmetaG_FD_101399 | JGI IMG/M metagenome (GOLD analysis project Ga0137391, IMG submission 101399) | Vadose zone soil microbial communities from Angelo Coast Range Reserve, California, USA - 15con2h2.4B metaG | ecosystem: Environmental > Terrestrial > Soil > Vadose zone > Saprolite...
AACCAGGTAAATCTCTTCGTTCCTGGTGCGCAATCGAAAGTGATTCCTAACGCTCCGGCAGGGCTTCTGTATCCGGGCGACCCGGGAGTGCCTGCGGGCCTGATTCCAACCCAGAAGACAGCCTTCGCTCCCCGAGTAGGCTTGGCCTGGGACCCGCGCGGCGATTCCAAAACGGTGGTCAGTGCCGCCTACGGCATTTTCTACGAGCCGTACTACACCGGCGAGGGTGGTCCACTGCAGGATCCAATCAGTGCGCCTCCCTATCTGAAGACAATACAGTTGGGTTTCCCCGTGAACTCATTTGCCAATCCGTTTTATAACCCGAATCCTTTTGCCACGGCCTTCCCTCAGCCGATGACCCTGCTCGTGGTTTCCAAGGATCTGCATCTGCCCTACGCGCAGGACTGGAATCTGAACATTCAACGGTCGTTCGGGGCGGACTGGCTATTTCAGGTCGGGTACGTGGGCACGACCGGCGTGAGACTACCCCGATTCATTGAAGGGAATCCAACAAAATACATCCCAGGTGTGGACAGTACTAGCCCCGGCTGTTCGGTGGCAAACCCGTGTCCGATTTCCACTCCGAATAACGCAAACCAACGGCGCCTGTATTCCGGATGCACCTTGGCGGATCCGCCGCAAAGCTGCGTTTACGGCTCGGTCGGCGAGATCGCCAGCATTGCGAATTCCAGCTACAACGCATTGGAAACCAGTCTGCGCAAGCGCTTCAGTCACGGCCTTTCCTTCCTGGCTTCGTACACCTGGTCGCATTCCATCGACGATGTTTCTTCTTTTAACATCACGGGTTCAGCATCGCAGCCGGTGGCGGGAGAAAATGATTTGGCGCAGAATCCAAATGACCTCGCCGCCGAGCGCGGCCGTTCCATGTTCGATGCCCGCCATCGCTTCGTGTTGAGCTATCAGTGGAGCATTCCATACTTACAACATTCCAGTAGCTGGTACGGACATGTTTTAGGGAACTGGCAGTTGAACGGGATTCTAACCGCCATGAGTGGCACGCCGTTCACGGTATTCGATTCCAAAGATGTTTCCCTGCAAGGGTCGGCGCCGGAGATTACGGGATTTTCCGCCAACCGGCCCAACGTTGTCGGCAATCCGAATTCCGGCCCGCGCACTGCGGGGGAATGGTTCAATGTGAGCGCGTTTCAGAAGATTACCCAAGACCCGAATTCTCCCGTCCAGCAGTTTGGCGACGAAGGTCGCAACGTAGTCCAGGGCCCGGGATACGTGAACTGGGACTTCTCGGCGTTGAAGAATATTCGGCTGACGGAGACAAAGGAACTCCAATTCCGCGGCGAGCTGTTCAATGTCCTCAACCATACGAATTTCCGGTTGCCGGTCAGCGACATCGAATCGCCGACGTTCGGGCAAGTCCAGTCGGATGTAAGCCCGAGGGTGGTCCAAGTTGCGCTGAAATTCCTGTTCTAAGACAACCAGACGTCGAGGATAATAGGCGGGTGGCGACCCCCGCCTCGCGAAACCGGTGCGACAGCGAAGAGGCGTCCCGCAGGGCGCGCTTACGGGTTGACCTTCGTGGATTTCGCTAGTCTGACCCGACTCGGGCCTTCTTCGTGCGGGCCGTCGCCAAAGTCCCCAAGTCGGGAAACGACACGGGAGTAGTTATGGTCCTCGCAGGTGGCATGGTGCCCAGTTGGAGGGCGGACATTAGCATTTCGAGGGCTTGGCCGGCGTTTGCAGGGATGATGACGGTAGCTGCCAGGAGCCCGCTTTTTACCCACGCCTGCCCGGTCTTGGGCATCCCATCGCAACCCAGGTAGGGCAAGTTTAGCCAGCGTTCTCGTACTGCACCGTCGGCCAACTCCTGGAAAGCCTTTCGAGCGCCGATCGCCATGCTGTCGTCCTGACACGCAATTACATCGCATGCGCCATGCTGCGAAGTTGACAATCGCAACCAGGAACTGACGGCTTTATGGGCACTGGCCTCGGTCCAATTACCCTTTATAGCTTTTACCTGCACACTGGCTGGTTTGGTCTCGCACATACCTTCACCGCGTTGCTTCGCTGCCAAACTGTCAGAGGGTCCTTGAATGCACAATACACTTCCGCCGTTGGGGAGTAGTGCTGCCACCTGGCGCCCTTGAATCCGTCCAACTTCCACATGATCTGAAGTGACGGCAAACAGGGGCACTCGATAGGTCTTGCGAAGATCGGTGAGATAGTCCACATCGCGGTTGAGAACCGCCCAACCGATCCCGGCAGCTGCGGCCGCACCCGCCACTTGCGGATGACCAGTGCCGCCTACGGGTTCGAAGATAATGCCATCCGGATGCGAGTTGGAACTGGATTGGATGATCTTCAACAACTGCTGACTCTGCAGGACCGCGTCGTTGTCGGCATAGATAATCTGTATATTCACACCTAAGCGTCGCGCCGCATTTTCCGCAGCCACTGCCTGTTCCATCTGGTAGTCGTTGTCATCTGTAGTTAGCGCGATGACGAAGGTGGGTTTTTTCATTGAGAGTCCCTTCTCGCCTCATCTTAGCCTCGACGGCCTTGGAGGACGCTGTTACTTAAGTCGCTATCTATTGGTGCAAGGGGGCAACGGACCGACGCAACCGTACGGCACCCCCTAAGAGGTCATACTCCCTTTCTCGCGAGAGTCTCAGGAATTTCCCCGATTGCATCAGGTCCAAAGAGATGCCATCACTATAAGCCTGGCCGGAAAAGGGGTATCGGGACCATGGCACAGGAAAATGTTCGTCTTCGTCTGGAAGCTGAAAATGGTTTGGCGACCCAGGAGTACCGCGTTGACGATGGAAAAGTCGAAGTTCGCAGCTTGCATCCGCGCAGTGGGTATGCTCCACCCGAGACAAGCTGGCACCGACTCACCGCCCAGCAACTGAGGACTCACGTTGAGCGCAACACCGCGGTCGCTCAATGGTTGGAACGCCGCATCGGCTGGAGGCGCTTGCTTCAGGCATGTGTTAGTCAACAACCGCACGAGTGGACACCTGCAGAAGACCGCGTGGATATGGGTAGGGACGCTGCCTGAACGCGGCGCTCTGCTTTTTCGTTCGGCTCTCAGGCCAACCCTTAGCTTCGTCGGTTCATCTGAGGATACTTGTCACACGCGGTCGGCGTCTGCGCCGCGTCAGCATCAGGTCTTTCCTACTGCCCACTGGTTTACAAAGGAGTAAAATGCGAAATCTCCGTACATCGATATTGGCATCCCTGATCTTCGTACTGGCCCTCTCACTAGGGTTCAGCCTCACGGCCATTGCCCAGAATTCGGCGCCCAACCCGGGACCGCAGGCTGCGCCTCCAACCCAATCAAATCCTACTCCCGATGCGCAGCAGCAGAACCGCGCAAAGGGGCAGGGAACATCGGTAGATGACGAACTGCAACTGACCCAGGACCAGAAAGAGAAAATCGCAGCCGTCGTGGACGACGAGAACAAACAGATTGCCGCCGTCCGGGACGACACTTCGCTTACCCTCGAGCAGAAGCAGCAGAAGGCACAGCAAATCCGGCAAGCAGGAGTGCCCAGGATCAAGGCTGTGCTTACCCCGGAACAGTTACAGAAACTGGCCGTCATCCAGAGCCGAAACCGGCAGCAGCAGACCCCGCAGACTTCGCCGCAAGCGCCTCCGCAGCCCTGAAAATCTCAGCTGGAGACTGACATGGTCGGAGGAGTTCTAATACAACGAGCACGGGCCTGAGGCGGGCCCGTGCTCCAAATTGACGACAGAAATCGCCGGCCACGCCCTGGATGAGAAGACTTCACGGGGAAAACTCTCGCGCTGCATCGCTAGTATTTATAGAACCCTGCTCGCTCCATTCCACGCTGCGCTTCCGCAGTCTTCATGAAGGTGTCCCAGACAAACCCGGTTCGCAGATTTTCAGCCATCAGCAAGATGATTCCAGTGTCGATCCCAATCACGTCCGAGTCATACCAGTTTTTCAGAGGGTTGAATGCGTTTACGAACCCGTACTTGCTCCAGGCTGACGGGTAGCGGTTTCGGATGGTCTTCAAAACACGCATTGTGGCAGCGGGAAGGAACGGCAGTGACCCCCCGGCCGCGCTCGGAACAATGCTGCCATCAAGGGGGCCCGTTGCAGGAGGTCCACCCCAAATGACATAGCCATGCTCCGAGTCGGAAGCCGTAATTCCCCACAGGTCCTCGCTGTAATCGGGGAACTGCTTGCTTAATTCCAGACAAAAACGCCGATGGACTTCGGTGGCGGTCACAGAATTCTGGAAATAGTCTGCGTATTTGTCGCGCCGGCCGCGAAAATCGAACCACGCCTGCGAGTACTGGTGCACAAAGAGTGGCGCAAACGACCCGATATACCGCATGCCATCGTATTCAAACGTCGAACGCTTCCAGGCGTTCCAGGTTTCTTGTTTCAGCGGATGGGCCGATGATCCCATGCCCAGCAGATACATCATCATCAGTTCGCTGTAGTAGTCCCACCGGGAGGGAAGAAATCCGACTTCCGGCGTCCATCCGTGGGTTAGCAGGGACGTGTCCTCTGAGAGCCAGGTCCAATCCACGCGGCTGAAGATCAGATCCGCGAGTTGCGTGACGGCGGTATGACGGAAGTGCTGGCGGCAGGTAAGGACCCCGCACAGGAGAATAGCCGTATCCACCGAAGAGACCTCGGAGTCGAACATGCGTTCCCCGGTTTCGGGGTTGGCGAAATGGTAGAAAAACCCGCGGTGGTTGGGTAGTTTCTTCCACAGAAATCGCAGAGTGGCCAAGACGCGCTCAAGGGCCGCGCCGGCGGAGATGAAGCCCCGCCGATCTCCGATGCAGAGAGCTGTAAGACCGAAGCCCGTCGCGGCAATGCTGCCCGCGACTTTTTGATCGTTGGCGTGAATATTACAACGGTCCTTCACCATCCCCGTTTTCGGGTTACCCTGTTCCCAGAAAAAAAGAAAGTGTGCTTTCTCCAGGTCGTTTAGAAACTGATCATCTTCCGCCGAGAGAGTCGGTGCCCCGGCAGCACTGCCAACTGTAGCCGAGGGTTCTGGCCCTGCGTACAAAGCTGCCAGGGGCTCTGCAAAGGGCAGGCAAAGACCCGCCCTCAGAACCTGACGCAGGATCTGCCGCCGTGAAAGCAGATGGAGTCTGGGATCAGTTGCGTTTGCGTTTCCCTCGATCATGTCAGCTTGGAAAAGGACAGAACAACTCGATGCCATCTCCGGACAAAGTAAAAGACAATGATTTCCATGTTTACAAGACCCATCTAGGATACAACCAGGATGTCCGCCGTTGCCGTACGTTGCGGAAACGTTCGAGGCCAAGCCGTCATCATATTAGATGCTGTTGATGTTGTGCGCATGACTCGTACTCACAAAATCGAGACTTGGGTCGCTTTGCTTGTCGCGGTACTGCTCACCGCCACCTTCCTGGCGTTGATCCACTGGCAAAGACAAAAGGCGCTTTCGCTGAGGGGAGCCGTTCTCGTGGAGGATTCGGACCCTCGAAAACAGCAGCCGATCGCGGGTGTTGCAATTTCCGCTGGCGATCTCGCCGCATCCGACGCCAAGTCTGATTCCTCCGGGTTCTTTGTTCTCAGGCTACGCAAACCGATTCGGCAGGGGCACGCCATCGTTCTCTCCTTTCGCGACCCGCAGTACCGCCCCCTGGACGTGAACGAGTTTGTCGGCAACAAGCTTTACGTTGTCCATCTGGTTCCGCTGTCCAACAATCCCGCTCCGCAGAATCAACCGGAAGTTAAGGTGACCAACCTGCGGGTAAGATATACGGTCAAGGCGATGTCAGCACTGAATGTCGGAAGTGCGGTCAAAACGTTCGAGATTCAGAACAAGGGCAATGTGCCTTGTCAGGGTCAACGCCCCTGTTCGCCAGACGGCAAATGGAAAGCTGCCTTCGGTTCGGCTACTCTGGATGCCGGTGCGGGCAATGAATTTCGCGACGCTCGTGCCTCATGCATCGCCGGCCCCTGTCCCTTCACCAGAATTGAAGCCGACCACTTCTCGCAGGGTGGCCAGATCATCACCGTCTCGGCCCGTGACTCGTCCGACACCGCAACTTTTCTCTTAGAGGCCGAGGTCTCTCGGCCGATGATGAGTCAAAGCGAACGATGGTCGTATCCCGTTATCTTTGGGGAGGGACTCTCCTTCACCCTGCCGTCCGCTGCAGAGAGTGTAAGCATCGAGGCGGATCTTGACGGAGAGACCATCATTTTTCCATTAGGGCCGTCCCTTGTCTTGAGTTGGGCCGCCTGCGATGCTGGCGTCAATCCCGACAGAGGACGGGTTTACCGCTGCACCGCCAAGCCGGGATATCGCTTTCAGTAGCCAACATGAGCTGGTCGCGGGCAGCCTCCAGTACGCGTCACTCTGCGATCCATCGAGATAGATCCTCGAGCAGTGAAGTCCATTCGATATGCATGCACTGATCTTGGCGGCCCTAAGGGACACTCACTAATGCCCGCCGCCGCTGGCAAACGGATTCGTACCGGTGGCGTGGACATCGATTTCTACCGACTCGCTCACCCGCAGAAAAAACGTGCTGGGATTCTTGATCCCCCACTTCACGTAAGGGACAGTAAAGTGAGCATCGGCGATCCAATGGTCGGCAAAAACCTGCACCCGGACGGGTATGGTGAGCTCATGGTCCGCTCCGTGGATGGAAAAAACTCCGTGAACCTGGACAGTGGAAGTTCCGGGGTTCGTGACCTTGCCCTCGACTCGGTCGGGACGAAATGCGATTTCGGGATTGCGTTCGCTCTCCAGGATTTCGCGGTGCATGCGCCGGTCACGAATGCGATTCCCGGTCTGTCCGGAAGTAGTCTCCACAACCAGGTTTCCGTGTACGGCAGCGGTTCCCGGGTCGTAATGCACTTCACCGCTCTTCAGGTTAAAGGACCCGTGTACCGTGTGCAGGATATCGCCAATCGTAAAGTTGATATTGGTAGTGGAGGGAGAAAAGCGAAGCGTCAATTCCTGCGATTGCGCGCGGACAGCCAGGGAAGGGAAGAGGAGAAGAACCCCAGCCGCGATCATCGAGGAGGGAAGTCCGCGTTTCGAGATACTGCTCCATTCCCTCCTGCCATGGAAGGACATACCAATCTCTCCTGCAATCATCATTGGAAAAGTGAGAACAGTATCCACATCTAAATCTGAAGATGGATGGGCCTGCCAGGGCACGTCCAATCTGATGCTGCAGTGTTCAGCGGCAATTGTCTTATAACTGTAAATTGGAAAGATGACAAGTGTCATTGCGGGTAGGGCTGCCCGTGATCATCGCGGGCGGGTACGAGCGTAAAGGCCAGGTCAGGTCAACAATTGGAAGTGGCTTCTCACATCTGCCAAACACGAATCTTTGCGCCCGGTCGGAAAAGGTATCTGTGAAATGATTCTTGCTAACGGCTCTTTAATCGGGCAGAAGAGATACGGGCGCCGCATGGACTGCGGCCGGCCGCGGCGCTGATTCTGCATCGCCCCGCTCACCCGCTAAGAATTCGACTCCATACAAATAAATCGCCCGATGACGGACTATGCCGCTACGTGAAAACAGATTTCCAAAAACATCCGCCGTAAACTCAACCTTGATTTCCGTTCCGGGGGGTAGGTCCGCGGCCGCGAAGAGATAAATTCCGCCCACACTCATCCGAATGCAGCGCGCGGCGACAACCGCCGAATCCGTGACCACGCGGACGGGTAAATTGAAACTGTACCGCTTCCACCGCCGCCGTTCCGCTTTTTTCCAGCCAATCAATTGCACAACATGCCCGTTGCTGAGTCTCAGGATTGCTCCGCGCTCAGATCAACCCAACATATGACAAAATCGTTGGTTTGCGCACATTACGCTGGTACACAGGGCAAGCCTGCTCCTTAGTGGTGAGTGGGCTTTACACACCCTTTTTGCAAGAATAGAAGTGCGATTGTATCGTTTTGCCGAAAGAGCCAACCTTCCCCACGCGGTTCGAACCAAATGTTCGTTAGACCATCGGCGCTCGCATCCAGGCGGAAACCATGATCGAACGCGCCAGACGAGTGCTTGTATTTGCCGGATATCATAGGCCGCAAAAATCTCGTTTTTCCTGGAAGGATGACGCTGCGGGAACGGTCACGGTTCGATACACACGTCACCGATGGGTCCGTTTACTTTTCCATAGATTTCTCCTTCCACCCAACCGAAGGGCCGTTTTCGTCATCGAACAGTCCTTTGCTGAGTTGGCCTTATCCGCCTGGAATTGTATGCTTGGAATTGACACCGCGACATTCGGTGTATCCGCTAGGGTCGGGTAACATCGGGCCGCGTGGTTTTCCAAGGTGAGGGCGATTTCCTTCTGGCAGACGGGGACCAGGTTGATTCAATCATGAGCGGGAAATCTGAGTTCAGTGGCGGATGGCGCGAGCGACTCGCAGCTCTCCGCAATGTTCCGGCGGTCCTGCATTTTGTGTGGGAGTCTGGGCGCTCGGTCGTCCTGCTTGGGCTGATCTTCCGCGTTCTTGCTTCGCTGCTTCCGCCCGCGCTGTTCTGGGTTTCAAAGCTCATCATCGATACTATCTTCCTCATCATTACCACGCATCAGCCTGCCGGTGCGAGGCTGTGGTGGCTAGTAGCGGCCGAGTTTGCCATCGCCGTGAGCGGCGGCGTACTCAATCGCGTAATCGACTACCTCGATGCCCTGCTCGCGGGCAAGTACACCCGACACATCAGTGTTCGCGTCATGCAGCACGCTGCCGGGCTGGATCTGATGGCCTACGAAGATCCCGTGTTTTATGACCGGCTGGAGCGAGCCCGGGTTCAGGCCACGGACCGCCTGTTCATGATCCAGGCCATTGGACGCCTCATCCAACAGGTGATTACGACGATTACATTATCGGTCTCGATCATGGTGTTTTCGCCTTGGCTTTTGCTCTTGCTGATTGTGGGTGTGATTCCAGCCTTCGTGGGAGAGACGCACTTTGCGTTCCTGGGATACGCTAAGAACTTTCGCCAGACTCCCATCCGTCGCCAACTCGACTACCTTCGCATTCTGGGTGGCAGCAAGGAGGCCGCCAAGGAACTGAAGTTGTTTGGTCTAAGAGACTTCCTGACCGCCAGATTCAAGGGGCTCTCAACCCAGGTTTATGAAGAAGACGTTGCGCTGGCGCGTCGAAAGGTGACAGCGGGTGCGTTGCTCTCCGCGATCGGCACCGCCGGCTATTACACGGCTTACGTATTCGCGGTTTGGAGAACGGTTACCGGCGTCTTCAGTTTCGGCACTCTGAGTTTATTGGCAAACGCCATTCGAGAAGCCAGCTCGAACCTTCAGCAGACCTTTTCAACGCTCTCGACCATCGCCGATCAGTCCTTGTTCCTGACCGACCTCATCGCATTCTTCGAGATGCGTCCTACCATCGAATCGAAGCCCAACGCTTTGGCGGCCCCGCGGCCAATGCGGCATGGATTTGAATTTCGAAACGTTTCATTCCGATATCCAGGAAGCTCGCGCCTGGTCCTAAAGGACTTGAATCTTCATTTGCGTCCCGACGAGCGGGTGGCGCTGATCGGCGAAAACGGGGAAGGCAAGACCACCATCGTCAAGCTGCTCACTCGTCTCTACGATCCGGTGGAAGGGCAAGTCTTGCTGGACGGCGTGGATCTCTGCGAGTACAGTCTCGAAGACCTTTATCGCGAGATCGGCGTCATCTTTCAGGACTATATGCGCTACGAGATGACCGCACGGGAAAACATCGCGGTGGGCCGGATTGAGGAGATCGACAACCTGCCGTTGCTCCGGCAGTCGGCTCGGAAAAGTATGGCAGATGGCGTTGTGGGAAAACTCCCCGCTGGATACGAACAGATGCTGGGCCGGCGTTTCGATGGCGGAGTCGATCTCTCTGGCGGCGAATGGCAAAAAGTGGCGCTGGCACGAGCCTATTTGCGGGACGCGCAGGTACTGATCCTGGATGAGCCTACCTCGGCGCTCGATGCCCGCAGCGAGTATGAAGTCTTTCAGCGCTTTGCCGAGTTGACCGCCGGGAAGATGGCCTTATTCATCTCGCACCGCTTCTCCACGGTGCGGATGGCGGACCGAATCGTAGTGCTGGAAAACGGACGTATTGCCGAAGACGGAGACCATGATGCGTTGACCCTCCTCGGCGGCCGCTACGCGGAAATGTTCGAGCTGCAGGCCGCTAGTTACCGGTAAGGGCGGCAAGTTCACAAGGATCGATGGATTAAGTATGTTTGCCAACATTCAGGCCGATATCAGCATCGCGGACGAACCGCAGCGGCCTTCTTTGGCCGACAATAGCGGAGAGGTTCGGGCGATGCGCGAACCTGCGATGCGGCTCGCCGCTCGTCTAAGTTGGCTCCCTAGAATACACGCATCAGACACATTCTCAAGACGTTGCCGAAAGCTTGCCGTCGCGTTCAAGGCCCTATTCGAACGCTTGGATACCGCCTTCGCACGGGCCCCCGGTTCCGAAGATCTGATCTGGCTCCGCGACAATGCGCAGCAGCTTTCCGCCACGGTGCATGCGGTGGCGAATGACCTTGGGCGGATGACCCGTCTTCCGCATGTCCGCCGCGCTAAGGGGGAAATCGTGCCCCGGGTCCTGGCCATAGCCCAGGCCTTTTTCGATGAAACCGGCAATACCTTTTGTGAAAGCAAGTTTACTGCGTTTTGCCTGGCGTTTGAGGAGACAACCGCTCTCGAGTTTCATGAGGTTGGAGCCCTCGTGCCGGCCCTAAGGCTCGTCTTGCTCGAACGGATTGCGGTCAGAGGCAGCCGTCTCGTAAAAAACTCGACGAGCAAGTCCTGTGGGGGCGTGATCGCGTGCATCCGGAGCTTACACGAAGTTACGAGAACGTCCTGGAAAGACCTGCTGGAGCCTCTCATCCTTTTCGACAAGACTCTACGTCAGGATCCCGCGGGCGCCTATACCGCGATGGACATTGAAAGCCGGAATGTGTATCGCGAAAGGGTGTCGAGGATCGCCCAGCGCTCCGATCGAACAGAGTTAGAAGTCGCCGAGAAGGCGCTCGCCCTGGCGCGGCAGGCCCAGGAAAGAAGGTTCGGCGATGCGCGGATTCGATTGCGGGAATGCCACATTGGCTACTATCTCCTCGGCGAAGGAATGGCGCTTCTCTATCAGAGGGTCGGTTTTCACCCGACCTTGAGTCAAAGGCTCAGGACATTACTGCGAAAGCATCCCGATGAATTCCTTCTTTTCGGAATCACATTCCTGACATTTGCCATCATGACCGGGGCCGTGTGGCTATTGATTGCCGCCACGACTCCGGTACTCGTGCTGCTCGCGATGTTGGTCTTGATATTGCCAAGTTCCCAGGCCGCGGTTCAGCTGATGAATTACCTGATCACCAACCTGCTGCCGGCGGAAACCCTGCCCAAGCTGGACTTCGCGGAGGGCGTTCCCGACGATTGCATAACCCTGGTGGCCATTCCCACGCTTCTATTCAGTGAAAAACAGGTGCACGCTCTGGTCGAGAGTCTGGAGGTCCGTTTCCTTGGCAACCACGACCGTAATATTCACTTCGCGCTGGTGTCCGATCTACCGGACTCGCATCAACTGGCTCCGGAAGACAGTCCGTTGGTGTCACTGTGCGCGAGACTGATTCGCGAGTTGAACGAAAGTTACTCCGCACGGAACTCCGGCTCCTTTTTCTTCTTTCATCGCCACCGGGCTTACAACCGGCGCCAAAGAAGATGGATGGGATGGGAGCGCAAGCGCGGGAAACTGCTCGATCTGAACCAACTGCTGCGCGGTCAGGACGACAGCTTTCCAGTGAAAGTTGGAGACCTCTCGATCCTCCCCAAGATCCGCTTTGTCATCACCCTCGACTCCGATACCGAACTTCCCCGCGGGTCGGCGCACCGCATGGTGGGAGCGCTTGCTCATCCCCTGAATCAGGCGATCATCGATCCCATCCATAATATTGTGGTTGCCGGGTACGGCATTTTGCAGCCCCGGGTCGGCGTCAGTGTTCAGTCCACCACGCGCTCGCGACTGGCGGCCATCTTCGCCGGCGAGACCGGGCTTGACCCTTACACCCGCGCGGTCTCCGATGTCTATCAGGATCTCTACGGGGAAGGTACGTTCGCCGGAAAGGGCATTTACGAAGTCGATACCATGATCCGTGTCCTGGGCCGCCGCTTTCCTCGGAACGCCTTGCTGAGTCATGACCTAATCGAAGGTGCCTACGCGCGCACCGGGCTGGCCACCGATATCGTGGTGATTGAGGACTATCCCTCGCACTACAGCGCCTACAATCGACGGAAACACCGCTGGCTTCGGGGCGACTGGCAGATCGTGGAATGGCTAACCGACCATGTGCGGGATGAGTCTGGGGCGCAGGTTCCCAATCCCATCTCGCTGGTTGCTCGCTGGAAGATCTTCGACAACCTGCGCCGCAGCCTGGTCGAACCGGCAACTTTTGCATTGCTTTTGTTTGGCTGGTTCGTGATGGACCGCCCCTTTCTGTGGACTCTCGCCACGCTTTGCATTTTGTTCGTTCCAGCCTGGATAGAGTTTGCCTTCGGGCTGGTTCGCGCAATGGTAGCGCGCGAGGCGCGAATTGCTCGCGAAGCCGGGAGCAACCTTTTTGCAGACAACTTTACTTCCTTGCTGAGATTGACACTTCTGGCCCACCAGACGCTATTGTCACTTGACGCTGTAGTCCGGGCGCTGGTCCGGCATCTGCTTACGCGAGAGCGGATGTTGGAGTGGGAAACGGCCGCAGAAGCCGAGCTCGCAGAAAGCCGGACTGCGATTGACCGGTATATCGAATGGATGCCCTTTCTCACAATCGGCCTGGGTTTGATAATTTGGCTGACCCGCCCTCAATCGTTGTGGGCCGCCGCTCCGATTCTTGGGCTGTGGGCCTGCAGCAAACCCTTGGCCGTGTGGCTCAACGCGTGTCCGATCGAGCCTCTGCCCAAGATTGCGCCTAAGGAGGCCAGATTTCTTCGCAGATCCGCCTTGCACAGCTGGCGATATTTTGCGCAGTTTTCCAACGACGAACACAACTGGCTGGTACCAGACAATATTCAGGACGAACCGCGAAAGGTGGCGGCCAGCATATCCCCCACCAACCTTGGGCTTCTTCTGAATGCAAGGCAGGTGGCGAGCGAATTCGGATATATCACGGTCCCAGAGCTGGTCGAACTGACAGAGAAGACCTTGAATACCCTAAACCGCCTCCCCAAGTATCGCGGCCACCTTATGAACTGGTATGACACCCGCACACTTGAGGCGAAAGCGCCGTTTTTCGTTTCTTCGGTCGACAGCGGCAATCTAGTAGCCTCTCTCTGGACGTTACAGCAGGGATGTCTCAATCGCCTGAGGCAGCCCCTTCTTTCAAGAGGACTGGCCGAGGGTTTACTGGACCATCTTCGAGTCCTTGTCAAATTGCATGCGTTCCCGAAGCGCGCATTGTCGCGCTGCGAGAGAGAGTTCCAAGGCGAGGATTGGCTCACATCCGTCTTGAATTTCGCCGATGAAGTTTTGAACGACAAGAACTCTCGCGCTCGGTCTGACCGCTCACCCGATGCTGCGTGGTTCCGTCAGCAGGCGCATTTGCGAGTCCAGAAAATTCGAGAACTCGTGAGGGCGTATATGCCCTGGCGGCTCCCGGAGTTCGCG
>Ga0137391_10002566_pt1 | contig 13616 bp, 10 predicted proteins | sample 15con2h24BmetaG_FD_101399 | JGI IMG/M metagenome (GOLD analysis project Ga0137391, IMG submission 101399) | Vadose zone soil microbial communities from Angelo Coast Range Reserve, California, USA - 15con2h2.4B metaG | ecosystem: Environmental > Terrestrial > Soil > Vadose zone > Saprolite...
ATCGGCTTTCAGGGACGGCCATTAGCGAGCCGAATGGTGAGCCGCGAGGAACTGGCTGCGCTCTGCCGTGTAATGCGTGAGCTCGATCGCGGGGTGATTGAAATACTGCCGAGCCGCGGCGCGAATGCGACCCCATCAGATAACGGCTTCGAGCTGTTGGCCCTTCTCGCCGAGCAAAGCAATCGGCCGGTGACTTTCCTGGCGATCCTTGATTTGCCGGGAACCTCGTTCCAAGCACATGAGGATACCATCGAGCGGCTGAAACCACTGCTCGCGCGCGGGCTCAAGATTCTGCCGCAGGTAACGCCGCGGCCAATTCAGCAATACTACACATTGCGCGAGCCTTTCATATTTGCGGCGCTCGACTCGTGGAAGGGTGTGTTTAATCGCACTGCCGAGGAACAGGCCAGGCTCTTCCGCTCGGCCGACTTCCGCCAGAGCTTCAAAAACGAACTCAAGGAGCACGTCCATAAAGCCGTGTTCCGCGGCCGATGGGACCGCGTCCACGTGGTGAAGGCTGAGCAGGAGGAGAACAAGCGCTTCCTCAACCGCAGCATTGCGGAAGTCGCCGAGGTGCTCCATAAGGATCCCGAGGACGCGATCCTGGACCTCGCGCTCAGCGAAAATCTCGAGCTGGGCATTACGCTTTCCGTCATCAACGTCAATAAAGACGTGGTGCGCCAAATCCTGCAGCTACCCAATACGCTGGTCGGCCTGTCGGACGCCGGGGCTCACGTCGCGCAGCATTGTGACGCCGGACTGCCGTCGTATCTGCTCTCGGAATGGGTACGGGAACGCAATACGCTCAGCCTCGCAGAAGGCGTGCGCCGGCTGACTTCCGAACCGGCAGACTTCCTGAGCTTGAGCGGCAAGGGACGTCTGAAACCGGGCAATGACGCCGACCTGGTGGTGTTTGACCCCGGGCGGATTCGGCCACTGCCTCCCGAGTGGTGCAATGATTTGCCGGGCGGACAACCGCGCCTAATCGAACGTTCCGAGGGAATCGAATACACGATCGTCAACGGCCACATGCTCTTCGCGGGCGATGAATACCAGGGCGGAATGCCGGGCCGAGTGCTTCGCAGCGGAACAGGGTTCGCGCCCGTTCGATAGGGTTGAGGTCTCCCCGATGTGCAGCCAGCTACTGGTGCCGGCGACTTAATCCCTCCCCCTGACCAGGGAAGAGGAGAGCCTGCCCTGAGGAGCGCGAGCGACGAATGGGTCAGGAGGGGGTTGGTGTGCAGTTCAAGCGCCTAGCTCGACTGAGGCAAGATCGTTCGCGCCGTCTCCGAGAAAGCGCGACAACGGAGCGCGGCGCATGCTAGGTCGGTGAAAAGAATGAACGGTGCGGAAAGCCTGATCAGGACGGCGCTGGGCGCCGGAGTCGAAGTCTGTTTCGCCAATCCCGGCACGACTGAGATGGCACTAGTGGCGGCCTTGGATGCAGTCGAAGGGATGCGCGCGGTGCTCGGCCTTTTCGAAGGCGTATGCACCGGTGCAGCCGACGGCTATGCGCGGATGGCGGACAAACCCGCGCTGACGCTGACCCATCTGGGGCCCGGCTTCGCCAACGGGATTGCAAATCTGCACAACGCGCGGCGCGCACGTTCGCCGATAGTCAATGTGGTCGGCGATCAGGCGACGTGGCATCTGGCTGCTGACGCACCGCTTACCTCGGATATCGTGTCGCTGGCCCGCCCGGTCTCAGCCTGGGTGCGCGAGGTCAAATCGGCCGCCTCCGTTGCTGCTGACACGGCGGAGGCGATTGCCGCATCGGGACGGGCGCCGGGCCACGTTTCCACCCTGATCGTGCCGTCGGATTGCCTATGGAGTCCGGCGAGCGGGACGGCAAACCCGCTCCCGGTGCCGGCGCCGTTGCGCGTCACCGATGATATGATTCGGCGCTCAGCCGCAACCCTGCAAAAGCATCGCACTAAGGCCGTGATGTTTCTCGGTGCCCAGGCGATGCGCGCTCGCGGGCTGGCTGCTGCCGGCCGAATCGCAGGCAAGACCGGATGCCGACTGGTGTGTGAAACCTTCCCTTCGCGTATCGAGCGTGGAGCAGGGAGGCCGGCGGTGGAAAAGCTGCCATACTTCCCGGAGCAGGCGCTCGAATTGCTATCGAAATATGAGGCGCTCGTCCTCGCAGGCGCTCTACCCCCGGTCGCCTTCTTCGGTTATCCGAACCTGCCAAGTTCTTTGATTCCGGAGGGCTGTAGCAGCGCGACCTTGGCAACCCCCGAGCAGGACACAATCGCAGCGCTCGAAGCTTTGGCCGATGAAGTCGGCGCGCCGGCGGAGGCGGTCTCAAACGGTAAGTTAAATCGCCCGCCGCGCCCGGCCGGCAAACTGGACTCGGCGACGGTTGGTGCTGCGATCGCTGCGCTGATGCCCGAAAATTGCATCCTAATGGACGAAGCAGCGACCACTGGACTGCCCTTTTTTGCGGCTTCCACGGGTGCCCCGCCGCATACTTATCTGGCTCTTACCGGCGGCGCTATCGGGCAAGGCCTGCCATGCGCGACGGGTGCGGCAATCGCTTGCCCGGAGCGCAAGGTAATCGCGTTTCAGGCTGATGGCAGCGGTATGTACACCGTGCAGGCGCTGTGGACGCAGGCGCGCGAGGGGCTCAACGTAACCACGCTCGTGTGCAATAACCGCCGCTACCGGATCCTTCAAGTTGAGTTGGCCCGCGCTGGCGTGACGGAACCGGGGCGTAAAGCGCGTTCGCTGACCAGCCTCGCCAATCCGGAAATCGAATGGGTCAGGATTGCGGCGGGAATGGGCATTCCCGCAGTGCGCGTTGAAACCGCCGAAGCTTTATGCACGCAATTGGAGCGCGCATTGGCCGAGCCCGGCCCGAATCTAATCGAAATGTTGATCTGATTAGTGGAATGTGCGTTCTCCAGGTCCATTAGCATGTTCCGATGGAGTGAAAACCAATGGCTGGTTGTCTCGACGGTATCAGGGTAGTTGACCTGGGGCGCTATCAGGCGGGCCCACGCTGTTCGTTGATCCTGGGGGATTTGGGCGCGGAGGTCATCAAAGTCGAAGCAGCGCCCGACGGTGACGAGTCGCGCCGGCTGGGGATGGTGTACTGGTCGCAATACAACCGCGGCAAGAAAAGCATCACGCTCAATCTGCGCAGTGAGCAGGGCAAAACGATTCTGAGGGAACTCGTGCCCAAGTCCGATATGGTGCTGCAGAATTTCAGCCCGGGCGTGATGGATGAGATGGGCTTTGGTTACGAGACCCTTAAGGAGCTCAATCCGGGGATTATCCTGATCAACGTCTCCGGCTTCGGCCAGTATGGCCCTTATCGTGACCGGCGCGCATTCGATCCAATCGGCCAGGCGATGGGCGGTGTGATGTTCGACACCGGCTCCGAGGATGAACCGCCAGTGCGCTGCGGACCGCCGATAATAGATCGGATTACCGCGCTGCACGCGACCATCGGGGCGCTCGCCGCGCTGCATCGCCGCGATATGACCGGGATTGGACAGGCGCTCGACGTGTGTCTGCTCGATTCCGCCTTTACGCTGACGGAAATTCCGATTGCACAATATCTGACTACCGGCCGCGAACCGCAGCGCAACGGCAATCGCTCCGGGGCATTGTCGCCCGCGAATACCTATCGTGCCAGAGACGGATGGATTTATATCATCGCGGTGCAGCAGAGAATGTGGGAGCGATTCTGCCGCGCAACCGGACGTGAGGAGTTGGCCAACGATCCGCGTGCCTCAAGCGTGCAGTCCCGCGCCTCGAACACTGACTGGGTTGACGATCAGGTCGCATCGTGGGTCAAGGACCGGACTGTAGCAGAGGTCGTCGAGCGATTGGCGCCAGCCGGCGTCCCCGTCGCACCGGTGCAAACCATCGCGCAAGCGGCCCATGACCCCCATTTATGGGAACGACAGATGTTAGTGGAGACCGACGATCGAAAAGGCGGCAAGACCTATGTCGCCGGCCTCACCGTAAAATTCTCCGACACACCCGGCGCAGTCGGCCGCATTCCGACCCCAGGCGAGCACAACGAGGAAATCTATTGCGGACTGTTGGGCCATAATCGGCCGGAACTTGAGAGCTGGAGAGCCGAGGGTGTGATTTGAACAAACTTCATGAGAAACACCATTTAGTTCTATCCCTCTCAAAATGTCAGATAAATTTTCTTTGAAAGCGTGTCCCAGATCTGCCCTGCTGTTTTGCGGGAGAGGGTTAGGGTGAGGGTTCCGGTTCCGGGTGCTCGCGGATTCAGTTGAGTCCTTGGACGACAACGGCTCCGTGCATGTTTGGTCAGAAGAACCGCGGTCTATGCCGAAGCAATTGCAGTTCCCGAAATACGAAGAGATCGAGGAAGCATTGTTCCAAGAGCTGCGGCGCCGAGGTGGATCTGCATCACCATCGGATCACGATGGCCGCGATCGCACCGTCTATGAAGCGGTTTCAACCGCAAGGACGGCGGTGGTGAGCGCTTGCGGATTGGTTCCGACTATCCCAGGAAGCTCGCGACGCTGTCATCTATGAAAAGGGAGTTCCACGGAGCAAGTGGGACAACATGGTGCGCTGGGCCGCTCGAAAGCTCAAGGATCATGCAAAGCTCGTCCGGGGGCTTCACGGGATTTGAAAGATCAAGGAGGCGGCCCGCTGATTCTATTCTGGAGTTCAAGCTTTTGGGAGCCGCTCGGATGGATAGCGCAGTCTTTGGGGCCAGGCGCTCAACAACCTCGAGACGAAGGGGAACGAGCGGCCTCACACTGGATCATAGTGCAACAGATGACTTGCCTCGTTGCCCGCATTGTCCGCGCCACCAAAGAAAAGATCCTGCACCCTCACCCTGACCCTCTCCCGCAACTGAGCGGGCGAGGGGCAGAACCGTCGTCAAGCGTCGCTGCCGACCCGACAGCCTCCTCTGACCAGAGAAGCTTGCTCAGGTCAGATGCGTTTTAAAAAAATTGACCATCTTCGGCCACAGCTCGAAGGCGGCTTTTTCGCGGTAGCGCTCCGGCCGCACGTCGGCAAAGAACGCGTGTCCGGCATTTGCGAACGTTTCCATCGTGACCAGCCCGAGCTTGCCCTCGCGCTCGAGGCGCGCGCGCAATTCAGCCGCGTGCGCCGGCGATGGGTTTTCATCGTCGGCGCCGAACACTCCATAAACCGGTCGCTTTAGATTCTTGACCAGGTCGACCACCGGCACCGGGTGCTGCGGCAGTTTCGGTGAATCGGAGCTTATACCACCGCCCCAGCAATCGACCGTCGCATCAATTTTATCGCTGCTGCAAGCAAGCAGCAGGGCCGAACGCCCGCCCATGCAAAAGCCCACAGTGCCGACCTTTCCGCTGCTGTAAGGCAGACCGCGCAACAGAGCGGCGGCGTTCTCCAGGTCGCGCACGGTCAGCCGATCATCGAGTTGGGCCGCCCGCGGGCGAACGTCCTCTAGCGTTTCGCCGGTGCCCAGGTCGATACGCGCGAAACAATCCGGCACCAACGTCACAAAACCCACATTCGCCAGGCGCCGCGCCACGTCGCGCGCATGGTCGCTTACCCCGAAGATGTCGTGGATAAGAATGACTCCCGGATAGCGCCCACTTTCGCGCGGCCGTGCCAGGTAAGCGGGAATCCTGGTACCCTCGCTGCGAAAACTCACCTCCTGGGTTGCCAGAAGTTCCGGCTGTTCGACCTGACCTGCTACTGCCATGGGAATACCTCCTCGGCGTTCGCGAGGGCCGTTTTGCCCTGATTGCAAGTTGGCATTTCTCTTTACTTCATTACTTCGGTGTCACAGAACCCTCACCCTTACCCTCTCCCGCAACTGAGCGGGCGAGGGTCCCTGAAGAGCGGCGAGGCAATAGTCAATTTATCATTAGAAGATTGCCAGCGGGTTTACGGGAGAAGCAGTCCCTCGTTTTAGCACCAGCGGGCCCATCACAAACTGGAATTCGTAACGGCCAAGACGCTCAGCCGTGACCGCGAGCGCATCGAGATCTGCATTATCGATGAGATGGATTCCCATGATAGGCAGGGTGCCGACATGAATTGGGCGGCTCAGCCCCTCGTACCCGCTGGGGACAACATCGCTGGCGCTGTCGGAGCCCAGCACCGCGATTTTGCGATCGTAAAGCCATTGCAGACAAGAAGCGTCGAGTCCGGGCATCGCCTGCATCGTAACCCACGGGCCCACTGTTTTGCGCCGCCGCGCGCGGCCGTTGCGGATTAACAGGATGTCGCCTTCCTCGACTCGCACGCCATGCTCTTTTTCCGCCGCGTCGAGGTCCTCCGGAAAGATACGGTCGCCCGGCTCGAGCCATTGCACATTTTTGATTTTCGGAATATCGAGCAACACGCCACGGCTGACAATGCCGTCGCCGGCGATATCGATGGCGCATTTGCGCGCACCATGCGAACCCACCTCGGTCGCATCAAAGCCGTTGTACATTTTGCCCCGCCAGAACACATGGCAGAGCGCATCGAGATGGGTCACGGCGTGTCCATGAGGCGAGATGGCGAAATAGTCGGCGGTGTAGGGCATCAGGCGGACCTCGTTCGCGTCATAGCCGGTCTGATGCATCAGGTGGGTGACGGGCGTGGGATTGTCCGGCGCCGGCTCGGTTGCCAATGGTAACGCCAGCGAGACGACGGTGCCGCTGCGTACCAGACGAGCTGCTGCGATGCGCTTCTGCTCAGTGATAAAGTTGAGCGCCCCGCGCTCGTCCTCTTTGCCCCAACGCCCCCAATTGCTCAGTTTTTCGTACAAAGTGACTACTTCGTCACGCGTAAGTCTCGGCGGCATAGTTGAAACTATCCTCGGGCAGTTTTATTGACGTTGGTTGCTACCGCGCAAATCGTCTGCTGACAAAAAGTCAAACAGGCAACCCCCACCTAACCTCCCCCTGGTCAGGGGGAGGGATTCAGAAAATCCGCAATGCGCAGATTCTGCTTTTGGCGACCATCATTCGCAACGCTGCCTCTGCTTATTAGTGGCAGAGGCATCTTCTCAGCGAAAGAGTGCGTCGCACATGTGTGTGCTACTCAGCCACCGGCCGGCGATAGATCCCAATCCCTCCCCCTGACCAGGGGGATGTTAGGTGGGGGTTGCCCGAGATCGCCACGCATTTATTCCTGTGGGGCTATTTTGCTGCTCTCACGAAATTAGGCCGACGCTTGTCCTTCAGCGCGGTGAGCGCTTCCTGATGATCTTTGGCCATGAGACTCACTGCTTCGTACGCCAGCCCCGCGTCCATAATTAAGTTGGCCTGTTGCTTAAGCCATTTGTTGACGGCGAGCTTGCTCCATCGGATTGCCCAAGTCGGCCCATCGGCCAGCCGCTGTGCGAGCTCTCTGGCTTTGGGCAACACCTGCGCAGGCGGAACCGCATAATTTACCAGGCCGATCCGAGCCGCATCGGCGCCGGTTATACTGTCGCCGAGCATCAGGAATTCTTTTGCGCGATTGGGACCGATCAAGAGTGGCCAGATTACCGCACCGCCGTCGCCGGCAACCGCGCCCAATGCGACGTGAGTGTCGGCCAGTTTGGCAGTCTCTGAAATCACTGTAATGTCGCACAGGAGGGCGACGTTAGCGGCAAAGCCGAGCGCATCGCCGTTGATCGCGGCGACGATCGGCTGCTCGACGTCGAGCAGATTTTCGATCACCCGGCGTCCATCGGACATAAAAATGCGCCGGCCGCCGCGCCCTTTGGGCTTGGTGGGACGCACCCGGCTGAGGACGTCGCCCCCAGCCGAAAATGCATCGCCGGCGCCGGTCAACAGGATTACGTTAACGTCCTGGTCCTCGGCCAGGTCGAGCCAAATCTGTTCAATTTCGTGATGCATCGCGGCGGTTACCGCGTTGCGCACATCAGGGCGGTTGAGCGTGACGGTGGCGACCCGCTGTGCAACCTCCACCTTCAGGAATTCGTATGCGCTATAGTCCATGGCCATTTGCTCCAGACCTCCATGCTGTCGCTGGTAACTCGGACCTTAGCTACCACCAGCGAGACGAAAGCACCAACCCCGCCATCAACCACGATCACAACTACAGGCGGGCCTCACATAAGGACGAAGCTTAGTCGGCGCGTCGTGGCTCCTCCGATGCTGTTGCAGCCCTCGATGGCGTGCCAGCTTTAGGGGTCACAATTACGCGAGCACGGAGAGTGCGATGTCGGCGGCTTTGGGCAACGCGATTGGAATGAAAAACTCTCGCGCGTAGAGGTAATCTTCCCCGGACTCATCAATTACACGGATAAGACCGTGCTTCCCCGCCTCCGCATCCGGAACCGCGTTGTAGATCTTGCGAACTTCCAGCGATGCTGGATAGCCCTCATTCTTAATGCACAGCAGATAGCGCCGTGGCTGCGGTGCTTTCCCCTTCTCCTCAGAGGAGAGCTTTGATTTTGTATTCTTTCGGACCGATGCCATGAGCCTCGTACCAATGGATCTCAGCGATGCGTACCGCTCCGTCAGCTAACCGGATCATAGCGATTCCCTTCCGCTTTCTCCATCGCCCTTCTCCATACTGCTTTCTGAGCCTCACGAGATCACGGATTACGCGGCCTGTCGCAACCGTCTCTGTTCCTACGATGCCCGCCAAATAATCTCGAAGGTCATTCGGTGAACATAGGCCGAGCCGGCTAGCGGGTATCGAAAGGGCGGCTCGAGAGCCGCCCCTACAAGAACGCGCCCTGTTTGCGCGGAATGCCTGCTCAGGCGGTGTGTTCGAGCACGTACTGACCGATGCGGTCAATTGCCTGCTGACCCTCGGGCAACAGCTTTGCGAATACGTGCCAGACGTGGATCATTTCATCCCATACTTCGAGGTCGGCCTTCACTCCCGCCGCCTTGGCCTTTTCGGCGACCCGGGTCGAATCGTCGAGCAAGGTCTCCGTCCCACCGACCTGGATGAGCAGCGGCGGCAGTCCGCGATAATCCGCATGAAGTGGTGAGGCCAGCGGATTTTTCGGATCGGCGCTGCCAACGTACGCCTTCGCCATATTAAGGAGGCCGCCGTTACTACCGGATGGAGCGACCATCGGATCCTTGGCGGCATTGGTCTTCATCGATGCGCCAGTCCCTTCCATATCGGTCCATGGTGAAATCGGCACCGCGCAGGCCGGCATTGCAACGTTCGCGTCTCTGAGCGCAACCAACGCCGCCAACACTAATCCACCGCCCGCCGAGTCGCCGGAGATGACGATCTTGTCCGGCTTATAGCCTTGAGCGAGCAGCCAGCGATATGCGGCTGTTGCATCATCGACGGCGGCTGGGAATGGATGCTCCGGGGCTAAGCGATAATCCAGCGCCAACGCCTTGGCCTGCGATGCCCGCGCAATCCGCGCAACCATCGCGCGATGGGTATTGATTGAGCCCATCACGTAGCCGCCGCCGTGGAGATATAGAATCACCCGCTGGGCGGCAGCGTTCGGCGGCACAATCCATTCGGCTTTGACGCCACCGGCCTCAACCGGTTCGCACTTTACGTCACTAGCTACCCGTTCGGCCACTTTCTCCATTCCGGCTCGCATTTTCTCAACGGTAGGCTTGCCGCCGCCACCCCCGCCAACTGGCTGGGACTTGATGATCTCCAAAACCTTCTTGAGTTGCTCGCTAGCCATAGTTCCTCCGGCGCTATTGATTTCATAAGGCAGGCATCTCTGCGTCTGTCGGAAATCTCCTCTCGCACATCACTCCTCTTCCCTCACTCCTCTCCTCGCGCCTTGCCCTATGCATAACGAGTCGCTATCACACTTGGGCCGAGACTCAAAAGCCTGGCGGGCGAAATTGTGGCATTGGGAGGACCGATCATGAACACGGTCAAAACGGGAGGCGTTCAGATGGTGCCGGTAGACGACCGGTTTCAAGTCTGGACCAAGCGCATCGGCGGGGGCCCGACAACGATGCTGACCCTGCATGGCGGGCCTGGCTGCACCCACGAATACTTCGAGTGCTTCGAGGATTTTCTCCCGCCAGAGGGGGTTCAGCTCATATATTATGATCAACTCGGTTCGGCCTACTCCGATCAGCCCGATGATCCGGCCCTCTGGACGGTGGAACGCTTTCGTGAAGAGGTGGAACAGGTCAGGTCGGCACTCGGCTTGGAGAAGTTTTATCTATATGGCCATTCCTGGGGCGGCATGCTCGCCATCGAATATGCGTTGAACTACCAAAGTCATCTCAAGGGCCTGATCATTTCGAATATGACCGCCAGCATTGCGTCGTACGTCGCGTATATTAACAAGCTCCGCCGCCAACTCTCAGCCGAGTCGATCGGTATTCTGGAGCGATTCGAAGCGAGCGGAGAATATACCGCACCGGAATATGAGAAGGTCATGTTCGGCGAAATTTACTCCACCCACCTGTGCCGCGTGACTCCATGGCCGGAACCAATGGTCCGGATGTTCCTGCATATGAACCAGAAGGTCTATAACACGATGCAGGGTCCCAACGAGTTCGTGATCACTGGTACATTCAGGGACTGGGATCGATGGAGCGAGCTCAAGAATATCAACGTTCCGACCCTGCTATCAGTCGGCCGTTTCGACACTATGAGCGTGGCTGATATCGAAAGGATGGGCAACCTGATTCCCAACGCACGGGTCGCGATTTGCGAGCAGGGCAGCCACTGCTCGATGTACGATGATCAGGAGCACTATTTTGCTGATTTGATTCGCTTCATCCGAGATGTCGAAGCGGGATCGTTCGCTGGTTGAGACTGCTCTGTCATTCTCGCACCAACTAGGCGGAGTGCAACGGAGCCGAGCTAACGAGTCTGCGAGGTGCGTCTCAAAAAAAAGCTGCCGCGCGCGTAGAATCCCCGGGTCTCCTCGCGCGCGAGACACGTGCGGGAATGACCGAAACCGCAGCCAACGGGAGTGACCTTCCCACAGGAGTTAAATCCATGCGCTTTGGGCTGACAACCGATTTTCGCAATCCGCCCGGGTCCGGCAAGAGTTCCACCCAGGTTTATTCGGAAATAATCGACACGATGGTATGGGCCGAATCACTCGGTTTCGACGGCGCATACATCTTCGAACATCATTTCACCGACGATGATTATGTTTCCTCTCCATTGATCGCTGCTACCGCGATCGCAGCACGAACCACGCGAATGCGGGTCGGGCCGGATATCGCCATCCTGCCGCTCTACGATCCGGTCAGAGTCGCCGAAGACGGGGCGGTGCTCGACGTCATCTCCAACGGCCGCCTGGACTTCGGCGTCGGGCTCGGCTACCGGCCCGAGGAATATGCCGGGCACGGGATCGACATCAACCGCAAGGGCTCGCGCGCCAACGAGGCGCTGCAAATTATCCGGCGCCTGTGGCAAGGCGACACCGTCAGCTTTAATGGCAAGCACTTCCATCTCGAGGGTGCTCGACTTTCGCCGCGGCCGGTCCAGAAGCCAAATCCACCCATTTGGGTAGGCGGATTCAGCAAGGCGGCGGCAAGGCGCGCAGCCCGCTACGGAGACGGCTATGTGGGCCCATCGAGCAAGGCAATGTACGACATGTACCTTGCGGCACTGCGCGGAGAAGGCAGGAACCCTGAGTCGGGCCGCATGATGGGCGGCGACCTTTGGCTCATCGTGTCGGAAGATCCTGACCGGACTTTCGCCACTTACGCGCCCCATCTGATGTACTGGTTCAACTCGTATTCGAAATGGTTCGAGGGAACCGACACGCAGCCCTGGCCGCCGATCAATGACGCCGAGGAACTCCGGTCAAGGCATCTGGTGAATGTAGTAACGCCTGACGCGGCGATAGCAATGATCAAGCAGCGCATCAGCGAGGTACCAGTGGAGATGTACACGATGATGCTATCGCCGCCCGGCATAGCGATGAGCGCGGTCACGGAAACCATCGAATTATTTGCCAAAAAAGTCATGCCGCATTTCCGATAGGGCTCGGCATTTCTGATAGGGCTCGGCACTGCGGCACTGTCCGGATGCTGCAAGGAGGGGTCGGGAGTTGACAAGAGGCGATTGGGTGAGGAGCCACAATTCAGTTGCGGAAGAGTGACTGAATGTCGCGATGACCATGCAGCACCCGGGCTACTTCGATGCCTCTGCTATGTTCGCGATAAAAAATCACGTAGCTGCCGACGGCGAAGCTCCGGATTGGTGGATCGAGCTCCGGTCGCTCTCGACCCGCTTTGGGCGTAGTGGCCAGCAACTGACACTTTTCGTGAATTTGTTCGAGAAGTGATCGGCGGCGTCGGCATTGTCCTGCGAGACGAAAACCCAGATGTCCGTAAGGTCGGTTTCGGCGAGCTCCGAAAGGACGACCTCTCACCGCGCGCGATCGTTGCGCTGCGCTCCGGCGGCTCGTTTTCGTCCCTGACTCTTGATGCGTGCCAGAGTTTGGTCATCGAACGGCTGGTGGCGTCCACGGTCGAGTTGTTCAAGTCCGACGCGGACGTCGTGACGAAGCTGGGTTAGGTGATCGCGCTCCTCCAATAGCCTGAGCGCCTCGCGGATCACTTCGATGGAGGAGGCGTAGCGCCCCGAGGCGACTCGCTCGGCAATGATTTTTTCAAGCTCGGGGGTAAGAGAGAAATTCATCAGTGCAATTTCGTCCATCTCGTGCGAGTATGATATCAGGGCTAATTGTTGACACCAACTGCGATGTAGTGGCGCGTGTTCCTTTGAATACCGGAGCGTTCTCAGATCCTGTGCACCCAGCAAGATCGAGCGCGACGACACACCTCTTGGTGCCGGCCACGCTCTCTCACGACTGACTAACCCTACGAAAGGTGGCACAGGTTTTAGCCTGCCGCCGAATGATGCCAGCGATCGGTCGCGCGGGCAGCTCAGACCGATCAAGCGCGGATGGTAGCCTGGGGAGCAATAAACGCGACCGCGCACCTTTAGTGCGCGGTCGCGGCCTTCGTCGAGCTATTGAGCCTTACTGAGTGAGAGTGCCTTAATCCGTGATCTTCTCAGGCATGGCCATGGCGCAACAGCTTGCCCGGAGTGGCGCCTGTGCATTTGCCTTCGGCGAAGGTCTCCTCACCGTTAACGATAATCGAGCGATAGCCCTTGGCGTGCTGCACCCGGCGCCATTCGCCCCCCGGGAAATCGTGAACGATCTCGCCTACCCAATCCGGCTCAAGATCAAGTGCCTTCAGATCGTACACAACCACGTCGGCTGCTAAGCCCTCGCGCAGCATCCCGCGGTCGCGGAACCCTGCCGCATGAGCCGGCAGCGCCGACATCCGATAGTGAGCCTCTTCCAGCGTGATGCGCTGCTCCTCACGTACCAGCCACTTCAGAAAATCGGTAGTGAATGCGCCGCCGGTGAAGAACTTGGTATGCGCGCCACCGTCCGACACGCCCGGGAAAGTGTACGGCGACGCGTTAAAGATCTCGGCCATGAATTCGGCGTTGAACCCCTTGTTAGGCCCCAGGAACTCCGCCTTCAAGTTGGTCGCGATCGAAAGGTCGAGCATCACATCGACGGGATGCCGGTTCTCTTCCATTCCGATCTGGCCGAGTGATTTGCCGAGATATTTTTCGAGCTCTTCGTGATTATCAACCCACTGCACGATGAGGTTTCGCGGATTGCCGCCGACCCCGGCTTGCAGCGACCGAATTCTCGCGTCGGCTTCGTCAGTCGCGCGGATTACGGC
>Ga0137391_10002570_pt1 | contig 13605 bp, 11 predicted proteins | sample 15con2h24BmetaG_FD_101399 | JGI IMG/M metagenome (GOLD analysis project Ga0137391, IMG submission 101399) | Vadose zone soil microbial communities from Angelo Coast Range Reserve, California, USA - 15con2h2.4B metaG | ecosystem: Environmental > Terrestrial > Soil > Vadose zone > Saprolite...
GGAGGCGGCAGCGAAGGGCTGGGCTTTGCCATACCCTCCCGGGTGGTGAGCTTTGTCTTCGACCGTCTGCGGAGGTTCGGCCATGTCGATCGCAGCGAAATCGGCGCTTCTTCGGAAGAGATTACGCCCCTGTTGGCGAAAGGCCTGCAACTGCCTGTGAACAGCGGTGTCTTCATCGTCGATGTAATTCCCGACGGGCCGGCCGATACCGCCGGAGTGAAAATCAACGATGTCGTACTGGCCGTCGACGGCAAGCAGATTCGCTCGCTTCCGCAACTGGTTGCGAGTCTGTATCTGCACCCCACGGATGAACCGATGGCGTTGAAGATTCTGCGCGGCATAGAGAGGCTGACGCTCCAGGTGCCGGTCATGTCGCAGAAGCATGAAGTGGACCGGCTGGCCGATCTCGTCGATCCGGAAAAGAACCTGGTGCGCAAAATCGGAGTACTTGCCTCCGACCTCGACGACCGGACGGCAGCGCTGGTGCCGGGATTGAGAATAACCTCCGGAGTGATCGTGGTCGCCAACACCAATCTGGGCCGCGCCGTGGATGTGGGCCTGCGTCCGGGGGACGTGATCCATGCGTTGAATACGAAGCCGATCGGCACTCTCGCCGAACTGCAAACGGCGATCAATGCGATTGACAGCGGCGCGGTTGTGGTCTTACAGGTTGAGCGCAGGGATGGGCTGGATTATGTGGCGTTCGAGATGCCGTGACAGCAAATGGCAATTAGCAATTAGCAATTGCTTTTGGTATTCGGTACTTGGTATTCGGTATTCGGTTAGAGCAACTTCCCAGGCAGGCTTGGTCGCCTTCCAGCAGAAGGGGACGTCGGCATGTGCCTGCGCAAGTTCCCTCTCCCTCATTTCTCCTGAATCCTTTATTAGTATCCCGCCAGATTACGGGAAATGATTCCGGCCCGTAAGGCGTTGTAATTCATGGACTTGCGGCGAAATATTGATTTAACAAGTCTTTACGATTGTTGCGGGGTGCGGACGAATCTAACGTATGTAGAGCCTGAGAGTGCGCTCGGTAAAAGGAGGTAGAGTTATGAAAAAGATTCTGAAACCGATGTTGGCGATCGGAGCGCTGCTGCTGGCGACGATTCCCGCCGCCGCCGTTGCGCCCCCTCAGCATTCCCGGCGAACAGTAATCGTTGGACCGGTCTTCGATCCGTTCTGGGGTCCGTGGGGCTACGGATACGGATATGCCCCTTACTCCTACTATCCAAACAGGGGAGAGGGCCAGGTGAAAATCGACTCCAAAGCCAAAGATGCGGAGGTATTTATCGATGACGCATATGCGGGCACAGTTAAAGAGATGAAGTCCATGTGGCTTCGACCCGGCACCTACGATCTGGAAATTCGCGCCCGAACTGGCGAGAAGTTCGACGAGAAGTTGTATGTCGTCGCCGGCAAGACCGTGCATATTCATCCTGATCTGCCGAAGAGCGGATAACGGTGAACCTGCCGTTGAGTAACAGCCATGGCCCGCAAAGCGAAAGCTTTGCGGGCCATTTGGTTTTTTCGACTTCCGCAACGCGTAAAGATCCGTAATCCCTCCCCTATCACACCTATAATCCCGGCATTCCTGCTGACAAATATTTACCTCGCGCCTATCACTCTTTACGGTAATTCCAACCATGCCGGGGTTTGACCCTCCAGAGCCTGAAAAGCTCTCGGGGGTCAACATGAAATTCCTTAAAAACAAATGGACGATCATCGGCGTATTGCTGGCGACCATCGCCGGGCTTACGGCCTTTAAGCTTGAGTCCGCAAAGGCACCGCAGTATTTCACGGAGAAGGTGCAGAAGGGCGACGTGCAGAACGTCGTTCAGGCGACCGGAACCATCAACGCGGTCACCACTGTGCAGGTGGGCTCCCAGGTATCCGGCACCATTCAGATTTTGTATGCGGACTTCAACTCCCACGTGACGAAGGACCAGGTGGTGGCGCGGATCGATCCGTCGTTGCTTAATGGCGCGCTGCTTCAGGCCAAGGCCGATCTGGCCAACGCGCAGGCGAACCTGGGTGTGGCCAAAGCGAACCTGACCAAAGCGCAGGCGGCGCAGACGCAATCCAAACTGGATTACGACCGCAGCGTGGCGCTGGCCCAGGCGGGCGTCATTCCGACGCAGCAGCTGGATGCCGCCAAAGCGCTCTGGCAGAGCAACGATGCCGCCGTGGGCGCGACGCAGGCGCAGATTCAGCAGGCGTCCGCGCAGGTGAGGCAGAGTGCCGCCGCGCTGAGCGTCGCCGAGACCAATCTTGGCCACACGGTCATCAAGTCTCCAATCGACGGTACGGTGATCGCCCGCAGCGTGGACGTGGGGCAGACGGTGGCGGCTTCTTTGCAGGCGCCGACGCTGTTCACCATCGCGCAGGACCTCACCAAGATGCAGGTCTATGTGAGCACCGATGAAAGCGACGTGGGCGCGATCCAGGCGGGGCAGGCCGTGAATTTCAAGGTTGACGCTTTCCCGACCGAGACGTTCAGGGGAAAAGTTTCCGCGGTGCGGTTGAATGCCACCACCGTGCAGAACGTGGTGACCTATACCACCGTGGTGGATTTCGATAATCCGACGCTGAAATTGTTTCCGGGCATGACGGCGTATGTGAACATCCCGGTGGCGACGGCGACCGATGTGGTGAAAGTGCCCAACGGCGCGCTGCGCTACAAGCCCGACATGACCGCTGATCAGATGAATGCCTTATTGCAGCAGGCGGGCATCGGTGGCGGAGCCAAAACCGGACGCGGAGCCGGTGGCGGCGGGAAGTCAGGGCAGGGTGGGCCGGCGGTGACCGCCGTGGTCTGGAAGATGGACGCTAAGGGCCAGGTGGAACCGATACAGATCAAACTGGGCATCACCGACCACACCACGACCGAAGTTGCGCAGGTGCTGAAAGGCTCATTGGATGTAGGCGACCAGCTCGTAACCGGATCGGCGGCGGCCACGCAGAAAGCAAGCGCGGCGCCGGCTTCTCCCCTGGGCGGAGGCGCCCGGGGCGGAGCGGGTGGCGTGAGAGTGGGGCGGTAATCAAGACAGATTAGCCGCGAATGAACGCGAATGAACGCGAATTGGAAACGAAATCAGGGGAATCTTTATGGCAGCTCTGGCACAAGTCGAAGTGAATGAAAGTGCGGTTCAGGGTATTGCGGTACCGGTCATCCAGGTAAACGACGTGCACAAGTATTACGAACTGGGTGAGACCCGGGTGCACGCGCTTCGCGGGGTGGATTTGAAGATTGAGCCGGGGGAGTTCGTGGCGATCATGGGCTCCAGCGGCAGCGGCAAGTCCACCTTTATGAACATGCTGGGCTGTCTCGATAAACCCAGCAGCGGCCGGTACATGCTGGAAGGCACGGATGTGGCGCAGCTCGACAAGAAGCAACTGGCGTCCATTCGCAACCAAAAGCTGGGATTTGTTTTTCAGGGCTTCAATCTGCTGGCGCGGACCACGGCCCTGGAAAATGTCGAGCTTCCGACGCTGTACGCGAAGATGGAAAAACAAGTCCGTCTGGCGCGAGCGAAGGAAGTCCTCGAACTGGTAGGGCTGGGCGGAAGACTCGATCACTTTCCGTCCCAGCTTTCCGGCGGACAGCAGCAGCGCGTCGCCATTGCGCGCGCGCTGGTGAACAAGCCGGCCATCCTGCTGGCGGACGAACCGACCGGCAACCTGGACAGCCGCACCTCCGTGGAGATCATGCAGATCTTCCAGGACCTGAACGACGCCGGGCTGACCATTGTTCTGGTCACCCACGAGGTGGATGTGGCGCAGTTTGCGAAACGCATCGTCGTGTTTCGGGATGGAAAGATCCGGCATGACGATCCGGTGAAGAAGAGACCAAGGGCGGCGGAAGTCCTCAGGAGCATGCCTGCGGTGGACGAGTAAAAGCAAAAGCGGATTGGGTAATTGTGTAATTTGGTGATTTCGTAATTGAGTACCGCGGAGCACTTCAATTACCCAATTACCAAATTACACAATTACTCAATCCGCACAAAGGAAAGAAAAGAACGAGAAGAAGTGGTTGCGGTACGAGGGGGTCATTATGGATTTCGCAGCGATATTACGCATAGCGGTTCGGGCTTTGACGCGGAACAAGATGCGGTCTTTGCTTACCATGCTGGGCATCATCATCGGCGTAGGCGCGGTGATCGCCACGGTGGGCGTGGGGCAGGGCGCGCAGAAGCAGGTTCAGGACCAGATCGCTTCTCTGGGCACGAATCTTCTCTATATCAGCTCCGGCAGCGTGAGCAAGGGCGGCATCCGCATGGGCGGTGGCGCGACCAAGACGCTGGTGGGCGACGATATGAAGGCCATCCTGCAGGAAGTGCCGCTGATCGGGCAGGCTGCGCCGGGCGCGAGCACGCGCAGCCAGGTGGTTTCCGACAACCAGAACTGGTACACGTCCGTCACCGGCACCGAGCCGCAATACTTTGACATCCGCAACTGGAGCTTTGCCCAGGGCGGCAACTTCAGCATGGAAGACGTCACGCGGGCGAGCAACGTTGTGGTGCTGGGCGACACCGTGCAGCAAAATCTATTTGGCGGCGGCAACGCCGTGGGGCAGACGGTGCGCATCGGCACACTGCCGTTCCAGGTGGTGGGCGTGCTGGTGCCCAAGGGGCAATCCGGCATCGGCCAGGACCAGGATGACGGCGTGTATGTTCCGATCACCACGCTCCAGAAAAAAATCACGGGGCAGGAGTGGCTCCAGTACATCATGGCCTCCGCCACCTCACAGCCTGCGAGTTACGCGGCGCAGAGTCAGATTACCGCGCTGCTGCGGGACCGTCACCGGATTCGCAACAGCCAGCCTGACGACTTTACTGTCCGCAACCTGGCGGACGTGGCGCAACTGGCCGACGCCAGCTCACGCATCATGACGCTGCTTCTGGCCTCGATCGCCGGTGTTTCACTGCTGGTGGGCGGCATCGGCATCATGAACATCATGCTGGTGTCCGTGACGGAAAGAACGCGGGAGATCGGCATCCGCATCGCCATCGGTGCGACCGAGTCCGACGTGCTGCGTCAGTTCCTGAGCGAGTCCGTGGTGCTCAGCGTGGCCGGAGGCCTGGTCGGCATTCTCTGCGGCGTGGGCGCCTCGATCACCATCACCAGGGTGCTGGGCTGGAATATCCTGATCTCCCCGGCGGCGATGGTGGCGGCTGTGGTGTTCTCCATGGCGGTGGGAATTTTCTTCGGCTTCTATCCGGCGCGCAAGGCGGCGCTGCTCGATCCCATAGAAGCCCTGCGGTTTGAGTAAGCGACCCCCTTACTCAGCAAAGACGGTCCGGCGAGAAATCGCCGGGCCGTTTTTGTTTGCAGGCTTCGCAGAGGATTTAGTAATTGTGTAATCTGGTAATTGGGTAATTGAAGTGCTGCCCGTACTCAATTACGAAATTACCCAATTACACACCCAATCCGATTGAAAGGCTGTGGGGGGCGTATAACGGAACCCTGCGCCTCATTCGTGCCGGAGACTTTCCACCGGGTCCAGTTCGGCGGCTCTGAATGCCGGGATTGTGCCGAAGAGGATTCCCACGGCGGAGGAAATGAGAATGGATACGACGGCCGACAGACCGGAAATCGGGATGCGATACTCGGTCAGGAAACGCACTGAATAGGGAATTGCAAGGCCGATGATCACGCCAAGCAGTCCGCCTCCCACGGAAATCAGGATCGCCTCCGACAGAAACTGAAAACGGATTTCGCGTTTGGTTGCTCCCAGAGCTTTACGAATTCCGATCTCGCGGATGCGCTCGCTCACTGTGGCGAGCATAATGTTCATGATTCCGACGCCGCTCACCAGCAGCACCACAGCCGAGACGGCCAGCAGCACCAGCGTAAGCGCATTCGCGGTATTGCTTGCCAATACGACCAACTGAGTCAGGTTCGACACACTGTAAACGGAATCGGTCCGGTGCCGGGATTGAAGAACTTCTTTGATGCGGGCACTGGCCGGTTCGACCATGGAAGGTTCGGCCACGGAAAAATAGAGAAGTTTCAAGCCGCTGGCGTCGGTGAAATACCGGCTCACGGGATAGGGAATCAGCATGGTGTTGTCGGTGACTTCGGTCTGGCCGAAAGTGTCTACCCGTTCGCTGAAGACGCCGATCACGGTGAAGGTCAGCCCGCTTAGCTTGATGGTCTGGCCGATCGCCGCATTCGACGAACCATAGACCTGCCTGGCCATGGTGAGCGTGATGACTCCGACTTTATCGTGGCCCTGTTCGTCCTGGGCATCGAAAAAACGCCCTGAAACAGTCACCAGATTGCGGACGATTCGATAGTCGGGTTCAACCCCGAGAATGGCAATATCGCGCGCCCTGGACGAGCCGAGGGAAACACGCTCGCGCAGAGAGACGACGGGGCTGGCCGCTACCACGCCGGGCACCAGGCTTTGCACGGCCTGCAGATCGTCCATGGTCATGAAATCGGATACGGCGCCCGTGATGTGGCGCCCGCCGCTCTGGTACTCCGCCCAGATTTCATTCGATCCGATGGATTGAATCAGGTTCAGCAGGTACTGCTTGCCGGTCAGACCGATGGTGACGACCAGAATCAACGAGGCCGTTCCGATCACCATCCCAACGCCGGTCAGGGCAAAGCGCAGCTTGTTACTGCAGAAGGTGTCGTAGGCGAAACTGACGATCTCGCCGAGAGCAAGATTCCGCCGGCGGGGCCTTCGTTCGCCCGCGGATGATTGAAAGCCGTCACCGATCCTAAGCTTCTTCACAGGTCCTTTTTCAGACATCCGGATGTCTGCGGATTATGAGTTCACTCGAAGTCTGCCGTCGGGCAGAAGTGTGCATTTGCGCTCTCTCCACACGATGGTGCTGCCCAGGAATCCACCCATCCAAACCAGAAAGCCCAGCAGATCCTGAAACGGCAGCAGCCAGAATTGACGGGAAGCTGTCGGATCGCGCAGGATTCGCGATGCGGTGGCCCAGGCGACGCCGGCGCGCAGCGCCAGCGTCAGAAGCACGAGCGGCCATGTGCCGGGGTGGATGAGCCACAAGAGCAGGGCCCAGGGCAGCGGGTAGGTAAATATCTGTCCCCAATAACCCGCCGGACGGGACCGGCGCGTGCTGCGGGCCCAGCGCAGCCGATGCCCAAGGCTCTGCGTCATCGGCTGACTGCCGATTCGATGCTCAATCACATAGCCGGAGAATAAAACGGTGTAGCCCAGTTGCGCGGCCCGCCGGCCCATGACGAAATCTTCCGCCAGGTAATCCTGCAGGTAGGCGAACCCGCCCAATGCGCTGAGAACGCTGCTGCGCACACCGACCGTGCAGCCCAGCGCAAAATTCATCCCTTCAAGCATGCGGGCGACCAGCACTCCGCCCAGAAGTTCGGTATTCATTCCGAGGGCCTCAAGCCGCGACCACACACTCCGTCCGCCGACCGCACGGTAAGGACAGGTGATCATGCCCACCGAAGGATCGTGAAATTCTCCCGCCATCCGGGTCAGAAAATCGGGAGTCACGCGCACGTCGCTGTCGCTCATGATCAGCAGCTCATATCTGGCCTGGCGCACCAGTTGGTTCAGGCTGTGCGCTTTGGCATTGGGCACCGGCGATTCTCCGGTCACCACGATCCGGACCTCGGCCCGGCCGGAAAATTCGCTTTTGAGCTTTTCCACAATCTCAACCGCGGGATCGTCGGCTCGATGTACGGCGAGCAGGATTTCAAAGAGCGGATAGTCCTGGTCAAGAAAGCTCCGCAGGTTCTCTTCCAGTCCCTCATCCTGACCGCACAGGGGCTTGAGCACACTGATGGGCGGACAGGATCCCGGAGCCGGTGGCGTGATGGAGAGATAGCGCCTGCTGGCCACCATGATCAGGACGCAATACACCAGGGAGCCCGCAAGCAAAACCGCAAATATCGTTGTGATAATGGCTGTCATAAAGTGTGATCTTTGTCTCCGGTTCGGGAGGCCGCGGGGGAAACCGGGCCGACCGGGTTGTTAGTGAAAAGAAATTTGCCGCCGCTTGCCGCAACGGCCCTTAGATTGGAAGTGCCCAGAAGTTCGCCAAGGCGCGGGACCTGGGTTTCGTCGGCCAGCAGGTAATATCGGGCCGGCCCCGGCCACAACTGCCGCACCTTCGCGTCATCGATAAAGACGGCCGGCGCTCCCGGCGCATAGGAACCATATTCCAGGTTATTGAACCGCCCGTTGAGCAGCAGCGCTTCGCGATTGGCGTAGAAGAATACGGAAGAAAAAGGATAGTAAGGACCATCGACGATCAGAGCGCCTTCCGGCGCATGCATCAGCGCTTCCGCCAGTGGCCGTGAGGAAAGGTAAGGATCGAAAACAACCAGGGCCATGCGGCCCGCGTGCAGAAAGCAGATCATCATCAGAGCAAGGGCGAGCACGGCCCGATGAAATGAAAGTCGCCAGACCCCGATGGCGCCCGCGAGGAAGCCCAGTCCCGCCAGGGCGAGTGGCGCCCGCAGATAAGCAAAGGACTTTATCGTCAGATCCCCGAGATGCCCCAGGGAAAGGGTATAAGCCTCGGGATGTTGTTGCAGAGCGCTGGAAATATCTCCGGGCGCAGGCAGATCCCATACCGTGAATAGCAGCGCGGCAATGGCAAGTACGATGATGCCGGCGATCGCTCCCAGGGCCTTTGTGCCCCACCGCGACCACCTGTCCTGGCCGGCCATGGCGCAGCCCAGCAGCAGCGCCAGCGCCGGATAAATCGGCATGGAATAGTATTCCTGCGTGGTGGAGAAGGTGAAGAACAACAGCAGGAACCCCACCCAGCACAGAGCCAGCAATCGTGTGCGCCCCGCGCGATCCAACGGACGATAATCGAGTCGGGCGGCGGCGGGGAAATAAACGCACCACGGAAACAGCCAGATCAGATGCAGCAGCCAGAAGGCCGTGCGCGGCACGGTGTTGTAGTCCCGGGGATAGCGCAGGCCGAGGAACCTGAAGACATGCTCGTTGAGAAAGTAAAACCAGAAGAAGCCGTGATATTCGCCTGGGCCGCTGTGCATGGTCAGGTCGAAATAAGGCGGCATGCGCCGGATGGCCAGAATGTGCCAGGGTGCCGCGATGGCGAGAATAATAAGCGCCCCGCTTCCCACGCGCAGCCGCTTCCAGACATTCAGAGAAAAGATCTGCCGCGTGATTGCTAAATAGAGCAGCCCTCCGCCGACGGGCAGCACCACGGCGATCAGTCCTTTCAGCAAAATGCCGATACCCAGGCTGGCGGCCAACAGCGTCGCCCACAGGCGCGGATTCGACGCGGCATCTTCCCGCGGGGGATCGGACTCAAGCACCCGTTGAAACGACCAGAAACCCACGCAGACCGCCAGGGTCAGCATGACATCGGGAATCAGAATGCGAGTGAACAAAAAAAGACCGGCACAGGTGGCCAGGCAGAGCCCGGCATAGAATCCGGCTCGCCGGCCGAAAGCCCACCGGCCATAGAGTGTGACGATCCAGCAAAGCAAAACAGAGGAGAGCGCAATTGGAATCCTGGCGACCCAGTCATGAACGCCCATCACGCGATAACCAGTCGCGATCAGCCAATACATAAGTGGGGCCTTTTCGATATAGGGAACCCCGTTGAGGTGGGCAATCGTCCAATCGCCTGAGTCGAGCATGTTGCGCGCGATCTGGCCGTGGACGGCGTCCACGTCATCCATCAGCGCCGGTGGTGAGATGATGCACCCGATGTAAACGATCGCAGCCACCAGCACTACGAGGACCACCGCATGGGACAACCCATCTGCGCTCTCATCCGCAGGAAGCACCCCGCCGGCGTGGGGGGAGGCTGAGGGGAGCGCGCTGGATTGCACCTGGTTGGATTGACGAAAAATATGATTTCCTGTTTTGGCTGATTGCGCTGATAACTTAATTATGATGCGTTGCCGGATTGCTTTTCATTTTGAAGCAACGGATATTTCGGCCCTGCCTCGGCATTTTCGGCGGGTGGAAAGAATCCCGAGACCAACAATCGCCCGGCGTTTCCGGTTCACATCCAACGTGCACGCAAAGTTCCTGCGATTGTTGCCTCGCGATGGTAATCGACCTGTTGAGAGAAATTTCGGGTCAGGCCCGAAAATTGACGATTCTTTATATTTCGGAGACATTTTGGCTTTCCAAAAAATGATTTAATCGCAGCTCGTCCTAAACTTGACGATTCTTAATAGATGCGGCGAATCTTTGGCAGGTTAAATGCGGATTGATGAAGCCGGCGGTTTGTTTCTCTTGCTCCTGAAGAGCGCTTACAGCGCTTTGACTGTCTGCTGCGGGTGTAAATGCCGCAAGCTTCTCAGCCGCAGTGCCAGTGCGATCATCATGGCTCCGCTGAAGAGGGAATAAAAGCCAAGCCAGAGCATCGCGCCTCTCACGTCGCCCGGGCCGTGGAATGTCAGATACGATCCAAAGACGAAGGAGCCCGCGGCGGCGAGGGCCAGGAAGCGCTCATCGGTGATGTGATGGCGGAGTTTGGCGGCGGTGGCCAGTTCCAGTCCGCTGACGATCAGGGCCCAGAGCGCAATGATGTGGATGAGCTCCAGCAGAGTGAGGCCCGGTATGGTGAGTACGGCCACGGCGGCGAGGCAGGCCAGAATTCCGTCGAGCAGCAGCCACCACCATTGCCTGATTCCGCCGCCCCAGAGAGCGGCGGCGATGGTGAAGGCCCCGGAGATGAAGGCCATCAGGGCAAAGATCACGACCAGAGTGGTAAAAGCGACGGCCCGAAGAAAGGGAGCCTCGATTTCATAGCGCAGAGAAAAGGCCGCCAGTCCGAACAGAAGAGCAAATCCGCCGCGCAGGGCCAGCAACCACCAGTTCCTGACGAGTATCCGAATCATCCCAGCCTCCAAATAAATCGGGAATTGTGGCGACAGGTTCTCAATTCCCCGATTCCCGATCTCGGGATTTCCACCAATCCTACTCTCTTTTCAACGTGCGCCGATGGGGGCTCCTGGTGCAATGTCGTGTCTCACCTCTGCCTGTGATGTGAGTCACGGTGATGGCCGCCCGATAGGAAGAACATAACCTGTTGGGAGGGTATATATATGAGCGCAGTCGCCATTCCGATCGTACCCGCGATTCAATTGAAACGGATTCTTTACGCCACGGATTTCTCCGAGGCGTCCCGCGCGGGCCTGCCCGTGGCCTCGGCCCTGGCGCGCCGCTATAATTCGCAGATTCTGGCGGCCCACGTTTGGACGCCCATGCCGATCTCGCTTTCGACGCCGGAGGCTTACATCGCCCTTGAAAAGAAGGAAGAGGACAACGCCCGCGAAGCGATGACCGATTTTCTGAACGCGCCGGAACTGGCCGGCTTGCCCGTGGAAGTCGCGGTCCGGAGCGGAATTCCCGCCGACGAGATGAACAGGCTGGTGCGGGAAAAACATCCTGACCTGGCCATTGTGAGCACTCACGGGCGCACCGGCTTCAGCAAACTGATGATGGGATCGGTGGCGGAGGAGATGTGCCGCAACCTGGTTTGCCCGGTACTGAGCATCGGTCCGCATCTTGCGCCCCGATTCAAGACCATTCGTGAGATCAAAAACATTGTCTTCGCCACCGACCTGTCGGCGCAGTCCGCGGCGGTATTCCCGTATCTGGCTTCGCTGGCGCACGAGTACAAGGCCACCATTACGCTGCTGCATGTTTTGCCGGCGGAAGCGGCGGGCAATCCCGATCTCAATGTGCTGGCTGAGCCGTGGCTCATGGAGCTGAAAAAGATTTACCAGTCCCACCTGAGCCCGAGCAGCCCGGCTGTCTTCGTAGTCGAAGCCGGCGACGCCGTGAAGCGCATTCTGGCCCACGCGAAAGAAGTGAATGCCGACCTCATCGGTTTCGGAGTGCGTCCGGCTTCGTTCCTGGCCACGCACTTTCGCAACACCGTGACGTATAAGGTCATGATGCAGGCGGAGTGCCCGGTGCTGATGAGTCACGATGGGGTGCGGTAGGGGCGGAACCCGGTATTTGGTAATCGGTAGTTGGTATTTGGTTCTGGGCAATTCGAATGTGAATCGGATATTTGCGTTCTGGCTTTAAGCCCCTGCGGGTAACAGGGCACGACTTTCAGTCGTGCCGTTAAAAGCCGCCAATCAATCGGGCTTCAGCCCTTGCGCACTTTAGTGCCCCGTCGCCCCAAAGCCGCGAATGCGGCGGCATGGTTCCCCGAAGTGCGGTAACGACTCTGCAGCCTCGTTACCGCTTTTCGTTGTCAGTGGATGTTATCCCCAGATGCTCAATGTCGGATCGCTGCTCTGCTGCGCGGCCTTTTCCTTCTGCTTCTTTTCCTGCTCGGCCTTGCGCGCTTGCTTCGCGGCCTTTTCCTGCTGCATGGTGTTGGTGCAGGCGGCGGGCTGTGCGGACTCGGTGCGTTTCGAGTTGTTCTCCGCGGCGAAACTCACGGAGGTTGCGAGGGTGGCGATCGCCATCAGGCGGATCAAATTGGTTTTCATGGCATTACTCCTTAAGATTTATTTATATGAGGCTTTTTTTTCTCTTGCCTTACGCACACATGAGATGTGAGGGCGCGGAGAAAGTTACATCGGACGCAGAAATAATTTGCCGCTGGAAACCAGCATTCAGCACTCAGCATTCAGTCAGGGAACAGAGTCGTAGTATCGCTGTGATTCTGAGAGTGAGTTTCTCCTGAATGCTGATTTACAAAATGAAGCCGATTCAACCCGATACCACGATTCTGTTTCCTGACTGATTGCTGAGTGCTGACTGCTGAATGCTGAATGCTAAATGCCGACTGTGAAGCTTTCGATCCGCTTTGCTAAACTCTTGCATGGCCAAAATCTCTTTTCTTGAGTGCACCAAATGCGGTGACCACATCAGTGCGGCGCAGCCGCAGACGCTCTGTCCGAAGGACGGGGGCTCTCTCTACGTTCGCTTCGACCTGAACGCTCTCAAGGGCAAATTCACCCGCGAATCCCTGTGCGGACGCGAAGCGAGCATGTGGCGATACAGGGAAGTATTGCCTGGCGAACAGCCGGTCTCCATGGGCGAGGGGTTTACGCCGATGCTGGCAAGCCGCAAGACGCCCAATGTATGGATCAAGGATGAAGGTCTGAACCCCACCGGCTCGTTCAAGGCGCGCGGGCTGTGCGCGGCGGTGACCATGGCGCGCGAGTACGGTCTCAAAAAACTGGCGGTGCCTTCCGCCGGGAATGCGGCCAGCGCGCTTTCCGCCTATTGCGCCGCCGCAGGAATCGAAGCGCATATCTTCATGCCCAAAGACGTTCCCATGGCCAATCTGGTGGAGTGCAAAGCCTACGGGGCAAAGGTCACGCTGGTGGATGGCCTGATTTCCGATTGCGCGAAAATCGTGAACGAGCGCAAACAGGCCGAAGGCTGGTTCGATATCTCCACGCTCAAAGAACCGTTCCGCGTGGAAGGCAAGAAGACCATGGGCTACGAAGTGGCCGAACAACTCCACTGGGAGCTGCCGGATGCGATTTTTTATCCGACCGGCGGAGGCGTGGGCCTGATCGGTATGTGGAAGGCGTTTGAGGAGATGGAACAACTGGGCTGGATCGGCGGCAAGAGACCGAAGATGGTCTCCGTCCAGGCCGCGGGCTGCGCTCCGGTGGTGAAAGCCTGGAATGAAC
>Ga0137391_10002578_pt1 | contig 13585 bp, 14 predicted proteins | sample 15con2h24BmetaG_FD_101399 | JGI IMG/M metagenome (GOLD analysis project Ga0137391, IMG submission 101399) | Vadose zone soil microbial communities from Angelo Coast Range Reserve, California, USA - 15con2h2.4B metaG | ecosystem: Environmental > Terrestrial > Soil > Vadose zone > Saprolite...
CCCGATGATTTTTACAAAGGCGCGATGGCGAAGGAACTGGCTGCGGAGATGAAGGAGCACGGCGGTCTGATCACCGCCGCCGACCTGGCGGAGTACGAGGTGAAAGAGCGTCAGCCGATCCGCGGACGTTACCGGGGCTACGAAATCATCAGCGCCCCGCCGCCCAGTTCCGGCGGCATCACCATGGTTGAGATGCTTAACATCCTCGAAGGTTTCGACATGTCGCAGCTTGGGAATCGCTCCGCCGATTCCATGCACCTGACGGTCGAAGCGTATCGCCGGGCGTTCTACGACCGCGCCGAATTTCTCGGGGACCCCGATTTCAATCAGCTTCCGGTCGCGCAGCTCATCGACAAAAAATATGCCGAAGGCTGGCGTGAAACTATCGATCCGCGCCATGCCGGTGACAGCAAGGCGATGCAGCGGCCCTCGGGTTTCGGAGAGCTGGAACGCGTGGCGTCGCTGCATGGCCCGTGGTCCGGACAGGAAAAGGAAAACACCACGCACTACTCCGTGGTGGATGCCCAGGGCAACGCGGTGGCTGTGACCACCACGCTGAACGACGGTTTCGGTTCGCACGTAACTTCCGGCAAGCTTGGTTTTCTTCTCAATGACGAGATGGATGACTTCACCTCCAAACCGGGCGTCCCCAACGGATACGGACTGATTCAGGGCGAGGCCAACTCGATCGCTCCCGGCAAGCGTCCGCTGAGCGCCATGGCGCCCACGGTGGTGCTCAAAGACGGCAAATTGTTTCTGGTTCTCGGCTCTCCGGGCGGGCCGCGCATCATCAGCACCGTCGCCAATATCCTGATGGGCGTGGTGGACTACGGGCTCGATATTCAGCAGGCGGTCAACGCCCCTCGCTTTCACCATCAGTGGGAGCCGGATGAAATCGATATCGAACGCAACGGATTCTCGCCCGACACCATCAAATTGCTCGAAGCCCGCGGACACAAGGTAAAGGCCGAGGGATATTGGAGCGATGGCGAATGTATCGCGGTCGACTCTAAAACCGGCGACTTGCTGGGCGCGCCCGACGGGCGCGGGGGTGGAAAGGCGGTGGGATACTGATGCTGCGCGCCATGTCGAGTTACGTCTTTATCAAACAGCGGCTTCATCCCGGCAGCCTCGACCGCATGGCATCCGGCGGCGCGCAGGCCATCGAAGTCTTCGCCGCCCGTGGGCATTTCGATTACACCGACCGGGCCCACGTGAAAGAGGTGGCCGACTGGTTCAAGTCGAGCACCGTGCAGTTCCACTCCATGCACTCGCCTCTCTTTACCACCAACGACTTTGGCCGTGCGACGGAGCCGCCTCTCAATATCATCGACCCGGAGAAGCGCCGGCGCATCGACGCCATGGACGAAATCAAGCGGGCACTGGAAGTCGCCGAACAGATTCCGTTCCGCTTTCTGGTGCAGCATGTAGGCGCGCCCAACGAGTCCGACAGTCCGCGCAAGTTTGAAGACGCGCTGAGTTCCATCGAGCACCTGCGGGCCTTTGCGCGTCAGTTGGGTGTGACCCTGCTGATTGAAAACATTCCCAACGAGATTTCCGCGCCCGACCGCCTGATGGAACTGCTCCGGGCCCTGCGCTATCCCGATCTCGGAGTATGTTTCGACGCCGGACACGCGTATCTCGACGGCACGGTAGCCGCGGCGTTTGGGTCGCTCAAAGACAGAATCTGCTCTACGCATCTTCACGACAACAAAAAGGACAAAGATTCGCACCTCTGGCCCGGCGAGGGCGGCATCGACTGGAAGGAAGCGGTCGAACTGCTGAGCTCCGCGCCCCGGTCCCCGGCGCTGCTGATGGAAATTGAAGGCCAAGAGGGCGTGGACGTCTCGCGCAAAATGGCGGAGACCTGGAAGAAGCTGGAATCGGCGGGCGAGGGTTAGCGGACGCGATTTTAAATTCAAGTATTCGAACCTTTGACATTTAAGTCCCGGCCCCAATGAATTGAGATCATCATGACTGCTGAAGCAACTGCGACAACATCCGCAAAAACCGAGAGTGTCAACAAGCCCGTGGTGGCTGACAACATCGTGCCGAAGAAAATCCGAATCCTCGGCGTGCCGCTCGATCTGGGGCAGTCCCGCCGCGGCGTAGACATGGGCCCCTCGGCTGTGAGGGTGGCCGGACTCGAAGCCCGCCTCGAAGCCATTGGCCATGACGTGGAAGACGGCGGTAACGTGGCCGTGGCCATCGCCGAACAGAAAAAAGAAGGCGACCCCAAGGCAAAATATCTGAAGGAAATCACCGCCACCTGCACCAAGCACGCGGAGATGGTGGTGAAGACCCTGGAATTGGGCAAATTTCCTCTGGTGCTCGGCGGAGACCACTCAGTTGCCGCCGGCACGATGGCCGGCGTGGCGGAGTTCTACCGCCGCCAGAATCAGAAGGTCGGGCTCATCTGGATTGACGCCCACTCCGATATCAATACCCCGGAGACGTCGCCCAGCGGGAACGTCCACGGTATGCCGCTGGCCGCCCTGCTGGGCCTCGGCCCTTCGGACCTCGGAAACATCTACAATTTCTCACCCAAAGTCAGCCGTGAAAACTGCGTGCTGGTGGGCGTGCGCGACGTCGATGCGCGCGAGCGGGAAAACATCCGCCTGGCCGGCATCGAGGTCTACACCATGCGCGACATCGACGAGCGCGGCATGAGGGCGGTCATCGAAGAAGCCCTGCGCATCGCCGGACGCGGCACCGCCGGCTACCACATCTCGCTCGACATGGACTGGATCGATCCCGAAGACGCCCCCGGCGTGGGCACTCCGGTGCGCGGCGGCGCCAGCTACCGCGAAGCCCACCTCGCCATGGAAATCATCGCCGACCACGGACGCATGACCAGCTTCGAAATCGTGGAAGTGAATCCGGTGATCGACGAACACAACCGCACCGCCGACCTGGCGGTGGAACTGGCTTTGTCGGCGTTTGGGAAGAAGATTTTATAGTTGGCGGCGCGGAGTTTTGGAAGACGGCCCCCAATGCTCTGTGTCTCGGGTGCGATCCTGCTGAGTCAACGATACTCCAGCGCCAGAGGCGCGGAATAACGTAGCCCAGCCCGGAAGGGCTGGGTGTGCGGATAATCGATTCGAGCCCCGGAGGGGCAGGAATGTTTCCTTCAACAGAGATGTTTCGGGGCTTTGCCTTGCTAATCAGGGTGGTTATTCTGGTGAATCATCTGCATTCATTCCGCACACTCTGTGGCCATTCTGAAAATCACTATGCGTGAACCGGGGCTGCCGGGTGAATCCTCCGCACATGGATTTGCTTCTCACGTTTGCGGGTTTGGGCGATGTTGTAGGAGGTCTGCATACGCATGAGCGTGTCCATTTTCACTCCAAAGGCCTTCTCAATTCGCAGAGCCATGTCTCCGGAAAGGTCCGATTTTCCGTTCAACAAGCTCGAAAGCGCAGGCCGGGAAACCCGAAGAGCGGTTGCCGCCGCCGTTACTGACAAGCCTGCGGGACGGATGATTTCCGTGCGAATAAAATCTCCGGGATGCGGAGGGTTCTTCATAGGCATGTCGTTGATTCCTTTGTCCTAGTGATAATCTTCCAGATTAAGGTCGTAGATTTCCGGTTCTGCAATGTCGATGCAGAACGTCAAACGGCGGTTGCGAGTGACGCTAAGACTCCATGTACCCCTGCGGTCACCGGTCAACATATGCGCTTTCCAGGCCGAAAGCGAAGTTAGCTCCTCGGGATCTTGCATGTCATCGAGAAAGGCCAGCATCTTACGGAGCTTGTCCACCGTATCGGGCGGGACGCCTTTGGCGATGTCTTCCGCGTAGAGTCTCTTCAGGCCCTTGTGGATAAAGTTCCGTATCTTCACCGACAGACTGTAGCCTGTAGCTTAACACTTGTCAACCCAAAGTGCCAGAAACCGAACACTGGAATCCTCAGACGGTCCGGACTTCGACACATTGACATCCCCCCCCACGTTTAAATAACTATGACGTGATGAAACTCGCCCTCGTCGCCATGATCTTTTCCGCTCTGGCAGCCTGCGCTCTGCAGGGAACCAAACCCGCACCCACCCCGGTGAAAATTTCCCCGGCGCAGGCGCAGCAACTGCTGCTCAAGTCCGCGAACGCTGTATATCCCGATGGGCCGGAAGACCTGCGGGGATTTGTGCTCGTGGAACTTCGCACCGACACCGAAGGCAATGTCGCCGATGTCAGAGTGAAGAGCGGAAAGCCGGAACTGGCCGCCTCCGCTGTGGCGGCGTTCAGGCAATTCAAATTCAAACCGTATCTCGTGGATGGCAAGCCGGCGGAGTGCCTCATCCCGGCCACCGCGGGTTTTCATGGGCGGGCCGCCGGGCCGATATTGAATTTTCGGCCGGTCGAAACCGTGCCGATAAAGTTGCGAGTCTCACAGGGCGTTCTGGACGCCGACAAGATACACGACGAGCCGCCGAAATATCCGCCGATGGCCCGGATTGCCCACATCCAGGGTGATGTTGTTCTGCTGGTTACTCTCAGCGCGAAGGGCGATGTGGCGGAACTCAAAGTGATCAGTGGCTATCCACTGCTGATTCAGGCGGCCATCGATGCTGTTCACCAGTGGAAGTACAAGCCCCATCTGCTCAACGGGAAGCCGGTCGAAGTGGAGACCGTCATCACCGTAAAATTTCGTATGTGAGGCTCGCTTGACCGCCGCATTGACATCCCCCGATGTTTGGATAAACATAACGGCATGAAACTCACGATTGCCGCCATCCTCTTTTGGGCCCTGACAACCTGCGCCCCGCAGGACGCCAAACCCGCAACCACGCCGGTGAAGATCACCGCGACCGAGGCGACCCAGTTGCTGGTCCAGTCCGCCGAGGCCGTATATCCGGAAGACCTGAAGGGCTTTGTGGCTGTCGATCTCCGTATTGACACCGAAGGCAATGTCGCCGATGTTACAGTCAGCGTCGGAAAGCCGGAACTGGCGGCCGCCGCCGCAGCCGCGTTCAAACAATACAAATTCAAGCCGTATATGGCCGACGGCCGGCCCGTGGAATGCCTCATTTCCGCCACCGCCACTTTTCAGGGACGCGCCGCCGGCGCGAAGCTGTCTCTTCAGCCGATGAAGCTGCGTGTCTCACAGGGCGTTCTGGATGGCAACAAGATTCAGGACGTGCAGCCGATCTACCCTCAGGAGGCGATTGCCGCCCGCATCCAGGGCGATGTCGTTCTGCGGGCCACTCTCGGTACCAACGGTGAAGTGACGAACCTCACGGTCGTAAGCGGTCATCCACTGCTGGTCCAGGCGGCCATGGATGCCGTTCATCTGTGGAAGTACAAACCCTACCTTCTCAACGGAAATCCAGCCGAGGTCGATACTGTCATCAGGGTGAAGTTTCACATGTGAATCCCGCGTGATGGCGCATTGACATCCCCCGGCGCGTGGTTGAACATCAGGGCTGTCATGAAAACATTCATTCTCATCCTGATCAGCTTGCTGCACCCTCTGATCGGCGCCGGTCAGCAGGGCGTCAGGCTGCCGGCATCTCCGGTGAAGATCACCATGGACGATGCCGCGCTGCTGCTGCTCAGGGCCGTCGATCCTGTGCCTCCTCCGGATGTCCGCAATCTGATCGGGCGCGTCGAACTCGAACTCCGTATTGACAAGCTGGGCAATGTGGCGGGAGTTACAGTGATGGCCGGAAATCCCGCGCTCGCCAATGCCGCCGTCGAGGCTTTCAAGCAATATAAATTTCGTCCGTACATGGTGAACGAGTCCCCCGCGGAGGTCGTCTGCCCGGCGGTGTCGGTTTTTTCCGGTGCGGAGGGCGCGCAATCTTACCCTGGAAACCTCGATGCGGCCCGCACAGGAACTGCGCAGCTTGCGCGACGCTTGAGAGTCAGCGCGGTATTGCTCGATCAAAACAAGATTCACGATGAAAAACCGCGGTATCCCGGCGCCGCCCGGATGGGGCATATCCAGGGTGACGTGGTGATTCGGGTGACGATCAACAAACTCGGCCGGGTCGAAAATCTGAATGCGGTGAGCGGGCATCCGCTGCTGAGGGAAGAGGCTCTGGAGGCGGTGAAAGAGTGGAGATACAAACCGTTCCTGGTCAACGGCGATCCGGTAGAGGTTGATTCGCTGGTGACGGTGCAGTTTCGGATGTAGGGTCCCGATGGGATTATAGGTTCGTAAGAAAGTCTCGCGGGGACGCAAAACCAAAAACAACAGCAAAACCAGAAAGCCTGAAACACGGAGGAAACGGAGGGAAAAACAGAGGAAAAATCTCAGGAATCAGGGGTTTTGTCGCAGGTTTGAAATTTATCGCAGTCCGCTCAACGGTATCGAACCCGTGACAAAGCCCTAAAATCCTCAGATTTTTCCTCTGTTTTTTCCCTCCGTTTCCTCCGTGTTTCAGGCTTTCTGGTTTTGCTGTTGCTTTTGGTTTTGCGTCACTGCCGGGACTCTCTTCCGAGGGCAACCGCCTTAAGCCAGTAGCCAGTAGCTAACAGCCAGAAGCTGCTTACTCCGGTTTCTGATCCTGTTGCGGCTTGCTGATGGCGATGGTCTCGCCCACGTCGCCGACCTTGAAGCGGGCGAAGCGCTTGACCGAGATGTTCTCACCCAGCTTGCCGACTTTGCTCGCGATGAGTTGGCTCACGGTGATGCCCGGCTCTTTTACGAAGGGCTGATCGAGCAGGCAGACTTCTTCGTAGAACTTGCCCATCTTGCCTTCGACGATCTTTTCGACCACCGGCGCGGGCTTACCGGTAGCGGCTGCCTGGGCGCGGTAAATGTCTTTTTCCTTCTCAAAGTCCTCGGGGGTCACGTCTTCCCTGCGGACGAACTTCGGGTCGGCCGCGGCGATGTGCATGGCTACGTCCTTGAGCAGGTCTTTGAAGTCGTCGGTGCGTGCGACGAAATCGCTTTCGCAGTTGATTTCGACCAGAACGCCGATCTTGCCGCCTGCGTGGATGTAATGTCCGACAGCGCCTTCACTGGTCACGCGCGCCGCCTTCTTGGCCGCCGTGGCCACGCCCTTCTTGCGCAGAACGACCATTGCATTTTCGAGATCTCCTTTGGCCTCCGTGAGGGCATGTTTGCAATCCATCATGGGAGCGCCGCTGCGCTCGCGGAGCTCTTTTACCTGCGCGGCTGAGATGTTTGTAGTTTCTGTGCTCATGACGTTATCTTCGGTTCCTTTGGATGATGCGGCCCCGGTAAGGGGCCGCTTTCCTGATTGTTTTTCGGTAATCTCCGTCTGCGAGAGGCAGCGGAGCTGCATCTCCACGGAGCGGGTAGATACACCAGAAGTGTCGATGGTCGAAAGACTGGTATGTCCGCCGGGAAAAGCTTTACTTGCCGTCGGCAGCCACAGCGTCGGCCGCGGGTGTTTCAGCGGCAACCGCGGGTTCAGCCTCGGGGATCATGCGCTTTCCGCCCAGAACTTCTTCCATATCCAGCGCTTCTTCTTCGGCCAGATCGGCGGAAGTGCGCGGGGCGGAAGGCGCCGCGGTCGCGGCTGCGGCCTCGCCTTCGGCGGCGATCACTCCCGCAATCTCGGTGGTCTGCTTGTCGGTGCCCGCCTGAACGCCTTCGGCGATCGAGTCGGCGACCTTGGAGGCAAACAGCCGGATGGCGCGCAGAGCGTCGTCATTGCCGGGGATGACCCAGTCGACTTCGGTGGGATCGCAGTTGGTATCGACCACCGCGACCACCGGAATTCCCAGCTTGCGGGCTTCCTTCACCGCAATGGCTTCCTTGTTCGAATCGATCACGAACAGAATGTCAGGGAGGCGGTTCATATCTTTGATGCCGGCCAGGTTGGCCTGCAGGTGCTTGCGCTCGCGCTCCAGCTTGATGACTTCTTTTTTCGGCAGCAGCTCGTAACGGCCGTCGGTGGCCATTTCATCGAGCTCTTTGAGCCGTTTTACGGATTTCTGCACCGTGACCCAGTTGGTGAGCAGCCCGCCCAGCCAGCGGTTGTTCACGTAGAACATTCCGCAGCGTCCGGCTTCTTCGGCGATGGCGTCCTGGGCCTGGCGTTTGGTGCCTACGAACAGGACCGTGCGGCCCTCGGCGGCGCTGTCCTGCACGAATTTGCTCGCGTCCTTGAACATCTTGAGCGTCTTCTGCAGATCGATGATGTAAATGCCGTTGCGTTCCCCGAAGATATATTCCTTCATCCGGGGGTTCCAGCGTTTGGTCTGGTGCCCGAAGTGAACACCTGCTTCGAGCAATTCTTTCATGGTGATGTTAGCCAAAATACCTCCTTGTTGGATTGCATCCTTCGCGGCTGCGTGCCCGCTCGGGATTGATTCCCTTGTCCGCTCCCGTGGGAGCGGGAGGGAAAATGTGGCCCCTTGACTGAACTTGCCCGCCACCGCCGGGACCGTGGGGAGGCGAACAATCGAACCAATGTCAAAAAAAGCGCGGGAGGGCCAGGGGCCCTCCCGCGGAAAACCTTTAGCGCTTGCTGAACTGGAAGCGTTTACGGGCGCCCTTCTGACCGTATTTCTTGCGCTCCTTGCCGCGGGCGTCGCGGGAAAGGAAGCCTTCCACTTTCAGCTTCTTGCGGAGTTCCACGTTGAACTCCAGCAGCGCGCGGGCAATGCCCATGCGCATGGCCCCGGCCTGGCCGTTAATGCCGCCACCGGATACATTGGCGATCACATCGAAGGCCGCGGTGGTCTCGCTGACCACCAGGGGCTGTTTCACGGTGACTCGCTGCGCTTCGGTGACGAAATACTCGTCAAACGCGCGATCGTTGACTTTAAGACTGCCGCTGCCCGGACGGAGAAAAACTCTCGCCACGCTCGACTTGCGACGTCCGGTGCCGTAGTACTGAACTGGTTGCGCCATCTGTATTTATTGCTCCAGGGGGCCTGGGGCCCCGAAATTTCAAATCTTTTTCGCCCGCTTAGCGGACGGACATCGCCAGAGGCTGCGGCTTCTGCGCCTGCTGTTCGTGCTTATCGTCTTTGTAGACCCTGAGCTTTTTGCCCATGGCCCGCCCCAGCTTGTTCTTGGGCAGCATGCCGAGGATCGCTTCTTCAACGATGCGGTCCGGACGGCGTTCGAAGCGGTGGCGAAAGTCCTCTTCACGCAGGCCGCCGGGAAATCCGGTGTAGTGCCGGTAGACCTTCTGTTCCGACTTCATGCCGGTCACTTTGATCTTTTGGGCGTTGATGACAATCACGTGGTTACCGGCATCGATGAAAGGCGTGTACATAGAACTTTCCTTGCCGGTGAGAATACGGGCCACGCGCGAGGCCAGCCGGCCCAGTGTTTGTCCGGTGGCGTCCACGACGTACCATTTGCGCGCAATTTCCTGCCCGCTTGGAAAACGGGTTGACATGCTTCAGGCTCCTGAGAATAAAAACAATAAGAAAACCGCTCGATGACTCCGCGTACGCGTTTCCAAATGGGGAAGACACAAGGGCGGGCAACTGCAGAGCAGTGACCCTTCAAGGATACTGAATGCCGGCTTTATATGTCAATGAACCGCGGGCCTCAAAAGCGGGTCACCGCCAGGGGCGCATGGACGCGAAGGAAAAGCAAAGAAAGAATGCGGGGATCGGAGCCCCTTCAGCGCCAGGGGGAAGGGAGCGCCTTTTTCATTCCGTCAGATCCTTGAAACGTTCGTCCCGGGAAGAGCACTATCTCAAATAGGACGAATTTCTGAAATTGGTTTAGCTTGTTCTCGGAACAATATCGAAATGCCTCACATTTTGGGAGACAGCTCATGAGTAAATTCGGCTGGAAAGAGATACTGATGGGGCTGGCATGCATTCCGCTGGTCTTGATGGTGGTGTTGTCTCACCCTACCAACGTGGAATTGGCGATTTTTTTTCTGGTGTTCGGGGCCGGCCTTTACGGCGAAGAGAACCAACGCCGGCTCGAGCGGATAGAACAGAAACTGGATAGTCTGGCGTCTCGCGAGCGAAACGAAATTTACGCTGATCGCCGGGAGGCAGCTTCCGATTCATAACAGCGTGATTCCTTGCTGTATCGCGACGGAAATCTGCACTAATATACAGACCGTCATCCAGTTGGCTTGGGTTCTCGAAAACATGAAGACATATTCTGCGATCATCGCAATGAGTCTGTTATCGGCGCTGACATTCGGCCCCTTTCTTTCAGACCCGACGCCAGGCGTCGTTGAAGAACAGATTCAAAAACAATATGTCGGCAGTCAGCGGATCCTGAGAAAGTTCTACGACACCGATCGCCTTAAGTTCGATGACCGGGGAGATTTCAGGGGCAAAGCGGCAACCGGCTCCTGGACGCTCTTTGGGAATGTGGATATCGAACATGTCAGCCTGACCGATAAAGCGCTGATTCTCGACGGACATCGCAACATTCTCATTTTCAACGAAGACGGAAAACGCATGGAGCGCAAAAAAGGAGACCGCTGGGCAGCGGAGATTGCCACACATGCCGGCCCCGGTCAGGCCATGCAGATCGAATCGGCGCTCAGGAATATTTTTGTTGCCGAGGGCGAAGATCTGACGCCGCTGCTGCCGGATTACTGGCAGGATTACATTCAAAGATTGAACGGCCGCGGCGGCAAGCCCTGCGAGATGTCTGAGGTCGGGGACGAAAACAAGAACGCAATGCCGAAATCGGGTGGCAGCGTCGGCGTGACCGACGGGAAGAAAACTCATGACGTGCCGCCGAACTATCTGATGGCGGCGCGCATGGCGGGCGTCGAAGGCGAGATTCGGTTTCGCGCCTCCATCAGCAAGTCAGGCGACATCATCAAGCTGTGCCTCACGCAGGCCCTGGGCGGCGGACTGGATGACGAAGTTGCCAGAGTCGTTCGGCAATGGAAGTATGAGCCTTATCTGCTGAACGGGGAACCTGTGGAGGTTGGGACGATCGTCACCATGAGATTCGGGATGCGAAAGCCATGATCGAGGTTCACTGCATGACGAAAAGGAAAGCTCTCCTGTTCGTTCTTTTCATTTCGACGTTCGCGGGCTCGGTCTTCTCGGAAGACAGTCTGCAGGCCACTCTCGACCAGCAGTATCTCAACCGGACATTGACGCTTCGGCACCCCTATCAGAGAAGCGATCAGGTTTATGGAGAGAAGATTAACCCCGGGAAGAACGGCGTCGAAGGCCCATGGGCTCTCTGCGGACGCATCCGGGTTTCAAAAATCAGGCTTCGCGGAAACCGGCTTCAACTGGAAGGCAAACGGATTGAATACCAGGGTGAAGGTAAACAGAGTATGGCCGGGCATGAAGTCCGCCATTCCGTCAAAATCGACATCGATCTGAACCGACCCCTGGCTTCGGCGGGACAGGCCCGGGCGGCACTGGAACGGGTTTTTGCGCTTAACCAGACGGATGTGGCGGAAGTAACGAGAGACCTCTGGCGGTCGGTTGAAAGCCTGAATCTGGGTGAGACCGTCTACAGCGGCAAGGATGCGAAGCCGCCCCGGCCTCTGCATACGCCTGATCCTGAGTTCCCGCATGATCGAATTCTGTACCGCGCGGACACCACGGTCAGCCTGACGATCGTGATTGACCGCGAAGGCAGAGTCGCACAGGCGGTATTTCTTCACTCCGCGGGAAATTCCGCGGATGGTTCCGCCGCGGAGACCGTGAAGAAGTGGACCTTTGAACCCGCCACCCTGAATGGACAGCCGGTGGCGGTTGAAATGACGGTTGAAGTTAGTTTTAAAAGTTACTGAGAACGACAAGAGACATCCCGGCAGAAGACGAGGATGATAGTGGAAGTCAATTTCAATCTCTATTAATTGAGCATTCAGCACTCAGGATTCAGCCATGAAGCAGTGTGGGTGTGGCGAAAAAAATCGACCAGCTTTCCAGGAAACACATGAACCCCAACGTTGCTTAGCTGAGTGCTGAGTGCTGAGTGCTGAGTGCTGAGTGCTGAGTGCTGAGTGCTGAGTGCTGAGTGCTGAGTGCTGAATGAGTGCTGAATGCCGTTTTGTGCTTAGATATAGAGAGCAATGATCCAGCTTACCGACGCCGGCAAACGATTCGGCCCGAAAATCCTTTTCCAGAACCTGAACTGGCTGATCACCCCGCGTGACCGGGTCGGGCTGGTGGGGGCCAACGGGACGGGCAAGACCACGCTGCTCAAGGTACTCGCCGGCATGGAAGGCCTCGACTATGGCACGCTGACCCGTCAGCGCGGCACCAATTTCGGCTACCTGCCTCAGGATGGCCTTTCTCTTTCCGGGCGCACCGTCTTTGCCGAATGCCTTTCGGTTTTCAGCGAAGTCCATCAGATGCAGCGTGAGATGGAAGAACTGGCCCAGCGCATGGCCGAGGTTGATCACGCCGGCCCCGAATACACACAGATCTCCGAGCGCTTCCACCATATTCAGGCCGAGATGCAGTCCCGCGACGGCTACACCATTGAGGCCGAAGTGGGCGCGGTGCTCAACGGGCTGGGCTTCAAAAAAGAGGACTGGGAGCGGCGCACCGAAGAGTTCTCCGGCGGATGGCAGATGCGCATCGCCCTGGCCAAACTGCTGCTGCAAAAACCCAACCTGCTGCTGCTCGATGAACCCACCAACCATCTCGATCTGGAATCGAGAAACTGGCTGGAGCAATACCTCACCGATTATCCCTTTGCCTATGTGCTGATCTCGCACGACCGCTATTTTCTCGATGTCACTGTAAATAAGACGGTGGAGATCTGGAACAGGCAGGTGCATTTCTATTCCGGCAACTATGAGAAGTATCTGGCGCAAAAGGCCGAGCGCCGCGCGCAGCTTGAGGCCGCATACCGCAATCAGCACGAAAAAATCGAACAGCTTGAGGCCTTCATCAACCGCTTCCGCGCCCAGGCCACCAAGGCCAAACAGGTGCAGAGCCGGATCAAAGAGCTGGAGCGGATGGAAAAGGTGGAAATTCCGCCCGATGAAAAGGCCATCCACTTTTCATTCCCGCAGCCTCCGCCCAGCGGACGCACGGTGGTCGAGGCCAAAGACCTCGGCAAAAGCTACGGCGAGAAGAAAGTTTTCGGGGGCGCGAACTTCGTGATCGAGCGCGGCGACCGCATTGCCTTGGTGGGCGTGAACGGAGCGGGCAAATCGACGCTGATCCGGCTGCTGGCCCATCTGGACCGGCCCAGCGAAGGCGAAGCTCGCCTTGGGCACAACGTGGAAGTCGATTACTTTGCCCAGGACCAGTACAAGGCGCTGAATCCTCAGGCCCGCATGCTTGACGATCTCTACGAGGCCGCTCCGCGCCATACGCAGACCGAACTGCGCAACCTGCTGGGTTGTTTTCTGTTCTCGGAAGACGATGTTTTCAAGACCATCCAGGTGCTCTCCGGCGGCGAGCGCAATCGTTACGCGCTGGCGCGGATGCTGCTGCATCCTTCAAACTTTCTGCTGCTCGACGAACCCACCAACCATCTCGACCTGCGCGCCAAAGACGTGTTGCTCGACTCGTTGCAGAAATTCACCGGCACGGTGGTCTTCGTCTCTCACGACCGCTACTTCATCGACAAACTGGCGACCCGCATCTTCGAAATCGGCAGCGGACAGGTTGAGGTTTTCCCCGGCAACTACGAAGACTACCTGTGGCGCAAACAGGGGTTGGAAACAGCGGCGAACGGCCCGGCGGGGAATGGCG
>Ga0137391_10002581_pt1 | contig 13582 bp, 3 predicted proteins | sample 15con2h24BmetaG_FD_101399 | JGI IMG/M metagenome (GOLD analysis project Ga0137391, IMG submission 101399) | Vadose zone soil microbial communities from Angelo Coast Range Reserve, California, USA - 15con2h2.4B metaG | ecosystem: Environmental > Terrestrial > Soil > Vadose zone > Saprolite...
TCGGCCGCGGACCAGGGGGTCCGACCCACGTTTCCTCAGTCACGCCACTCGAGAAAAAAGTTGAAAGTCCTGCAAGCATAACTCAACAGAGCCGTTAGATTGTGCGCGAGACATCCGTCACAAAGGCGAAACTGCCAGACTGCGAGCCCTTACGCGCAATCCTTAAGTAGCTGGATATGAGCGTCGCCATCCAGCGGCTTTCCAAGTAAGGAGTTTCAAAACGCATGCATCGAAGTCTGTTGGTTGCCTTCTACGCCGCCACGCTCTACGGTCAGACCCAGGTCGACCTGCGAACGCAGAGCAAGAGCGTCGATTTTTCCGGCGCTAACGCGACCAAGCCGTTCAAGTCGGGCACGGTTTTTCCGTCCGTTTGCTCCGTGGGTGAAGTGTTTTATAAGATCGACGCGCCGGCGGGCTCTAACTTTTACGCGTGCACGTCGCTGAACGCATGGACACTCGAGACTAGCGGCTCTCCTACGGTCACCGGAAACAGCGGTAAGGTTCTGACGACTGACGGCACAACGCTGTTGTTCAGCCCGCTCACCGGAGACATCAGCGGACCCGTCAGCGCCGTGAGTGTTACCCAAATTCAAGGCCGCGTGGTGTCATCCGCCGCGCCTGCTTCCGGGCAAGCGCTCGTGTGGAACGCGAATACGAATCGGTGGGAACCGCAAACCGTCGTCGGCGGAGGCGGCGGCTCCGGCGCGGCTTACCTGCTGCGCTCCGAAATGCATGTACGCCACAGTTGAGCCGGCGGGGATGGTGATATTGCTCCAGGTCACGGCCAACTGGCCCGGACTGAAGCTGGGGTTGACCACATAGGTGGCGGACGCGGCATGATCGGCGGCCCCGAAGCCGTCGAACGCAAAGGCCACCGGCGGCACACAGAAGTTCACAAACGGATCGCATTCAAAATTGTCGTCGATCATCACCCAGCGGTCGAGGTTGATCGGGTCGGAGACATCCAGAATGTTGTCGCCGGAGGAAGTAGCGCGCAACAGCGGCGAGTTGTTGAAGGAACGGACATTCGATGTCACGCGGAGATCGACGGTCACGGGGCTGGCGCCTGGGTTGGTCAGGATCTCAAGGTAGCGCGCGAAGTAGCCATCCTGCGGCACAAAGACCTTACGGGTGACGTTGAGGCCGGCTAGATTGCTCTGGCGAACGTCAATTTCACGTCCGTTCTGTTCGGTCGTGCCGAAGCCGGTTCCGGTAAAGCGATTGGGTACGCCGCCGGAAATCACGTCGAGCACGAACGCTCCGCGATTGGTGTTGAAATCGCCGCCATAGATGGAGTTGGTGCCGTCCTGGATCGAGCCGCTGCCCTGTACGTTGAAGAACTGGTCGTTTCCGTCCCACAGATTCGTGGGCAGGTTAATGGCGTTGTTGAGCAACTGAATGTCGACGGTGGCCACGTCGCCGTCGAAGGCGATCTGCCCGCCCGCTTCAGCCACCAGTTGCTGCGCGGCCACGCTGGCCGTTACCGTAAAGCGGCCGGTCGGCACGGCGTTGATGGTGTAGCCGCCATTTGTGTCGGAGGTGGTGCTGAAGAAGCCGCCCACCTGGGCGTTCGCGCTCTGCAGGGTGATGGCCACACCGCCGGCAAAGGTGCCGTTGGGATTACGCACAGTTCCCTGCACTCTTCCCAGCCCGACATAGACGAGGTTGCTGGTGATGACATCGCCGTTGACGGAGAGCCTCACTCCGGTATTCTGCGCGCGCAGCCTGATGGCGGAATCGAAAGCCTGCTGCGTATACGTGCCCAGTGGCAGCGCATCAAAGCGGAAGCTTCCGTCGCTCGCGGTGCTGACCTGGCGGAAGACCGGCCCGAAGATCTGAGTGATAACGCCTGCCTGCGGTGTCGCGCCATCGACGCCCAGAACCCGGCCCAGTATTGTGCCCGCGGGTTGCAGGTTGATGATAACGGCGTTAGCGACGCCGGCCGTCAGCGCCGTGGAAAGCGAACCGCTGAGCTGCGTGATCGGATCGGTGGCGGTGACAAAAATATTTCCGGCAAGCACGTTGGTAAACGTGAAGGCGCCGTCGGAGCCGGTGGTTCCATTCTGGAATCCGCCGAACTGGTTCTGCTGGAAGACGGTGATCCGGGCGGCGGTGATCAGGTTGCCGGCCGCATCTTTGACCGTCACTCTCAGGCTGCCCACGCCGTTCATGATGACGTTGACGGTGCGCACTTCCCCGTTCACGCTGACCTGGTTATTGGTGCGGCCGCGGTCGCCGGTGGCGGGATCGATAACATCCAGCGCGAACGTGCCGAGCGGCACAAAGTCGAACTGGTAATGACCGAGAGCGTCGGTCACCGCGATGCCGGTCGCGCTTCCGGAGAGCGAAACCTGCGCGCCCGAGACAGCGGTTGCGCCATCAAAGCGGAAAACCGTGCCAGTCACCGTGCCGAACGGCACAAGGCGAATATTGAGAGTGAGGACCTGTCCGGCAAAATCGATGGTGCCGGAAGCGCGTCCGGCGAAGCTGCTGAGCGGGTCGCGGACCTGAACATTCACTGCGCCAGGAGCCACATGATCCACAAAATAACGGCCGTCGGAGCCGGTGGTGGCGCTGAATGTGCCGTTGTTGCCGGTGACGGTGACCTGGACGCCGGAAACCGGCTGGTTGTTCTGATTGGTGATCAGTCCGGTCACGGTGCCGCCGGCCACGAGCGTGAGGTCGCGGCTTGCCACCACATTGGCGGTGATGGTCACCAGGGCGCTGGCCGCGGTGTTGGTGGCCGAATCCACGGTCTCGACGGTAACGGTCACCAGCGGCACATCGAGGAAGGTGTATGTGCCGGCCGTGTCGGTGCGCACCGTTCGCGATAACGACGTGCCGTCCGGATTCTGGCCATGCAACTGCACCTGCACGTTCACCACGGCTTCACCTGTAGCGCGGCGCACCACGCCCGCAACTCCGCCGGCCGGAGCGAAGGTGATATCGGCGTTGGTGGTCTGGTCGAGAATAATCCCGGCCGTGGTAGTGGCGGTCAGTGGCGTGCCGTCGGAATTGGGCAGGCTTGCAACCAATGTATAAACGCCGGGAGGCAGACCCGCGAAGCTATAGAATCCGTCCGAGGCGATGTTGGTGATGGCCGTCTGCGAGATGGCCGAGCCGCTGACGCGCACGTTCCCGAAACTGACCACATCTCCGTTATCGCGGCGCACGGTGCCCGTAAGCAATCCGCTGTTGGAGAACACGACGTTCTGAGTGGTGGTCAGCAGACCGGCAATGAAGCTGCCGAGTGTCGCCGGCGAGACCAGGCCGGTCTGGCGGTCTGTGGCTTGCAGTGTGAAAGCATCCAGCGGAATCGCCACGGTGCCGCCGGTGGCGCTCAGGCTCGACGTGAAACCGAAGTTGCCGGCGCCGTCGGAGTTGGCGAAATACGTCCTGCCATAGAAGGCGTTATTGCTCTGGAACTGCACACTGGCGCCGGGGATAGGCGTGGTGCTGTCATCCCCCAGTACTCTTCCGGTGATCGTGCCGGTGATCGAGGGCAACGGAGACAACGCGCTTACGCCGTCGGCGGGCACGACAAAATTCCGGATCGAGGCCAGTTCACTGACCGACAGGCCCGCCAGCGCTTCCGGCGGCAGCTGATCAAGACGCTGGGCCGAGGCAAGGGACACATTGCGGCTGGTCTGCTGCGCGGCAAAGTGCATGAAGACAACCTGACCGCCCGCGGGAACGGTCACGCTGCTCCAGGTCTCGGTGGGCTGCCCGAAGTTTCCGGTGAAATCGATGTTATAGAGCGCGCTCGATGGCGGCAGCGGCGCGTTAGGGCCGTCAAAGATATGGGCGGCCGCCGGCATGTTGGTTGACGACGCAAAGGGATCGCCATCTTCATCGTCGTCCACAACCACCCAGTGGTCGCGGGACGCCGGGTCGGAGATTCCGAGCACCGCGTCGCCGCTGGAAGTTGCAATAATGCGGGGCTCACGATTGAAGGTGAAGCCGTTCTGTACTTTGCGGATGAATCGGAAATTGCTGGTCAGGCGAACGTCGACGGTGACCGGGGAACCGCTCGGATTGCTCAGCTCTTCGAGATAGCGCGCGAAATATCCATCCTGCGGAACGTAGATCTTGCGGGTCACATCAAGACCGGCGAGCGCCGGCTGCGTCACCACGATCTGGCGGCCGCCGATCTCGGTCGATGCCAGTTCCTGCCCGGCGACTCCCTGGCCGGTAAAGCCGGCGGTCGTGCCTCCGGAAATCAGGTCGAGCAGGAAAGCGCCCTGATGAGAGCTGAAGTCGCCGTTAAAGAACTGGTTCTTGCCGCCGCTCACCGCCGCGTTCTGGGCCACATCGAAATTGAAATTGTTGGCGTCGAACAGTGTGGTCGGCAACTGCACGATGTTGGCCAGCAACTGGATATCGGCGGTGACCGTGCTTCCGTCACTGACGACCGTGCCCTGGCTCTGGCCGAGGAAGGTTTGCGCTCCCGACTGCTTCCTGCTGAAAACGAAGAACGGGCCGGTTGGCACCTGAATGATGCGATACACGCCGTTCACATCGGTGACGGCGCTGAAAACCCCGGCCTGGTTCACGACATGCAATGTCACCGTCGCACCGCCGGCCGCGCTCTTGTCGGGGTTAAGCACACGTCCGGTAACCGTACCGACTCCGCTCAGCACCAGGTTCTGGGTAACGAGCTGCCCTTGCGATGAAATCGAGATACTGGCGCCGGCCCGAATATTGAACGAGCTGTCGATCACGCGCAACTGATAAGAGCCTGTCGGAACAATATCGAACCTGAAGATCCCGACGCCGGTGGTATTGATCTGGCGGGAAACAGGACCATTCAACTGGACAGCGATGTTCGGAATCGGGGTGACGCCATCGGCGCCAAAGACCGTTCCCGTTACTGAGCCGGCCGATTGCAACTGCACCGTCGTGTTGGTGACGCCGCCGCTTGCGACGTTGCCGTTCGCGCTGCCGGTAAGGTTGGTTTGCGGATCGACGACGAAAACCGAATAGCTCCCCGCCAGCACATTGGCGAAGGTGAGAGTGCCGTCGGCCTGAGTGGCTCCGGCCTGCCTTCCGCCAAAGACGGTAAGACTATCGAGTTTGATCTGAGCGCCGCTGACCGGATTCAGCGATCCGTCTTTCACTGTGACAATGACCTTGCCGACGCCATTCAGTGTGACGTTGCCGGTCGCTACCTGGTCCTGTGCGGCGATGGAGGCGGTGGAACGTCCGCGATCGCCGGTGGCGGGATCGGTGACATCGATCGTGTAACTGCCGACCGGCACGAGATCGATGCGATATCTTCCCTGCGCGTCAGCGGTCGCGCTATGCCCATCGGACAACGAGACAACGACACCGCCGGCCGCTGTGGTTCCGCCGAAGCGGAAGACTGTGCCGGCGATGCTGCCGGTTGCCTGCAGAACGATGTTGGCGGTCGCCGTCTGGCCATCGCTGGTGATGGTTCCGCTCGCATGACCGCCCTGGCGGGAGATAGCCGAACTCGCGTTCACATTGAAGGGACCGATAAAAACGTCCGTGAACGAATAATGTCCCACGCCATCGGTGACAGCGGCCTTGCCGCCGCCGAAAATGCTGCCGCTGTTCAGGCTCACGGAGGCATTCGGCACCGCGGCTCCGGTCCCGTCGCTGACCGTGCCCGAGACAGTCCCCTTCCCGAGGAAGCTGACGTTGGCGACCACGACCTGGCTGGTGGTGGAAAGCGATCCGGTGGTGCGCCCGCGGTTTCCGGAGCCGTCGCTGGTTTCCACCGTGAAAGACCCGAGCGGGACGAAATCGAAAAGAAACTGCCCCTGGTTATCGGTGGTGGTCGTGACGAAGGTGGGTCCGGACAAAGTGACGTTGATCCCGCTGCCCAGCGGTGTGGTGCCGTTGCGTCCGAAGGCCGTACCGCGAACCGTGCCAGAGGGAGTCAATACCAAATTGACGTTGGCCGACTGGTTCGGCGGCAGATTGCCGGTGACCCTGGTGCGCAGACCTCCGGTGAGATCGACCGCAACGATCGTGTACGAGCCGGGAGCGACGCCGTTGATCTGGTAGAAACCGCCGGCTTCGGCATTGGTGGTGCGAACGTCGGCGCCCGAAGTCAGCGTTACCTGCGCGCCCGCGATCGGGCGTCCGGCCTGGCTGGTCACGTTGCCGGCGATGACGCCGGTATTGACCACAATCTGGATAGTCCCCAGATCGACCGTTGCATTGGCAGCCCCGGCGGGAACCGGCTGCGATGAACCTTCGAGAATCTGGTTGTTGCGGGTGGTGCGCGCCACGGCCACCAGCGGACCGAGGTCGGCGGGCACTTTGGTGACCGAGAAGAAGCCGGCGGAGTCGGTAAGCGCAATGAAGAAGCGGAAAAGCACGACGTTGGCGCCGGCGACCGGGTTGCCATTCTGGTCGACAACGTGTCCACGCACGGTGTTGGTGGGATCGGGAACCAATGGATTCAACCCGAGTTTCACTTCAACGCCATCGGGAATGCCGTCGCCATCGGTGTCGGGATTCAGAGGATTGGTGCCGAGCCGTATCTCCTCGGCGTCGGTCAATCCGTCGCCATCGGTGTCGGGGTTCAGCGGGTTTGTGCCGCGCCTGACCTCTTCGCCATCGGAAACGCCATCGCCGTCGGTATCGGGATTGCGCGGGTCGGTGCCTAGTTGAAATTCCTGAAGGTTTGTGAGCCCGTCACCATCGGTATCCTGGCCGGCCACGCTGGGATCGTTAGGGTCGAAACCATGGGCGATCTTCCAGTCATCGGGGATGCCGTCGTTGACGGTGCTCTTGGGCGTATTGACGCTGATCTGCACCGCGGCGCTCGCGCCTTCGTTGCGGACCGTGATGATGGCCGCTCCGCGCGAAACCGCGGTGACGAGTCCGTCTTTGGTAACGGAAGCGATGGCCGGGTTACTGCTGATGTAGAGTGTGCCCTTTTCCTGGAGGCTCAGGTCTTTGGTCGAACTGTCGGGCATCGTGCCGACGACCGAAAGCTGCGTGCTCTGGCCGTTAATGGTGAATGTAGACTGCGGCGGCGCGAGTTGGATGGAAACGGGCGCGGGATCGACTGTGCCCGATACCAGACCGGTCACTTTGGACTCGCCGTTCGGCACCATGGTCAGGAAACTCGATTGCCCCGCACGGGTCGTATTGTCGGGGTTTTTGCAGACGATTCTTACGCGGAAGAACCCGAGATCGACCGGGACATTGGGAATCGCAAACGTACCATCGGGGTTGACCTGCACGCTGCGGTTCTGAATACCGGCGGCGCAATTCTGCTGGAACAACGGCGGCGGAAGCGGCGGCGTGGGTGAATTCGGGTCCAGTGGGTCGGTTCCGTTGGCGACTTCAACGCCATCGGGTATTCCATCGCCGTCGGTGTCCGGGTTGTGCGGATCGGTGCCCAGCAGATATTCCTGCAGATTGGTCAGGCCGTCGCCATCGGGGTCGGCGTTCGCGTCGCTCGGATCGTCGGGATTGAGTCCATGGGCGATTTCCCAGTCATCGGGCATGCCGTCGTTGTCACGATCGTTGACCGGATGGGTCGAGAGGTCCATCGCGATGCTGGGACCGGGGACAACCACGGAGTCGTCGGAAATGAGGATTTCAACCGAGCCCGCCGCCAGAGCGGTGATGGTGCCCGTGGAAGGATCGAGAGAAACCAGTTCGGGAGCGGAAATGCTGTACGTGGTCGTGAGGCTGCTGGTGATTTCGTCGGTGCGGTCTCCGTTGACGACGCGCCAGGCATGGAAAGTGGCGGTTTCCCCGACAGCCAGCGTCGTTTTGCTGAGATCGAATTCGACGGTAATTACCGGCGCGAAGTCCGCGGGGTCCGTCGCCTGGCCATGGGCCGCGCCCATCAGGAGAACCAGGACCGCAACCGCAAGCCAACATTTGCTCCAGGATTTAGTCGGTTTCAATGCTTCGCTCCTCACCATCTTCAAGCCTCGGAAACTACGCAACTCCGGCGGCCGGCTGCCGGCTTACGGCACAAAAATACAACTCAACGGCGGGGTTGCCGAAAACACCGCCGGAATCTCGCGCACGGCGCCCGCTGAATCCAGTTCCACGCCATACAGCTTGTTGTCGTGGCGGAAGAGCGCGCGGCTGCCGTCGGGCCATGCGCATGCCAGCTCATTGGCCGACGCTCGACCCTTGCCAATGGCAACTTCTTTCTGGAACAACTGTTTGGCGGACCCCATGTCATAGACCGCCCACACGCCCAGCTTTTCGTTCTTTTCGGAATTCCCGGTGCTGCCGGACGCCGGCTTCACTCTTTCAACCAAAACCCGGCCGCCGCCCGCAATCAGATGCGCCGTACCCGCCGGCACCACCTGCACGGAAGAAGCCGTCGAGCTTTGCAGGTTTACGGTCCAGATGGCCATTTGCGCGCCATCGCCGCTTTCGGAAACCATCAAAGTGCGTCCGCCCGCTATGTCGGCGACCGCCTGCGGCAGCCAGCGCGCCTTGTTGACCGGCTGTATGCGGTAGAACGGTTCCAGTTTGAGCTGCTCGCCGGGCGCAATCACCGCTACCGGATCGACCGCCTGCCGCAGAAACGCTTCCCCGGTGAAGCGTATCCTGCTCAGCCCGCTGAGAATCACATCGCCGGAGGAATCGAAGTCGCCCCGATCGGAAAACGACGCGTTCACGGCCACCTGGGCTGCCATGAATTTCTGCTCGTTGGTCTTCTCGCTGACGGACTTCCTGAGCTTCAGGGAGCGCAGGTCGTAGATGTCGACGACCGTCACAAAGTCCGCGTCGGCGGGCGGCTTGGGCAGTGTGTAGTTGACGAACAACTCGTTCTGCTTCGGGCGCAGCAACAGCCTGGGGCTCTCACACTGCGGAAGATTGATGTGCCCGGTCACCGCCATGGCAGGCAGCGTGAAGGCGATCACCTGCCACTCCTGCGGCTCGGCGGGGTTCGAACTCTTTTTCTGCGGCAGGATGGCGTAAGCGGTTGCCGTGGAGGTGTCGTACGCCATGCTCACCGGGTACCAGAAGCAGCTGCCGTCGCCGGAACTGCAGACCGCCGGAAGCAGTGGCGTGATGCCTTCCACGCGCGGCAGGTGCCAGAGCGAGTTCACCTTAAAATCGCGCTGCAACCCGATGAATGCGCCGGAAGTGGAAAACACATACGCCGGTGCGCGCACCGCGGCTTCCTGAGCGCTCTGCCCGGAAAGTGCGGTTTGCGCGCTCAAAGCCGAGCACAGCGCCAGCATCGCAATCAGAGCTCTGGTCATCATCGCCATTTGGGGCCCGATTCTTCTCATTTCCCTTCTCTCAATCTCTTATGGACACGATCCCCTGACCTGTGACGGACAGGAGGGACTCTGCAACAGCACATGGGCCACATAGCAGCGGTCTCCGCCGGCCGGACGGTCAGCGATTGGAACACGCTCGAAGTTTGCTGCACCCGTTCTGGCCTGCTCGTTAATGATGAGCACGAGCACCGGTACGGTGGCGTTGTTGAACACGGTCGTTCCGTTCATGATGACGCGGTACTCATGCAGACCGCCGGGGAACGGTGAGCGGCCGGCCGCGCCGTTATAGCAGCGTAGCGTGTCGAAACGCAGCTCATCTCCGGTATAGGCCCGCAACGAGACCGTAATGGCCGGCAGATGCTGCGTCGCCCGCTGGGCATTGAGCGCAGCCACGGCACCGCGCCAGGCGGCCGAACCGGAGACGTTGCCCGAATAACGGCCAGCGGCCCCGCCGGCCTGGCTGAACTTGGCGACGCCGCCATCGGCGTTGGTCGTCCAGTTCCATACGTCATTCACGCTGCGCGCGGGCGTGATCTGCATGACGCCGACGCCGCCATCGCCGATGCCGTTCCAGACCGCGCATACGCTGCGCCCGTTGTCGGCCGCTGCATTGAACTGCCGCTGTCCGCTTTCCTGGCAGGCAATCATCTGCAGGTCGGTATCTCCCAGATGGCCCTGAATATCGGTGCGGGCGGGGTTCATGCCCCGGATCTTAAGGTCCTTGGTTTCTTTCTGATCCTTGGTGTCGCCCTTGAGGTCGACTCCATCCACAGTGGCGGTGGCGGTCACCTGCAGCGATCCGCCGCGAACCTCCGCAAAGTGCACGTCGAACTCACCGCCGGCGCTCGAGGCACCCAGCGGGGCAGGATCACCCAACGCGCGGCTGCCGCCGCAATCTTTGGTCTCGAAAACCAGCTTAGCCTGCCACTGGAAGGTGGTGGAAGCCGTCGGATCGGGAGTCTTGCCGACAATCGTGGCTTTCACATGGATTGTCGGCATCTCCGGCACCTGCGTCATGTCGCACAGTTTCGGATCTTTGCACAGCTCGATCTTGATGCCGATGATGTTCACATCGATGCTTCCGGTCTGCTGCGCACAGTTCTTCGCTGTGTCGCAGGTGACCTGCACCGTGACGTGATACACCTTCGGTTCTTTGTACTGGTGCGTGGGGTTCTGTTCGGTGCTGGTGGCGCCATCGCCGAAGTCCCACTTGTACTTGAGCGCGCCGCAATTCTGCTGGTCGACCTCCACCGTGAACGGAACGTCTTCCTTGGTTTTCTTAGTCACCTGCGTCTGGCCGGCGACCGTCACCTTCACGCTGTTGATCTTCTTCGGATCGCCTTTACAGACACCGCTCTGGCATTTGTCGTTGACCGTGCACTGGTCGCGATCGTCGCAGGCTCCGCCGCTCAGCGGATCATGACGGCATGCGCCGTTCTGGCAACTGTCGGCGGTGCAGGGATTACGGTCATCGCAACTGCTGGTGCAGGTCGGCGGCGGCGGTGGCGGCGGCGCCGCGTGCCAGCCAGAGACCCGCAGACCAAAGCCCGGATCGGAGACAATAACCGAAGCGTCTTCGCTGACGCGCGCGGTGCCGCCCGAGACAAACTGCTCGAGATCGTGGTCGAAAGAGTAGACCTCAACCACCTGTCCGGCGGCCAGGGCGCTGCTGTTGGGGACCTGAATGCGGATTGGCGGATCGAACTTGATGCGCGCCGGCTGCAATGTGCCCACGACCGTCGGTGCGGTGCCGTTAGGCGGCGCCATCGGGACCCGGTCGGCATGAACTGAGGAGAGCGTGAGCCTTCCGGTGCGTGAACCGTCGGGGAACGTGGCGGAATGCGCAAACACCGTATAGGCGACTCCGGGGGTCCCCTTGAGCGTTAGCACCACGTCTTCGTCTCCACCGACGACCTTGGAATTGTCCATATCGAGAGGCGGCAGGAAGATCGGCCCGGTCAGATGGTTGTCCTGGCCGGCCACGGTCACCATGGGGAACTCCAGGAACGGAAAGGTCTCGGGCCGTGTGCTGGTTGCGCCGTCAATAAACAGAATGATCGCGCCGGTTGGCGCGCCTGAAATCGTGAACTTGCCGCTGACATCGGTCAGCGCCGAAAGGTTGGTGCCCTTGATGCTGGCGGTGGCATTGGCAATCGGCTGGTCGGCGTTATCGAGCACGATGCCGGTCACGACCGTGTTCGCGGGGTTTCTGGGAGTGACAGCCGAAGCCAGGAACGTCGCCAGTGCGCCCGGCAGGCCCGTGACCGTGGCCGAGACTGCGTTGTTGTTGATGCCTTCCTGCAGCGCAAGCGTCAGTACGGTGGCGACACGTCCGTCTTCGTTGCTGACTTTGGTGACCGACGTTCCGCCTTCCAGCAATCCACCGCCTTGTTCAACATTGAAGACCACCGGCACGCCTGCGACGGGGTTGCCGCCGCTGTCGACGACGATGGCCTCAAAGGATTCAGGCAATGACTGTCCGGGCGAGCCCGTCTGCGATTCACCTGCAACCACGTGGATCTGCGCCGGAGTACTGACGATCGAGGTTTCGCAGAACATCACTTCGCCGATAAAGCCGGGCGAACTGGCCATGACCTGGTTATTGCCGTTGCCGACGCGGCTGCCCAGCAACATGCCGGCGTTTGCCTGGCCGTTGATATCGGTCTGAACCGTGATCTGGCGGCCCTGCAGCGGGAAAGACTTCACCTGGCCGTCGCTCCTGGTGACCGTGAAGGTCACCGGCAGGTTGGGAATGGGCTGGCCCAGGGCGTTGATGGCCTGAACGACCAGGGGCTGGGGAAGCACTGTGCCCACCGGCCCGCTTTGCGCGTTGCCTGAGGCGAGAAGCAGGCGCTGTTGTGTTCCCACATCCTGCAGCGTGACGGTGATCCTGCTCTGGTTCACGTTGCCGGCGCGGTCGGTCGCGGTTGCGATGATGACGTTGGCGCCAGGCACCAGCAGCACGTCTTCCGCCATGAAGCTGCGGTTTCCTACGCTCGCAGTCACTCCATTCACCACGACGCCGACCTGGCTCGCGTTGACCGTGCCCGTAACCACATCGTTCACCAGACCTGTCACGTAGATCTGCGGAGTGGTCAGAACTGCGCCATCGCTGGGCGAATCGATATGGACGGTCGGCGGAGTCGTATCGAGCGCCACATTCACGCTGGCTGTGGTGGCGGCGCCGCCGGCGTTCACCGCGGTGGCGGTGATGGCATTCTTACCTTCCTGCAACTGAACGCCGTTGGCGGTATACGTCGAACCGGTGATCGTCGCGTTCACACCGTTCACGGTAATGACCGCCGCCGGGTCGTCCACGGTGCCTGTAACGGTAATCGTTCCTGAAGAGAACAGGGCCAGGGGCGACGGTGAAGTGATCGACAGGTGCGCGCCCTGCAGGCTCACGCCAAGGACGGCATTCGTAACGTTCCCGGCCACGTCTGTGACTGCGACCGTGATGGAAATCGAACCCTGCGTGATCTGGAACGAGCATGTGAATGATGAACCGGTAACGGTTGCGGGCGTTCCGTTGCAGGTCACGCCGGCCACCCCCGAGAGCGTATCGGAGGTCAATCCGCTGACCGGCACGCTGGTGGAAGAAGTTACGTCGCCATTCGCGGGCGAGACGATGGTCAGAAGCGGCGGCGCCTGATCGATATTGACTGTCGCGTTGGCGCTCGCTGTCGCGCCGGTCGAATCGGTGGCGGTGCCGGTGACAATCTGTCCGGCGCCATCGGTCACAAGCGTCTGAGGAACCGGGCAGACAACCGGGGGCACGCCTCCCGTGCACGTGAAGGTGATGGTCACCGCGGTATTGTTCCATCCGGCGACATTCGGCGCTGGTGCAAGCGTCGCGCTGACCTGTAGCGGAGGGAACGGGTTGAGAGTGAACTGCGCGCTCGCGGTCGCTGTGTTTCCCGCTTTATCACGGGCGGTCCCGCTGATGTTCTGCGGGCCACCGCTGTTGACCGTGATCGGCGTGGGACAGCCCGCGATCCCTGAAAGGCTGTCGGCGCAGGTGAAGCTGACGGAAGCCGCGTTGGCCGAAACAATGCTGTTGACGTCCGGCGCCGGGAAGACCGACGCGGTGATGACCGGCGCGGTCTTGTCAAGATTGATGGTCACGCTGGTGGTGGCGGTCTGTCCAACCGAGTCGGTGACCGAGCCGTTGATGACCCGGCCCGCGCCTTCGATGGTGACCGACTGAGACCCCGGGCATTGCAGCGGCGGCACACCGCCGGAGCATACAAACGAGACGGTCACGTCGCTGTTGTTCCAGCCGGCGGCATTGGACGCCGGGCTTACGTTGGCAAGAATCGCCAGTGGCGCCAGTTGCACAGTCA
>Ga0137391_10002583_pt1 | contig 13578 bp, 13 predicted proteins | sample 15con2h24BmetaG_FD_101399 | JGI IMG/M metagenome (GOLD analysis project Ga0137391, IMG submission 101399) | Vadose zone soil microbial communities from Angelo Coast Range Reserve, California, USA - 15con2h2.4B metaG | ecosystem: Environmental > Terrestrial > Soil > Vadose zone > Saprolite...
CAGATGGGGCAGATCGAAAAAACTTCGATCACTTGGGCGTTCGGCTGACGAAAGGAGAGCCCGGGACCGCGAACGCCAACGATATGGCGCGCTCTGGCCTTCAGGGTCTAACCTGCGCCTTCTATGGCAACTCATTCAGACGTGCTTCGTGTGCACCAATTTGGGAAGTTACTCGACTATGATGGAGTTTCGGTGCTGTTGGGGAGCAGCAAGCGCACCCTTCAGCGTTTAGTGGAGTCCGGAGCACTGCAACCGGCCTACGTCAGCCCTTACCGACCCCGCTTCAGGATCGAAGACATCGCGGAGTACAGGCTGCGGGATGTAAAACCGAAATGCTGATCGGGTTGGAATCGAACCTGCTTCACGGGAGGGTTGATCCAGAGGCCATCTCCGAGATCAAGCCGCTTCTTTCTCTGGCGAAGAAAATTGGGGCCCCCGTCAAGATTCCAGAACCCTGCCTTGTGGAGATCAGGGAGGGGTACCGGGAAAAGCTTCAAGAAGCGATCACGGAATTGGAAGATACACGGCGCAACATGGCCCACCTGCGGATCAGTGTCGAGATTCCTCCCATCGACGAAGTTGCTGAGCTTGCAGGATATGATGAGCGGCTGAAGCGTTTCCTCCAGTCTCACGCCATTGAAACGATACCGTTTGTAGACGCCCTTCCTGATCGGAAAGCGCTGTTCGAGAGTCCGTTCGACGCGAAAGGAAGCAACTTCAGGGACGCGGTCATCTGCCTCTCAGTCTCGCAATTTGCGAAAAGTCTGCAGACTCCCGTCCTCCTGGTGACCAATGATCGAGGATTTCGAGTTGTGCTCAAGGGCGACGACGGATTCGAAGTTCTCACGATTGAAGACGCGGTCAAAAGACTCGACGCCGAGCTATCAGACAAAGACCGGGCGCGCCGTGCCGAACTGAACAAGCGGATCGCGGCAGTCGTACGCGAGCGATTTAACGAGATCGCCAAGATCGCTCGCAGCGATGCACAGTCCTTGCTCGGTGATCAGATTGAGTTTCGAAACCTGACCGTTACGGTCGAGGACTTAGTGCCCGAGGAGGTACTCGTCGAAGCCGCCGAGACTTCCGGTCCGAGGACTCCGTTCACGGCAACGTTGAAAGCCCAGGTTCACTGTACTGTGCGTGCCAAGCCTTTCACTGCTCCATTTTCATTCGGTGGATACCGTGGCTACCTTCCTACGCTGCTTGGCTCGGATGAGGTCATAGAGGACAAGCAAGTCTTCCCCATCCGAATGACTGTCGAAGGCGAGGTCACCCTGGATGAGAAGGGCAATGTCCAGAACATCGCGTTCAAACCCGAAGTGCGCGGTCGAGCGATCAGCGTGTCGGATATTGCGCTGGCGCGCGCCAAAGCGCTGAGGAAGCTCTTCCAGAAGGGCTCCCCAAAGATGGCTGGACAGTAGGCTTGAACAACTGGAGCAACTCATGTGCATACCGGGAATGCCAGTTCCCAACCTCCGACGAGTAAGAACAACGTGGAGTCTCTTTGGCCGAAACAACTCGAAGTCGGTGGCCGTCAGGTGGCCATAAGCACGCTCCAAAAGCCGGGAAGAGAAGGCAAGAGCCGGACTGAGCCGGGACGGAAATTTGAAGAGTCTTCGTAGGGTCGCGGTAAGGCTGAGTCTCGGTTATGGTTTCCGCGCCCTAGTTCAAATCTTCGAATCCCGTCGGGGACACTCTTACTCCCTAGCTTTGCTGGGGGCTTTTCTCCCTCGGCGCCTCGGTGGCCGTCCTTTGGCCATGAATTCGTTTCCCGGAACGAGGTCGCTCCAGCAGCTCCACTGCGTCCTTGTCTACGCCGGGAGAGAGGTCGAACTGGGTCAGGCACTTCTATATGCTTCAGAGTTGAATGAGCGACGAGGCGAAGCAGGTAGTTTGGATTCTAGGCGCCGGCTTCAGCCGCTCATTGGGCGGACCGCTTTTCGGGACGTTGTTCGGCCCTTGGTCAATGGCGACCCTTAAAGCGCACTTCCCACCGGCTGAATTTCCACGTCTCTTTGGAGATGCTTCAGACGTCGTCCACTGGGTCTACAATTACGGTCGGCAGTTCTCACTCGGTCGAGCCTTAGCCTGGGATCGTGAGCGTGGGGAGACTGGCGAAGAACTTTGGCAGGATGCCGAGCAGTATCTCCAGATTCTAGACGCCGCCGCTTCGGATCCTCGCTCACCGTGGGCCACGCGCATTAATCGCATCGTGCACACCCACCTAAATCGAGTGCAAGGGCCGGAACGCGCACAGCCGAGCCTTGTTGAAATAAACGGGGCAGCCCGCCGCCTGCTCGCCGCAGAATGCAGTGAATTCACGAAGGTCCTGGACCTGCAATCCGAACCTGTCACTCAATACGCCACATGGGCGAGGCGGCTCGGCCCGGAGCACACGATCATTACCTTTAACTACGACAGACTTCTCGAACTCCTCGGGGCAAAGACTGGCAAGCTCGCCTGCGTGCCTCCCGGATGGGAACGGGATGGTTTGGCCGCCTCAGTCTACAAGCTGCACGGCAGCGTCGATTGGATCAGCGAAGACGCTGGAAAGCCAGAAAGAGTGATCAAGGTTAGTAGCGACCCGTTCGCCGCCCTCACCTGCGATTCACCTGCAAAAATTGTTATCGCCAACCCGGGACCCACGAAGTCGGCGCTGACTGACACGCTCGAAGGACAGTGGAGCGCTGCCTTCAAAGCGATTCTTCTTGCAGACGCGGTCGTCTTTGTTGGTTACCGCTTCCCGCCGACCGACGCCCGTGCCCAACAGACCCTTTTGCACGCGCTCCGGAACAACAAGAAACACTACCTAGCGGTCCACATTATCCTCGGTCCGAATACCGCGTCTTTAGATTGTATCCGGCTTCGGCAGCTGCTGGCGCTCACCCTCGCAGATCGCAGAGAACTGCAATTCGGCGAGAAGCTACATTTCAAGAGTCGCAACCTGCGCGCCTGGGCGCTTGGGGCTGCGGACTTTCTGGGCCAGGCAGAGATCGAACACATCACAGAGCCGTTTAAGTTCGCTGACTTCCCTTAGCTCGAGGGAAAAGTCACCGTGGCTCTCCAATCGCGCTCGGTCACTGCGGTCCGACTGCCCCAACGCGGTCGGGCCGCTTTCCCTTCTACCCGTGTTCAACATGATCAAGCTAGTCCATGCCGATCTCGCCGTGCTTGGTATGGTGACAGTCGATGAAAAAGCCCAAGAAGGTCACCGCGAAAAAACCCAAGCAGGTAGCAGCGAGAAAACCCAAGCAAGTAGCAGCGAAAAAGCCCAAGCAGGTAGCACCGGAGCCAGCTCCACAGCGCCTAGCGATTACGGATCCGTACACGGCGACCGCGATAATCCGAAGGCAGATGGAGCCGGAGAAGCCTCAAGCCGAGGTCGTTAAGGGGCGCTGGCGGGTAATAAAAAGTCTCGGCAGCGGTGGTCAGGGCGAGACACTCCTGGTCGAGGATGAGCGTCGCGAGCACACGGGGCAGTTAGTCTTGAAGCGCCTCTCATCAGACAGAGAGAGGGCGCTCGATCGCTTCTCCCAGGAGATCAGGGCGATTGAGAAGATCCAGCATCCTAGAATCATCTCGGTCCTGGACTACGGCCTACCGCCAGACTTCATCCCACCATTCTATGTCATGCCGTTCGTGCCGAACGGTGACTTGAATGCGTCCGTCGATCGCTTTCGGGAGGATCCGGTCCAGGTGATGACCTGCTTTGGTCGGATCTGCGAAGGGGTGGCGGCAGCGCACGAGGCGGGGATTGTCCATCGTGACTTGAAGCCGGAGAACATCCTCTTTGACGCGGACTGGAACCCTATCGTCGCGGACTTCGGGATCTGCTTCGACTTGATGGATGACCACGAAAGGTTCACTTTCATCAAGGAAAAGGTGGGCTCGCGTTTCTTCGTCGCGCCTGAACTCGAGAACGGCCAGCTACAGGATATCAATGCGACCTCGGACATTTACAGCCTGGGCAAGTTGCTTTGGTTCATGTTGGCCCCGAATGCCGAGACCCTTCTCTTCGCCCGCGAGGACTGGAAGCAGATCCAGTACAACCTCATAGCTCTACGCAATGACCTCCGGATGAGGTTCTTGAACGAGTGGATCTTCCCGAAAACCATGGTCAGGGAGCCGCAGGAACGTTTCAAGACCGTGAAGGACCTGGTCACCAAGGTAGAGGAGGTTACAAAACTGCTGCGCGATGGTTTTGAGCCGCTGAGCCAGGAGGAGATGCGGTGCCGCTTTTGCGGCCAGGGGAAATACACGCCAATCGGCCAGATTCAGCTCTTTTACGGCTTCGGACCGCCGATCCAGGGCCCAAACCCCTGGCGGGGGCTCGCCTGCAACGTCTGCGGCAACCTCCAACTCTTCCGAACCGATTTCGGCGTCGCGCTGTTCAAGCCAGAGGGACCTGTCCAGCCGGGCACAGCCCCGGCACTGATTGGTCGCTGATAAGGCTTTGGGTTCTCCCAATTCTAGGAATGCTCACCACCTTGCTCCGTGTGCAAAACGAACGCCTTTCGCGCGACAAAGCAGGACACGTGGCAGGAACTGTTGAAATTTACTCCACAAGAGTACCGAAGGACATGAACGCTGTCGCGAAGATGGGTCATGCGCTGGCCCTGGTCGTGCCCCAGTTTCCATCAGGGCGGGCGTTCAAGCTCAAGGGCTGGTCGGTTGTTCCGTGCCCTTTTGAGACCAAGCAGATCCCGTGTGTTGAATGATACCCTGTGTTGAATTTCAACTCTGCTGGCGCGGTGGCGAACTCATTACCAACAAAGCAACGATCGGATTCGAGGTACATGGACCGCGTGCTGGTCAGGTGATTGGCTGAAACTCACTGCGAGCGCCTCGGTCTCGAGCTGTTTCGCCTATGCTTCTTGCGTAACTTTGATTTGCTCAGCCAAGCCCCAAGTTCCTCTACCGAGTCTCGGAGAAGAAGGTATCGCCTTCTTCGTGGTACTCCTCGAGAGTCGGAAACCGTAGCTCCCACATCCGTGCAGCGCCTTTCCGCTCTCGGGACTCGGCTCGAAAGGCCAGTAGCAAGACGATTAGAAGTATGGCGATGCCGATGACGATGGCCAACAAGCTCAATCCCCTCTTGAGCGCGAGAGTCTTACTTACTCCGCCATAGGGACTCCGTAAAGGCGGACCCTTCCTAACCTCGCTCGCCAAGAGGCGGCCTTTGGGCCGAGGCTCCACCGGAGAATGGTGCGCCGAATCCGCGAGGAGCCCAGAAGGAGCGATTTTCGTCATTGACAGTCGCTCGCGCCAAGATCGATACGGCGAAGTCGGTGGTCGCGACCTAGCGCAACGTCCGCCGCAATGCCTTGGCTTTTCGGCTTTCCGCTATCGGCGACTTCCGATGCTGTTTGGCCTGGGCAAACATTGCCGCGCTCCTAGACGGATCGAGGACCTCGTGGCTCAGGCGCTTGAATGAGGGGAGCAGGTCGCGCGGCCGCACGTTCAGCGCGCGGGACAGCTTCCAGATCGTCCGGAGCGTGACGGAGCGGCCACTCTCGATCCTCTGGTAGTGCCTCAGGCTGAATCCACGCTCCATCATGTCCTCCTGGGTAAGGCCACGGCGCACACGAAGCTGACGTACCCGGTCACCAAAGACCTCGCAGAAACGCTCGAACTCGTCCGCCCGCACGGCGATGGACGGTAGGGGTGGCTCGGCCTAAAGGACCACGGTCCAAAATGTCGTAAGCTCTTGCAGTGAGGATCGCTCGATGCCCAAAGGCTCCCGGACAGCGGACGTTTTTCGCCTAAGCGTTGCATACGTCCTCTTGGCGCCGAGCCTCGCCCTCCTTTGGGGGCGTTCTGCTGTCGCACCGGTCCGGCGTCGCTGGAGTGTCGCGGTGAAGGCGATTGCTCTGTCGTTGATCTTCTTCCTGCCGAACGTAGCGAACGCGGCCGAGTTCACCCTGGCCGACGTCTGCAATCGAGAGTTCTCTCTCAAAGATCACTCGATGAGCTACCTTCGCTGGCTTCAGGAACTCGACACTTGCTTGAAGGACGCAGAGAACCTGCAACCGCAAATCAACAAGCTGCCCAAGGCTGAGCGTGCCAAGGCGCAAAAAGTTCTCAACTGCGTCGTGCACGCCGAGTCACTCGAAGAGCAGAAAGCTTGCCGGCCCGAGAAGGTGCGCGAAGAGGCCAAAGCCGAAAAGAAAAAAGGGGACCTGACCAGTGCAGTCACCCGAGCCGAGGATCCGCCAACACCGCACGATGTCTGCATACAGCGAGCTGAGGTCGCGAAGCGCGCGGGCGTGGACGCAGGCTCGCTAGAGAGCTGTATTGCGCTCTACAGCCAATCAGATCCTAAATGGTTCGCCGAGTACGCGCCGTGTGTACTCGCTGCGCAGTCACTTAGTGCGATCGATAAATGCCAGGACACGCCTTCCCAAGTGAAAGAGCGCGAGCTGGTAGCAAAACAGGTTTTAGAATTCGCTGACAATCCCAAAATCCAACAGATCGTAGCGTCGGTCAGTTTTTGCCTTCGAGCGCTGGACGAAAAGGAGGCGCGTGAGGCAATCAAAGCAGAGCATAAGGCTTCGCGCCTTGGAGGAATCATCAACATGACCAACCTGCGCGCTTTTCAAGACTACGCGGTCGCGGCGCAGGCAGCGCAGAAGAGACTGCGCGCGGCCTTGAGAGAGATCAAAAAGCAGCCGATGAGTTGTAAACAGCCCGTCGTGCGTGCACTAGCTTCCTGCATCGACGAACGCTCGTCTGAGTGCGAAGCCGATGAGACCATGTTCACCGACGTGGAGTTAAAAGCAGTGCATCATCTAGCTGCTCGCGAGAGTGGCGTCACGAATGTCGACCAGTACTACGGGCTGCAGCAATTCACCCGCGATGCTCTGGCCGATCACGGGCCGCGTCAATGAGACTCGTCTGATTGGACTTAGCTCGATCGAGACTCGTCTGATTGGACTTAGCTCGATCGAGACTCGTCTGATTGGACTTAGCTCGATCGCGGAGGGACGTACCAAGGTCAAGGCGACTTCCAAGCACGGACGGGCCAAACGCCATCGAGTCAAGTCGATATATGGTGTACGGGACGGCCGAACATGGGCGACCGGCCGACGTCCAGCACCTTAGCCCTTAGCGTTCCCCCGATTTTGCAGGTAATCGCCTATGGTTATTTTTGGTAACTCTGAAATTCTTTGGACCTAGGGACGCGAGCCGAAACCGAATGGCCCGGCGACAACGGGACGACACTAATCGGTGAAACCCACTCCCTTCCGAGCGCAGCGGTTGTCCTCTTCGGTGTCGGGGCCGGGGGTAGTAGTTGTTTCGCTTGGACGGGCACCGTAACGGTTTCGGCGGACATCCCCTCCTATGCGGTCTCGTTAAACGCGACGTGCAGCCTGCCGGGTCAATCGGGCCTCCGGGTCGTGGGCACTCTCTCGGGTAACCTTTAGGGTCAATCCGTACCCCGCTCGCTGTCAACCCTGCGGAGAGCCAGCGTCCCGGGCCGGCATCGAGCGGGCGTGAGCCCGAGAGTGCGATACGCCTAGGCGCGTCGTGCGTCTGAGTAGGAACCACTCATGCCTCGACCAGGGCCAATCGTCTTAAAACCGGCTGCAAAGGCTACTTTTACGGGTCTGTACGAAAATCGGATCCGTTTCGCTTTTGCCATACAGACCGAAGCCCCGTTTGTCTTGAAACGTCTCCGCGAGGACGTTCTGCCGCATTGGGTCCCTGACCTCCATGATCCATCGGCAAAACGACCGGTCGATTTAAGCCCTGAGGTTAAGGCGTTTTCCTCCGCGTTCTCCCGCTGGTGCGCAGACTTCCATCTCAAAACTCGCTCAGGATGGCTGGAGGAGTTTGCATGCCAGACGCTTCACACCTGGGCCGTTGATCCTGTGCCGAGCAGCGATACCCTTAGTTGGTCATTTCCCGCGATTGAAATCTTGGGCAAGCCGCGCGCATATCCTATTCGTCATCCTGAGCCCCAATTTTTTCAGTGGCTTGTTCGATGGCAGGTCCTTGGCGAGACCTGTGACACCATCGCTGATCTCGTTAGGGACCGAAGTCGAGACGTGGAAGCCGCACAGCAAGCAGTTAACGGGCTGAAACAGAGGGCCAGAGCGGGCCTTACGCCTTCGTACGCTGACGCATTGAAGACTTGCAGCCGGTTGGCTAGCGCGGGGCTCGCGGAGCGTGCTCGCGATCGCACGCGGTCGAGGCGGAGCTTCTCCACATACGACTGGCGACCTGCGCGCCAAGGCATTGAGCTGGCCGTGAAGAGGCTCGCGCGATACCTCGAATTGCCGCTCCGGCCTGCTCGTCGTCCCGCCGCTCGCGCCGGATAATTTCCGGTACTCGGTACAAGTTGTTGCGTTGAGCCACGATTGCTGATCGAGCAATCATTGATTGACTCCTGAAAGCACAACCAATCGATGACACTCTGAAGCGAGAACACTCATGAAAGCACAATCAATCGACGATGCTGTGAAGCGCGAACTCGCGGTGCAAGCGAGTTGTCACCCCAAAACGATCGCGAAGGTCCTTCGAGGAGAACCCGTGCGAGGTCTCGCCGGCCACCGCGCACGAAAGATCCTCGAGGCCGCTGGCCTCCTCCCTCGCGACGAAGCGGCCGTCGCGTCCAAGTGAGGGCTAGATCATGCGCTTTACCTCGAACGATGCGGGCGCGAGCAGACCTATGCGTGTCGCTTTCTACGAATCAGCGAAGGACAACTCGCCCGATAGCCTCGACCTAGAGTGGTCGGGCGTGGCGTCAATGCTGACGACCCACGATCGCCGCGACGAGGAGGACGGCAGGGCCTGGAGTCCGGTGAGAATCGAAGGAACACGTGTGAAGGCGATCACCGCCGCCGTTTTTGACGTGAGCGCTGCTACTGCGGAGCAGCTTGAGGAGATGGCAGGAAGGCGGAAGGGCTGGACGTACGTGGTGCACTCGACGCATTTTTCGGAACCGGGCGCGATCAAGCTGCGCGTCGTGCTTCCGCTCTCACGCGACGTGTTGCCCGAAGAGTGGCCGCGTCTGCGCGCAGCGCTGATCGATCGCTTCGCCATCCCTGCTGATTCCTCGACCAAAGACCGCGCGCACTTTTACTACCGGCCTAGCGCGCCGCGCAGGGCCGACATGACCACTGAGCGCGGCGACGGCAGAATCGTGGACGTGGATGAAGTGCTGGGTGGCCAGACCGTCGCCGTTCCGGCTCGTGACCCGAGCGAGCAGGTCCAGATCGGCGAACCCTCACCCGTAGTGATCGCAGACCAAGGCCGAGGCATGAGCTGCGCTCTTCCGATGTCCGCGTCACCGATCCGGCCTGTGCGCGTGACCTTTTTTGACTCCATGCGAGACAACAATCCCAAGAGTGTCGATTACCCCTGGGACCAGCTGGTGGCAATGCTTCGCACGTTCAGAGAAACGCACTGCGCGCCTTGCCCTGGAAAGACCTGCGGCGAAAAGGACGGCCCTGCGTGGTCCCCCGCGCGATACCCCGATGGCGCGAAAAGGAAGGACGAAAACGTTGAGAAGATCACGGCCGCTGTGTTCGATCTCGATCACATCACCGCCGAGCGGTTCGCCCAAGTCCTCCGCGCGGTGGAAGAGTTGGCCTACATCATTGACTCCACGCATTCGCACAGGCCGGATGACCAGTGCTACCGACTGGTGATCCCTCTCAGCCGCGAGGTGCGGCCCTCGGAGTGGCCGATCGTGTGGGAGCGGATCATCGCGGCTCTCGACCTGCCGGCCGACCCCACGGGGAAGAACCTCAGCCGGATCTACTTCCGGCCCAGCGCGCCTCGCGGCTCGGAGACGTATCTGAAAGTGGGCACCACCGGCTCGGCCATTGATGTCGATTCCTTGATTGCGTCGGCTTCCGTCGCCGAGACGGATAGCCGAAACGCCCCCCGCCCCACTCACGACGCAGCGGAGCCGACCGACTTCCCGCCCGCGTCGCCGGAGCTACTTGAGTCAGCGCGCCAGCGTCTCCGCAACCACGGACCAGCGATACAGGGCGAGAGGGGCGATGATCACACTTTCCAAGTCGGCGCGATCCTCCTGCACGACTACGCGCTTACTGTCAATGAAGCCTGGCCGCTCGCGCTGGAGTGGAACGCCACGTGCCAGCCACCATGGGAGGAGGGCGACCTTGCGCAGAAACTCGAAAACGGCGCGCATTACGCAAAGGGAGAACGCGGGGAGGCCAGGGCGACCGTAGGCGTGGGGACGAGGCTTGCAAAAAGGCTGGCGGACTCAACAGCAAGTGTCGGCCGACCGCCGATTTCGCCGTGGGCCCAAGTTCTGAGGGATAAAACCTCAGGCGACTCGCGAAAGACCAAGCTCGCGAAGCTTGCAGGCCACCTGTTTCGCCGCCTGCCCGCGCGGGAGGCATACGAGATTCTGGCGCTTTGGAACGAACTGCGCTGCGACCCGCCCTTGCACATCGGCCATCTGAACGAGGTCGTATCATCAATTGCCACGCGGGAGTCGGCTCGCAGGCGGAGGTCGTCATGATAACAGATGATAATGCCAACGCTCCCGACGCCATCGACGAGTTGGAGGCGGCACAGGACAAAGCCAAACCCGACGGCGCTGCCACAATCGCGGCGAGGCTGGCGGAACGCGAACTCCAACTGGCGCATGATGCAGACGGCGTGGCGTGGGCCAAGCTTCCGTCCAGACTTGGGGACTATGCGGCACCAGCGCAGGGCCGCGAGATTAGGCGCTTCGTGCAGAGCGCATATTGGTGTGAAACGCAAAAGCCCATCAATCGTGAGCCGCTCACCGCGGCGCTTGATTTGCTGGAAGCACGCGCTCTCCACGAGTCACCACTTGTTGATGTGCGGGTGAGGCTCGCCTCCGTCGAGGACGTAACGTACCTTGACCTTGCACGCCCGAAGGACTCACGAGCAGTACAGATCACCGCAAACGGCTGGAAAGTCGTAGAGGCACCGCAGGTCTGGTTCGCGCGTCCCTCCGGCATTCTGCCGCTACCGGTGCCGGAGCGGGGCGGCTCTCTGGCCGAGCTGCGACAGTTCCACCCGGCGCTCAAGGATAATTCGATATGGGCGCTTGTCGCGTCTTGGCTCGTCTCGGTTTGGCGTCCTTGTGGCGGTTACGCCGTCCTGTCGATCCGAGGAGAGGCAGGATCCGGCAAGAGCACGCTCGCAAGGGTGCTGGTCTCTCTCGTGGATCCGCGGAAAGCCGACCTGCGCCGTCCACCTACGAAGGACCGCGACCTGATCGCGGCAGCGAGGGCCGCGCACGTATTGGCGTTCGACAACGTATCCTGGATCCCGGACTGGTTGGCTGACGATCTTTGTAGGATTGCCACTGGCGCAGCGCTTGCCACGAGGGAACTATTCACAACCGCGGACGAATTCGTCGTCCAGGCGCGCCGCCCGCTGCTTCTGACGTCGATCCCGGACGTCGTGAGCAATCGTGAGGACCTGCGTGATCGGGCTGCGGTTGTGTTTCTTCCGCCGATGTCTGACGGCGCGCGGGAAGAGGACGCGACGCTCGATCAGCGTCTCGAGCGTGCTCGACCTCGCTTGGTCGGGGCTATGCTGGATGCCGTCGTCGTAGGCATGCGCCGACTGGAAGAAGTTCAGCTGTCGCAAGGAGTCCGTATGTTGGACCATCTAAGGTGGGCCGTGGCATGCGCCCCCGGATTGGGCCTGAGCGAAAAGGAGAACATCGACGCTCATGTGACCGATCGGACATCAGGAGCAGCCGCCTCGATCGAAGGGTCTCCTATCGGAAGGGCGCTCTCCAAAGTGACCGCAAATGGTCCATGGGTTGGGCCCGCCGAAGAATTGCTCAAGAAACTAAACAGTACGGCAGACGGCATGGAGGCACGCCGGAATCGCACCTGGCCGCAGAGCCCCCGCGCTTTGCGCAGCGTCCTCGATCGCCTGGCGCCGTCGCTGCGACGACTCGGTTGGGAGGTGGAACTTCCGGATGGGAAGTCACACCGGAATCGCCTCATTCGCCTCAGAGCGCCCGTGGGCTTGAATTCGGTATGACCGCCTCGCACGTCGCCATAAGCTCGCAGAAGCAATTCCCTAACATCAGTCGTTCTGCACACATGGGCGATCGGGGCGATTGGGGCGGTACTTCAGACCCAAAGGTCGACACCTCTTCTCTGACCCACATCTCGGAGCAATCCCAATGAGCACCGCACCCTTTACGTCTGGACTGGAACCGCTTTGGGACGCGAATGACGTAGCCGCATACCTCAAGGCATCACGAAGCTGGGTGTATCAGAAGGCCGAAGCCGGCTTACTCCCCTGCATGCGTATTGGTGGACTGCTCCGGTTTGATCCGGCGGCCATCCGAAGCTGGCTGCACGGCCAAGCGGCCACCATCATACCGATTCGAGGGTTACCTTGACCACCCACAGTGGGATGTCTGACAATGTTAAACATGAATGCTGCGACGCTCGGCATACGTCTCTCAGAAGATCTAAAAAACGCTTTGGAACGCGCCGCAGCAGCGGATGACAGAACGGTGTCCGGTCTGGTTGTCCATATTCTGAAGCAGTGGTGCGCTGAACAGGGCCACTTGCCCATTCCCAAGCGCTTAGTGCCCGCACGAAGCGGGAAGCGAGGCTGAGGATGGCGAGCGTGTTCGTGAAGCGCGGTCGGTGGTACTTACGGGTCAAGGACGGAGCAGGGCTGTGGCGAAAGATCCCATCTTCGGCTCGTACTAAGGCAGAGGCCCGGCGGTTAGCGGAGGACTTTGAACGGCAAGCAGAGCGGCAACGTTTGGGCCTGGAGCCGCTTCCGCCTACGGACGGTGGCGGGCCATTACTCAACCTGCTGAAGTGGTGGTTAGACGAAATCTCGATGCGGACACCCTCGCATGCGAGCAACGTCACCAACATTCGAAAGCACTTTGCGAACAGCGCGCTGGCTCCGCTGCCCCTCGTGGCCGTGAAGCCAGAGAGGATCCGGATGTTCCTGCTCGAAAAGGAAAAGGAGGGACTCGCGCCCGAGACGCTCAACAAGCTGCGGGGGCTGCTCTCACGTGCCTTCAATGCCGCACGGGACTTGGGACGTTACCGAGGCTCTAACCCCGTTTTGCACGTTAAGAAGCGAAAGGTACCCCGCAGAAAGCCGGACTACCTAAGGCCCGAGGAGGTGCTCCCGGTGCTCAATGCGTTGGCGCCCCATTGGCGCCCACTGTTTGCGACCGCGCTTTACACAGGCTTGCGCAAGGGCGAGCTGGGCGGGCTGCGAAAGCGAGACGTGGACTTGAAGAGGCGACAGCTCACGGTGGCGCGCTCTTGGGACCGCGATATCACCAAAGGCGGGCACGAGGACGTGATCCCGATTGCCGCGGAGTTAGTCCCGTACCTAGAGCGGGCGTTGGACGAGTCGCCCTCGGAACTGGTGTTCCCTGCGGAGGACGGTTCCATGATGCGCCGGGATGTGGCCTTGGAGAGTGTCCTGCGCCGCGCGCTGGGGCGGGCGGGTATCGCTACCGCGTGGAAGCACGTCTGCCGAAAGAAAGCGTGTGGGCATGTCGAGGAGGCGCCCGACGCCGCACTGCGGCGCTGCCCCAAGGACCGACGCAAACTATGGCCCAAGCCG